>Ga0247727_10000136_pt1 | contig 162900 bp, 127 predicted proteins | sample WisWelCaveWW1625_FD_202498 | JGI IMG/M metagenome (GOLD analysis project Ga0247727, IMG submission 202498) | Biofilm microbial communities from Wishing Well Cave, Virginia, United States - WW16-25 | ecosystem: Environmental > Aquatic > Deep subsurface > Groundwater > Cave microbial mat... | reverse complement strand
GTACCGCTGTCGGCGTGTAGGTTTTGGTGCGCAACGACTCCTGAATCTCATCCAGGAATCCCTTCACACCAGCTTCCGACGCTTCAATCTGTTGGATCGAAATGCCGTCCACTCCGGGCGCGCCCTTGTTGGCTCGCACCCGTTTCCACGACGCTTCCAGCACATCGCGCCGATAGATCCAGTCGTACAAAGCGTAAAACCGGAACTTCGGCTCCTGCTTGGCCTTTTGACTCAGCTTCTGTCTCAGCAAAGAGAGCTTGTCCGGGGGTCCGTCTCCGCCCGTCCTCGACGTGGCCTCGATAGGCTCACCGGTTTCCGTAGTGGGAGTTTCCTTCAAGCGGGTCTCCTTTCCTCTGACAGCAGCAATGTTTCCAGTAAGGCCCCTTCGCTCCACGGGCGTTACCCCGCTTCTTCACTACTATGGGCCTCTCCGACTCCCGGCCAGGCCCCGTCCCTCGGTTATTGATTCCCTCGGGCCGTTGGGTCAGGTTGCCCTTCCCCGCCCTGCCGGGTCTCCCAGGTTCCTCGACTGATCTTTCCCTGCGCGCTGTCCCCAACTACCCCGGAAGGCTCGACGGGTGCACTTGCTCGTTGCTTCCCCGCCGATGTCAGGCTTCATCATCTTAGGCAGACTGGCCACCTCCAATAGGGTCACGAGGCCGAATCGGGTTCGCTTGCGCTACGGCTCGCAGGTTTGCTTCCCCGGTTTCCGCCAGACGGGTTACCCCGCCTCGCTCCGGTTCAGCTACATGCACGAACGAGCAATTCACATGGTGAACTCCTTTCAGTTCACAAGATCAGCCAGGCTTAGCCTCAGAACTCCTATCTATGGAGCCTGGTGTACCGAAGACCCAAAGACGCAAAGAACGCAAGATCCCCCCGGCCGGTATGTTCCATCACCGACCTGACGAAGCCCTCAAGCCCGCCAGCAAGATCGAAACCGCCTACCACAAGGCCGATCACGCCTTTCAACACGTGCTCGATCTGCTTGCCGCCTGAAAATTCTGGCTGCTAAATTCTCAGACCGGCCTGCGCTCTAGTGTGGTGTCCCGCATACCGCTTGCTAACGCGCGCGGCTCGGAAGCGCTGATTCTGAGCCGCGATCGCAGGAAGCGGTTGTCAACTCTAAAAACAGGTTGAGACTTAGCTTGTGCCGGTTTTTTTCCTATCGAGAGGACTAAATAGCTCCCTTTGGGACGGCTTCTTTGGACCCATGCGGTACGGTTGGGGAAGGCTTTTTCCAAGACCCCTTGCGAGTGCTCGAATGGCATTACGGTTTAACCTCCGCAATTCAAACACGTCCATGCCAGCGCTGTTGAGAAGCAGCGGAGGTAAAGGAGTGCTCCAACGCCGCAACCGATCAATTATCCAACCAGTTCCCTTCGTCGGTGAGCTGAGTTCCAAGAAAACGGCATCGAATCTGTCATTTTCAAGCTTCGTAAGGGCGTCCTGTCCGTTCGTAGCTGTTTCAATTGCGAATCCGAGTTTGAATTGGTGGCGCCGAAACTCTTCGAGTCGCTTGGAGAGTCTTATATGATCGTCATCCACCAGCAGGATTCGATGCAGGGGCAACAGCTCCGGATATGGAAACGGCAGCGGTGCCTCAGCGAGGTCAGGCAAAAGGACTTCTGATGGTGTAGACGAGACAGCGCTCAACAGCAGTTTCCGAACTTGGTCAGCAACCTCAGTGGGATCGTCACCAAGCTCACGGCACAGCTCAAGAAGATCTGCATCCGATGCCGTAGCTACAACGAGAGCGTCGCGCTCTTTCTCAAAGAAGTTCTGGGCATTACGCCTACGCATATCGTTGGCCCTCCAATGCATGCTTCGCCGAACGCCGCAAACGTTGCGCCGCTGCGCAAAAATCTTGGTGGTTCAGGTTCAACTCCTCTCGAATTTCGGATTCCGTCTTTCCCAGGAGTTTGCTCGTCAACAGCGCCAGAACAATCGGATCCGATCCGCATTTCTCCATGATCCGATTCAGCGCCAGTCGCGCGGCAGCCTGACTCTCAGGATCTGGAGCAGACGCTGCGAAACCAGAAAGATAGCTCGATCCGTCATCATACTCGCCGAACTGGGATTCCAGAACAAGGTTCTCGTCTAGCTTCTTGGCCCAGTCCCAAGCGATGCTCCGCATGGCGTGGTAGAGATGCCAAAAAAGGGGTATTCCATTTCGCCATTTCCGATCCCCACAGAGCGTCTTGACGATAGCCTCCTGCAGGAGATCTTCATGACGACGCGGGTCCAGCACTTTGGCCACGAGCCGTAAGCGCACCAGATCTCCGGTGGTCAGACGTTCGATGGCATCACGGAGATCTTCACCGCGCGGGCGTTCCCTAGGCATCCTTCTATATATGCTCCCAAAGTCCCCGTTGTGTTACAAACCTCCCGAAATAAATCGATTGTCACGAGCCAGCTCAGCGGGGAGCATTCTCACATTAGAGGATAGTGTGGGAAACGGGAATCAACGCAACGTGCCGGAGCGAGTAGACAAGGACACGGTCGTGGAGGCACTGGAGCGCGCCGAGAAGCGTGTCTTTGCAATCTCGTTCTTGCTGACGAAAGTCGTTAGCGTGGGCGCGCTTCTGGCCGCTCTCGTTCTCCTCGAGGTCGGAGTCGTCAAGCGAATTTGGGAAACTGAGTTCCGTATAGAACCGGTTCACTCCCAGTCGGCGCCTTCGGTTATTGAACACGGTGATTTCCCGGTCCCGGCAGCTTCTCCCGCTCCAGTTGGTCGCGCTCCTCGGCGATGATCAGCATTGCGCAGAACTGTCTCCACGAATCTCGTCAAGGCTGATGTGAACGGCCAGTTTCAGCGCGCTCATCAGATCGAGAGCACGCCGGATCAGCAGCCCTTTCTCCGCGCATTGGGCGGCGTCCAACCTGTCGAGCGGGCAGTGGTCGCAGCGATGCGCCTCCTCCTCCGGCGCATCTGGGCACAAACCTGCATCGCACAGTTCGTCGCGCCGCAGCGCCCAATGCACCAGGAACCGGAACGACGGATCATCCGGCCACTCCCCCACTAAAAATTTGCGTCGCGGTCCTCCGCGAACGCGGTGTCCATCGCGTCGATAGCGGCCTTGAGCGCCACCGCCTGGCGGATGATCGGCGCTTCGCCCACGTACCCTTCGGTCGATGTGACGAGTTTCTTGTAAAGCGCCGCAGCGGACCCGATATTGATGGTGACCTCCTGCCGGCCAAACGGCATGCTAAGGAGCTCAATCGGCGTGAGTGTACTGCGCAGAAGGCTGGGCCACGGTGGCGCCGGCCGGGCGCCGGCGGCGCTGCTCCCAGGCCGCTCCGATGAATGCGCGGAACAGCGGGTGCGGTTCGAGCGGCTTGGACTTGAACTCGGGGTGGAACTGGCAACCCAGGAACCAGGGATGATCGGCGATCTCGCAGATCTCCACGTAAACTCCGTCCGGGGTCTGGCCGGCCAGCCGCAGTCCGGCGGAGGCCAGCAATTGCTCGTACTCGCGGTTGAATTCGTAGCGGTGGCGGTGGCGCTCGGAGATCTCCGCGCAGCCATAGGCACGGCGGGCGAAGCTGCCTTCGGCCAACTGGCAAGGGTAGGCGCCCAGGCGCATGGTTCCGCCCAGCTCATCGACGCCCTTGAGCTCGCGCAGCTTGAAGATGACCCGGTCCGGCGTGGCGGGATCGAATTCGGTGGAGTCGGCGGTGGCCAGGCCGCAGACATTGCGGGCGTACTCGATCACCAGGGTCTGCATGCCGAGGCAGATGCCGAAGTAGGGGACCTTGAACTCGCGCGCGTAGCGGATGGCTTCCAGCATGCCCTCGATGCCGCGTCGGCCGAAGCCTCCGGGAACCAGGATGGCGTCGTAGGGCTGGAGACGGCGGATGCAGCCGGGCCATTGGAGCTCCTCGGCTTCGATCCAATGAATGTTCACGCGGACGTTGTGCGCGAGCCCGCCATGCAGCAGGGCTTCTTTCAGGCTCTTGTAGGAATCCTCGTACTCGACGTACTTGCCGACCAGGCCGATGTCCACCTCGCCGCGGGGATTCCGGAGGCGCTCGAGCATGTCGATCCAGCGCGTCAGGTCGCGCTCGCCGGCCTCCAGGCGCAGCAGGCGAAGGACGATCTCATCGACGCCCTGGTCGGCGAACACCAGCGGAACCTCGTAAACCGAATCGACGTCGCGCGCGGTGATGACGGCTTCGACGTCCACGTCGCAGAACAGGGCGATCTTCTCCTTGAGGTCGCGCGCCAGCGGGCGGTCGCAGCGGCACAGCAGCATGTCGGGCTGGATGCCGATGGCGCGCAGCTCCTTGACGCTGTGCTGCGTGGGCTTGGTCTTCAGCTCGCTGGAGGCGGCGATGAACGGGACCAGGGTGAGGTGGATGAACAGGGTCTCCTCGCGGCCGAGCTCGTGGCGTAGCTGGCGGATGGCCTCCAGGAACGGGAGGGACTCGATGTCGCCCACCGTGCCGCCGATCTCGACGATCACCACGTCCACTTCGCCCGACAGCCGGCGCACGGCGGACTTGATCTCGTTGGTGACGTGGGGAATCACCTGTACGGTCTTGCCCAGGTAGTCGCCGCGGCGCTCGCGCGCGATGATCTGCTCGTAGATGCGCCCGGAGGTGAGGTTGTTGCTCTGGGTGAGCCGGGCGTGGGTGAAGCGTTCGTAGTGGCCCAGGTCGAGATCGGTTTCGGCGCCGTCGTCGGTGACGAAGACCTCGCCGTGCTGGAACGGACTCATCGTGCCCGGGTCGACGTTCAGGTAGGGATCGAACTTCTGTAACGTGACGCGCAGCCCGCGGCTCTCCAGCAGGCAGCCGATGGAGGCCGCCGCGATCCCCTTGCCGAGCGAGCTGACCACGCCGCCGGTGATAAAGATGTACTTGGCCATGGTTTATCGCATCGTTTATCGCATCAAGGCCGCCATCTCGAAAAGCTTCGAGACGCGTTCCAGGTCCTCGGGCGTATCCACGCCCAGGGATTCGTAGTCGGTCTCGACCACCCGAATGGAGTGGCCGTTTTCGAGCGCGCGCAATTGCTCCAGCCGTTCCGCCCGCTCCAGCGGCCCGACCTCCAGCGTGGGGTAGGACAACAGGAAATCCCGCCGGTAAACGTAGAGCCCGATGTGCTTGTAATGCACTCCCTGGCCGTCGCGTGCGCTAACCGCGCGGCGGCCGGCCCTTGGGCCGAGAGACCGCACGTCAACGAGGCCAGTCGGTGAACGCGTCGTTGACTGGCGAATGTAAGGAATCGGCCAGCGGGAAAAGTAGATCGCATTGCCGCGGTGGTCGGTGACCACCTTGACGACGTTGGGATTGGCGATCTCGGAGGCGTCCTCGATCCGCTTCTTCAGCGTCCCCATGGGAACGTCGGGATCGTCCATCAGCGCCAGCGCTGCGGCGTCGATGGCCGCCGGATCGATGAGCGGCTCATCGCCCTGGATGTTGACAACGATCGCGGCGGAGTCGGCCGAGGCGACCTCGGCAACGCGGTCGGTGCCGGAGGCGTGATCGGCGCGCGTCATCTTCACCACGGCGCCGAAGGCACGGGCCTGGTCCTGGATACGCTGGTCGTCGGTGGCGACGATCAACTGCGTCAGGTAGCGGGCCTGCCGGGCTCGTTCCCAGACGTGCTGAAGGATGGGTTTGCCGGCCAGGGGAGCGAGCGCTTTACCAGGGAAGCGAGAGGAGGCGAACCGGGCGGGAATCACGCCCAGCACTCGAACACGCACGTATGATCTTACCATGAAAGCCCCGCCGAAAACCCCGCCGGCAAGCCGGAAGCGCGCCGGATTTTTCTCGAGTGGTCGAGTGGCGGCAAGCCGCCCGGGAGTCTTCCACAAGGCGTGCTATACTGTGCCTGGGCAGGACTGGGAGGTTCTATCCATGGCGACTGGTGCCTTTGGAAAGTGTCTCATTGTCACCGCCCAAGGACTGGCGATACTCGGGATATGGGCCGCTGCCGGCCAGAACGTCGTCGGTCCCCAGCCGCGCGTAGCGATCGAGCCGCGGAAGAGACCCGCGGGCGAATCGGGGCTGGAACGGCGCCCCTCCAACATCCGCGTCGACACCACGCTGGTGCTGATTCCGGTAACCGTGACCACGCCGCTCAACCAGGTGGTCACCGGCCTGGAGAAGGAGCATTTCAAGCTGCTGGAAGACAAGGTCGAGCAGCCGATCACCCAGTTCTCCAGCGAGGACGTGCCGCTTTCGATCGGCATGGTGTTCGACATCAGCGGCAGCATGGGGAACAAGCTGCACCGGTCGCGCCAGGCGGCGGCGCAGTTCTTCCGCGCGGCCAACCCGGAGGACGAGTTTTTCCTGGTGCAGTTCAACGACCGTCCGGAAGTGACGGTGTCGTTCACGACCAATACCGAAGAGATCCAGAACCGGATGGCGTTCACCCAGGCCAAGGGGAAGACGGCGCTGCTCGACGCGGTTTACCTGGCGATGAACCAGATGAAGAAGGCGCGGAACCCGCGCCGGGCGGTGCTGGTGCTTTCCGACGGCGGCGACAACAGCAGCCGCTACACGGAGAGCGAGATCAAGAACCTGGTGCGGGAAGCCGACGTGCAGATTTACGCCCTCGGGATCTTCGAGTCGATTTCCTCGCGCGGGCGCACGGCGGAGGAGATTTCCGGTCCCACCCTGCTCGGCGAGATGGCCGAGCAGACCGGCGGGCGTCACTTCCCGGTGGAGAACCTGAGCGACCTGCCGGACGCCGCCGCCAAGATCGGCATCGAGCTGCGCAACCAGTACGTGCTCGGCTACAGCCCGACCAATCAGCAGCGCGACGGCAAATATCGCCGCGTGGAAGTCAAGCTGGTCCAGCCGAAGGGATTGCCGCCGCTGCGCGCCTTCTGGCGGACCGGATATTATGCTCCTGCCCAATAAGCCGCTGCGGCTGTTCCCGGCGGCGCTGATCTGCCTTTGCGCGACGGCGCAGCAGCCCCCCGAGACTGTCTTTCGCTCCGACACCCGGCTGGTGGTGCTCCACGCCACCGTAGTGGACGGCGGCGGCCGGTTGCTCACCAACCTCGGCCGGGAGGCGTTCACGGTGGCCGAGAACGGCGTGCCGCAGGCGCTGAAGGTTTTCCGTCGCGAGGACGTGCCGGTTTCGCTCGGCCTGGTCATCGACAACAGCGGCAGCATGCGCGACAAGCGGCAGAAGGTGGAATCGGCCTCGCTGGCGCTGGTGAAGGCCTCCAACAGCCGGGACGAAGTGTTCCTGGTCAACTTCAACGACGAGGCCTACCTGGACGTGGAGTTCACCGGCGACATCAAGAAACTGGAGGAAGGCCTGACCAAGATCGACTCACGCGGCGGCACCGCCATGCGCGACGCGATCAGCATGTCGATCGACTACGTGAAGGAGAAGGGCAAGAGGGACAAGAAGGTCCTCCTGGTTGTCACCGACGGCAACGACAACACCAGCGCCGTGTCCCTGGAGAAGCTGGTGCAGAAGGCGCAGCAGGCCGAGGTGCTCCTCTACGCGATCGGGCTGCTGAGCGAGGAGGAGGACCGCCGGGAAGCACGGCGCGCCAGGCGCGCGCTGGATGTGCTGACGGTCGCCTCCGGCGGCCTGGTGCACTACCCCAAGGATACGTCCCAGGTCGACAAGATCGCCTTGCAGGTGGCGCACGAGATCCGCAACCAGTACGTGCTCGGCTACAGCCCCGCGGTCCAGACTCTGGACGGCAGCTACCGCCAGATCAAGGTGTCGGTGAAAGGGCCGGGGCGGCCGGTGGCGCGGACGCGCTCCGGCTACTACGCCACGCCGGACCAGGGGTCCACGCCAGCGGCGCCGGCCCCCGCGGCCTCCTTCCAGAAACAGTAAATGCTGCGATTCCTCTGGCGCGCCGGCCGCGGCTACCGGCTGCGGCCGTGGCGGAGCCCGTACCTGCGCTGGCGCATCGAGACCTACTGGGGATGGCATGCCGAGCGGATCGGGTTCGCCGGGTTCTGTGCTTTCGCCTGGCGCCGCCGCGGCGATCTGTGGCGGTTCCTGAGGTGGGCGCGACGGATGCGGATCGAGGCCGGCCGCGTTCCCACGCAGGCACGGTTCGGGCCTACTGCGGATTGAACTCCCGCGTTGCGCGGTATGCCTCCACGAAGTGTCCGTCCTTTTTCACGATGCGCGCGCGCATCCGGGCTTTCACCTTCTCCAGCACCCCCGGGTCCCAGTCCGGCCGGTAGCGGTTCACCGCCGGCGGGAACTGGCTGACGTGGGCAGTGGCGGCGCTGAGCTTGCGCTCCACTTCGCCGTCGATGTTCACCCAGTAGTTGGCGTCGGTGGCGGTGGCGTAATAGAAGTACATCTGGGGGACCTTCCAGGGCTGAAGCCCCTGGTGGAGCCGCTGATTGGGGAAGTAGAGATGCCACTCGGCGGCGCGCACGGCGTCGATGGTGTTCATGGCCGCCATGCGGTGATCGGTCTTATGCCAGCGCACGTTCTCCGATCCGGGATCGATCGACAGAACGGCTTCCGGACGCCAGCGCCGGATGAGCGCCGTGGTCTGCTCGACGAGGCTCTTGGGCGGGACGTATTCGAGCATGCCGTCATGGTGCTCCAGCCACAGGATGTTCTCCTTGGGAATACCGAGGATGCGGCAGGCCTCCTCTTGCTCGGCCTTGCGGATGCGCGCCAGCCGCTCGCTGGTCATCTCCGGGTCGTAGGAGCCTTTGTCGTCGTTGGTGTAGATGACGATGATCACCTTGTTGCCGTTGGCGGCGGCGAGCGCCAGCGTGCCGGCGCAACAGAAGGTGTCGTCGTCCGGGTGCGGGGTGAACACCAGAATGGTTTTTTCGCGCATCTGCTCGAGCCGCGCGTTCTGGGCCGCTAGCGGTTGGAGCAGGGCGGCAAGCAGAATCGGGAGGGCTGCTGGCGTGCGTCGCATCGAGTTCCAGCCTAGCCATAGCCTAACATGGGGGCAAGGACGATGGCGAAGGGTAGTACCTGAAAGTTGCGTTGATCCTCAAAACGGTAAGTCGTCCTGCTTGCCGCCTTCGACTTCCTTGGGGGCCTTCTTGAACGTGGCCGAGTCTACAAAAGGGATATTGGGCTGCTTCCCGGCGAACAGATCGGCAATCGTGAGGATCTGAAGTTTAGGAAACTTGCCGTACAACGTCTCATAGAAGCCGGCCTTGATAGCTTCCGTTCTCATCGGGCGTGTCGGTTCAGCCAGGGTAATGAACACTCCAATGCGGGCGTTCTCGCGGTCTACAACGTGCCCCAAATCGCGGATCATGGTCACATTGACATTCTCTCCGCCCTTCACCGATACGATGGCCTTCTCTGAGGTTTTGCCCTCCGGCTTGAAATAGATCAGTCCATCAATGCCAGTATCCGCTCCCTTCTTCTTTCCAGAGAACGGAACAGCATTGACCAGCGCCACCGCCCACCACTGAAATTGATATTTGTCCTGTGCCGCCAGTGCCCGCGCACCCTCAAGATCCTTCGGCGTGCCGTGAACTTCGTATTGAATGCCCGGGAAGGCGTCCTTGAGACGTTTCTCAATGAGGGAGATCGCCAAATGGGTGATATCTATGCCGATCCATTCTCGTTTCAATTTCTGTGCGGCATGGATCGTGCTTCCACAACCACAAAACGGGTCGAGGACAACATCTCCCTCTTCAGAAGAGGCTGAGACGATTCTTTCCAGCAATCCTATCGGCTTCTGTGTCGGATATCCCAAGCGCTCATTACTGCCTCGCTTATCAAGCCAGCGCACATCATTATCAATTGCGTCTTTCGATCCCATAAGGCACCCTTGGGTGTACGGTTGATAAGCCCATATATCCTGAAGTGGCACGCCACGACTCTGGTGCAGATATTGACGGTATTCCGGCAGCCCATCAACATCAGTCGGCGCAAGTAATCCTTGTTCTGCAAGAACATCGAGTTTACGATGTAAGCTCTCTTCCTCAAGTCCAAGCTCTTCCGCTAACACGCCCGGGAACGCCCAATGACGCCCCTTGGCAGTCGGGTCATAATCGCGCCACACTTTCCCGCTGTCGCCCTTTCGCGTACCAGAGCCAGTGAGCGTTTGAGAGCGATAAATTCCTGTTTGGTCTTTCTTGTTAAAAAACGATTCCACATAGCCGCGCATGTAGTGGCGGAATACCCTGCGCCAATGGTAAGCCTTGGCTTTTGAGTAGAACAGTATGGTGTCGTGGATCGGGCCGTACCGCCTTGCGGAATTGTGAGAGCCTGTACGCCGCCAAATTATTTCGTTTCTAAAGTTTGTGTGAGCAAAGACGGCATCCATGAGCACCTTTAGATAATGACTCGCGGTAGAGTCGCAATGCAGATACAGACTACCCGAAGGCTTTAGGACACGATGCAGTTCGATCAGGCGAATAGCCATCATACTCAAATACGCCATCATGTCGTTTTCCTTGAGGAACTGACGAAAGGATCTGAGCATCTCAGACGCATCTGTGTTGGGCTGGCGCATCACATCATCAAATGCGTTCTCTGCCTCAGTACCCCAATGCCATGTATCCTCAAAGGCTTCTATTTGCGCCTGCGATCTCTCTCCAGAAGTACTACGAAAGAGCACGTTATAGGTCGCATCGCTATTGAATGGCGGATCAAGGTAGACAAGATTAACGCTCTCATCCTTGATCTCGTTCCGAAGGACTGTCAGGTTGTCGCCGTAGTAGAGCGTGTTCACGCGAGCAGTTCCGAGAGCTCCCAAACGTGGTCCGTGATGCCCGCTTCCATCGCAGGCGTCACGCGGATCGTGCTGTGAATCCGACAGAAGTTATAGTACCCGAAATACAGTGCGAGCGCAGCCCAGTGGTTCTCCCACTTCTTGCTGAAGCCGTTCGTCAGGCGCGTGAAACGGCGAATCTGCATTCGCATGGTGAGGTTCTGGCGCTCGACATGGCTGGTGCAGATCCGTTCGGGATCGGGATGGCCGACAACTGGGACCACCTCCGTTGAAACGACTTCAGCCGGGCTGTATCGGCGTTCGCCTTCGCTCGGGGCGCGGTAGACCTTGATGAGTTGCGCGAAATCGACGCGATCCGCGAGCGTGGCGTCCACGGCGAAAGGGTAGCAGGGGAATCCATCAGCGGTCAGTTGGAACGGCTTCGGTGCCGTCGCATGGCGCAAGCCTTCGATGAAAACGTCCGTCGTTTTCTGATCGCGCTTACCGAGCGCAAAGTTCAGGATGAGCTTCGAATGACGTTCGATAGCCGTGAAGCAATACTGATCGCCGAAGTTGGGATCGTCGCCAGGGCGAACGGCCTTTTCCTTCTTGAAGAGAAACGACCAGATTTCATCACACTGCACGTCCTTCACCGGCACATTGACGATCAACCGGCTCATGACCTTCTCGCAGCGGTCACCGGCCAGTACCAGGGCCTTCGTGATCGTGTTCCCATCCATGCTGGTAATCCGCATCGTGCTGCGGATAGAGTTCCCTTCGAGCAGGAGTTGCAGGGCAAGCAACACCTTCTCTTCGGAGACGTACATCTCACCTAACGTCAGCCGGTGGGCTTCGGTAAAGGTTCGTTTGCAGGACGGGCAGCGGAAACGTTGCAAGCCGTTCCGGTGCTTGCCGAAGCGTTGACACAGAGAGCCACATCCCTTGCAAGTAATTGTTACTACGTGCTGTGTTGCTGTCCCCATGTCTTGATAATACTACTAGCGCTCGCTGTTTGTCAATAGTTGAACTGTGGCCATCTCAGATAATTGTGTACTTAACGGAAGGCCTGTATTATCATCAAGATGAAAGTGCGGCTGGTGGGACTCGAACCCACAAGACCCGGTCAGGATCGGCGGTTTTAAGGACCGCTGTGTTTACCAGTTTCACCACAGCCGCGCAGGAATAGAAGTGAGGGTGGCAGGTGGGTCTCGAACCCACTACACGGGATTACAAATCCCGCGCTTTGCCTGTTAAGCTACTGCCACCGAACCGCAAGGTTCCAACCGTTCCACAGGCTTGGAACCTTGCGGTTCAAGCAATTTGTAGGCCAGGGGTGGTCCTCTAATCTTTTAGGTCATTGTCATTGGTGCTCCTCATGGAACGTCCCCGTCTTCGCTCTCCGCTCTAAACCTCTGCGGGAGAACTCCGTGAGGGTCCAGTCCCCACTTGCCGTTTGCTCGAAGAATCGTTTATCGTTCAAGCAGTAACTCACCGTGCCTTCGGGAATCCCTGCCTGCTCAACGAGCGTAGATCGAGCCATCGGGCCGCGTTCCAATAGGAACTTGGCCAACTGCTCTTTGCGGCCCAACGGTGGTAGCGCGGCATGGCCGTTCTGTGCTGCCATAACGGGTACGGACGCTGTATTCCCTGGAGCGGCCAGCCGCCGGGTGTTGTGGCTCGATATGTCCTCGATGCCAAAGGCAGTTGCCAACCGGTCACGGGCTTCCCGAAGGGAGGCGATTTTATTATCGATGATCCGAATGGCTTGGAGAATGTCTTGATCCATGTCCCAAGTCTATGCTAGATGAGATAGGAAGTCAATAGGTGGAAGATGGGACCATCTGACGATGTAGTCCCCCCCCATTCTTCCCGCTATTCGGAAGGCTTGATTGGTCGGCCACCACGGTATGCCTTCCGCTTGGCAGCAAGCTGCCGGAAGTACTCCGATCCACGCGTGGCCGCCGTCGCACTTCCGCCACGCCTGCCGAGAACAGCAGCCGGGGACAGCTTCACCTGGCCGATGAGATCGTCTGTGAGCGCTAGCGCCGTGCGTAGTAGCTCGCGGCTGCGCCCCGTGCGGTTCTGCGGGAGCGGCGTGGTTTCGAGGATCAGGTCAACTTCGCAGATGATGTTTTTGAGGGCCTGGAGGGAACTGCGGTCAGATGGCATGTCTCAACGGTAAGCCGGGACCGGCCAGAAAGCAAGCGTTCGCTGTTTCCGGCTAAACGCAACTTTCAGGCACTACCTGGCGAAGCATCGTACATCGACGCGAGCGGCTTTGGGCGCCCGCGCACATTCGGGCTGGGCGGTCCTGGTCGCGGTTGCCGAATCCGGCGGTTCCATTCGCGTGGTCGACCGTCGCCGCATCGAGCTGGCCGACCCGGCCGTTCCCGGATTCCCGCAGCCCTACCACGCCGCCGAACCGCTCTCCCTCACGGATGCGGAAAAACTCCTGGAACGGTGCCTGGCGACGTCGCGCCGCCTGGCGGAGCAGGCGTTCCGCGCGGCGGTCGGAGAGCTCGAAAGCAGCGGCTACGAAGTGGCTGCCTGCGGCGTCCTCGCCCGGGCGGGCCGCCCTTTGCCGCCGCTCGCATCCATCCTGGCATCGCACGCTTTGATCCATACGGCCGAAGGTGAGATGTTCCGCGATGCGCTGCGCCACGGCGTCGATCAATGTGGCCTGGCAGCCGCCGCACTCCGCGAGCGGGACGCCTGGGATCACGCCGCCGGACTGTTGCGCTTCAAGGCAGCCGATCTTCAGCGCCGCATCGGGGAGCTCGGCCGGGATCTGGGACCGCCGTGGCGCGAGGACCAGAAGCTGGCGACGCTCGGCGGATGGGTTGCGCTCAGGGCCCCTTGACGTCGTAGCTCCACAGCGTGCCGAGATCGCGGATATAGAGCCGGCCGCCGGCGACCACCGGGTGGGTCCAGGCCTTTTCCATCGCGCTGCGATGCTTCGGCTGGTTGGGCGGGGTGAAGCGGCCCTTCTCGCGGTAGGCCTCGGGCGTCACCTCGATCAGCGCGGCGTCGCCGTTCTCTCCGTGGAGAAACAGGTGGCCCTCGGCGTATAAGACTCCGCCAGGACCGATCCCCTGGGCCTGCCACTTCACCTTGCCGCTGGCGAACTCGGCGGCGACCAGCCCCTGGCCGGTGGTGCCGTAGAGGTAGTCGCCGACCAACACCGACCCGCCGATGGCGTTCGGCAGCCCGCGTTCCATATACACCTGTTCCGCCGCGACTCCCTCGGCAGTGGGGCTCAAGCGGATCAGCCCGCCCCCGATACGCTGCGCGGCGCTGTAGACATAGGCGTCTTTGGCCACCGGCGTGGGCATGTTGGCCGGGCCCTTGCTGGTCTGGTCGTAGCGCCACAGAAACTGGCCGCTCTTGGCGTCAACCCCGACGATCCCCTTCCCCAGGAACTGAACGTACTGCCTGCGGCCGCCGCCCTCGACGACGATGGCCGAGGCGTAGCCGGCCGGGTCGCCTCCCGGCACGACCGATTTCCAGATGACCGCGCCGGTTTTTTTGTTCAGTGCCACCAGCGTAGCCTGGCTTCCGCCGGGCGTGGCTAACACGACGTCACCGTCGACTAATGGCGACTCGGCGTAGGCCCACTGGCCGGGCACGCCTTCGAACTCTCTGCGAAGGTTCTTCTGCCAGCGGGCCTTGCCGGTGGCCGTCTCCAGGCAGGCGAGGTCGCCATCGGAGCCCAGGACGTAGAGCAACTCGCCGTCAATGGTAGGCGTGGAGCGGGCCATCGGATAGGATGGCTGCTGATCGGGGTTGCCGACCTTGCCGATGGTCGTCGTCCAGAGCTGCTTGCCGTCCTGGACCGAGAGCGCGTGGACGAACTCGTTGTCCATCCCGCGGCTGCTCACCAGGTAGATGCGCGCGCCTGCCACAGCGGGCGTCGAGTAGCCTTCGCCGATATCGTTGACCTGCCAGACCAGCTTCGGACCATCCTTGGGCCATTCCTTGAGCAGGCCGGTCTCGAGCGAGATCCCGTTGCGCCGCGGCCCGCGCCATTGCGGCCAGTCCGCGGCCTGTGCCGATAGCCAGAGCCCGCCGCCGGCGACCAGAAGAAACCAACGCGTTTTCATGATTGAAGAGACGATCCTGGCCGCTCTACGTTACGGCGGATCGGCGAGATCGATCGGAAACGCGGTTGCTTCTACGGACCGGACTCTCTCGGACCACAGTGGTTTGTCGCGGAGTTAGCCGTCTTCCTCTCTTGTTAGTCACCCTGATCCTGGCCGCGCCTCAGGCGCCATTGCTGTTCCGGCTTCAGGGACAGCCGCCGGCTGCGCTGGAGCCCGGCAAGCCGATCCAGCGAGAGTTGGCGGGAGGGCAGGCCCACTCGTCTTCCATTCGCCTTCAGGCAGGCCAATACATGAGGGCCGTAGTGATGCAGCAAGGCGTGGATGTGGTCGTCCGCTTATTTGGTCCGGATTGGCGTGCTGGCGCAGAGGAATGGAGCCAAAGCGGTGGTAGCCAGCCTGTGGCCGGTGGCCGATCGCAGCACCAGCGTGCTGATGCAGGAGTTCTATCGACGCCGGGCGTCCAACCCAAGCGTGCCGAAGGCGGAGTCGCTGCGCCAGGCGCAGTTGAGCTTTCTGCGCGGAACCATCAAGCTGCCTCCGGACGCTCAGCCCAAGCGCCTGTTCGTGCTGGAGAGTGATATCGATGATGCTCCGACGTTCCGAACCAGGGACGAAGTTCCGTTCGCGCATCCCTACTATTGGGCGCCCTTCTTCTTGATGGGGAATTGGTTGTAGCTCCCCCTAAATCGGTACAATCGGAGCAGGCATGCCTGACAGCCAACCGAACCCGAGTCGCCGAGAACTCCACTGGCTCCTGGACCACATTCCGGAGTCAGACGTGTCCACAGCGAACAAGTTTCTTCGGTCATTGGTTGACCCCGTGGCTCTTTCACTCCTCAGCGCTTCCTACGACGACGAACCGGAGACGGATGAGGAACGCGCTGCCGTCGAAGCAGCTCGGCGCGAGCCCGGTACCGGCACGCCTCACGAAGAAGTGCTCCGCGAGTTCGGTTTGTGAGCCGTTTCTCCTGGACGGATCAGGCGAAGGCGGAGATGCGAAGGATCGATCGCGAGCAGGCACTCGAGATTCTGCATGCGCTGACTGAGTACAGTAATGCCGGCGGGGGCGACGTCAAGCGTCTAAGAGCCTCGACGGACTGGCGGCTCCGCGTCGGTGACTACCGGGTGCGTTTCGAGATTCTTCCTGGAGACATCCTTCGCATCCTGCACGTCAGACATCGCCGCGAAGCCTACCGGTAGGCCCCTGCGTTACATTGCCGGCGCACCGTGCACCGCCCGATAAGCTAAACTCGAATCAGAATACTGCGTCGAGCCTCCGGGTTCGAGGTGGGAGGTTGCTCATGCGTGTTTCCGCTTGCCTGCTCGGTTTTCTTGCGTGCGCTCTTCCCTCGCCCGCGCAGACGCCCTCGGCCAGTCTGGTGGGCCGGGTGATGGACCCAACCGGCGCGGTGGTCCCGGGCGTCTCGATCAAGGTGACCAACATCGACACCAACATTTCCCGGCAGGGATCCTCGAACGAGACCGGCGACTTCACCCTCCCGTATCTGAACCCCGGCCGATATTCGCTCGAAGCCAGGTCCGAAGGGTTTCGTACTTATAAGCGAGCGGAGTTTCTCCTGGCCGTCGACCAGGTCCTGCGAATCGACGTAGCGCTCGAAGTCGGCGCCACCACCGAAAGTGTCACGATTACCGATGCCCCTCCGGTGCTGAACACCGAGGGCGGCTCCCGCGGAGCCGTCATCACCAGCGAAGAGATTGCCGAGATCCCGCTCGAGAGCCGCAACTTCAGCGATCTCGTCTACCTGGCCGGCGGCGTCCTGCCCAAGGGCGACGGAGGCGACGGCGCCTACGCGATCAACGGCGCGCGCGCGGACAACGTCGGCTTCCTTGTGGATGGGATGAACAACACCCAGCGCCGCAACACCGGCGCGGTGATCAACCCGCCGCTCGAGGGCGTGCAGGAGTTCAAGATGATCACCTCCGGGTTCGCGGCCGAGTATGGCCGCTACGCCGGCGGCGTGCTCACCGTGGTCACCAAGAGCGGCGCCAACCGTTTCCGCGGCTCCCTCTACGAGTTCCTGCGCAACGACGTCCGGGATGCCCACGGCTACTTCGACGTGGAAAAGTCCAAGCTTCGCCGCAACCAGTTCGGCGCCACCTGGACCGGCCCGGTCCTGCTCCCGGGGCTCTACAACGGGCGCAACCGCACTTTTTTCATGGTCACCTGGGAATCGCTGCGACTGGTGGACGGCAAGACACAGCGCGGGATCGTCCCCCGTCCGGAGATGGCGGGCGGGGATTTTTCGCGGGCCGTGGACGCCTTCGGCAGGCCGATCCGGCTGAACGATCCGCTGGCCAGGGCGCCTTTTCCCAGCAACCAGATCCCCACCAGCCGTTTCGATCCGGTGGCCGTGAAACTGGCGGCCTACTACCCGACGCCCAACCTGACCGTATCGGCGAACAATTTCATCGCACAGGGCAACCTCACCAGCAGCAACAACAACATCGGCATCAAGGTGGACCACCAGCTCAGCGCCAAGAACCGCCTCAGCCTGAGCACCTTCTGGCGGCCCAACTCCTCCCATGACCCGGTCGTCAACAGCCGCTCTCCGCTGCCCATCTTCGGACTCAGCAACCGGACGCTCGACCTGCTCAGCGGCATCCGCTACCTGCGCAGCGTAACGCCGACGATGTTCCTGGAGCTGAACGCCTCCTTCTCGCGCAAGACCAACAACCAGGCCTGGCCGCTGAGCGGGGAGCGCGACTGGGCGGCCGAGGCGGGCTTCGTCGGCGGCACACGGAACCCCATCGCACAAGGCCTTCCGCAGCTCGACGCGAGCGGCTATATTCTCCTCGGCCCGGCCTACGACTATCCGAAGATTTGGGCGTTCAACAACTACCAGTACGCGGCTGCCGCCACCTGGATCCGCGGCCGGCACTCGCTCAAGTCCGGCGGCGACTTTCTCCGCATGCAGTATTTCTCCCGCCAGTACGGCGACACGCGCGGGCGGTTGACGTTTCTCGGCCGGTTCACGGGCGAGCCGATGGCGGATCTGCTGCTCGGCTGGCCGCAGAGCACGCGCCGGCAACTGGATGCCGCCGGGCCGTATCACCTGGTTTCCAACTATTCGGGCTACGTGCAGGACGACTTCAAGGCCACCCCCACGCTGACGCTCAATCTCGGGCTGCGCTACGAGCTGATGAAGCCGCCGCGGGAGAAGTTCGGCGCCTGGTCCATGTTCGTTCCCTCGCTCGGCAAGATCGTGATCTCGGGCCGGGGCGCCTTGCCCGATTTCGACCAGCGCATTCAGGCGACCGGGCTGGCGCAGCACATCACCATGGCCGCCGACGCCGGCTTGCCGCCGACGATCCGCAAGACGGACTACACCGACTTCGGGCCGCGGTTCGGCTTCGCGTGGCGTCCGTTCGGCAAGACCACCTCGGTCATCCGCGGCGGATACGGCATCTTCTTCGGCAGCAGCTCCATGTATCGCATGGACGAGTACAGCGACACGTATCCGTTCTCCATCAACGAGAGCTACAGCGCCAACGCGTCGAACCCGTTGCTGCTGACGGTTTCGAACCCCTATCCGGAGGCCCGGCGCAGCGTGGGAGGCGTCACCAGCACCAACGGGCAGGAGGCCGCGCAACAGAGCCAGTACTTGCAGTCGTGGAACCTGACCTTCGAGATCGAAATCGCCAGGGATACGGTGATCGAGACCGCCTATGCGGGATCGAAAGGCACGCACCTGCCGAGGCGCCATGACATCAACCAGCCGTACCGCCTCCTGGACGTCCGGCAGGCCACCGGGACCTTCCCCCGGCCCTACCCCACGTTCTCGACGATCAACATCATCACCGACGGCTCCAACTCCATCTACAACTCGGGGGCGATCACCTTCCGCCGCCGCTTCAGCAAGCAACTGTTCTTCCGCGCGACTTACACTTATGCGAAATCGCTCGACGAGAGCTCCAATACCGGCGGGACCATCCAGTACAACTTCCCGACCGCGCAGGACTCGCGCAACCTCAAGGGCGAGCGCGGGCGCTCGGACTTCGACATGGGCCACTCGTTCGCCATGAGCTACATCTGGCAGCCGCGCTTTTCGCGGAACGTGCTCGCGCGCAACTGGCAGGTCTCCGGCACCGGCACCATCTATACCGGGCCGCCGTTCACGCCCAAGGTAGCGAACTTCAACTTCAACAACGGCGAGGCCAGCCGCCCGGACCGCGTTGCCAAGGGCGCGCTGGCTGTCCCCTCCGTCGACCAGTGGTTCGACCGCACGGCGTTTCCGGTGGTTCCGCTGGGGGCCTACCGGTTCGGCGGCTCCGGGCGCAACATTCTGGACGGCCCCGGCACGTTCAACGTGAACGCGTCGCTCTCGCGCCGCTTCCGGTTCGCCGAATCGTGGTCGCTCCAGTTCCGGCTGGAGTCGTTCAACCTGCCGAACCACCCCAACTTCAACCTGCCGGAGAACCGCGTGGACATCCTGAGCGGTGGCACCATCAGTAGAGCGAAGAACAACCGTGTGTTCCAGCTCGGGCTGAGGCTGGAGCTCTGAGTGCGCGGCGCTCTGCTCGCGGCGACAGCGCTGGTGGCCGCCGCAGTTGCCACTGCGGAAGACTGGCCACGCTTCCGCGGGCCGAACGGTTCGGGTGTCTCTCTCTCCAAGGGACTGCCGGCGGGGTTCGGGCCGGCGAAGAACCTCGCCTGGAAAGCCGAAGTCCCGTTCGGCCGCTCCTCGCCGGTGGTCGCCGGGGATCGCATCTTTCTGACCGCGGGCGAAGGCGCGAAGCTCATCACGATGGCGCTGGAGCGCTCGAGCGGCCGGATTCTGTGGCGCCGCGAGATCGCGCGGACGCGCGTCACGTCGTCCTACAAGGCCAATGATCCGGCCTCGCCGACACCGGTCACCGACGGCGGCAACGTTTACGTATTCTTCCCCGATCTCGGCCTGGTTTCCTACGCGCCCGACGGCGCCGAGCGGTGGCGGCTCGAGCTCGGCCCCTTCGACGCCTTCTACGGGCTGGCCTCCTCGCCGATCCTCGCGGGCGACACCCTGCTGCTGGTCTGCGATACGCGCGCCAAGGCCTTTATGGTGGCCGTCGACACCGCCAGCGGGCGTGTGCGCTGGCGCATCGACCGCACCGATATCCGCTGGGACGGGTTTGCCTCGCCGGTCGTCTGGGAGCCGAAGGGACGACCTGCGCAAATAATCGTGTTGGGCGTGCATCGCCTCGATGCCTACGCGCTGGCCACCGGGGAGCGCCTCTGGTGGGTGGGCGGGCTGGCTTTTCTTCCCGTGGCGTCACCGGTGCTCGCCAACGGACTGGTGCTGGTCAGCACCTGGGGCGGCGACACTCCGTCGGGGCCGACCTTCGACGAGTGGCTGAAGAAGGACTCGAACGGCGACAGCCGCATCTCGCGCGAGGAAGCCACGAGCGGCGAAGCGTTCGACGAGTTCGGCGCCCTGGACCTCAACCACGACGGCTTCATCGACCGCGGCGAGTGGGACCAGTTGCGGAACGCCGGCGTGGGCGACTTCGGAATGCTCGCCGTGCGTCTGGGCGGCCGCGGCGACCTCACGCGCACGGGCATCGCCTGGCGCAACAAGAAAACCTACGACACGATTACTTCTCCGCTGATCTACAGGAACGTGCTCTACCTGGTCAAGAGCGGCGGGATCATCGCTTCGCTCGACCCGCGGACAGGCCAGGTTTACAAAACCGGTCGTACCAAGGAAGCGATGGACACTTATTACGCCTCGCCGGTCGCCGCCGACGGCAAGGTGTTCTTTACCAGTGAATCGGGCAAAGTGACGGTGGTGAAAGCGGTCCGGCAATGGGAGATCCTCGCGGTGAACGACCTCGGCGAACCGTGCTATGCCACGCCGGCGATCGCCGATGGAAAGATCTACCTCCGAACACGCAATGCGCTGTACTGCTTCGGCCGAGGCAGCGGGAAGCAGCGGAATGACTAAAATTGTCGCGTGACTGGACGGCCGAGCTCACTGGAGCCGGCCGTGGAGGTTCACGACACACGTCGGGGAATTGAGCCATCGGATCATGCGAGGATGAGGGACAGTTCTCCATGCCCCCTGCGCGTCGGCCTTACAGTGATCTCGACGTCCTGGCCGAGGGCGGTCAGAAAATCCATGAGACGCTCCACGGAGAAGTTGCCCGACTGCCCGCGCATCAGACCCGAAACGTGAGGTTGCTTGATGCCAAGGATCTTTCCAGCCGCCGCCTGGGTGAGTCCGCGGCCTTTGATAAGCCGGTAGATTTGCAGCGTGAGGCGTGCCTTGACCTGCTCGCGTTCGGGATTGGGAAAGCCCAGGTCACGAAAGACGTTGCCGCTACTTTCTTTGACCCGAATTCTGCTATTCTTCCGCATCTCAGTTCTGCCTTTCTCTGTGATCCTGCTCTGCCGCGGCGAGCCGCTGTTTGACTAGCTCGAGTTCCTTTTGCGGCGTGGCGATGCCTCTCTTCGATTTCTTCTGAAAGGCGTGCAGCACGTAAACCGCATCCTGGAAGCGGACTGTATAGACGATCCGCCAAGTGTCGCGCTCATGGGGCGCCACGATCTCAAGCACCGCGCGCCCGCCGAATCCTTTAAGGGCTTTAACAGAAGGGTATTCTTCTCCACACTGCGCTGCGTAAAGGGCTTGGCCCACGTCGCGTTGTACAGGCCTGGGGAAACTCTTGAGGTCCCTCCTCGATGATCCGACCCACCGAACCGGTTTCAGCGCGCTCCCTCCTATAGTAGTATACGTGTTTCTGTATATCTGTCGAGATAGCCTGGCCCAAGGAGGCACCTGCCGGGGTTGCCGACCACCCCGGAGCCAAGCGCCCGGCCGATCCGGTGCTGTCCGACCCGTGGCCACAGCCGGCGCGTTCCGGCTGAACGGGCGGGGAGGCGTATGATTGGAAGCAGCGGAATGACTAAAGGTTTGCGCGGCGCGATCCTGCTGTTTTTCCTGGCGATGGCCGCGGAAGCCGCCATCCGCGCCGGACTCGCGCGCGTCGAGATTACGCCGCCGGCGGGCCACGCGATGGGCGGCTACGCCGGTCGCACCGCGGGCGCCTCCGGAAGGCACGATCCGCTGTACGCCACGGTCCTGGTTCTGGATTCCGGCACGGAAAGCCTGGCGCTGGTCACGGCCGACCTGCGCTCGTTCGTTTCGACGCGCGTCGGCGAGCTGGCGCGCGAAAAGTTCGGCGTGCGGCACACCATCCTGAGCCTCTCGCACACGCACTCGGGGCCGCGGACGTGGGAGACGCGCACAAGCTGGTATGCCCAGGCGGAGGACCGCATGGTGGAAGCGATCGGCGAGGCGCGGCGTTCCATGTTCGACGCCGAGATCGCTTTCGCGAGCGGAGAAGCCTACCTCGGCTTCAACCGGAGAAAGGTGGAAGACGGCCGCGCGCGCATGTGGTGGCGCAACGCCGAACGACTGCCGTCGCACCCGGTGGATCCCACCCTGAGCGTGCTGCGCATTCGCGACGCCGAGGGGATGCTGCGCGCCATGGTGGTGCACTACGCCTGCCATCCGTCGGTGCTCGGGCCGGACAATCTCCAATACTCGGCGGATTATCCGGGCGCGCTGCGGCGGTACATCGAGTCGCGAATTCCGGGCGCGCGGAGTTTGTTCGTGCAGGGCGCCGCCGGCGACATTAACCCGTTTCGCGACAAAGAGCCGGTCGCCGGCGCCGGTTTTGAGGCGGTCGAGGAGATGGGATCCGAATTGGGCCGCCAGGCGATGAGGCTGCTCGAGCGGGCGCGTGTGATTACCGGAGAGGACGCCGGCCTGCGGCTGGCCTCCGAGGTGGTGGAAGTGCGCCACCGATGGCAGCCCGCCGAAAGGATTCCCGTCGGCCTGACTGCCGGCATCATCGGCCGGGGATTGTGCTTCCTGGCGCTGCCCGGCGAGCCGTTCGTCGAGCACGGGCTGGCGTTCCGCGCACAGAGCGAATGTCCGGCGGCGCTGCTGCTCGGCTACTCGTATTCGATCGGCGGCGCCTGGGCCGGCTACCTGCCGACGATTCGCGCCACGGTGGAGGGCGGCTACGGCGCCGACTACAACACCACCGTGGAGGCCGGAGCCGGCGAGCTGCTGGTCAACCGCGGCGTGATCCGCCTGTTCGAGCTGCGCGGGCTTCTGAAAGATCTCCCCGACGCGGGGTTTTGATGATGGCGATCCTGGTCCTGATCGCGGCTCTGTGCATTCCGCAATCGCTCGCGGCGGCCGGCTTCCGCGCGGGCGTTGCGCGGGCCGACCTGGATCCGCCGCCGGGCATGGCGATGAGCGGCTACGGATCGCGCACCGGCGTCGCGCAAGGCGTGCTCGACCCGGTGCAGGCGCGCGTGCTCGCGCTTTCCGACGGCGAGCGCACCATCGCGCTGGTGACGCTCGACCTGATCTTTCCTTTCGAGCCGCCCGAGATGGAGCGCATCCGCGCCGCCGTCCGCGGCAAGGGGATCGACGAGGTGATCTTCCACGCCTCGCATACTCATTCCGGCCCGACCTACTCTTCCAACCGGCCGGCTTATGAGAAAGCGATCGAGCGCGTGCGGCAAGCGATCCTGGAGGCGGCGGCGAGGCTGGAGCCGGCGCGGATCGGCACCGGGTGGGGCGTGAGCTACATCGGCCATAACCGGCGCCACATTCTGCCCGATGGAGCCGCGCGGATGCTGTGGGGCAACCAGACCAAGCTCTCCAGTTTTCCCGTGGACCCGACCGTCGGAGTGATTCGTATCGACCGCCGGCGCGGCTCGCCGCTGGCCGTCCTGGTGAACTACGCCTGCCACCCCGTGGTCCTGGGCCCGGACAACCTGGACTACTCGGCGGATTACCCGTCGGCGATGCGGCGCGTGATCGAGCAGGGGTTGGACGGGAAGCCGATGGCGTTCTTCCTCCAGGGCGCGCCCGGCGACATCAATCCTTATGACGACAAGACGCCGCGCCGCGAGGACGCCGCCGAGCGCATGCGGCGGACCGGGGAGAAGCTGGGCGTGGAAGCGCTGCGGGTGGCGCGGCGGATCCGCACGGTGCAGCCGGCGCGGGGGTCGATCGCGTGGAAGACGGTGCTGTTGCCGGTGAAGTCGCGCTGGAACATCGCACGCCTGCGCGAGCGCGTGAACCCGGCCGATCCGCGCGCGGCGCGGATGCTGCGCGAGTCGATGGAGCTGCCGGTGACGGCGCTGGTGCTGCACGAGGAGCTGGCGCTGGTCACCATGCCCGGGGAGCCGTTCGTCGAGTTCCAGATGCAGTTGCGGGCGCGCAGCCCGCTGCCGGAGACCTTCTTCCTCGGCTACACCAACGGGACGTTCGGCTATTTCCCGACCATTGCGGCCGCGGTACGGGGAGGCTATGGGGCCACTTCGGCCACCTGGGTCGAGGTGGGCGCCGGCGAGCGCATGCTCAACGCCGGCCTGGTGGCGCTGTATGAGCTGCTGGGGAAGCTGAACCCTCCCAGTAGTCCCCAAACCGGCCGTTGAGATGGCAACTTGGCCCAACCGCCGGCGATCGTGTAGTCTGAAGGATTCCGCTTCTGATGATCCTCTACGCAGGCACGATCTTCCTGAGCGCTTTCCTGCTGTTTCAGCTCCAGCCGATCATCGCGCGCATGATTCTGCCATGGTTCGGCGGAACGGCGGCGGTCTGGACCACCTGCATGCTGTTCTTCCAATGCGCGCTGCTGCTCGGGTACCTCTATGCCCACTGGTCGAACCGCTACCTCGGGGCCGGAAAGCAGGCGCTCGTCCATGGGATCCTGCTGGCGGCGAGCCTCCTGGCGCTGCCGGTGATTCCCGGAGCGGCGTGGAAACCGACCGGTTCCGAGAATCCGACCTGGCGGATTGTCCTGTTGTTGAGCGCCACCGTCGGGCTGCCATACTTTCTTCTGTCGACCACTAGCCCGCTGGTGCAGGCCTGGTTCTCCCGGACCCGCCCGGGCGCCATTCCCTACCGGCTGTTCGCGCTTTCCAATCTCGGGTCTATGCTCGCCCTGCTCAGCTATCCTCCGCTGGTGGAGCCGAACCTGTCGGCTCGACGTCAGGCGCTGGTGTGGTCGGCAGCCTATGGGTTGTTTGCGATTCTATGCGGCTGCGCGGCTGCCCGCGGCGCCCGCCGAGGGGGTGTCGCCGAGGCGAACCCGGAACCGGACCGGCCGGCTGAAATCGCCCAGAACGAGGAGCCGCGCGGTCCGGCTCGGCATCTGCTATGGGCCGCGCTGGCCGCCTGCCCGTCGATCCTGCTGCTGGCGCTCACCAATCACCTGACCCAGGACGTGGCCGCCATTCCCTTCCTTTGGATTGTTCCGCTCAGCCTTTATCTGCTCAGCTTCATCCTGTGTTTCGATGCCCAGGGCTGGTACCGGAGAAACTGGTTTCTCGCGTTGCTGGCGCCTTCGCTGGGCGGCATGACCTACCTGCTTTGGTCAAACGCCAAGGATCCCGGTTTCCTGCTGGCGATCATTCTGTTCGCCGCGGCTTTCTTCGTCTGTTGCATGGTCTGCCACGGCGAGCTGGTGCGGCTGAAACCGCACCCGCGCTACCTCACCTCCTTTTACCTGATGCTCTCCATCGGAGGGGCGGCGGGCGGATTGTTCGTCGGGCTGGTTGCGCCTTACCTGTTCAGCAATTACTTCGAGCTGCCGATCGGCGTTCTGCTGTGCGCCGTCCTGGTGGCCGTGGTGCTGCATCGTGACCCCGACCTGCCTTTCCATCTGAGCCGCCCCTGGCCGGCTCGGGCGGTGGTCTGGTCTGCCGTGTTCGCCATCGGCCTGGTGCTTGGCCGCGGCGTTTACGACTCGATTCGCGAATACAAGGTGGTGGTGCGGAATTTCTACGGCAGCGTGCGCGTCCGACAGACGGGCCAGCCCTCCGACTGGGATGGTTATCGCACTCTCCTGCATGGCTCGATCGATCACGGCGAACAGTGGACTCATCCGGACAGGCGGCGCGAGGTCGTCACCTATTACTGCCAGGAGACCGGCATCGGCCGCGTCATGCAGGATCGCCGCGCCGGGGTGGCCCAGCGCGTCGCGGTGCTTGGCCTCGGTACCGGCACGCTGGCCGTATTCGGCCGCCCCGAGGACCACTTCCGGTTCTATGAGATCAATCCCCTGGTGATCCAGCTTGCCCGCAGCGAGTTCACCTATCTGAAGGATTCCCCTGCGCACCTGGAAATCGTGCTCGGCGACGGCCGCCTCTCTCTGGAACGCGAGCCCGACGGCCAGTTCGATGTCATCGCCATGGACGCCTTCTCCGGCGACTCGGTCCCCGTGCACCTGCTCACGCGGGAAGCTTTCGCCCTCTACTTTCGCCTGCTGAAACCGGATGGCATCCTCGCCGTTCACATCTCGAACAAGCACCTCGACCTCCAGCCGGTGGTGGAACGCTCCGCCGCCATTCTGGGCAAGTCTACGCTGCTGGTGGAGACCGAGGAGAGCGATGACGGCAACTGCTTCGGCACCACCTGGGTGCTGCTGGCTCACAGCAGGCGTTCCCTGGGGGGGCCCTCGCTCAAATCCGCCGGCGAACCTCTGAAGGCCAAAACAGCCGTCCGCGGCTGGACCGATGATTATTCGAACCTGTTCCGCATCTTGAAATAGCCGCCGTGCAGGCGGTCGGTTTTCGCATCTGATATCATTGCGGCCATGTTCGAAACCGCGTTGAAATCCGCCTCACTGATCCTGGCGGCGCTGGCAGCGCTGCCGGCCCCTCTGGCTGCCGAAGAGGGTTTCGCTTCCTTGTTTGACGGCCGGACGTTAAACGGATGGAATCTGCTGGACAAGAAAAAGGACGGCCGCGGCTACGTGGTGGAAAACGGCCTGCTGGTCTGCCCGGCCGATGGCGGCGGCAACCTGTTCACCGAGCACGAGTACGCCAACTTCGCCCTCCGTCTTGAATTTCGCTTCGAGCCCGGCGGCAACAACGGAGTCGGCATCCGCGCTCCGTTGGTGGGCGATGTCGCCTATTCCGGCATGGAGATTCAGATCCTCGATCAGGACCATCCCCGCTACCAGGGCCGCCTGAAACCCACACAGTTCCACGGCTCGATCTACGATGTTTTCCCCGCCAAGCCAGGCCACTTGAAACCGGCCGGCGAATGGAGCCAGGAGGAGATTCTCGCCGATGGACGGCGCGTCCGGGTGACGTTGAACGGCGCCGTCATAGTGGACGCGGACCTGGATACGGTGACCGATCCACAGGTGTTGAAAAAGCACCCCGGCCTGGCCCGGACCAAGGGTCACGTCGGATTCCTGGGGCACGGCACGCGGGTCGAGTTCCGAAACATTCGCATCCAGGTGCTGCCTTAAATCCGCCGGCCGTCAACCGCCGAGCAGCCGTTCCATCCAGGGCTGAACGATGGGAGCCGCCTTGGATGGGAACCGGTGCCGGCCCGGCAGCAAGTGGAACTCCACGTCGTCGGCGTAGACTCCTAACCTCGCCGGATAATTCATGACGACCTCGGCTGAATAGTACTCGTCCTCCTGTCGGGCTATGTGAAGCAGTGACGCGGAGACCGGACCATAGCCTCGTTTTTCCCAGTCCTTGGGAACGCCTCCGCAGATGCCGATAACGCCGCGGACCCGGCCGCCAAAAGTCGCGGCGAACCGATAGTTCAGCCCGACAGGCTGGGAAAAGCCCACCAGAATCGTCCGCTGCGGCGGAATGCGGAACCGATCACCCACTTCTTCCACGACCCGCGAGACCATCTCGTGATGCAGCCGAATAGAGGATTCCCAATGGGCGCGAGTACCCCAGTTATAACCAATGGAAGCATCCGGACTATTGGCGGCCAGGTAGAACTGGTTGGGCGCCTGGAGGGAGGCGACAATGTGGTCACCCACCATCAGGGACGTCAACCGGAGCATCGCTTCGGCGTTCATTCCATAGCCATGCAGCGCGACCACCAGAAACGTTCGTTCTCCGACAGACTCGGCCGGGCGGAGGTGGTATTGGCAATCGAGCCCGGCTCGAAAATTGTGGCGTTCCATGGAAGAAGGCGTCATAATATCAACGTTGTAGCATTTTATCGCTGAGAGGCGGGGCTAACTGTTTGCCCAGGAATGCCGATACTGACAAAGAACGACGACGTGCCGACAAGCGCGGCCGGCGCGCCGGGGCAGGAATGCATTTCACCGAACAACTCATCAGTTTCAACAGAGCGGTCGCTCTGGATCGGCTGGGCGGTGACGAGGAACTGTTGAAGGACGTCGCAAGACTGTTCCTTCAGGAATACGCGCAGGTCGTCGCCGAGATCCGGCAGGCGATCGTCGCGAGTGATGCCGGCGCTCTTCAGCGCGCCGCACACACGTTGAAAGGCTCGGTTGGCAACTTCGGCGCCGCATCCGCCGTGGAGGCCTCGCGGCGGCTGGAGATGCTCGGCAAAAGCGGACGAACGGAAGGCGCCGCCGAGCTGCTCGATAGCCTGGAAACCTGCATGGAGCGGCTTCTTCCCGAGTTGTCGGCGCTGGTCGGCGAGCCCGCCTGAACGTCATCCGGCGCCCGGCATCGCCCCGGCATTGGTCAAGGGTACCCAACCTGCGAAAAGATTGCCACGCTGTGCTACACTCGGGCCACGTCGGAAGCCTTGCGTTCTCGTGTAGGCTGGCGATCCATTACGAATCGGGAGGTCGTATGAAGAGGCGTTTGTTTGCTCTTCCATTCCATCTCTTCCTGGCCACGCTGGTCTACGGTCAGGTTCAAAGCGGCCGCATCGAAGGCACCGTGCAGGATTCCTCCGGCGCCGTTGTCCCCGGCGCCAGGCTCTCGATTGTCAGCGTGCGCACGCAGGTGAAGGTCGAGGTGGTCGCGGATCCGCAGGGCTACTATGTCTTCCCGATTCTACAGCCCGGTGTGTACACGATTTCGGCTGAGGCCAGCGGCTTTCGCAAAGCCACGGTATCCAACATCGTGCTGACCGTCGGCGTTACCCTGCGCCAGGACGTCAAGCTGGAGGTCGGCGCGCTGGCCGAGACCATCACCGTGGAGGCCAGCTCGGTGCGCGTGCAGACCACCGAACCCACCATCCAGCGCGCCGTTACGCTGCGCGACATCGACACCTTACCGCAGCTCGGGCGCAATCCTATCGCGCTGGCCGTCTTCCAGCCCGGCGTGCAGATCAACCCGGGCGACGCGAGTTTCTCGCGCGTCAACGGCATGCGTCAGGGCTCCAATAACAACACTCTCGACGGCATCGACGTCAACGACTCGGTTCTGCCCCGCCTTGGGCTCACGCTGAATTCGACCAATACGGATTCCGTGGAGGAGTTCCGCATCATCACCAACGGGGCCAAGGCGGAATACGGACGCAACGCCGGGGCCCAGGTCGAGTTGATCACCCGCTCGGGCACGAATGACTTCCACGGCAACCTGTTTGAGTACCACCGCAACACGGTGCTGAACGCCAATAATTTCTTCAACAACACCAGCGGCCAGGCCCGGCCGAAGCTGATCCAGAATCAGTTCGGCGGCTCGCTCGGAGGTCCTGTGACTATCCCGAAGATCCTGAACGGCCGGGACCGTCTCTTCTTTTTCTTCAATTACCAGGAGTCCCGGGTGGCGCAGGAAACCGTGCGCCTGCGGACCGTGCTGACGCCGGAGGCCAAGCGCGGCCTGTTCCGCTGGAAACCGCCTAACTCGAACGACATCCGCACTTTCGACATCCTCGCCAACGATCCGCGCCGCATCGGAATCGACCGGACCGTGGCAGGCAACCTGGCTTTGTTGCCGGATCCCAACACCACCTGCAGTACTTGCGACGATCTCAACACCGCCGGATTCCGTTTCAACAGCCCTACCCCGGCCGAGAACGACCAGTTCACCACCAAGGTCGACTTTAACCTGCGCCCCACGCACCGCCTCTGGTATCGCCATTCCCGGCTCCGGACGCTCTCCTGGGACGCGCTGAACAACGCCGACCCGACCTTCCCGGGCCAGCCGTCGGGCACACAGGGCGGTGTTCGCTGGGGATTCGCCATCGGATCCTCCTGGACCCTGGCGCCCTGGCTGGTGAATGAGTTCATCGCCGGGCACCAACAGGCCAGCGTCGATTTCTTCCGCCTGCGCGCGCTCACCGGCGGCATTCCGCTCATCGGCGCCAACCTGTTTACGAACCCGATTCCCACCGGCACCGGCTCCCGGCGCAACTCCCCGGTGAATCAGATCACCGACAATGTATCCCTCTTGAGGGGAACCCACAGCGTCAAGGTCGGCATCCGCTACTCGCTCACTACGCAGTTCCAGTCCTCCGACGCGGGAATCTGGCCGACGTATGCGCTGGCCCGCGCAAGCGGCAAAACCCCTCCCTCCTCGATTGGCCCGAGCGGAGCCGCTACCATCGCCACCGCCGACCGGCAACGCTTCGAGAATCTCTATAACGACCTGCTCGGACGCCTCAGCTCCACCTCGACGACTTTTTATAGCGACTTGAAAACATTCCAGCCGGCGGCTACGCCCCGCGTCCGGAACTTCAAGCTCCCCGATTATGGCCTCTACTTCCAGGATGACTGGCGCGTCCGATCCAATTTCACCGTCAATATCGGAGTGCGCTGGGAGTTTTTCGGCGTGCCCTACGAACGCGATAATCTCGAGGGCGAGATCGAACAGAATCAGGCCGGCCTCGTGCATGCCGCCAACCAGATCGCCGACCTTACCGTTCGCCCCGGCTCGGACTGGTATCGCAACGACCGGAACAATTTCGCGCCTCGCGTGGGATTCGCCTGGGATCCCTTCCGCGACGGGAGGACTTCGATCCGGGCTTCCTGGGGCGTCTTCTATGACCGCGTCATCGGGGCCACGGCCAACGATATCGACTCCTCGACGCCGGGGTTCTCGGCGCCGCAGCAGGTTTTTCCGAACCAGTCGGGTACGACCGACGTGCGAGTCGGCGACCGGCCGCCCCTGCCGGCGGCTCCGGCGACGCCGCCGCTCATCCTGCCGCCGACACGCTCTCAGGCCACGCTCGCCTTGTTTGAACCCGGCTTCCGGGCACCCTACGTTTTTCAGATGAACTTCACCATCCAGCGCGAGTTCTTTCGGAACACCGTGCTGGAAGCCGGTTACGTCGGCAATCGCGGCGTCAAACTGCTGGCGGATCTGAACTGGAACCAGCCCCGCATCTTCGGGTCATTCCTGACAGATTTCAACCAGATCCGGGAGTTCCGCCGCACCGGAACTCCGGTGCCTGTCTCCAACGTGTTCGTGCGCCTGTTTGGCAACGTCGCCAACGCCGTATCCGCAATCGGCGGGAGCGTCTTCGATCAGGGCGCTGTCGGTTCGGCGGCGAACACCGTCGACACCAACAACTACACCCGCTACGCGGGGGCTGGCCTCTCCCCATACTTCCTGCGGAATTATCCCCAGTTCCAGAACGTCGTCGTGGGGACCAACAGCGGCCGCAACTATTACAACTCCCTTCAGCTCAGCGTCCGCCGCCAGACCGGCAACCTGCGGTTCGCGGCCAACTACACCTGGAGCAAGACTATCGATAACGTTTCCACCGACGGGTCCGGGTTTGCCGCTCCGATCGACAGCTACAACTTCCTGTTGAATCGAGGCCGGAGCGACTCCGACCGGCCCCACACGCTGAACTGGATGGCCAGTTACATCCTGCCCATCGGCCGGGGCCGTCTCATCGCCGGCGGATTGCCAGACTGGGCCGACCGACTGCTGGGAGGCTGGGAGATCGGATCGCTTGGCCTCTGGACCTCGGGCCCGGTCATGACACTCAGTTCAGGCGTCGCCACGGGCCCCACTGGAAATGCGACCTGGGGGAACTACAACGGCGACCGAAGATTCGGCGAGATTCGCCGCACCGGCGGCGGCGTGTACTATTCTTCCGATGCCATCATCGCCCAACTCCGCGACCCTGCCTCAATACCCGGGCCCGGAGAGTTCGGCACCGCCGGCCGCAACACGTTTCGCGGCCCGCGCTTCTTCGGCACCGACCTCTCGCTGTTGAAGCGGTTCCGCGTCCATGGGGATCGGACCTTCGTCACGTTCCGCTTCGAAGCCTACAACCTTCTGAACCAGACCAACTTCGGCACGCCTGGGTTTAATCTCCAGACCCCACAGGCCCTCGGCCAGATCACCAACACGGTCGGTAACCCGCGGTTTATGCAGTTGGCGCTCCGCCTGGACTTCTGAATCCGGGTGTGCCGGGCGGGTATCGTGCGTGCGGGAAGGAGGCTGCCCGGCTTCTCGGCAGCCGCTAACTAACCGCGGGGTTTGCCGCGGTCGCTCCCGGGAGAAACGCGAGGTGGTCGTACGGGCGGGAGCGGCTTTCTCGGGAGCAACGCTCTGCTATAGTAGGGAGGTTTGTCTTCCATGGCGCCCACCGCAGCCAGCGAGATTGTTTGCGCTCACAGCCCGGATTCCGACGACGCCTTCATGTTCTATGCGATGGCCACACGGAAGGTTCGCTCCCACATCGTCAGTTGCCGTCACGTTCTGGAAGATATCGAGTCGCTCAACAACAAGGCGCGGGATGGCATCTATGAATTAACCGCCATCTCCTACCACGCCTATGCGTACGTTGCCGACAACTACCTGCTGATGGCGTGCGGCTCCAGCGTGGGAGACGGCTATGGTCCGATGCTGATCGCCGGCAGGCCGATGGACGCCGGGGAGATCAAAGGGAAACGGATTGCCGTTCCCGGAAAGATGACCACGGCGTTTCTGGCGCTCAAGCTGCTCGAGCCGGACTTCGAAGCCGTCGTCACGCCGTTCGATACCATCCCGGATGCTGTTGCCAACCACGTGGTCGACCTGGGCCTGGTGATTCACGAGGCGCAGTTGACCTATCCCCGGCGCGGGTTCCACAAGATTCTGGATCTTGGCCAATGGTGGAAGACGAAGTTTTCGCTCCCCCTGCCGTTGGGCGCCAATGCGTTGCGGCGGAACCTCCCCGAGGACGTGAGGAGCGAATGCTGCCGGCTCATGCGGGAGAGCATCCTGTACGCGCTCGAGCATCGCGAAGAGGCCACCAATTACGCCATGCAGTTCGCGCGGGACATGGAACAGCCGCTGGCCGACAAGTTCATCGGAATGTACGTCAACCACTTCACCCTGGACTGCGGCGAACAGATTCCCAAAGCGGCGCAGAAGCTGCTGGACCTGGGCCACGAGGCGGGACTGATCCCGCGGCGCGTCCAGGTGGAGTTCGTGGCCTGACTTATTTGCCGTCGATGGTCTTGCTTGCAATCCTGCTGGCGCTCTACTCCGGATCGCTGACAGCGGCTCAGGAGGCTGCCAGCCCTGATCCTAAGCAGCGTGCCCGCGCCGCCCGAGAACTTGGCCGGCAGAGCTCCACGGTGATGCCCCGTCTGGAGGCGCTGCTGGCCGACCCTGTTCTCGACGTTCGCCTGGAGGCCGTGAAGGCGATAGTCAATATCGGCACACAGCACAGCCTTGCCCCGCTGGTCGCGGCGACACGGGATGCCGACCCGGAGATCCAGGTCCGCGCCACCGACGGCCTGGTGAACTTTTTTCTCCCGGGCTACCTGCAAACGGGACTCTCGGCGTCCGTGCGCAGGATCGGCACCAGTATCAAGGGGCGTTTTACCGATACCAACGACCAGGCGATCGATCCCTTCATCCAGGTGCGCGCCGAAATCGTCGAGGCTCTCGGCAAGCTGGTCCGCGGGGCCTCCAGCCTGGAAGCGCGAGCCAACGCCGCGCGGGCTGCCGGCATCCTGCGTGCGCGCGCGGCTGTCCCCGATCTTCTGGAAGCCCTCCGCACCAAGGACGACCAGGTGATCTATGAAGTGCTGATCGCGGTGCAGAAGATCCGCGATCCGGCGGCCGGCCCCGAGATCGCTTTCCTGCTGCGCGACTTGAACGAGAAAATCCAGATCGCCGCCCTGGAGACCACCGGGATCCTCGGCAATCACGGCGCTCTGCCCCAGTTGCGCGAGGCGCTCGAGCGGGCGCGTACTCCCAGGATCCGGCGCACCGCGCTGGCGGCCATCGCCATGCTGCCGGATCCCGCTAACCTGCCCACCTACGTCCGATTCCTTCAGGATCAGGACGCGGACTTGCGCGCCGCCGCCGCCGAAGGCTACGCCCGCCTGAAGGATCCGGTTCATGCGTCGAAAATTCGGCAGGCCTTCGCCGACGAAAGAAAGATGAGTCCCCGTCTGAGCCTGGCCTTCGCACTGGTGAGCCTGGGCAGCCGCGAGATCTCCGAGCTCAGCCCTTTGCAGTACCTGGTGAACACGCTGAACTCGAAGGCCTGGCGCGGCGTCGCGCAGCCGTTCCTGGTGGAACTGGCGCGCGAGGCGCCGGTTCGCGCCCAACTCTACACGGTCCTGCCGAGGGCCAACCGCGAGGAGAAGACGGGCCTGGTGTTCGTGCTCAGCCGCAGCGGCGATCAGGACACGCTGGCATATCTGGAGCCGTTAAGCCGTGATGCGGATCCGGAAGTCGCTCAGGAGGCCACACGGGCCCTGCGGGTTCTACAGGCGCGCCTATCCCCGTAGCGTCACTTCGCCCGGCGCTGCTTCTGCTGGCCGACGCGAATCTTGAACTGCTTTTGCATCGACTCGGCGTAGGCCTTCCAGTCGAATCGCCCGGTGGCTTCCTGGAGATAGGCGCCCACGTCGGCGCCCTTGGGAAGCACCGCGACCAGGGTCGTGCTCTGCTTGCCGTCCGGACTGGTGATGCGAAAACGCCTGGCGTTGGGGATGCCCATAAGATGATGATTTTAGCACACCCATGCTCGGACCATTCCGTCCTTGACACGCGCCGACGGGTGAAATACTCTAGCACCATCAGATCGTTGCGGTCTACGTCTCTGGGGGTGTACGCTCCGAGGTCGGAGTGATGACCGAGTTTCGCGTCGAAGGCCCCAAGCTCAAGCTCTTTTGTTGCGAGTTGCCCCAGTGACCGCCAGCCCGCTCCTCAATCTGCTGAGTTCGCACCCCGACGAGACGATCGCGCTGGTGGCGCCCGGCCGCAGGCCGCTGAGCTACGGCACGCTGCGGTCGCTGCTCGAGCGCACCGGCGGACGATTGCGCTCGGCGGGGATGGGGCCGCAAGCGCGGGTGGCACTAGTGCTGCCGAACGGGCCTGAGGCAGCGACGGCGTTCCTCGCTACCGCCGCCGCCTGTGCCTGCGCGCCGCTTAATCCCGCCCTCCCGCGAGCGGACTTCGAGTACTACCTCCGCGACCTGGGCGCCCAGGCGCTGATGCTGGCCGATTACGACCGGGGTCCGGCGCACGAAGCCGCGGCGGCCCTGGGCGTTCCTGTGTTGCGGCTCGGCAAGTTCGCCGCAGCAGGCGACTTTTGCCTCGACGGTTCGCCGGAGGCTCCCGTGGGCTACAACCGTCCCGCCGCGAGCGACACGGCGCTTCTGCTCCACACATCCGGGACGACCTCGCGCGCCAAACTGGTCCCACTATCCGGCGCCAGCCTCGCCGCCAGCGCGTGTCAGGTCGCCTCCACCCTGGCACTAACGCCGGCCGACCGCTGTCTGAACATCATGCCGCTGTTCCACATCCACGGCCTGGTCGCCGCGTGGCTGGCTTCGCTTGCGGCCGGCGCGAGCGTCGTGCTCACCGATGGCGTCTACGCAAGCGGCTTTTACGGATGGCTCGAGGAGTTCCGCCCCACTTGGTACACGGCTGTGCCGACCATGCATCAGAGCATCCTCGCCCGTGCCCCAACTCATGCGGAGGTGATCGCCTCCGTGCCGCTCCGGTTCATACGCTCCTCTTCGGCGTCGCTGCCCGTAACCGTGCTCGAGGATCTGGAACGGACGTTCCGCTGCCCGGTGATCGAGGCCTACGGAATGACGGAGGCTGCTCACCAGATGGCGAGCAACCCGTTGCCTCCCGCCCCCCGGAAGCCCGGCAGCGTAGGCCCGGCGGCCGGTCCGCACATTGCCATCATCAACGCCGCCGGCGATCTGTTGCCGGTGGGGGAGATCGGCGAAGTAGCGATCGCCGGTCCGAATGTCACGGCCGGCTACGACGCTAATCCCGAGGCCAACGCGCAGGCCTTCACGAACGGCTGGTTCCGGACGGGCGACCAGGGACGACTCGATGAGGACGGCTACCTCTGGCTCACGGGACGGCTCAAGGAACTTATCAACCGCGGAGGAGAAAAGATCGCTCCGCGCGAGATCGACGAGGTGCTGCTCGCGCATCCCGCGGTGCGGCAGGCCTTAACCTTCGCCGTGCCGCATGCGCAGTTGGGCGAGGAGATCGGCGCCGCGGTCGAGGTGCACGCGGGCCAGAGCCTGACGGCGGCCGAATTGCGCGTCTTTGCGGGGCAGCGCCTGCCGGCCTTCAAGGTGCCGCGGCTGATCCGGATCGTCGATGCGATTCCGAAGGGGCCCACTGCGAAGCTCCAGCGCATCGGCCTGGCCGCGCGCCTGGGCATCGAGCCGCTCGACGATCGTGCCACGCCATCCGCTCCGCCTGTGCCTCCTCGCAACGCGCGCGAAGAACGCATCCATGCGCTCTGGCGCGAGTTGCTTCCCAGTCCCGAGTTCGGCGTGCGCGACCGCTTTGAGAACCTGGGGGGCGACTCCCTGCTGGCCACGCGCATGCTGGCCGCCCTGTCGGAGGCTGAGCAGGTGGACCTGGCCTTTGCCGAGTTTCTCGAACAGGGCACCATCGAGGGTCTTGCCGCGGCGCTCGACCAAACCGACGCGAGCCCGCTGATGGCCTTGCAGCCGCTGGGCGACCTGGCCCCGGTTTACGCCGTCCCGGGCCACGATGGAACGCTCGTCGGGCTGGCCCGACTGGCGCGGGCGCTGGCTCCCCGGCAGCCGTTCTACGCCTTCGACCTCGCCCGACTGCCCATGTTTGAATCCGTTGAGGCACTGGCGGCACACTGCCTGATGCTCCTGCCGCGGCACGCCCCGGTGCGGCTGGCGGGCGTCTGCTTTGGCGGCGTGGTGGCCGCAGAGATGGCCCGGCAGCTGGGGAGCGGCGGACGCCCGGTCGCTTTCCTCGGCCTCATCGATTGCCTCAACCCACGGTGGCGGGGCGACTGCGGCCCCGCGGCGTGTGCGGCGGCGCACCTGCGCCAGCTCCAGTACAAGTCCGCCGCCCACCTGGAGGCGGTCTCGCGCATGTCGCCAGCCGCGGCGCTGCGCTATTTGGCCGCCCGCACCGCGGATTTCTTCCAGAACCACGGCGAGACGGCCGTCGCTCGTCTCCGCGTGGATGCGGTCCACGGCGCCGCGCAACGCCGCATGATGTTGGAGTACCGCCCGCGCCCCTGCCATACCCCGGCGGTGCTGGTTCGCGTGCGCGGGCGGCGCGCCGACGCGCCCGACCTCGGCTGGCGTCCTTACTTCCCGGCCGGCCTCACGCTCGAAGAGATTCCGTTCCATCCGCTCGGCGGCCTTGCCGAGGACAACGCTCCACGCGTAGCTGAGATTCTGCGCAGGAGGCTCCCCGCCGCGTGACCAACCACGAGCTCTGGGACCGAGTCGGGCAGCAGCCACGCCCCTCCTGGTATCTGGACCTGCTTGTGGCGGCACAGAAACGCGACGCTCATCTCCACCTGTTGGGACAGTGGCTGGCCGGCTCCACCCCGCGACGCCTGCTCAAGACCGATCTCTTCGAGGAAGCCTTCGGAGACGACGAGATCCTGGCCGCGCTTGCTGCCGAGTTCCCCGGCGCCTGCTACGGAATCGATCATGCGCACTCGGTCGTCCTGAACGCCGCGCGCCGCCATGCGGCCTGTGGGCTGGGAATCGCCGTGATGGATGTTCGGAGCCTGGCTTTCCGCGATCACATCGAGACGCGGGAGGGGTTTCTAACTCGTCCGCGTTCTGGCACCGGGCGGACGCGCGGCGATCACGCTCGACAACCCGTGGAACCCGCTCTATCATCTGTTGCGCTGGCTGAGCCGCGCGCGGCAGGCGCCCTTCCCGCTGGGTTACACGCCAAGCCGCGCGACGCTCGCGGCGGACCTTCAGAGACTTGGCCTGACGGTCGAGCGCCAAGGCTGGCTGCTGCACAACCCGCGCGGGGTGTCCACGGCTCTCTTTCTGCTCCTGCGGCGACTGCTCGGCCGCCGTGCGGACACCCTCATCCGCGCCCTGCTCGCGCTGTTCGCCCTGCTCGGCCGGCTGCCGTCGCGACCGCTGACGGCGTGCTTTCATGCGACGCTCGGCTGCAAACGCCTGGGCCAAGCCTCCGGGGAACCAGGTTAAGCGTCACCCGGCCATGACCGAATTATCCTCCACTTCCCATCCGGCGCCAGCTCGTCCATGCGAGCTACGGTGAACGATATTTCGGACGGAAAGATCCGCCGGCACCTCTCATGTAAGTGTGTGGCGAGGTTCTCTGAGGCAGCCGTCAACGGTACGTAGTAGACCACCACGCGATCCAGAGCCTGCTGCACGACCCGGTACTGTGCGAGTCCTTCGACATCCCGGAACCCAAGCTCGATCTTGCTGGGACTTAGCGCCCGGCCGCTCGGAAGTGGAAGGAAATCGCGACTGCGCCCCAGCGGCTGTTCGATGGTGCGGAAGCGGGTGCCGCACGGCTCCTGCGTCGCAGGCCTGCGCGCAAGATCGCCCATGTTCAGACGCAGAAACGGCATGATGAAGGAGTGTAATCCCGTCACGACCACTTCGCCTTCCTCTCCGGGGGCGGCCGGGCCGTTCCCGGCGATGATCTCCAGGATCACGCTGTCGTCGCAGGTGTGGTACCGGCGGCAGGCGCGGCACTCCCACGCCAGAAGATCAAACTCGTCGGTCCCATAGAAGTCGACTATTCGACCCCCGCAGGCCTCCTCGATCCTTCTGCGCACCCCCTGCCTCAGCATGTCGGCGCCGGAAAAAATCAGGCGCGGACGTAGGGGCGGCCCTCCCGTAGCCTCAATCACCTGGGCCACGCGGTTCAGCATCTGGGGCTGTCCACGGATCACGTCGGGCGCGAGCACCCGCAGCTTTTCAAGGACCTGAGGTCCGTCGAGACAACTATCGACTTCCATCTGGGTAAAAATGCCGAGCCGGTGGTGAAGACGGGGCTTCCAGTCGGGGTTGCCCCGCAGCAGCACCCTACGGTCGGTTGGGCGGAGGCCCGAGTCGACCTGCGCGCGCAGCCGGAACGCCTCAAGGAGAAACCGCTCCGCCCGCGAATGAAGCACAACCATCGGCCGCCCGGTGGATCCTGACGTTGTGGAGCGCGTACACCTCTCCACGCGAGTCCCTTCCGCAGTGCGGTCTTCTAAGGGTACTTGTTGGAGATCCTGCTTGCTGGTGATGGGGAGCCGCGCCAGGTCGGCAAGCGTTCGAACGTCCTCCGGTCTAAGTCCGGCGCGTTGAAACAGGCGCCGGTAGTAAGGCACACGGAGGCTGGCGTGCCGGACGAGGGCGCGCAAGCGGTGCTCTTGAAAGGCCTGAACGTGGTTAGGGTCCGCCGAGGGCCGCGAAACGAATCCGGCCCATGTCGTGAGGCGGGACCAACCCAACGACCCATCTTGTGAGTGGGCATCTGTCATCGGGCTTCATCGCGCGAATGAGCTGGGCATGGACAGCTTGCCCCGCCACCGACCCATCCGGATCTTCACTGAAGACGCAGGCGCACCGCGTTGCTGGGCGCTTCGATCGGATTAGCCGGATCGAAGACGGTAATCTCCACCTCCCCAGCCGTTGGGATCGCCGAGGCGGGAATGGTGACCGTGAGCGTCTGAATCGGGCCGTCGGAGAAAACGGTGGACATCGTGACGTTTCCGATTCGCACGCGGCTGATCGGCGGCAGGAAAAACCCGCGGATCCGTACGGTTACATCCGCGGCGGCCCGCGCGGTGGCCGGGCTGATGTCGAGCAGGCTGGGTCCCCCGGCCGAAACTTCGTTGGACGAAGAGATGTTGCTCTGCACAATGACCACCGGGTAGCGGCGCGCCAGGAATGGCGGCACGCGCACCACGAGCTGATAGAGCCCGGCAATCGAGCCCGGGCTCAGGCCGGAGAACAGGATCTCGCCTTCGCTGCCGTCGAAGAAAATCCGCATCGGGATGGTGGTCATCGCCAGCGGGTTGCCCGGCGCCGGCTGGTCGGCGGAAACTTCGGGCGACACCGGGCCGAAGCCCACGCCGTAGATCGCCACAATCTCTTCCGGAACCAGGGGAGCCTCACGCGTCACCAGTTGGCCGCCGCCTTTGAATACCAGGCCGGCGCCGCCGCCTGTGCCAACCACCGTCAACAGGCCGATGGCCTGCTCGGACAGCGGCACCACGACCGGAGCGCTGGAGATCGGCCCACGCGTGACCACAATAATGGCGTTGGTTCCCGTCAGGCCGAATGGAGCGATCAGGTTGATCTGTGTCTGCGTCACCAGCAGCAGGGGAGCCAGCCTGCCGTTTATGGTCACACGCGTCGTGCCGAGCTGCGTGGAAAGCGGGAAGACCGTCGACCGCGGGCAGGGATTTGGCTGCGTCAGGTCCACCGAGCACGCCTCGCTGAATCCGTCGCCATACAGGGTAACCACTAGCCCGCCGGCGATCGGGAAGCCTTCAGCAAGCGTGCCCACGTTGCGGACCCCGGCCGCGGTCAGCGTTACCGGCCGACCGACCGCCAGGGTCACACGCACCACACGCGGGGAGCCGCCCGCACCGGCCGCGCTCACCGTAATGACGCCTTCATAAGTTCCCTCGCCGAGCCCCGCGACCCGGATCGAGACGCGCAGCGCAGAGTTCCCCGTTCCTCGGGTGGGATCCAAGGCCAGCCAGGCGCCGCCCGTCGTGGTAGACGGTTCCGCCGTCCAGTTCAGATCGCCGCCGCCGGTGTTGGTGATTTGCACGACCTGCGGCGCGGGAGTCTGGCCGGGAATCGTCGAGAAGTTGAGGGTGGTCGCGTTCACTGCCAGCGCGGGCCGGGCGGTGTAGTTCAACGTGACGGGAATGGTGATCGGCGAGCCCACCAGCTCGGGCGAGCTGATGGTGATGGTGCCGCGGTAGGTTCCGAACGCCAGGCCAGTGGTCACAACAATCACGTTGACGTCGGCCCTCGCCGCACCGGAGGACTGGCTCAGGCGCAGCCAGTTGCCGCCGGACGAGGTTAACGGCGTCGCGTTCCAGGTGAATGGAGCACCGGCCGTGTTGAAAATGGTCAGCGCCTGTGGGGAAGGCGTGCCGCCCTCGATGACGTTGAACGTCAAAGCGGGCCCTGGAATGGCGGCCAGTGTCGCCGGTGCCTGGAGGTTGACGCTCAGCGTCAGCCCCGTAAAGGGCTCGCCGGCCGAGATCGTGAAAAACCAGTCACCGGGCGACGGCGTTCCGACCGAGACGGTTTCGTTTCCTGTCGCGATGCGGGCGCTTGCCAACTGGAACTGGCACCAGGTGGACAGGAAAATGTCGAAGAGTTGGCAGACGGGTACGCGGTTGTAGCTCACGAAAAGATCCGTGTCCCGCGGGTTCGTCGTGGATATGGTCATCGAGCCGGCGCCGGGCGGAACAACGACGCGGTAGAACAACTCTGTGCTTACCTCGCCGGAAAGCCCCGCCAGTGTAGTAGAGCCTGTCACCAGCGTCGGAGTCGGCAGATCCGCCATGAACTCCACGCTCGCGTAAGCGGTGAAAGCCAGCACTACCGCCAGCCAGCGGCCCGGCCGGGGCGCCGCCGCCGAGATGGTTTCCGTCGGCCCGATGCGGTCCGTGATGCCGTAAAAGTTCCCGACCGGATCGATCAGCAATATATCGGGATCGCCCGTCCCGCGCCGCAGCGTAACCTGCAATACCAGCGTTCCGGCGGGAACGTTGATGCTGGCGAAGCCGGCCGATTCGGCCGGCGCCGTAATGGTTACCGCGCGCCCGGGGGTAAGCGGCGTCTCGACAAAGACCTGGAAGCCGTGAATGATGCGCCCGCCCTGCCCATCGGTAATGGTCACCTTCACCCGCTCTGCCAGGAAGATCGGGTTCCACTGGAGGAGGCCGCTCGCGACGTCGATGGTCATGCCCGTCGGCCCTTGGGTCAACTCGTAGCGCAGCACGCCGCCGTCGGGGTCGGTCGCCACAACCTGGTAGAAGAAGCGGGCGCCCACCAGCGCCAGGGGAGGCGTGCTCAGCACCATCGGGTTCCGGTTGCCCGGTTGCAGGTCCGGAGGCCGGTCGAAGGCGGCGTTGTAGATGGCGGCGTCAAAACCGCTGGCCGAGTGCCCCATGCCGTGCCGTGCAAAGACGGTCCAGATCGCTGGGCGGTTGGCGCCGCGGGTGAGCGCCAGGTCGGCGGACAGGATAGCGTCCCGCGCGTCCAGCATGCTCGCCACACAGGTGGTGAGCTTCAGCGCCTGAACCACCAGGCGGTCCGCAAGCCCCTGCGCGAGCGTTCTGCGCAGGTCCCACAGCGTGGCCGCCCAGATCTCGCCGTCGTTGTGGAACTCGTAGCCGTTGTTGCCGATGTCCTCGTAGGTGAACCGGTAGCCTTCATAGCTCTGCCGGCGGATCCCCCTCACCAGGTCCTGCGTGCTGTAGGCGCCGGTAATGGGATTGTTGAAGAAACTGATGGCGAAGTAGTCCGACCAGCCCTCCGCCATCGCTCCCGACTGGGTACCGAACAGGCAGTTGGTGGCGTTGGGGCCGCCCACCATGCGCTGCGTCACCCCGTGTGAATACTCGTGAACGACGATATGCCCGTCATAGGCGGTGTCCAGATCGTCGGTCGTGGCCGGCGTGCCCCGCCGGAACAGGCCCAGTTGCATGCGCGGAGCCCCGCCGTCGGGCGGGGTGAAGAAGCTGGCGTTGTCGACATCGCGCGCGTCCTGCACCTCGACACGCACCGCGTCGTTGCCCACGCCGCCCATGCCGAAGTTGTTGGTCTGGAAGTTTCCCGCGGCCTCCGTAAATCCCAGGTTGTAGAAAAAATCGTGCGCCGTGTTGACGAAATAGAATGCGTTGGTGATGGAGGCCGCCCGAAACGTCCGCGGATCCAGCCCCGGGGTTTCCGGGGCCGGAAAGTCGAATACCTGCGTCGTGCTGAGCGCCCGGCCGCTCTGCAACTCCAGCGCGAAGGTGGCGTCCGGCACGTTATCGCCGTCGGCGTCCAGGTAGACGTCGGCGTTGTTACCCGTGGTGATGGCGACGCCCAGGGGCAGCCAGGCGGGGGGAAAGGTCACCAACTCGCGCGCGCCCCGCAGCGGCGATTCCCGCCACACCCGGCCGGAGGCCTCCCGCTTCAGGCTGTGTCGCCACAGGAGCCTGCCCGTCTCGGCCTCCACCAGGATCTCGTACCAATCGCCGGCCGTCTCGATCAGCAGCCGCCAGGCCAGCGTCGCCGAGGTCGCCCCCATCGGGAACACTACCGTCTCGGCGGTAATCGGCGTCAGGCGCTCGCCGCCCGGGTTGCGGAACGACGCGCGGCCACCGGCGTCGGCGGCTAGCGGCGCCAGCTCGGCCGGTTCCTCCAGACGCAGGCTGCGGTATGCCGCCCGGATCGCCTCCTCAGGGCTGATCCGGGTGCTCGACGGCAGGCTCAGTTGCGGTATCACGTCGCCCATGCCAGCGTGCACCACCTGCCCGTCGGCGTTCAGCGTAATCTTCACCTCGCCGCCGAAAACCGGCATTCCGTTCCAGGTCTGCCGAAATAACAGGGAAGTCATCCCTTCGGAGCTAAGTCGGCGCTCCAGGAGCAGGGCCTCCACCTCCCGCTCGGCGAACGCGAACACCTGCCCGTGCGACCGCAGGAAGTCCTTAGCCGCCTCTACCGGATCACCCTGGAAGGGCGGCGTCAGCGCGGCCCCGTCCCGGGACATCGACTTCACCAGCCCGCGTTCGTCCCAGCTAACCCGCGTCCCGGAAGAGGCCCGCCAGGCCTCCAGTGCCGCTTTGCGCCGGCCGATGACGGCCTGTTCGCGCGAGCCCGGCTGCGCCGGCTGGTGCTTACGGATGTCGAAATCCTCCCACAGTTTTCGGGAAGCGGCTTTTTCCGGTGAAGGAGCCCGTTGTTGCTGCCGTTGCTGCCCCATCGCAGCTTGGCAACAGAACAATAACGGAATCAATACGATGAAGCGAAGCACTCGAGGCCGGCAAATCCGTAGAACCCGCACGGTAATTCTCCCTACTGTTGGACAATTCCAGGGTTATCGTATCACGCCTTCGACAGGGGTGCTAGCTGTGGCGTACAGTTTTTTCTGGATGCGCCCGGCCAGGTACGACAGCCGGCCGGCCTCGACGGCAAGCTTCATCGCTTCGGCCATTTTTACGGAGTCCTCCGCGCCGGCGATGGCGGTGTTCATCAGCAGGCCGTCGAATCCGAGCTCCATGGCAATGACGGCGTCCGAGGCGGTGCCGACCCCGGCATCGACGATCAGCGGCACGTCGGTGATCATCTCGCGCAGGATACGGAGGTTGGATACGTTTTGCACGCCCAGGCCCGAGCCGATGGGCGCCGCCAGCGGCATGACGGCGGCCGCACCGGCGGCGATGAGCTTGCGCGCGTTCACCAGGTCGTCGTTGGTGTAGGGGAGGACCACGAAGCCCTCCTTCACCAACGCGCGCGTGGCTTCGAGCAGTCCTTCATTGTCCGGGAACAGCGTGCGCTCGTCGCCGATGACCTCCAGCTTCACCCAATTGGAGAGACCCACCTCACGCGCCAGCCGCGCCGTGCGGATGGCATCGTCGGCCGTGTAGCAGCCGGCGGTGTTCGGCAGCAGGAAGAAGCGGTCGCGATCGATATGGTCGAGCAGCGACTCCCGCGAGCGGTCCGTCAGGTTCACGCGCCTCACGGCGACGGTCACCATTTCGGCGCCCGAAGCCTCGTGGCAGCGCGTCATTTCCTGAAAGCTGCGGTACTTGCCCGTGCCCACGATGAGGCGCGAGCGGAACGAACGCCCGGCGATGGTGAGTTGCTCCGGCATACGTACCCATTGTAGTTCCGCCGGCTGGGGCGAAGGCCGGTCGCACGCTCACTCGATTCTGCGGCCCGAAAACGATGCCGTTCAGCCAGGCCGGCTCCTGGCGGAGAATCCCGTAGAATTCCTCCAGCCACGCCTGGTCGAAGCTTTGCGGCGCCACCCACATCTGGGCCTTGGGATGGTAGCGGCGCAGCGAGGCGGCCTGCTTTTCCATCATCGCGAGCAGGTATTTCGGCTGGGTGTGGCCGGGGTCGCCGCCGGGGACGAACACGGCGTCGATTCGCGGCAGGCGGCGGAAGACTTCCCCCCATTCCTTGAGGGCGAACTCGACGGTGGCCGCATCGGAGTAGTCCTTGTCCATCGCCGGATACCAGATCCACAGGTCCAAGCCGTAGTCGTCGGCGATGCGCGACATGCCGATCATGGTCTCCATCTTGGGCAGCGGAAAGTGTGGGCTGAGGTCGGCGTCATCCGAGCGCGGCGGGATCAGCTCGATGGCATTGGCGCCGAACACGGCCATGTCGCGGATGTACTGCTCCCACATGGCGAGCGTCCAGCCGTCGTAGGAGTTGGTTTTGGGGCGATAGCCGATCTGGTGGCCGCGGAGCGGGTAGCGCGGGGCGGTCGTAATCTCGAACCCGTCGGCGAGGTCGATGCGGCCGGCAACGAAGTGCAGCTCGCGAAGCAGGCGGCCGATGGCGAACAGCACGCCACGGGCGTCATTGCCCGTCAGCAGGACCGACCCTTGCTCGATGCGGATGCGATAGCCTTCCGCGGGCCCAGTGGCCGCGTTCGACACGAGAATGGCCGGCGCGGGGGGGGGCCGTGGGGCGCGAGCCGGCGATGGGCCAGCGGATCTGCGAGCGCTTTTCCACTTCCTCGATCAGCAGCGGAGTGCTTTCTGCTCCGGGAGGGACATCTTCGCCGGCGCCACCACGACGGCGCGGCTGAGATCGAGCGCGGCGGCCGCCCAGGCGGCGCACAGCGCGGAAAGGGTCAGGGAGAGGAGGCGCATGGCGTCCCATACTATCAACCAAGGGGCCCTCAGAACTCGTAGCGAAGGCCGATCATAACCCGGCGCGGACCGGCAAAATCGCGATCCGCCAGCGAGCTGATCCTGCCGACCGCGCCGGGGGCCGAGATGTTCAGGGCCGGATTGGCGAAGCTGGGATGGTTCAGCGCGTTGGTTGCGGTGATCAGGAATCGCAAGGTGCTTCCTTCGGTGACCGGGAAGTTTTTCCAGACACCGAGATTCAGCACTACACGACCGGGGCCCAGAATGACCGACCGGGCCGAGTTGCCGAAGCGGCCGTTAGGCGGCGTCGCAAACGCCGAAGCGTCAAACCAGCGAACGAGGGACCGCTCACCGCCGGACAGGTTGCCGTCGCGAAGCCGGTCGGGCCGCCCGCCGAGTGTATTCGTGTTGGAAGGGTCGGCTCCGGAGAACGTGGGAGTCAGGTATTCGCCGGTTTGGCCGATCAAAGTCGTCGTCAGTTCCCATCCGCCGAGAACCTGGTTGACCAGGCCCGGCCGGTTTAGCAGACGCCGCCCGCGGCCGACCGGCAATTCCCAAATCCCCGTGGCCACGACCCGATGCCGGGGCGCGAACTGCGCGTCGGCGCGGTCGCGGCTTCGATCAAAGGCGTTCTCCGGCGTCGGTCCGCCCTCGACGCCCTGGTTCTCGTCGGCGTCGGTCAGGCTCTTCGTCCACGTCCAGTTGCTCTGAAAGTACAGACCGCCCGAGAACCTCCGCTCGGCCTGCACCGAAAGCGCGTTGTAGTTTTGATTGCCGCCGTTCTGCGCGTAGGTGACGGTTTGATACAGCGGATAGGGCCGGCGCGCGGCTGAAAACGGAATGGTGCTCGCGGGAGGCTGGTTGATGTTGCGCCGGTAAACGAGATGCGTGGTTTTCGCCCCGATGTAGGAGATGCGGAGAGCGGTATCGAAGCCGATGTCCCGCTCCACGGTAAGACTCCATTGCTGCGTGTGGGGATTACGGATGTCGATGGTCGCGCCCTGGACACTGAGCGCTCCCAGCGTTCCTACCTCCAGGAAAGGCCTCTGCAGCGTCAGCCGAGGCGTCCCGCCCGTGATCTGATTGACGAAGCTCTCCTGAAAATCAAACGGACCCGCGCTGACGAAGAAGGCGCCGGCGAAATCGGCCGTCAGATCATCATAGTAGATCCCATAGCTGCCCCGCACCACCGTGCCTGTGTTGGCAAAAGGGCGGTAGGCAAAGCCGAACCGGGGAGCGAAGTTGTTGGGGTCGTCCTGGCGCAGGGTTCTCGCCGGGAAGCCCGCCTGGGCCGCGGTGAGGATGGGAACCGCCTTGGGGAAATTGGCCGGCACCTTGCGCAGCGCCGTCTCGGTCGGCACCACCAGGCTTCCTGTCTCTGGATCAAAGTTGGAAAAGATGTCGTACTTGTCCCAAACCGGGGAGTTGTACTCCCACCGCAGCCCCAGATTCAGCGTCAGCTTCGAGGAGACTTTGAGATCGTCCTGCACGAATCCGTTCAGGAACCAGAACCGGGCATACCAGGTGTCGCGCTGCGCCCGTCGCAGCGTGGATTCGGGAATCCCCAGCAGGAAATCCGAGTAGGCGAAACCCGTGAAGCGGTTCGTAAAAGTATAGACCCCGGGCCGGAACCATCGGGGACCCTTGTAGCGCTGCGGCCGGTACTCGATGCCGGTCTTCAGGCTGTGGCGGCCGCGCACCCAGCTCAGTTGGTCGATCACCTGGAAGGTCTCCTCGACCTGATCGGCCGCGCTCCCCTCACCGGGGCTGTTGAATCCCGTAATCTGAATGTCGGGGCGAAAGAAGGTCGGCGGAAAACTCGGCAGGCCTTGAATGCCCAGCAGGTCGACCAGCTCTCGAGCGTCCAGCGATCCGTGGTTGTTGTTATGGTTTTGCGAGTAACCGAGCTTGAGCTCGTTGATCAGCTGCGGAGAGATCGTCCAGCTTTCCGAGAAGGCGAACTGCGTCCCGGAGCGCCGCGCGTAAGAGAATCGCGGCTGGCCGCCCGCGTCGACGATATCAAGACCCGCGGGGAAATTCCAGAAATAGCTGAAGCGTCCCCACATCGTGTGGTTGGGCGAAACGTAGCTGTCGACGCGGGTATCGAGACGGTTCGATGGCCGCAGGTTTTCAAAGCTGTTTCGGAAATTACTGCTGAACGAGTCGAGCGGACCAAAGTTGGGAGTCGGGGTGAATCGGTCCTGCCAGGCCACAGACCCCGAATACAGCCGGGCCCGAGGAATGATGTTGCCGGCGAACAGCTGGCCGCTCAACGGGTCTCGGATCTGGATGGGCCGGGCCAACGTCAGCAGCTCCGAAAAATCGCCCTGGCGCATCTTCAGCGTGGGCACGTTGTAATTCACCGGAATCGGCGGCCGGCTGCGGCCGTATTCATACGCGCCGAAGAAAAACAGCTTGTCTCGCTTGATGGGACCGCCGAGCGAGCCGCCCCAGGAGTTGTTGGCCGTGAGCAATTCCTCTCCGGTCTGGGGGTTCACCGGTCCCTTGGTCTGCTGGAAGGTATTTCGAGCTCCCAGAGCGAGGTTGTCGTGATACCAGAAACCAGATCCATGAAAGGCGTTGCTCCCCGACCGCGTGATTGCGGTAACATTCGCCACTTCGCCGAACTCCGCCTTCGAGCCGACGTATTCGAAGCGCACTTCCTCGACGACTTCCGCGTTCGGTGACAGCACCGCGATCTGATTGCCGAATGCCGGGGAATTGGCGCTGATGCCGTCGACGTTGAAGTAGCTGGAGCTGCCCCGGCCCCCGCCCATGGCGCGCCGGGAACCTCCTCCCTGGAATGCGGTCGGCGTCAGGCGCGTCAGCTCGTAGGTGAGCGCGGACCCGGTGGCGATGCTGATCAGATTCAGCGGTAACTCGAGAATCTGGCGTCTGGATCTGACCTGGGCAATGATCGGCGTTTCGGTCTCCAGCACCGGCGCCGCCGCGGTCACCGTCACCTCGGAGGTGACCTCTCCGACCTCCAGTGTTGCGTCAACCCGCACGGTGCCCAGCGACTCCAGCAGCACGTCCCGCCGCACCTGCCGCTTGAAGCCCGGAGATTCGACCGCCACGGCGTACCGGCCGGCGCCGAGGTGCGTCACCTCGTAGTTGCCGTTGACGTCGGTAACCACGACTCTGGCGATATTCGTCGCCTGGCTGGTGACCCGAACGCTCGCGCTAGGCATGATCGTACCGCTCGAATCCCGGACCGTCCCAAGAATCCGGCCAAATGTGGTTTGTGAAAGACCGCGCGCAGGCAAGAACAGAATCCAACCGAGAAACGCAAGCGCGAGAAGCTGCCGAACCGTAAGCCACAGATTCATGGCGCACCTCCACTTCCTTGTGTTCACTTTACCCAGGATTTCTGTTTTAGCTTCCTGGCCCCCATCGATTGTACACCCAACCTCCTCCGTTACTTTCAGCTTAGACCAGACCATTCAGCGGAGAGTCTCGAACGTGGCCGACGTCCGCGCAGTGGATCTCCTGCCTTCGAGTCTTGACTTAATCGACGTGCAAGACAAGCTTGCCCCCATGCCCTCGGGGAAGTTCTACGCGGCCAACCCGGTAGATGTGCTCAAGAAGGCAACCAGACCGATCATCGATGAGTACGACTACGTCTTGATCGAATGCCCGCCGAACCTGGGCATCATCACCTTGAATGGGCTGCGGATTGCGCACGGCTACATCATCCCGTCCATCCCGGATATTCTTTCAACCTACGGCATACCGCAGATCGTCAAGCGGGGTTGGCGACTTCGCCTGCGAGATCGGTGAGCGGCTCTAGAGAGCGTGGGAGCGATCGCGTGGCCTGGCTCTTCCCATCACCAGAGGCCGCAACCGGCTTGCCGCGACGGTCACACCTTCGATGCGATTCGACGATTCGGCGCTTTGGATGATAGCCTGTTCCCGCAATACTTCCAGGACCTCAGGTTTCTGTCTGATCCAGAGATCCTGCTTTCCGCGTGCTTCCATGCACGCGCCGAGCAGCCAGCCGGTTCCAACCGGAATCGTCAGCCCGGCCAATTTACGCGACAGGTAGCCAATGCTCGGCCGCAGGCCGGAACAGCCCCCGTGGGGGCTCAGAACTCGACTCGCAGCAGCAGTTGCACCTGGCGCGCGGTTTCCGTGAACGGGGTCAGCGCGGGAAAGCCGCTTTCCCGGCCCTGACGGCCGTAACGCGCGTGTCCGAAAGTCGGCGATCCCAGCAGCGCATCCGGGTTGTTGAGGTTGGCGTGGTTCAGGAAGTTGAAGGCATCGGCACGGAAGGTGACCCGGCCGGCTTCGCCCAGGCAGGGTAGGGGAAACGAGCGGCTCACAGACAGGTCGATGCTGAACACGCCGGGGCCGCCGAAGGCGTTGCGACCCGTGTTGCCGAGCGTTCCGGCAGCGGGTTCGCGGAACGCCGCGGCATCCAGCAACCTTCGCCCGCCCGGGGCGGTGGCGTCGACGGCGGCGCGGGAGGGATCCAGCACGTCCGCACGGTTGTTCAGCACCACCGCCGAGCGCCCGTCGAACCGCGAAGGCGCCACCACGGTGTAGGGAAAGCCGGAGCGGAAGGCGGCCAGTTGGGAGAATCGCCAGTCGCGGAAGACCGGGGCGGCTTTGGAGGAACCGAAGGCCGCCGGCAATTGCCAGATGGAGAAAAAGACCAGGTTGTGGCGCTGGTCGAAGTCGGCGCTGGCGCGGTCGGCGCGGCTGTCGTGTTGGCGCGAAAAGGCCGAGCGCAGCGACCGCCCCGAAGCGCCGGTGATGCGCGTGAAGCTGAGGTCGAAGAAGTCGCCCGCCAGCGGCTCGCTCTGGTTGTCGATGGCGTGGCTCCAGGTGTAGGCCAGGTGGAACTGGCCGCGCGCGCCGCGATGCCGCGCGGTCACGGCCAGCGCGTGATAGCTCGACCCGCCCTGGTTGGCGCGGTAGGAGACATCGAACAGCGACGGGTTCCAGCGCGACTCGTTCCCCAGCCGGCCCGGCCGGCTGCCGAGGCGGTTCACGATATCCGTGGTCACCAGCTTGCGTCCCAGCGAACCGAGCAGATGAGCCTCCAGCGACCACGTTTCCGAGATCCGCTGCTGGATCCCGGCCAGGTAGCTCTGCACGTAGGCATTGCGCAGGCCGGCGTCGACCAAAGTAAGGCTCGGAAAATCGCCCGCAAACCGCTGTCCCTGGTAGCGCTGGAGCGCCGCTGCAATCGGTTCCAGGTAATTCACGCGCGAGCCGGAGAGCGCCAGGCTCGCCAGGGCGAAATTGTTCGAACGGACGTTCTGCCACAGATTGTCGAACGGCCGGTCGTAGAAGATGCCGTAGGCCGCGCGCAGCAGCGTGCCGGCGCTGCCGCCGAGGCTATAGGAAGCGCCGAAGCGCAGCGCCCAATCGTTGCGATCGGAGCCGTAAAGCTGCTGGTCGCCGGAGGCCGGAAAGACCAGGCGCGCGCCCGGGAGCGCATTCTCAAGACCGGGACCCGGCCCGAGCGCGAGCAGAGCATCCTTCTCCGCGCCCGTGTTGCGCGGGGCGCCGAAGCTTTCATACCGCAGGCCGTAGTTGAGCACCAGGCGTCCGGTGAGACGAAGCGTGTCCTGTGCGAACAAGTGAAACTGCCGGTACCGATAGCTGCGCTCGTAAGTCGGAAGACGGAAGGAGGGCAATTGGCTGCGGGAAACGGGAACGTAGAAGAACCCTGGTGCGTCCAGCCCGAAGTCGATGACATCGCCGAACAGGTAAATGCCGTCACGACCGGCGGTGAGAAACCCTTCCGAGGAGCGCAGCAGAAAGCCGCCTCCAAACTTCACGATATGCCGACCCTGGGCCCACAGCAGATTCTCTGCTAACTCCACTCCGCCGATCCTATTACTATATGAGTAGAATGCAGGACTGCCAGGCAGAACGGTTCCCTCAAAACCTTCTACAAGTATAGGAATATCGGGCCGGGCGCGCTCCCAACCCAGCGTGTCACGTGCCCAGCCAAGCCGGAACTCGTTAGCAATACGGGGTGAGATGCCGGCTTGCCAAGTCAGGGCAACGGCATAGGAGTCCTGCTGGAGCCCGGAAACAAAGTCGCGGTACGGGGTCCAGATGAACTCCGGGCGGGAAAGGCCCGCCCATGAGAAGCGGCCCATGAGATGGTGTAGGCCGCCGGGCGAGCGGTAATCGAGACGCTGGAGAGCGAGCGAGCGGTCGACCGAAGCCGGCGGCGAGAACGTGGCCTTGGCGACGGGAAGATTACCGGCGGAAACCGCCGGCGGTGAGAACTGGGTCAGCAGGCGTCGGGCAAGACTCTCTGGCGCCGTGAAGCGGGCTGCGAAGTTGGAGGCCGGGAGCGTCAGCACGACCGGGTCGGCCTCGCCACGGCTGCGGAAACCCTCCAAAGCGCTCGAAACGGCAAGACCCCTGCGGCCAGGGAGAGGCCCGCCGGCGTGGTAGCCGACCTGACTTTGCGAAGAGGGCGGCCGTGGCAGTCCCTGGGTATTTCTTTGGAACGTGTTGGCGTTCAGCGCCTCATGGTTGCGATGGAAGTATCCGATGCCGTGCCAGGCGGCTCCGCCTGCGCGCGTGACAGCATTCGCAAGAAAGCCGGAGGTACGGCCGTACTCAGCGGAGAAGTTGTTGGTGGAAACACGGTATTCCTGCACGGCTTCCGGTGAGACGGCGCCCAGCGGGCCGGTAATCTGGGAGTTGTTGTTCTCCAGGCCGTCGAGCAGGAAGTTGGAAGACGAGGGCCGCTGGCCGTTGGCGGAGAGGCCCAGTCCGCGGGCGGTTGCCGAGTCGGCGGTCACACCCGGCTGGACAAGCAGCATGGTGTAGAGGTCGCGCCCGGCCAAAGGAAGCTCGCGAACCTGCACCGGATCCACTACCTGCGAGGCGGAGGTCTCGAGCGCCCCCAGAGAACCCCGCGAGGCTTCAAACGAAGCCGAACGGCTGGTATCAACGTCGGGTCCGTAGAAGGTGACCAGCGCTCCGCTTCCGGGAAGCAGGACGCTGCGGTACTGGCCGGCCTCCCATACGTCGCTGAGCGGGCGGAGACGGAAGTCGAGCTCCAGACGGGCGGCGATGGGGAGCTCCAGCTCATGCACCTCCCGCGCCTGGTAGCCGGAGGCTTCCACGCGGACGCGGTAAGTTCCCGGCGGGAGAAGGGGCATAACGTACCAACCGGCGGAATCGCTGAGTGCGACCGAGGAGGTGTTGGTAGCGACCTGGAAACTGGATACGCGGGCGCCGCCGACCGGCGCGGCGGTTTGCGAGTCCACGATGCGGCCGGAGATCAGCGCCTGTGTGGTCTGGGCTATCGAGTACGAAGGGAGCAGCAGCAGAAAGCAGAACCACGCTCGCGCGCTTGTGGGCGGGAAGTTCGTAACGGATCCTCTTTTTCACAGATAGCACACGAGGGGAGCCAACAGCGTCAGCGTATACTGAGGTTGACCCTTACGTTTCGGGGTAGCTATGTCTGGCGCTGCTCGCATACCGCGGCTGTTGTCGGCCTTGTTGCTGGCCGCAGGGCTGGCCGCGCAAGGTCTCAAAGAGCAGCCGGTGGGCCTGGTGCTGCGCGTGCAGGAATGCAGCCTGCTGCGCGCCAACACCGAGCTGGCGCTGACGGCGCGAGCCGGAGACATCCTGTTCACCGGCGACACGCTGCGCGCGGGATCGGGTCCGGTCTCCTTCCTGTATTGTCCGGAGAACGCCATTCGCACGCTGGCCGGCGGCGGCGAGGTGACACTCGAAGAGCGCCAGATCCGGGTCAGGAAAGGCTCGCTCGGCGACAAGCTGCCCGCTCCGCGCTGCTTTCTGCCGCCGATGGAGCGGGCGGCGGCCGCCAGCCAATCGCACAACGGCGCCTCCCTCACACGCGCTTTGGCCGGGGAAACGGATCCCGGAACCTTCGCGACGCGCCTGGCACGGCTGTCGGAATCCGATCGCACCGCCGCCGTGCGGGAGCTGGAGCCGCTGGACAAGGCCATCGCCGCCGATCCGCAGGACGGCCCCGCGCGGCTCGCACGAGCCGGGGTGCTGGAGAAGTACAAGCTGGCCTACGACGCCGCGGAGGAATACCGCCGCATCGCCACGGTGTGGCCGGAGGCGGCTTGGCTGCGCGCGCGGTTGTTTGTGCTGGAAGAGGAGGCCGCCAGGCCGGAAAAGCCGCCCGCTGAAAAGGGCAAGACCTACGCACTGCTGGTCGGGGTTTCCGCGTACATGTCCGAGCGGATACGGGCGCTGAACTTCGCGCATGAAGACGCCCTGCTTCTGGAGAGCTACCTTCGCAGCGCCCGCGGGGGCGCCCTCGCCGAGACCGACATCACGGTGCTGATCAACGAGAGGGCCACCACGGCCGCCGTGCGCAACGCCTTCGAGACCTTCCTGAAGGCGCGCGCCGGCAAAAACGACACCGTCATCCTGCTGGTGGCCGCGCATGGCGTGGTGGTGGAGAAAGGCAAGCGCGGCGCCTATATTGTCACCCACGACAGCGACCCGGAGGACCTGGAATCCACCGCGCTGCCGATGGCCGACATTCAGAAGCTGATCCGCGAGGACTTGTCCAACGTGGGCCAGGTTCTGGCGTTCATCGATGTGTGCCGCTCGGGCACCATCGGAACGATTCCCAAGAACGCCAAAGTGAACAACGTAGTGGAGCGGCTGTCCGAGGCCGAGGGCCAACTGTTCCTGTTCACCGCCAGCCGGGCCAACGAGTTCTCCTTCGAGGGTCCTCAGTACGGCGGCGGCCACGGCGCGTTCAGCTTCTTCCTGATAGAAGCCCTCAACAGCGCCGGCGACCTGGACAGCGACGGCCGGGTGACCATCAACGAGCTGATCGAGTACACGCAGACGAAAGTCGCCGAGGGGACCCTGAACCGCCAGCATCCGCGCGAGGGCGGCAACATTGATGGCGCCACGACGATGGCGGACACCAAACTGGCGGGGGTCGTGATGAAGAAATTCACTCCGCCGGCCGCGGGCGGGCAGAAGCTCGAGGAGGTGGCGCTGTCGCGGTCGCTCGAACGAACCGGCGGCCGGACGATCCGCGCGCTGGTTCTGCGGGAAGCGGTGGACTTCGACGAAGCGCTGACCTCCGGCCGCGTGCTGCCGGATGCGCAACGGAGCGCGTTCACCGCCCTGCGCCAGCTCCAGCTCCAGCGTCGCGTCAAGCCGGATGAGTACCTGATCCACGCCAGCCGCCTGCAAACGGACCTGGAAGATCGCGGCCAGCAGGTGCTGCTGCGGTATCTCCGCGGCGACCAGGCGCCGCAATCGCGTACTGACTTCGCCTTCGGAGCCGCCTTCTTCGAAGCGGGGCGCCTGCTGGCGCCCGAATCGCTGCTGCTGGAGAGCCGGGCGACGTTCTGCCTGGGACGAGTCGCCCTGTTCGACAAGGATTATCCTCGGGCCAAGGCGCTGCTGGAACGAGCGGTACGCCTGGACTCGGAAGGAGCCTACTCGTACAACGCGCTGGGCATCGCTTACCTCGAGCAGGCCGACTACCCCCAGGCGGTGGCGGCGTTCCGCGACGCCATCCGTCGCGCGCCCTATTGGGCTTATCCGCTGCACAACCTCGCGCTTGCCTACGCCGAGCTCGGCGACTGGGGGTCGGCGATCCGCAGCTACCTCGAAGCCATACGGCTGGCGCCCCGGTACTCGTATCTCCACTACAATCTCGGCCTCGTCTATCAGCGGCTGAACCGTGTCAAGGAGGCCGAGCGCAGCTACGGCAGGGCCATCGAACTGAACCCGAACGAAGGGATGCCATACAACGCCATGGGTTATCTGAAGGCGTCTGTCGGCAAGCAGGAGGATGCGGAGCGGTTGTACCGCCAGGCGCTGGCCAAGACGCCGGACCTGCTGGAAGCCAAGCACAACCTGGGGGTCCTTCTGGCGGCCCGCAAGGATCGATTCCCGGAGGCGGAGGCGTTGTGGCGCCAGGTACTGGTGCGGTCGGCCCAGTTTCTGCCGGCCCGGCTGGCGTTGGCGCGCGGGCTGGCGGCGCAGGGCCGGGAGCGCGAGGCGGCCCAGGAATACGATGCGGTGGTGACCAGCAAGCCGGACTACGTGGCGGCGCGGCTGGCGCTGGCCGGGCTGCGGGCCAAGGCGGGGGATCGCGATGCGGCGCGGGAGCAGTTGCGCGAAGCGCTGCGGCGACAGCCTGCCAACGCGCTGATCCACGAGCAGCTCGGCGACCTGGAGAAAGCCGCCGGACGGACGGCGGAAGCGGCGGCGGCCTACCAGGCGGCGCTCCGGCACGCGCCGGAGGGGGCGACAAAAAAACGGATTCGGAGGAAAATGTAGTAAAAGGGAAGAAGCGTGTCGATCGCGGCGGGGAAGGAACGGCTCGTTATGAAACAGGCGAAACGGGGGAAGTGGCTGCTGGCGCCGGCGTTGCTGCTGGGCCTGTCATCGTCGACGGCCTGGGGGCAGGGGGGGGCATTCCAGTGCACGGCGAGCGCGCTGGCGTCCACCGTGCGCGTGGATGGCCTGGCGGAGCTGGTGGGGCACTTTATCCTCAACTGCGCCGGGCAGGGCCAGCCGACGCCTCAGTTCGGGAACATCCAGGTCTTCCTCAACACGAACGTAACCAGCCGGCTGCTGACGGGAACCACCACCGAGGCGCTGCTGCTGATCAACGAGGCGGGCACACCCGGCGGCCCGGTGCCGCAATTGGGAATGAACGCCTTCCCGGGAACCCTGGCGGCCGGCAATTCCATCGTCTGGGCCGGCGTTCCGCTGATCCCCGCGGGAACCGGAGGCGGGAGCGTGGCGCGAATCTTCCGCATCGCCAATGTTCGCGCCAACCCGAACCAGATCGGGCTGTCGGGGACCATAGTGCCGTCGACGATCCTGATGGCGGTCACGGTGACCGCCCCGGTGTCGATCCCGGTCCTCAATCCAACCCAGACGGTGGCGCTCATCCAGCGCGGCGTCATCGTGACGACGCGCAACTGCACGGACTCGGCGCCGTCCAACGTGATCTTCCAACAATGCGTCAGCGAGAACCGCGACCTCGCCCTGGAGCCGACCAAGGGCGGCTCGGCGCAGATGTTGTTGAAGTTTGCCGAGGGCTTTGCCACCGCGTTTAAGCTTGCGGGCATCATCGACCAGATCGACCCGAGCGTGCCCTATGCCAGCGAGAGCGGTGTGACGCTGTTCGGCGGGGGCCATGCCACCCAGCCGACGCAGCTTACCGCGCGATTCACCGGCGTGCCGGCCGGCGTGCAGATTTTCGTCACCACCGAGCAGGTGCCAACGGGAACCACGGGCAACTCGGCGGCGGTGCTGGTGAGCACGGGCGGGCCTCCGGGGCCCCCGATCCAGGGCGTCTCGTTCTCCGGTTGCCCGACCGGGTTCACGCTGGCCGCGATTGCGCCGGTGGCGATCTCCGGCGGTAGCGGAACAGCCACCTGGGAATTGACGACCGTCGACAAGAACGCGATTGAATCGCTCGGCTTCGGTGTCGTAGTGGCCTACACCACCACGCCGACTCTGCCGGGAGTGGGCACGGCGATGGTTTCCGGCGTCCTCTCGCCTTTAAGCACCGTGATCACGGCCAGCCCCACCGCTCCGGTTCCGAGGTTCGCCGACCCCGGCACTGCGCTGACCATGTTCGCCATCGTCGCCTGCACGCCCGGCCAGGCGCCGCAGATCAACGGTTGCCCGCCCTCGCCGGCGGCGCAGAACTTTCCCTACGTGTTCCTGGTGACCGCCAGCGGGGGAACGCCTCCCTACAACTACGCGATCATCGCCGGCATCCCGCCGCCGGGAATGACGCTGAGCGCCGGCGGGCTGTTCAGCGGATCTCCCTTGCAGGCGGGATTGTTCAACTTCACCATGCAGGCCACCGACAGCGCCAACCTGAAGGGGGCGCAGGTATGCAACTTCTCGGTGAACCCGCAACTGGCGCTCACCGGGCTCATCCCCAACGGGACGATCCAGGGCGGAGCGCCGTTCCTGATGACGCTGACCGGGGCCGGATTCGCTCGAGGCGCGCTGGTGGTGTGGAACGTGCTCATGGCCGGCCAGCAGGTCCTCGACACGACCTTCATCAGCGACCGGCAGCTTGTGGCACAGGTACCGGCCAACCTGTTGGCGGAGCCCGGTGTGTTTCCGGTGGCGGTGGCGATGCCGGGAGGAATTGCCGCCTTTTTCTCCAACACGATGAACTTCACCGTCAATCCGGCCAACGTGGCGGTCGCCTCGGCGTGCCCGCTTCCCAGCGCCGCGCCGTTCGAGCTGTACCTGCAAACGCTGGTCGCCTCCGGAGGCCTGCCCGCCTACCGCTGGGGTTTGGCGGCCGGCGCGTTTCCGCCGGGCCTGATTCTGACCCCGCAGGGAGTCCTTTCCGGATTGCCGACGATCCCGGGATTGTACCTGTTCACGCTGCAAGTCACCGACAGCCGCGGCAACAGCGCGTTCAAGGAATGCAGCATGCGGGTGCTGGGTCCGATCATGGTCTCCCCGGCGGACATCAACCTGACGGGGTTCAGCGGCGGCCCCTCCACCGCGCCGGTCAATATCAGCGTCACCAGCGACCAGGCGGGACTGCCCTTCAACGTGATCGTTTTGGCGTCCGGCGGCGTGAACTGGCTGCGAATCAACACCGCGGGCGGGCGGGCTCCGACGATCTTCCAGGTGATCGGCGATCCGAGCCTGCTGGGCCAGGGCGTCCATCGCGCGCAAGTGAGCATTGTCTCCGAGCAGGCCAGCCCGCGGTCGTCCACGGTGTTTGTCACGTTCACGGTCGAGGAGACCGAGCCTCCGAAGCTGGCGGCGCAACCCACGGGCCTGTTGGTGGCGGCGCCGCCGGGGACGGGCGTGGTGCACCGTATCGTGAACGCCGTGAATCTGGGCATCGGCGGGATCCCGTTCACGGCAACCGCGACCGAACTCACCGGCGGCGAATGGTTCTCCATTACGCCGGACGCCGGGACGGCCAACGCCGGGGCCCCTGTTCCCCTGCGCGTGCGCTTCGCGCTGGCGAACCTGGGGCCGGGGATTTACCGCGGGCGCATCACGCTCTCCGGCGGGGGCGGCGAGGCGATCGTGCCGGTGACGGTGGCCATCAGCAACAGCCGCGAGGCGATGGTGGTGCCGGAGACCGGACTGACTTTTCTCGCCGTGGTCGGGGGCCCTGCGCCGCCGTCTAAGAGATTCCGCATTCTGGCCGCCGGCGCGCTCGGGTTCGCCTGGCAGGCGACCGAGAGGGCAGCGACCGGCGAAGTGGATTTCGTGACCCTCAGCCCGATGCGCGGCACCAGCGCTCCCGGCGAAAGCCCGGAAGTGGAGGTGCGCGTCGACCATACCGGCCTCGCGCCGGGGCAGCACTTTGTCGACTTTCGCGTCATCGCGCCCGGCGTGGATAATTCCCCGCGCGTCGGGGTGGTTGCGCTGAACGTGCTCGATGCGAACGCGATGCCGGGCGTGCAGGTCTCCCCCGCGGGCCTGCTGTTCACGGCCGACCAGAACCGGGGAAACCCCTCCCGGCGCACCATTCAGATGTTCAATCCCACCCGTCGGCCGGTGGCAATGACCTTCGAGCTCACCGGACAGACGGGTATCTGGACCTTGCAGAACCTCACCGGCTCGACGATCGCTCCCGGGGCGACCGGGGGTATTGACGTGGGGGCGGTAACGGTCGGTCTGGCGCCGGGTGTCTATCGCGCCTCGCTGGCGTTGCAGTTCTCGGGCGACCCCTCGGTGACCATTGTCGATCTCCTGCTGGTGGTCGCCCCCGCCCGTACCACGGCGGCGGCGCAGAAAGGCCCCGAGATCCGCACCGCCCACGGCCCCTGCACCCCAACCCGGTTGCTGCCCGTCTCGTCGCTCACGGGCACGGGATTCATCGCCGCCGGCGGGTTGCCGCTGCCGATGGAGGTGAGCGTGACCGATGAATGCGGGCACGCGCTGACGTCCGGCGCTGTAACGGCCACGTTTTCGACCAACACGCCGCCGCCGGTCAGCCTGGTGCATCTCGGCGACGGACGCTGGAGCGGCACCTGGCAGGTGCAAGCGGCCGGTGGAGCGGTGACCATCACGGTCAACGCGCAGGACGCCGCCGGGAATCTCCAGGGCGCCGTGCAGATTACGGGCGCCGTCACGGAGAATACCGAAGCTCCGGTGATCGCCGAGGGCGGCGTGATCAGCACGGCGAGCTTCCTCGCGCACGGCCCACTGGCGACGGGCGGGCTGTTTGCCGCCTTCGGCGGGCAGTTGGCCGATGGTATATCGGGGACGTCCGGGTTCCCCTTGCCCCTGCAACTGGGGACCACGCGAGTGTCGCTGGGCGGGCGCGAAGTGCCGCTGTTCTTTGCCGGCAGATTGCCTACCTTCTCGCAGGTCAACGGCATGCTGCCCATCGAGCTGGCTGCGAACACCAGCCACCAGTTTGTTCTCCGGCGCGGCTCGCGGCGGAGCAACATCGTCGACGTTATGCTGGCCGCCACGCAGCCGGCGGTGTTCACCACCAGCCAGTCGGGCAGTGGCCAGGGCGTGGTGGTGAACGGAGCGGATTTGCGGATCGTGGTTGACACCGCGAATCCCATTCTCACAGGGGGCGTGGTGGTGATCTACGCCGAAGGGCTCGGGGATACCAGTCCGCCGATCGAGGCCGGGCAGATGGTCCCGTTCACGCCGCTTGCGCACGTCTCGAGCCCCGTGCGCGTGACCATTGGAGGGCTGGAAGCCCAGGTGCTGTTCGCCGGGCTCACGCCCGGATTGGCGGGCCTCTACCAGGTGAATGCCTTCGTGCCCGCGGGAGTGACGCCGGGCAACGAGGTGCCAGTCGTGCTGACCGTGGGCGGGCAGGTCAGCCCGCCGGTGACGATCGCGGTACGATAGCCGCTGAATGGCCAGGGATCCTATTCCGGCCGCGGAGCTCGGCGGCCGCGCGCTCACTGCCGAAGAGCTGGCCGCGATTCCCGATTTCTCCGGAATCCGCAAGGAAATCTGGGACAAATTCCCCGGCGCTGTGGCGCGGAAAGAATACCGTCCCGGCGAGATACTCATGCGGGAAGGAGAGAACGGCACGACGGCGTTCTACATCCTCTCCGGTTCGGTGGAAGTGTCGATCCGCAGCCCGGTGGCGCGCCTGGAAAGCCACAAGGAGCCCTCGCGCGGGTTGTTCGGCACGGCACGGAAGCGGACTCGCCTGGCCCCCGCCGGCCCGCGTCCCGACGATGCCCAGGCGCGGACTCCGACGCACATCCCGATCGATGCCGGGATCGACCTGCCGATGGAGAAACCTCTGGCCGCGCTCGGCGAGGGGGATCTGATCGGCGAGCTGGCCGCGCTGGCGGCGCTCAAACAGGAACGGCTGAAGCGTCCCAAGTTCTACCCGCGCTCGGCCACCGTGCGCGCACTCACCGACGTGGTCGCGCTCGAGCTGCTCCCCAACATCCTCAACAACGTGCTCTACAACGCGCCGGCGTTCAAGGAACGGCTGAACCGGAACTACCGGTCCAGGGCGCTGGCGAACCACCTGCGGTCGGTTCCGGCGCTGGCCGGTCTGAGCGACCGCTTTCTGGAGTCGCTGCGCGAGCGCGTCGAGCTGGTCGACGTCCAGCCGGGCCAGGTCATCTGCCGGCAGGACGAGGCGGCCGACGCCTTCTACCTGATCCGGCTCGGATTCGTCAAGGTGTCGCAGAGTTTTCCCGGCGGGGATCTGGTGCTGACCTATCTCTCCCGCGGCGCGTATTTCGGCGAGATCGGCCTGCTGGGGGCGGCCCTCGACGAGGATCCCGCGCGCGCGGGCCGGCGCGTCGCCACCTGTACGGCGGTCGACTACGTGCAACTGGTGCGTATCTCGGCCGCCGATTTCGCCAACATGGTGGAGGAGTTTCCCGAGGTCCGGGCGGGCCTCGTCGCAACCGCCCGCGAGCGGCTGGCCATGGACTCGCAGATGATGAGCCGCGTCCAGACGCTCTCGCTCGACCAGTTTCTCGGTCAGGAGCTGATGCAGGCCCAGAACCTGTTGCTGATCGACCTGGATAAGTGCACACGCTGCGACGAGTGCGTCAAGGCCTGCGCCGCGACCCATGAGGACGGCGTGACGCGCCTGATCCGCGACGGGCTGCGGTTCGACAAATACCTGGTGCCCACAAGCTGCCGGGCGTGCCTGGATCCGCTGTGCATGACGCGCTGCCCAGTGGGTTCCATCCGTCGCAAGTCCACGCTGGACATCGTGATCGAGGATTGGTGCATCGGCTGCGGCAACTGTGCCGCCGACTGCCCCTACGGCAACATCAATGTCGTGCTCATCGCCGGGCTCGGGGGCGACCGGCGGCAGAAAGCCGAGCCCAGACCGAAGGCCGTGGTCTGCGACCTGTGCCGCGAATACGACGAACCCAACTGCGTTCGCGCCTGTCCGCACGAAGCGGCCATACGAGTCGAGCCGCACACCTTCTTCGGCACCGAATTGGCGGCCGGCTTCCCGCCGGCGCCCACGGGACGGGTCTCATGATCATCGACCGCGGCCACAAGCGCTGGGCCCTGGGCTGTTGCGCGGCGGCTGTTGCCGGCACGGCGGCCTATGTCTTGTACGCGCAATGGCAGCCCGGCGGCGCGCGCGGAGGCACCTGGCCGGGATTGTTCTTCGCCGGCGCCGGCACCGCGATCCTGGTCGCGGAGTGCCTGCTGGGCCTGCGCAAGCGATATCCGGCCTCGCCGTTGGGAAGAGTCTCCACCTGGATGAAGGCCCATCTCTGGCTGGGGCTGCTGTGTTTTCTGCTGATCCTGTTTCATGCCGGATTCCGGTGGGGCGGCGGCCTGGCGGCGGTCCTTATGTGGCTGCTGGCCTTCGTGGTCTCGAGCGGGATTGTGGGAGCGGCGTTGCAGCAATGGCTGCCGCGGCGCATCACCGAGCTGGCTCCCCACGAGACCGTCTACGACCAGATCCCGCAGATGATCCGGCGCCTGCGTCTGGAGGCCGACGAGCGCGTCGAGTTTCTGGCCGCGGACCTCGAGATCGAGGAAGAGCCGGACGAGATGCAATACGCCGGCGGCGTGAAGCAGTACTTCGAGCCGGCGCAGAAGAAGAGCGCCGGGGAGAAGATCCGGGCGGCGGCGGCGCACCGTAAGGGTTCGCCGCAGATTGAAATGGAGGAACGGTTCCGGCTGGCGCTGCGCGCGCATTACCTCGCTGAGGTGCGGCCGTTCCTGTTCTCGCGGCCGTCGCCGGCCTCGGCCGGGTGGTTCGCGAGCGCGGCGAAGATTCGCGCCTACTTCGGCCGTTTGCGCACGCTTCTGCCGCCGGCGGCGCACCCGGTGCTCGAAGACGTGGAATCCATCTGCGAGGAGCGGCGCCAGTTCGCCGTACAGGCCCGGTTGCATCACTGGCTGCACGGATGGCTCTATCTCCACGTCCCGCTCTCGATGGCGCTGCTGGTGCTGGCGCTGGTGCACGCGGTGGTTTCGCTTCGCTACTGATATGCCCAGGGAAGACAAGCCGCAGGAATACGAACGCCGCATCCGGGACACCAAGGGACTGGCGCAGCGCCTGGACCTGGATTACTGGCGCAAGCAGGGGCGCTTCCGCCTCTGGCGGCGCAGGCTGGCGTGGATTGCGCCGGTGGCGGCGGCCGTCGGTGTACTGCCGTTCCTCGCCGGCCCCGGCGGCAGCGAGCGAGTCTTCTCGAACGGCCCGGTTGCCAAGGCGCACCGCATCTTCGAGTCGCGCTGCGAATCATGCCATGCGCGGAAGTTCGCCGGCGTAGCCGACCGCGCGTGCCTTGGTTGTCACGATGGCCCGGCGCATCCGGCCAAGGCGGTCAGCGCGGGCCGGCCGCGGGGGGAGATACGCTGCGCCGCATGCCACGTCGAGCACCGGGGCGCTTCGACGCTCGCCGCCGTGGACGACCGCCATTGCACCGCCTGCCACGCCGACCTGGCGCGACGCGGCGAGAACGTGCGTCTCCAGGCCACCGGCATCCGGGCCTTCGCGCCTGGACGCCATCCGGAATTCTCGCGTCTGGCCGACCGGCGCCCGCTCAAGCTCAATCACGCGATCCACATGCCGGCGCAGCCGAAAACCATCCGCGGCATGAAGCTGCCGATGAAATGCAGCGACTGCCACGCCACCGACCCGGGCTCCCCCAAGGGGCTCCTGCTTCCGGTGACTTTCGATCGCAACTGCGAAACCTGTCACCGCAGAGAGCTCGAGTTCGACGTCTACCAGGCGCTGCCCGTGCCGACGCCCGCGCCCCATTCGAAAGATCCGGCGGCCATCCGCGCCTTCCTCGCCGAAGCCTACGGCAAAGCGCTCGAGGCCGACCCCGCCATCGCGGCCCGGCCGCTGGGGCGCGAGTTGAAGCCTCCCCCCAACCGGGCGGCGTGGTTGGAGCAGGTGCTGCGCGACTCCGAGTCGTTCCTGTTCGAGAAGAAGTGCATCTACTGTCATGAGTCTGAGCAAGCGGGAGCGGTGAAAAAAGTGCACGCGATCCGCGGGCGCTACCAGGAGAGTGAGCCGCAGGGAAAGCCCTGGCTGGAGCGCGGGGAATTCAGCCATCGCTCCCACCGGGCCGTCACCTGCGTTTCCTGTCACACCACCGCGCGCGCCAGCAGAAAAACCGAGGAGGTCCTGATACCGGAGATGAGTAACTGCCTCCCCTGTCATGGCGCGAGCCGTACGACGCTGGACCGCTGCGCCCAGTGCCACATGTACCATAACAAGGAGAAGGAACTCGACCGCGATCGCCGCCCGATCGAGCAACTGGTGGGAGGGCTGTGACTCCGGAAACGGGAGGTGCTATGCCCAGGCTGGAGGGCTGCGGCTTGTCGGACCGTGGTCAGGTGCGGCAGAACAACGAGGACCGCTGGCGGATCGACTGGGACCTGGGCGTGGCGATCGTCGCCGACGGCATGGGCGGGGCGGCCTGCGGCGAGGTGGCGGCGGAGTTGACCCTGGAGACGGTAATCGCGCACCTGCACGCGGCGGCGGAAGAGGATCCGCTGCAAGCCGTGCAGGATGCCATCCGCGCGGCGCACGCACGGGTCCAGGAGGAGGCGCGCGAGCGCACGGGTTGCGGCGGGATGGGCTCCACCATCGTGCTGGCGCTGTGGCGCCTCCCGCGGGTGATCATCGCCAACGTCGGCGACAGCCGCGCTTACCATTGGCGCGCGTCGGAGCTGGCGCAGTGGAGCCGCGACCAGACCTTGGTTAACGAGCTGCGCGCCAACCTCGGCCTCAGCGATGAGCAGCTCGGGCATTACGCGCACCGGAATATTCTCACCATGGCGATCGGCGGCCGGCGGGAATTGGCGATCCACACGCGGGACGAAACCCTGGCCCCGGGAGACCGACTCCTGCTGTGCTCGGATGGTCTTTACGCGCCGGTAGGCGCCGCGTGGATATCGAGCATCCTGGCGGAGCCGACCACGCCGACCGAGCAAGTCGAAAAGCTGGTTGACGTCGCCAACACAGCCGGCGGGGCGGACAACATCACCGCCGTGCTGCTGCGGTACGGCGAGTAGTGCCGCGGGGTCGATGATGGGCGTCGAGCGCATCGTGGTGATCGGCGGAGGATTCGGCGGAGTCTACGCGGCGCGGTGGCTGGAAAAACTGCTGCCGCCGGCGGAGGCCGGGATCCACCTGGTCAACCGCGAAAATTACTTTGTCTTTCAGCCGCTGCTGGCCGAGGTGATCTCGGGCTCGATCGGGCTGCTGGACACGGTGGCGCCGATCCGGCGGCTCTGCCCGCGCACGCGGCTCTACATGCGCGAGGTCGAATCGATCGATCTGAAGCGCCGCGTGGTGACCCTGGCGCCGGGCTTGCGGCCACGGCGGCTGGAGTTGGAATGGGACCGGCTGGTGATCGCGGCGGGCACGGCGACGGATTTCTCCGGGATGGCCGGCCTTTCCGAACACGCCCTCCCGTTTCGCACCTTGGGCGACGCGCTGCGGCTGCGCAACCGCGCGCTGGAGGCCCTGGAAGAGGCCGACCACGAACAGGACGCCGGGTTCAGGCGGCGGCTGCTGACCTTCGTCGTGGCGGGCGGCGGCTTTTCCGGCGTGGAAGTCGTCGCCGAGCTGAACGATTTTCTCCGCGCCGCCGTGCGTCATTTCCGCGGCATTCGGGCCGATGAGATCCGCGCGCTGCTGGTGCACTCCGGCGACAGGATCCTGCCGGAAATGGACGCCGGCCTCGCCGGCTACGCGCAGAAGCTGCTGCTTGGGCGCGGCGTCGAGCTGCGGCTGAAGGCGCGCGTGGCCAAAGCGACCCAGGACGCGGTGGTCCTCAACACCGGCGAGACGATCGCGGCGCGAACGCTGGTCTCCACCGTGCCGGCCGGACCGGTGCCGCTGATGCAGGCGCTCGATTGCCGGAAGGAGAAAGGCCGGCTCCTGGTGGATGCGTTTCTCCAACTGGAGGGATGGCAGGAGCGCGTTTGGGCGCTGGGCGATTGCGCCGCCATCCGCATGGCCGATGGAACCGCGGCCCCGCCTACGGCGCAACACGCCATCCGGGAGGCGCGCGCGGTCGCGGAAAACATCCGCGCGGCGATTCGCGGCCGGCCGCAGCGGCCGTTCCAGTTCGCGGGCCTGGGCAAGCTGGGATCGCTCGGACACCATTCGGCGGTGGCGGAAGTGTTTGGGGTGAAGTTCTCCGGCTTCCCCGCCTGGCTGCTGTGGCGGACCATCTACCTGATGAAGATGCCCGGACTGGACCGCAAGGTTCGCGTCGGACTGGACTGGCTGACGGCGCTGGTTTTCCCCGGCGAGCTGGTGCAGTTGCGCATCCGCGCCACCGACAACATCACCAGCGAGCACTTCGAAGCCGGCGAGACCATCTTCGAAGAGGGCGAGGTGGGCGACCGGCTGTACGTCATCCGCCGCGGCCGCGTCGAGGTGCTTCGCGACGGCGTGTGCCTGAACCAGCTCGGCGCCGGCGAGTACTTCGGCGAAATGGCCCTGCTCGCCAACCAGCCCCGCAACGCCACCGTCCGCGCGCTGGAGCCGACCGACGTGCTCGCCGTGGCCAAGGGCGATTTCTCGAAGCTGCTGGCAGGCTTCCCGGAGCTGGGCGCGGGGCTGGCCGACCTGGCCTCGCGTCGACAAGGCTCGCATTGACAAGCCGGCGGCGATCCAGTCATCATTGCGGGCGAGTGATCATGCGAGGAACCATTCCGGCGGCGCTGGCGTTGTGGTGCGGGACGGCGGCGGCACAGGCGCCGCGTTTCATCGGCGCGGGCGGCTGCGCGTCGTCGAACTGTCACGGGGCGACCGCGGCGGCGCCGGAAAAAGACAGCCGCATCCTGGGGAACGAGTACACCCTCTGGTCGGTTTCCGACAAGCATTCCCGCGCGTTCAAGGTACTCGAGGAGCCCCGGTCGCGGCGGATGGCCGAGCTCCTCCAGATCGCCGATCCGCGCGCCGACCGCCGCTGCACTTCCTGCCACGGGGTGGGATCGCCGGAGAAGACGCTCTCCGACGGAGTCGCCTGCGAGGCTTGTCACGGGCCGGCGGAGAAATGGCTGGGGCCGCACACACAGCCCAACTCGCACGCGGCGAGCCTCGCCGCGGGCATGATCGACACCAAGAATCTCCAGGCGCGCGCGCGGGGGTGCCTCGAGTGCCACCTGGGAACCGCCGACAAAGTAGTGGACCACGAGGTGATCGCCGCCGGGCATCCCGACCTGGCCTTCGAGCTGGACACGTTCACCGCGGCGCAGCCCATCCACCACCGCGAGCCGAAGCCGGCGTCGGGGAACACGCTGCCTCGCGTGCGCGCGTGGGCGGTGGGCCAGGCAGTGGCGCTCGGCGAAGGGATGCGGCTGCTGGCGAGCCGCGCGGCGAAAAGCTGGCCGGAGTTCGCCGAGCTCGAGTGCTACCAGTGCCATCACGACCTGCGCGCCGAGAGCTGGCGCATCCGGCGCGGCTACGCCGGACGCAAGCCCGGCAGCTTACAAGTGAACACGGCGCGCATCGAGGTGGCCCGATTGCTCGCCGGGCAGGCGGCGGCCGATCAACGCCCCGCCCTCGACGGCGCCTTGCGGCAGGTGAGGACGCTGGTCACCACCAGGCTTGCCGATTCGGCCGGGATCGCCGAGGCGGCGCGGGCGGCGGCGCGGCACGCGGACGCTCTGGCCGCTCGCGTGGACCAGCGGGATTTCACGGCCGCCGATGCGCGGGCGCTGGTCAAGGCGCTGACCGCGGAGATTGACCGGCTGGCGGGCGCCGGTGTTCATTCCGCCGAGCAGGCCGTCATGTCGCTGGACGCGTTGACCGCGGCCTACCTGGGAGCGAAGCTCGAATCCGCCGTGGCGCGGCTGTACGACTATCTCGAGCACCCGTCCACCTACAATCCGGGAGAATTCGCGGCCATGTTCCGCAAGACGGCCGCTGCGGCGCAGTGACCCCTCCGGCCATGACAGGCTCGTGGTGGCGCCTGGTGCTTGCGGCGGGGCTCGTCTCGGGCACTCTGTGCGCGCAGCGGGCGCAGTTGGGAATCAAGGGCCGGACCCAGGAGCGCGGGCGGCCGCGCGAGCTCGATCCCATCCGCAGGCTGCCGCGACGCCGGCCGCCGCCCATCGAAGCGGTGCGCGCCGCGCCTGGGCCGGTTCGTGAGGTCCCGCTCGAAATACCCCTGTCCGAAGACCGGCTGCGACCGCTGGTGAGACGGACGCGCGCGACTGCGCCGCCGGCGTCGCTTGAGCCGCGCGTCGAAGCGGTCCTCTATCCCCGGCCGAGAAAGCCCACCGATCCGGCCGCGCTCGCCGCCATGCTTCCTTCCTTCGTGATCCCGTCCGGGCCGACGCCGGAGACTTCCGTCGGCAGCCGCTGGCGATTGCCGATGCCGCCGTGGCGGAGGTATGAGAACACGAAGCTCGACACGGTCTACGCCAGCGGGCGCTGGTGGGATCCGTTCAATCGCAACACGCTCAAGGGCGACTATCCCTTCGCCGGGCGACGGAGCTTTTTCAGCCTGGCCGCCTCGAGCGATACGCTCGCCGAGACCCGCCGGGTGCCCGTCGCGAGCGTGGCGAGCGCCGCGCGCGCCGGCGATTTCGGATTCTTCGGCCGCGGCGAGCAGCTCTTGCTTCGCCAGAGCTTCCGTCTGAGCTTCGATCTGTTCGGCGGCAGCGCGGGCTTTCGTCCCGTGGATTACGAGATCCGGATCACGCCGGAGTTCAACATCAACCACCTGGTGACCCGGGAAAACGCGCTGGTGCGCGTGGACGTCCGCCAGGGCGTGCGCCGCACGGACGCCCATGTCGGCTTCCAGGAGCTGTTCGTCGAAAAACGGTTGTTCACCGCGAGCGCCGCTGCCTTCCGCCGGCGGCGCGACCCGGACGACCGCGGCAGCGCTTACTTCGACTTCACCTCGGTCCGCCTGGGCATCCAGCGCTTCACCAGCGATTTTCGCGGCTTCGTCTATTCCGACGAGCAGCCCGGCGTGCGGCTGTTCGGCAATTTCGGCAACAACGTCTTCCAGTACAACCTGGCGTTCTTCAACCTGCTCGAGAAGGACACCAACAGCGGGCTGAACCGCTGGCGCGACCGCCGCCAGTCGGTGTGGGCGGCCAATCTCTACTGGACGGACTTTCTCACGCCCGGCTGGAACGCGAATTTCAGCCTGCTCTACAACAACGACCAGCCCGGGTTCCACCTGGACAAGAACGGCTTTCTCGTGCGCCCCGCGCCGATCGGCGATCCGCGCCCGCACAAAATCCGCGCCGGCTACGCGGGCTTCACCAGCGACGGCCACATCGGGCGCATCAACGTCGCGCACGCCTTCTACTATGCCTTCGGCCGCGACGACCACCACCCCGTTCCGGCCGAGCGCAGCGGGCAGCACATCCGCGCGTTTCTCGGCGCACTCGAGCTCGCCTACGAACGCGACTGGGCCATCTACAAGATTTCGTTTTTCATGACCACCGGCGACGAGAACCTCAACGACGGCCGGGCCAAGGGCTTCGACGGCATCGTGGCGAACCAGCAGTTCGCCGGCGGCGGCTTCCTCGGCAACCCGGCGCTGGCCGATCGCGGACTGATCAACAACGCCTTCGAAGGCGGCGGGACGAATTTCCTCAACCGCCAGGCCATCCCGCTCACCGGAACCGGGGTGGCGCTGTTCGGCCCCAACAGCCTGATGCCCTCCCTGCGCGCCGGGTTGTTCCAGGGGCAGGCGAATTTCATCAATCCCGGCGTGGTGCTGTTCAACGCCGGCATGGACGCGAAGCTTACGCCGAAGCTGCGCTCGACGGTGAACGTCAACTATCTGCGGTTCCATCGCACGGAAGCGCTCGAGGCGGTGCTGTTCCAGAGCCGGATCCGGCACGGCATCGGCGTGGACGCGGGTCTGGGCGTGCAGTATCGGCCGCTGCTGAGCGACAACGTCGTGGTCACCGGCGGCTTCGGGATCCTGGCCCCACAGGCGGGCTTCAAGGACATTTTCACCGGCCGGACGCTGTTCTCTGGCTTCCTGCTAATGAGGCTGCTTTTCTAATGACGCGAATTTCTCTTCTGGCTTCGATCGCGCTGAGCGCGCTGCCGCTCGCTGCCGCGGGGGATGGCTGCACGTCGGCGAAGTGCCACGCGGGGATCGAGCCGATGCATGCCTCCGCGGCCGTGCGCCTGGCCTGCACCGAGTGTCACGGCGGGCGCTCCGATACCACCGAGAAGGCGCGGGCTCACCCGGCGCCTCGCGATCCGCGCTCGTGGCCCACATCGGCCAACCCCGCCCGCAGCTACACGCTGCTGAACCGCGAGGCGCGGGAATGGATCCGGTTCGTCAATCCGGGCGACCTGCGCGTGGCCCCACAGACCTGCGGCGCCGCCGGCTGCCACGCCCAGATCGTCTACAAGGTCGAGCACAGCCTGATGACCCACGGCGCGTTTCTGTGGGGGGCGGTGCTCTACAACAACGGCTCCTATCCGTTGAAGAACCCGGCGTTCGGCGAAAGCTACGACGCCGCGGGGCGGCCGCGCAATCTGTTCACGCTTCCGCCGCCGACCCCGGAGGAGATTCGCGCGCAGGGAATCCTGCCGTTCCTCGGGCCGCTGCCGCAATTCGAAATCACGCAGCCGGGTAACACCCTCCGCGTGTTCGAGCGCGGCGACAACCGGCTGAGCAACCGCGGCTTCGGCACGCTGACGCGGACCGACCCCGTGTTTCAGGGCATCCAGCGCACGCGGCTGCTCGATCCGCTGCTCTCTTTTCTCGGTACCAACGATCAGCCGGGCGACTACCGCTCCTCCGGATGCACGGCCTGTCACGTCGTCTACGCCAACGACCGCGACCCGGCCCACTCCGGCCCGTACGCCGCGCGAGGCCACCAGGGCTTCAGCGCCACCGCCGACGCGACCATTCCGAAGAACGAAAGCGGCCACCCGATCCAGCATCGCTTCACCCGCTCGATCCCCTCGAGCCAGTGCGTTATTTGCCACGTGCACCCGGGCACTTCCTACGCGTCGCAGTACCTGGGCTACATGTGGTGGGACAACGAGACCGACGGCGACCCCATGTACCCGGCTCGGAGCAAGCGCTGGAAGCCGGAAGAAGCGGCGCGCGCGCTGGTGCGCAACCCGGAGGCCGCTTCGCTGCGCGGGCTTTGGTCGGATCCCGATTTCCTGCGCAACCTGACCGATTGGAACCCCCGCTTGCGCCAGACGCGGGTCGCCGATTTTCACAGTCACGGCTGGGTGTACCGGGCCGTGTACAAGCACGACCGCAAGGGACAGTGGCTGGACGGCCAGGATCGCCCGATCGACTTCAACGATCCGGAGAGGTTCGGCAAGGCTGTCCACCTGAAGGATATCCACCTGGAAAAAGGCATGCACTGCGTGGACTGCCACTTCGAGCAGGACAGCCACGGCAACGGCAAGCTGTACGGGGAGCCGCGCGCGGCCGTGGAGATTGAATGCGTCGACTGTCACGGCGGCTTGCGCCGGCGGGCGACGTTGAAGACCTCCGGACCGGCCTCGCCGAAGCCGCCGCACGATCTGGCGCTGCTGCGCACACCGTTCGGCACGCGCCGCTTCGAATGGACCGCGGGCCGGCTCGTGCAGCGCTCCATGGTCGAGCCGGGCAAAGAATGGAGCGTTTCCCAGGTGTTGGACTCGATCACGCCAGGCGCATGGAACTACAACGAGAAGGCGCGGCTCGCCAAGACGCTCCAGCGCGACGGCGTGACCTGGGGTGCGCCTGCGCGCGAGCAGGAACTGGCGCACACGGAAGAGCGCCTCTCCTGCTACTCCTGCCACACCTCGTGGATGACAAGCTGCTTCGGCTGCCACCTGGTGATGCGCTCCAACGCCAAGCGCCCGGCGCTGCACTGGGAAGGCGACGTGGACACGCGCAACATCACCAGTTACAACTTCCAGGTGGTGCGAGACGACGTGTTCATGCTCGGCGTGGACAGCACGGTCAAGCGGCAGCGCATCGCGCCGGTGCGGTCCTCCAGCGCCGTGCTGGTCGGCTCGCAGAACGCGAACCGCGAATGGCTCTACTCCCAGCAGCAGACCATCTCTTCGGAAGGCTACAGCGGGCAGGCGTTCAACCCGCACTTCCCGCACACGGTGCGCACGCGCGAGACGCGCACCTGCGCCGACTGCCACGTATCGGCGCGCAACGACAACAACGCCTGGATGGCGCAGTTGCTGCTCCAGGGAACCAATTTCGTGAATTTCCTCGGCCGCTACATCTACGTCGGCGAGGGCGGGCACGGCTTCGAGGCGGTGGTGGTGACCGAGCGCGAGGAGCCGCAGGCGGTGATCGGCAGCTATCTCCACAAGCTGGCCTACCCGGAGAACTACGCACGGCATCTGAAAACACGCCGGCTCAAGGAGGCCTATCACCATCACGGGCACGTCTACAGCTTGCAGCTTCGCGGCGAGTATCTCTACGCGGCCAAGGGCCGCGACGGCGTGGAGATCTACGACGTGGCCAATATCGACAACAAGGCCCTGGCCGAGCGGATAGTGAGCGCGCCGGTCTCGCCGCTGGGGCAGCGTTTCTCCGTGAAGACGAAGGACGCGCGTTGGATCGCCGCGCCGACCACGCTCGGAGTCGACCCCGCGCGGCTGCGGAACCCCGTGAACGAGGAGCAGCCCGTTCATCCGCTCTATGCATTCCTCTACGTGGCGGACGCCGAGGAAGGGCTGATCCTGATCAACGCCGCGACGCTGCTCGACGGCGATCCGCGGAATAATTTTCTGCGCCGGGCGGTGACGTTCAATCCTGACGGGATACTCGGCGGCGCGCGGCACGTGGTCCTGGCGGGCAATTACGCCTATGTCTCCGGCGACCGCGGACTGGTGATCGTGGACGTTGACAAGCCGTTGGCGCCGCGCGTGGTCTCGGTAGTTCCGATGAAGCAGGCCGGCAATGCCGCCATCCAGTTCCGCTACGCTTTCGTCTGCGACGCCGATGGGCTGAAGGTGGTGGACATCACCGATGTGCGGCGGCCGGCGGTGAAGGCGTCGGTGGCCCTCCGCGAGGCCAGGGACGTGTACGTGGCGCGAACCTGGGCGTACGTGGCCGCGGGGCGCGACGGGCTGGCGATGATCGACGTCGAGCGCCCCGAGCAGCCGGGCGCGCCGCGCCTGTTCAACGCCGCCGGCGCGATCCACGACGCGCGGGCCGTAAAAGTGGGGATGACCAATGCCAGCCTGTTCGCCTATGTCGCCGACGGTGGAAACGGCCTGCGCGTGCTGCAACTTCTGTCGCCCTCACGGAGCGCCGACCTGTGGGGCTTCAGCCCTCGTCCGGAGCCGGAGCTGATCGCCACCTACAAGACCCATGGCGAGGCGATCGCATTGTCGAAGGGGCTGGACCGCGATCGCGCGGTGGACGAGAGCGGCAACCAGTTGGCGGTGTTCGGCCGGCGCGGCTCGCGCCCGTTCAACCGGCAGGAGATGGAGCGGCTGTATCTTCGCGACGGCAGGCTGTACACCGTCACCGACGCGGCTCCGGGCCCGCCCGCGGGAGGAGCGCGATGAGGGTCCTGCCGCTGTGGCTGGCGATGCTGCCCTTGGCGGCGCAGCCGCTGCTGCGCGTCGAGCTGCGCAACGGAATCCCACGCGCCGTCGTAAGCCACGCGGCCACCGGAGAGCCGGTGACCGATGAGCATCCCGCCGCCGCCGGTGAGACGCTGCGCGTCGCGGCCTCGGGCATCCTGGGGGAGTCCTGGGTGCTGGTGAACGGCGCACGGACGCCGGCCGTGGCGCGTGAGGAGGATCTCGAGTTCGTGCTGCCGGCGGCCGCCGGCGGCAGTTTCGTCGAGATCGCCATTGCCTCGGCCCAGGGCGTGGGCAACGCCGCCACCATCCCCGTGCGCGACGCCGAGGACGCCCTCCAGCTTGCCGCCTCCGAAGTGGAAGCCCTGGTGACGCGCGCGGCGCTGGCGCTGGACGACGCGCGCGTTGCCATTGCCGTGGTGGATCGCGCGGGACGGCCGCTGGCCCTCTTCCGCCGGCCGCACGCCGGACACGAGGAAGTCGAGCGGGCGCTCTCGCTCGCGCGCACGGGCGCGTTCTTCAGCCACAACCAGGCGCCGCTCTCCTCCCGTACTGTGCGCTCGATCAGCCGGATCAATTTCCCCGAGGGGATTCCGAACCAGCCGTCGGGGGCGTTGTACGGGATCGAGAACAGCAACCGCGGCTGCGACCTGAACACGCTGTTTCTTCCGGGAAGGCTGGTGCCGCGCTCGACCGATGCTTCCGGCGCCGGCCCGGGCCTGGGAATCGCGACCGTCCCCGGCGGCCTGCCGCTGTACCGAAACGGCGAGGCGCTCATCGGCGGCATCGGTGTCGCCGCCGCGGATGCGAATGCGGCGGAGTTTGCGGCCGTCGCCGCGGTGGCCGGAACGCCGTTGTTCGTGAAGCTGCCGCTGGCGCCGCCGGGAGCGGTGTTCATCGACGGTTTCCGGTTGCCCTACGTGGCGCAGGTGACGCGGCCGCCGGGTGCCCAGCCGGCCTCGGAAGCGGGCGGAGTCTTCCTGATCGGCCCGCTGCATGGGAACGCGGCTCCCGACGAATGGCTCGCGGGCCCGCGCTCGAGCCCAACACTGGACGCCGCTCAAGTGGCCGGCATCGTCGAGAGGGCCGTGGCCCGGGCATCGCGCACGCGCGCCGTGATCCGCCTGCCGCTCGGCTCCCGCACGCGCATGGTGGTGGCGGTCACCGACCTGGAAGGCAACGTCCTCGGACTCTACCGCATGCCCGATGCGACGATGTTCTCCATAGACGTCGCGGTGGCGAAGGCGCGCAACGTGGTCTATTTTTCCGGGACCGGCGTGGATCCGCGCGACCTCCCCGGCGTGCCCACGGGAACGGCGGTGACCAACCGCACGCTCGGCTTCGGCGGGCAGCCGCTGTTTCCCTCCGGCATTCTCAACTCCGCCCCGGGTCCGTTCTTCGAGCTCTACCAGTACGATCTGGCGAATCCGTGCACGCAGGGCCGCCAGGCGCGCGGTAATAACCAATCCGGAATCGTGTTTTTCCCCGGCTCGGCGCCCCTGTACAGCAACGGGCGGCTGGTCGGAGGACTGGGCGTCTCCGGCGACGGCGTCGAGCAGGACGACTGGGTGACCGCCGCCGGCGCCGAAGGCTTCGAAGCGCCCGATGCGATCCGCGCCGACCAGGTGTTCGTTCGCGGCGTCCGGCTGCCGTATTGGAAGTTCCCGCGCAATCCGGAGCAGTGATCGCCCGGTCGGCAAAGCCGGCGGATGTGATATGAAGGTTCCAGACTCGCATGCGCCGCGCCTTCGCCGCCTGGATCCTGCTCGCCGGGGGTGCCCTCGCCCAGGTCGACGGCGAGCGCCTGTATCGCTCGTACTGCGCCGGCTGTCACGGTGCCAAAGGCGAAGGAGGGCGCGGAGCGATGCTCGCCGTGGAGCGCCTGACGCGCGCCCCCGATGAGGAATCGCTGGTCCGCGTGATCGCGCAAGGCATCCCCGGCACCGAGATGCCCGAATCGTTCCTCGAGGAGGAGGAAATCCGCGCCCTCGCCGTCTGGGTGCGCTCGCTCGCGCGGAAGGAGGCGATGCCGCAGGCCGGAGAGGCGGCGCGCGGGCGCCAGTTATACCTCGGCAAGGGTAATTGCACGCGGTGCCACGCGTTGAGCGGGCAGGGAGGAACGCTCGGGCCGGACCTCACCGAGATCGGCACACGGCGCAGCGCCGGCTATCTGCGGCGCGCTCTGGTCGAGCCGGAAGCCGACGTCGCCGAAAGCTTCTCCCAGTACCGCTGGACCATCAACCTGCCCGACAACTTCCTGCAAGTGCGACTCCTCACGCGGGACGGGCGTAAGATCACCGGCGCCCGCCTCAACGAAGACGCCTTCTCGATCCAGGTGCGCGATCCGGACGGCCGGATTCACTCCTTTTTCAAGGACGAGTTGCGGGAATTGCACAAGGACCGGGGCCGCTCCCCGATGCCCGGCTTCCGCGACGTTTTCACCGCCGCCGAGCTGGACGACGTAGTGTCCTTCCTCGCCTCCCTGCGAGGTGCGCGGTGAGGCCCCTGCTGGCGACATTGTGGGCGGCCACCCTGCTCGCCCAGGCGCCCTACGAGCGGATCCTGCGCACGCAGGCGGAGCCGGGAAACTGGCTGACCTACTCGGGCACTTACAGTGGACAGCGGTACTCGCCGCTGGCGCAGATCACCGCAGCCAACGTCTCGCGCCTGCGACCGGTCTGGGTCTACCAGACGCAGGACCTGAACAAGTTCGAAACCTCGCCGCTGGTGGTGGACGGCATCGTCTACATCTCCGAAACGCCCTCCGGGGCGGCGGCGCTCGACGCGCGCACGGGCCGGCCCCTGTGGCAATTCCGGCGCAACCTGCCCGTCGATATCCGCCCCTGCTGCGGGCGCGTGAACCGCGGCCTGGCGATTCTCGGCGACACGCTGTACATGGGAACGCTCGACGGCCGCCTGGTGGCGCTCGACGCGCGCACGGGGCGTCTGCGCTGGGACGTGCTGGTGGCCGATCACCGCGGCGGCTACGCGATCACGGTGGCGCCGCTGGCGCTGAAGGACAAAGTGATCGTCGGCGTAGCGGGAGGCGAATACGGTGTGCGCGGCTTCCTCGATGCCTATGACGCCGTCACAGGCCGGCGGGCCTGGCGATTCTGGACCGTGCCCGGTCCCGGCGAGCCGGGTAACGAAACCTGGAGCGGCGATAGCTGGAAGTCCGGCGCCGCGACCACCTGGGTCACCGGCTCCTACGATCCCGAACTGGACCTGGTCTACTGGGGCACGGGCAATCCCGGCCCGGATTACAACGGCGACGTGCGGCTGGGCGACAACCTGTACTCCGACTCGGTGGTGGCGCTCGATGCCGCCAGCGGCCGCCTGCGGTGGTATTTCCAATTCACCCCGCATGACGTGCACGACTGGGACTCCAACCAGGTGCCGGTGCTGGTGGACGCCACCGTGCGCGGCCGGCCGCGCAAGCTGCTGCTGACCGCCAATCGCAACGGGTTCTACTACGTGCTCGACCGCACCAACGGGGAATTCCTGGTGGGCACGGCTTACGCGAAACAGAACTGGGCGCGGGGTCTGGACGCTCGCGGTCGGCCGATTCTGCTGCCGGACATGGATCCGACTCCGCAGGGCCGCGCCGCTTATCCGGGTATGCACGGCGGCACCAACTGGTTTAGTCCTTCCTACAGCCCGGCGACGGGGCTGTTCTACGTCGCCACACGGGAGGAAGGCATCACGTTCTACAAGGCCGACGTGCCTTACCAGCCGGGACGGCCGTTCTTCGCCGGCGGCATCGGCGGCATCCCGGGCGTGGAGCCGACCGGATCGGTGCGCGCGCTGGAAGCGTTGACCGGCAAGCTGGCCTGGGAGTTCCCCTTGCGCTCGCCGCCGTGGGGCGGCCTGATGGCCACGGCCGGCGGCGTTGTATTCGGCGGATCGAGCGAGGGACTGCTGTTCGCGCTCGACGCCCGCACGGGCAAGCCGCTGTGGCGATTTCCGGCCGGCGGGGCGGTCTTCGCCAACCCGGTTACTTTTCTCGATCGCGGCAAGCAGCACGTGGCCGTCGCCGCCGGCAATGCGCTGTTCGCTTTCGCGCTCGAGTAGAGGTGGAGTAAAGGAGGATGCACAAATGAAAATGATGTTGGCGATGCTCAGCCTGGCGATGACGCCCTGGCTGTCTCTGGCGCAGGCCCCCAGCCGCGCCATGAATCCCGATCCGAACATGGCGCGCCCGATCGAGGCGCTGGACTCGGTGTTCCTGGAAGAGCTGACGTGGCTGGAGGTGCGCGACGCGATGCGCGCCGGCAAGACCACGGCCATCGTCGCCACCGGCGGCATCGAGCAGAACGGTCCCTACCTGGCGCTCGGCAAACACAACTACGTGCTGCGCGGGACCACCGAGGCGATCGCGCGTAAGTTGGGCAACACGCTGGTGGCGCCGATCGTCGCGTTTGTTCCGGAAGGCGACATCGATCCTCCGAGCGGGCACATGCGCTTCCCGGGAACCATCACGGTGCAGAAGGAGACGTTCAAGCGCCTGCTGGCGGATATCGCCGGCAGCCTGAGGACGCACGGCTTTCGCCACATCGTTTTCCTCTCCGACAGCGGGGGCAACGTCGACGGCATGAAGGAAACGGCCGCCGAGCTCACCACGCGCTGGTCGGCGAAGCCGCCGGTGCACTACATCGCCGAGTATTACGACTATCCCGGGCTGACGAAATACCTGGAGACGCTCGGCGTGCGGCAGACCGACGAAGGCTGGCACGACGACTTCGGCATCTCCTCCATCATGATGACCGTGGATCCTGGCACCGTGCGCATGCGCCAGCGGCACGCCAAGGGGAAGCTCTCGATCAACGGGGTGAGCCTGGAGCCGCCGCGCAGCATCGAGATGGGCAAGAAGGCCGTCGAGTGGCGCGCGAACGCGACCGTGGCCGCCATCCGCAAGGCGCTGGCATCCACCGGGCGCTGATCGGTAGTGGCCTTACTGGCCATCGCGTCTTCACGGTTGGTAATCGAACGTGAACCTTTTCCACTCCATACTTGGCACCGTTTCTGACGCCATTTCTGGCATGCATGGCTGTCGAAAACGACAGGCCAGGAGGCCTGTCCCACAGTTCCGAATCAATGGTTCGCGAAACATGTAGGATAGGCGTCCTCACTACCCGCTGATCAGAGGATCCCTTTCCCCATCGCCGAAAGCACCAGCTCGACGGCGAGCAGCGCCGTGCGGTTTCGCTCGTCGATGACCGGGTTCACTTCGACGACCTCCATCGAGACCATCGCGCCGCTGTCGCAGATCAGCTCCATCGCCAGGTGGGCTTCGCGGTAGGTGAGACCGCCGCGCACGGGCGAGCCCACGCCGGGCGCCTCGTGCGGATCCACCACGTCCATGTCGAGCGACAGGTGGAAGCCGGCGGCGTCCTCGGTGACAATGCGCAGCGCGTCTTTCATCACCGCGCGCAGGCCGCGCTCGTCGATGTCGCGCATGGTGAAGGCGCGCACGCCGGAGTTGCGCACGTGGGGCTTTTCGAGCTGATCGACGTCGCGCACTCCGACCAGCGCCACCCGGTAGGGCGCCACCTTCGGCGTGAAGCCGAGCAGCTCGGTCAGCTCGCGCGGGCCGAACCCGGCGCAGCAGGCCAGCGGCATGCCGTGCACGTTCCCGCTCGGGGAGGTCTGCGGGGTGTTCATGTCGGCGTGCGCGTCGATCCACAGCAGCCCGATCCCGGCGCCCAGGCCGCGATAGTGGCGGGACATGCCGGCCACCGTTCCCACCGCCACCGAGTGGTCGCCGCCGAGCACCAGCGGAAAGCGCCCCGTGCCCGCGGCGCCGCCGACCGTTTCCGCCAGCCGCTCGCACACCGCGGCGATCTGGGGAAGGTAGCGCGCCTGCTCGGATCCCATGGGCAGACTCTCGGGCTGATCGACGGCGATGTTGCCCAGATCCTCGACATCGAAACCCAGCGCCCCCAGCCGCCCGTTCAGGTTGGCGACACGGATCGCCGACGGCCCCATGTCGACGCCGCGCCGGCCCGCGCCCAGGTCGAGCGGCGCGCCCAGGACGGCGATCCGGGAGATGCGCATGGCGTCAGGGCCGCGTGCGATAGAGCATCCGCGGGAACGCGATGGTCTCGCGCACGTGGTCCAGGCCGCACATCCAGGTGACGCAGCGCTCCACGCCCATGCCGAAGCCGGCGTGCGGCACGGCGCCGTACTTGCGCAGGTCGATGTACCAGTCGAAGGCTTCCTTGGGAAGGTGGTGCTCCTCGATGCGGCGCAGCAGAAGATCCAGGTCGTGGATGCGCTGGCCGCCGCCGACGATCTCGCCGTAACCCTCGGGAGCGAGCACGTCGACGCCTAACGCCAGCTCCGGGCGCTCGGAATCGGGCTGGAAATAAAACGCCTTGATCGACGTGGGAAAGCGGTCGACCAGGAGCGGCCTGTCGTGGCCCTCGCTGATCAGCGTCTCGTCGGTTCCGCCGAAGTCGCCGCCCCACTCGATCTGGCTGCCCTTGGCTTGCAGGATGCGCACCGCCTCGTCGTAGGAGATGCGCGGGAATGGCGCGCGGACCGCCTCCAGCTTCGAGACGTCCCGCTCGAGGACGGCCAGCTCCTCACGGCGGTTCTCCAGCACACGGCCGACGAGGAAAATGATCAGCTCCTCGGCCACCTGCTTGACGTCTTCCAGAGTGGCGTAGGCCATCTCCGGCTCGACCATCCAGAATTCGGTCAGGTGGCGGCGGGTCTTCGATTTCTCCGCGCGGAACGTGGGGCCGAAACAGTAGACCTTGCCGAAAGCCATCGCCGTGGCTTCGTTGTAAAGCTGGCCGGACTGAGTGAGGTAGACCTTGCCCTGGTCGAAGTAGTCGACCTCGAACAACGTGGTGGTGCCTTCGCAGGCGGCCGGAGTGAAGATGGGCGTGTCGACCAGGGTGAAGCCGTGGGAGTCGAAATAGTCGCGGATCGCGCGGATCACCTCGTGGCGGATACTCAGAACGGCATGCTGGCGGCGGCTGCGCAGCCACAGGTGCCGGTGATCCATCAGGAATTCGGTGCCGTGCTCCTTCGGCGTGAGCGGATAGGGGTCCTGCTCGGAGACGCGCTGGAGGATTTCCGCATGCTGCACGTCCATCTCGTAGCCGCCGGGGGCGCGCGGCTCGGCGCGCACGGTCCCCGTGAGGACGAGCGACGATTCCTGCGTGAGATTCTTCAGCGCTTCGAACTGGTCTTCGGCGAGCGAGCCCTTCACCGCCACGCACTGGAGGACGCCGGTGCCGTCGCGCAACTGCGGAAAAATGATCTTGCCCGAGCGGCGCAGGTTGTAGAGCCAGCCCGCGATGGTGACCGCCTCGCCTGTGTGGCGGCCGGCCTCCCGGATGCTGATTCGCGCCATCAGGCGCTCTCCAGCCTGGCGAGGACCTCGGCGGCGGTTTCGATCGGACGCTCCATGCCCGCCACTTCGCGCAGCTCGAGCAGCAGCGGATACTGTTCCCCGCGCGAGCGCAGCAGCTCCATCGTCTTCGGCCAGGGGACGCTCCCGCCCGAGGCGAGAAAAGGAAACAGGTGGTTGTCCAGTGTGCCGTCGTTGTCGTGGATATGGGTGGAGCGAATGCGCTCCTTCATGACGTCGAAGGCGGCCTCGACGCCTTCGTTCATATTGGCATGGCCGACGTCGAAGCAGAAGTTCAGGTCCATGTGGGTCTGCCGGAGGAAATCCGTCAGCCGCGCCGCGCTCGAGAGCTCGTTGGGGATGTTCTCCAGCAGGATATCGACGCCGCGCGGGCGGGCGAATACGTTGAGCTCCTCGAGGGCAGCGAAGGCCGCGTCCACCTTGTGCTCGCTGTACTCCTCGCCGCCGACTCCGAAATGCTGGATCAGGTAGCGGAACGGGATGGTCTCGGAGATATCGATGGCGCGCTTGATCTCGTCGACGCTCGCCATCCGGCGGATCTTTTCCGTCTCGGTGATCGTGACGACGGCGTTGGGACCGGTCCGGCCCCAGCAGTCGTCGCTGTACATCGGCGAATGCAGCGAATGCAGCTTCAGCTCGGAATCGCGGAACCAGTGCCCCAGCTCGGCGACCTGCGCGCGGTCGCGGTAGTCCAGGTTCTGCCGGGCGCAGAAAATCTCAACCGCGGGAATGCCCGCCCGCCAGATCTTTTCCAGCCAGACCGTGGTGAGGCGATGGTTGACGAACAGGTGCGTGGAGATGGCGTGGCGCATGTTAGCGTTCAGTAGCCGGCAGCCTTGCCGTGGGCGCGGCCGTCGCTCGCCCCCTGGAGCCAGCCGCCGTCCACAAGGATGGCCTCCACCAGGGCGACGTTGGCGATCGGCTCGACGGCGTGGCCGCGTGCTTTCAGCAACCCTACAGTGTCCGGCGAGATGCCGCGCTCCAACTGGAGCTTGTCCGGCTGCCACTGGTGATGGAAGCGTGGCCAGTCGACCGCATCCTGGATGCCCATGCGGAAATCCACCACGTTGAGGAACACCTGGGTGACCCCGGTGATGATGCGCGAGCCGCCCGGCGCGCCCAGAATCATGTAGAGTTTCCCGTCGCGCAGCACGATGGTCGGAGTCATCGAAGAAAGCGGACGCTTGCGCGGCTGGATGGCGTTGGCCTCCCCCTGCACCAGGCCGAACATGTTCGGCTCGCCGGGCTTGGCGGAAAAGTCGTCCATCTCGTTGTTGAGAAGGAAGCCGAGGCCCGGCACGGTGACGCCGTTTCCGTAGCCCCCGTTGATGGTGTAGGTGAGCGCCACGGCGTTGCCTTCGGCGTCGACGATAGAAAGATGGGTTGTCTCGGCGCTCTCGCGCGACGTCACATCGCCGGGCCGGACCTGGTCGCTCGAGCTGGCGCGCTCGCGGTCGATCGACTTGCGCAGACCCTCGACATAGCGCGGGTCGAGCAGCCCCGCCACCGGGACGCGCACGAAATCGGGATCCGCGAGGTGGCGGCTGCGGTCGGCGTAGTAGCGGCGCATCGCCTCGGCCGCGAAATGAATCGTGGCGGCCGAGCCCGCGCCGTGTTTCTCATATCCGGAGCCCTCCAGCACACCGAGCATCTGGAGCATCCCGACGCCGCCGGAACTCGGCGGAGGCGCGGTCACGATGCGGTGGCCCTTGTATCGTCCCTCGAGCGGCTGCCGCTCCAGCGCCCGGTAGTCCTTCAGGTCGGCCAGCGTGATCAGGCCGCCATGCGCGGCCGCGGCCTCGGCCAGCCGGTGCGCGGTTTCCCCTTCGTAAAAGTCACGGGCGCCGTGCCGCTGGATGCGTTCGAGCGTGCGCGCCAGCTCCGGTTGCGCCAGCACCTCGTCGGGCTCGAAATGACTTCCGTTTTTTAGAAAAATGCGATTCGACTCCGGGAATTCCGCGAGCAGCTTCGCCGAGGATGCCAGCGAGCGCGAGAGGGCGAAGGAGACGGGAAAGCCTTTGCCCGCCAGTCGCACGGCGGGCTCCACCAGCTCCGCCCAACTTTTGCGGCCGTACTTGCGGTGAGCCAGTTCCAGGCCACGCACCGTGCCCGGAACGCCGGCCGCTCGCCAGCCGACTACGCTGTCGCGGGTGAGCTTGCCGGACGCGTCCAGGTACATGTCGCGCGAGGCTGCCGCGGGGGCGCGCTCGCGAAAATCGAAAAACGTCGTCCGGCCGTCGGCCAGGCGGGCCAGCAGAAATCCGCCGCCGCCGAGGTTTCCGGCCGACGGATGGGTCACGGCCAGGGCGAAGGCGACGGCCACCGCGGCGTCCACGGCGTTGCCGCCGGATTTGAGCACCTCGACTCCGACATCTGTTGCCAGCGGCTCCTGGGCGACCACCATGGCATGGCGGGCGCGTACAGGGCTGCGGGCGGCGACCGGCAGCGCCGCCAGGGCCAAAAGGACAGCGAAGGTTTTTCTCCCCGTTGGCATATCCTGTAATTCTACCCCTTGCGGTCGCCCGCACGACGTTTCCATTCAAACAGCGCGATCCCGGCGGCGACCGAAACGTTGAGAGACGGCACCTGGCCCGCCAGCGGGATGCGGACCAGCACATCGCAATGCCTGCGCACCTGCTCGTGCAGGCCGCGTCCCTCGCCGCCCAGAACCATCGCCGCCGGAGCCGCGTACTCCACCGCGTCGTAGGAGTGCGTTCCGCGCTCGTCCAGCCCGTAAATCCAGAAGCCGCGCTCCTTGAGAGTTTCCAGCGCGCGGTTCACGTTGCCCACGCGCACGACGGGGAGGTGTTCGAGCGCGCCCGCCGCAGCCTTGGAAACCGTCTCGGTGAGGCCCGCCGAGCGCCGCTCGGGCAGGACCACGGCGCCCGCACCGGCGGCACAGGCGGTGCGGATGATCGCGCCGAGGTTGTGAGGATCCTCGACGCCGTCCAGAACAACCACCAACCGCGCGGCAGCCAGCACGTCCTCCAGAACGGCATACCGCTGCGCCGCCCCCAGCGCCGCCACGCCCTGGTGCGCCGAGCCGCCCGCCGCCCGGTCCAGGGTCCGCCGATCCTCGAAGCGAACCGGGATGGAATGCCGCCGGCACAGATCGACGATCTCCTGCAATCGCGCGCCCTTGGCGGAGCGCAAGACGAGCACCCGGTCCAGCGGTCTCGCCGAGCGCAGGGCCTCACGGACAGAGTGGATGCCCACCAGCACGGCCATTTTCACGATGGTAGCAGCCTGGGGCGCGAGTCACCGAATGCCGCAAACGACAGGCCAGGAGGCTTGTCCCACAACGCCCGGGTTATTCGGTACGGGATAGAAAAGGGTAGTACGACGGGATCGTGGTAGGGCGACAATTCACTTCACTTTCTCCGGAATGCATGGCATGCTCGAAGTAATCAGGAACGATCGCGACAGACGGCGTTCCGATTGGGCAGCCCGCGGATCGGACTCGGAGGACGGCCTGTGGGCTGCCATTCCGCTGGGCCGGCTCCCGCATTCAGGCAGTTGCGCGGAGCCGGCGTTTTTCATTCGCCCACTTCCCGGCGCGCCTCCAGGACGCAGGCCTCCACCTGGCGCCGGTAGTCGGCCAGCATCTCCGGAGTACGCGCTTCGAACCGCAGCACCAGCACAGGCTGTGTGTTGGAAGCGCGCACCAGGCCCCACCCTTGTGGAAACAGCACCCGGGCGCCGTCGACGTCGACAATCTCGTGGGTGCGGCGGAAGCGGTCGGCCACGCGGCGCACGACGTCGAACTTGATCGGGTCGGGACAATCGACGCGGATCTCGGGTGTGGAGACGGTCTGGGGCAGGCCGGCAAGCTGCGCGGAAAGAGGGCGGCCGGAGTTGGCGACGATCTCCAGAAGCCGGCAGGCGGCGTAGAGCGCGTCGTCGAAGCCGTAGTATCGATCGGCGAAGAACATGTGCCCGCTCATCTCGCCCGCCATCTCGGCGTGTTCCTGTTTCATCTTCGCCTTGATGAGCGAGTGACCGGTGCGGTACATGATGGGATTGCCGCCCAACTTGCGGATTTCGTCATATAGCACCTGCGAGCATTTCACTTCCCCGATGAACGTGGCCCCCGGCTTGCGCTGGAGAATCTCGCGGGCGTAGATGAGCATTAACTGGTCGCCCCAGACGACGCGGCCGGTTTCGTCGACCGCACCGATGCGGTCCGAGTCGCCGTCGAAGGCGATGCCCAGCTCGGCGCCTTCGCGGCGGACGGCTTCGGTGAGATGCACGAGGTTTTTCTCGACAGTGGGATCGGGGTGGTGATTGGGGAACCGCCCGTCCATATCGAAGAACAGCTCCACCGGGTCACAGTTGAGCTTCTCCAGGAGGCGGCTCATCACCGGCCCGGCCGTGCCGTTGCCCGCATCGAGAACCACCTTCACCCGCCGCGCCCAGCGGAACTGGCCGGCGATCTCCTCCACGTACGCCGCCGCCACGTCGACTGCGCTCGCCGCGCCCTGGCCGGCGGCGGCATCGCCGCCGCCCTGAATGATCCGGAGAATCTCCTGGATTTGGTCGCCATATATGGTGGAATGGCCGCAGACGACCTTGAAGCCGTTGTACTCGGATGGATTGTGGCTGCCGGTGATCATGACGGCGCCGTCGGAGTGGAGGTGAAAGACCGAGTAGTAGAGCAGCGGCGTGGGCGCCACGCCGATGTCGGCCACCTGGCAGCCGCTCGCGAGCAGGCCTTCCAGCAGCGCGTCGCGCAGCCGCGTGGAGCTGAGGCGGCAATCGCGGCCGAGATTGATCCTGCCGCCGGCCTGGCGTTGCAGGTACGTTCCGATCGCGCGCCCCAGAGCTGCCACGTCGGGGCTGAGCAATTCTTCCTCGGCGATGCCGCGGATATCGTACTCACGAAAGATGGTGGGCTTCAGCATCACCTTGCACCATAGCATGGGCGGAGAATCTACAATGGTAGCCTGCATGTCCGATCTCCCCTTCGTCCACCTGCATTGCCACACCGATTACTCGCTGCTGGACGGCGCCTGCAAGATCAGCCGTCTGATGGACCTGGTTGTCGAGCAGAACATGCCCGCCGTCGCCATCACCGACCACGGCAACATGTTCGGGGCGGTGGAATTCTACAACAGCGCCAGGGAGAAGGGCGTGCACCCGGTGATCGGCTGCGAGGTCTACGTCTCCCAGCAGTCGCACACGGTCAAGTCCGACAGCAACCGCTACAACCACCTGGTGCTGCTGTGCGAGACCCAGGCCGGCTACCGCAACCTGATCCAACTGGTCTCCACCGGCTTTCTGGACGGCTTTTATTACAAGCCGCGCATTGATAAGGACCTGCTCTCCCGCCACTCCGAGGGTCTCATCGGGCTTTCGGCCTGCCTGCGCGGCGATATCAACGAAGCGCTGGTCGCCAACCGCTACGAAGAAGGGAAGCGGCTGGCGTACGAATACGAGGATCTGTTCGGACGCGGCAATTTCTTTCTCGAGCTGCAAGACCACGGCCTGGACCAGGACAAGGCGGCGCTGCCGCATCTGTATCGCATGGGGCAGGAGACCGGCATTCCCCTGGTGGCGACCAACGACTCGCACTACCTGCGCCGGGAAGACGCGCGCGCGCACGAGATCCTGCTGTGCATCCAGACCGGCAAGACGATGAGCGACGCCGGCCGCCTGCGCTTCCAGACGCCGGAGTTCCATCTGAAGACGGCCCAGGAGATGGCGCGGCTGTTCGGCGAAGTCGAGGAGGCGCTGACGCGCACCGCGGAAATCGCCCGGCGCTGCCAGGTGAAGCTCGAACAGGTGCCCGACCCGTTCCCCCACTTCGAGGTCCCGCCGGAGCACTCCACCGACACCTACTTCGAGTACGTGGCCCGGCACGGCTTCGAAAAACGCCGCGCGCGCCTGGAGGCGTTGCGCGCCGCCGGGCGGCTCAAGCACCACCTGGCCGAGTACGAGGAGCGGCTGGAGCGCGAGATTCGCATGATCCAGCAGACCCGCTATGCCGGCTACTTCCTCATCGTCTGGGACTTCATCCGGTTCGCGAAATCGCAGGGAATTCCCGTGGGGCCGGGGCGCGGCTCGGCCGCCGGCAGCCTGGTCAGCTTCGCGATGGAGATCACCGATATCGACCCGCTCGCCTACGGGCTGTTGTTCGAGCGCTTCCTCAACCCGGAGCGCGTCACCCTGCCGGACATCGACATCGACTTCTGCATGAACCGCCGCGGCGAGGTGATCCAGTACGTCACCGAGAAATACGGGCGCGGCCACGTGGCGCAGATCATCACCTTCAACACGCTCGGCGCGCGCGCCGCGCTCAAGGACGTCGGCCGCGCGCTCGACCTGAGCTACGCCGAGGTCGACCGGCTCACCAAGATGGTGCCCCTCCAGCTCAACATCAAGCTGAAGGAGGCCATCGCCCAGGAGCCGGGGCTGGAGGAAGCCGCGCAGCGCGACGAGCGGGTCCGCGAGGTGCTCGACGTAGGCCAGAAGCTGGAGGGCGTGGCGCGCAACGTCTCCGTGCACGCCGCTGGCGTGGTGATCTCGCCCGTGCCCCTACGCGAGCTGGTGCCCCTCTACCGCACCAATCGCGACGAAGTCGTCACCCAGTACGACATGGTGGGCCTGGAGAAGCTCTCGTTGCTGAAGATGGATTTCCTCGGGCTCACCACCCTCACCGTCATCCATGACGCCATCGCGCTCATCGAACGCCACCACGGCGTCAAGCTGGTTCTCGATGATCTGCCGTTGGACGACGCGGGCGCCTATGCGCTGTTCTCCCGCGGGCACACCAGCGGCGTGTTCCAGTTCGAATCCCCCGGCATGCGCGACATCCTTCGCCGCTACGAGCCCACGCGGCTGGAAGACCTGTGCGCTCTGAACGCGCTCTACCGCCCCGGCCCGATCCAGGGCGGCATGATCGACGACTTCATCGAGCGCAAGCAAGGCCGCCGCCAGGTGGCCTACGAGCTTCCCGAGCTCAAGGAGATCCTCGAAGAGACCTACGGCGTCATCGTCTACCAGGAACAGGTGATGCAGATCGCCAACCGCCTGGCCGGCTACTCGCTCGGCGAGGCGGACATCCTGCGGCGGGCGATGGGAAAAAAGAACGCCGAGGAGATGGACGCCCAGCACGAGCGCTTCGTCCAGGGCGCCCTGGAGCGCAAATTCCCGAAGCGGAAAGTGGAAAAGATCTTCGACCTGATGGCCCAGTTCGCCGGCTACGGCTTCAACAAGTCGCACTCGGCCGCATACGCGTTTCTCGCCTACGTGACCGCGTACCTCAAAGCCAACTACCCGGTGGAGTTCATGTCCGCCCTGCTCACCTCGGAAACCGGCAACGCGGCCAAGATCGTGCGCTACATCAGCGAGTGCCGCGAGGTCGGCATCAAGGTACTGTCTCCGGACGTCAACTCGAGCGGCATGAATTTCACCCCCGCCGGCGACTCGATCCTGTTCGGCCTGGGAGCCGTGCGCAACCTGGGCCAGGCGGCCGTGGACGCCATCCTTGCCGGCCGCGGCGAAGTCGGGCGGTTCGCCACGCTCGACCAGTTTTGCGAGAACGTCGACATCGGCACGGTCAACCGCCGCATGATCGAGAGTCTGATTCGCGCCGGCGCCATGGACACCTTGGGCGGGACGCGCGCGCAGTTGTGCGCGGCAACCGAGAGCGCCATGGAGCGGGGGCAGCGGGCGTGGCGGGACCGGATCAGCGGACAGGAAGGCCTGTTCGCCGCGATGCCGGAGATGGCCGAGCAGCCCCGACCGCTTCCCCAGGTGCCGGACTGGAGCCCGCAAGAGATCCTGGCGGGCGAGAAGGAAATGCTCGGCCTATATGTTACCGGGCATCCGCTGGACCGATTCCGCGACAAGGTGGGCGAGCTGGCCAGCCACGACAGCTCGAATCTGGAAGGGCTCGAGCGCGGCGTCGACGTCGCGCTGTGCGGCGTAATCACGGGCATCCAGCGCAAGCGGAACCGGGAAGGCAAACTCTGGGCAGCGTTCCGGCTCGAGGACTGGGTGGGCGCGGTGGACACGGTGATGTTTCCCTCCACCTACGAGAAGGCCGCGCAGGAGCTCGCGGAGGACCGCCCGGTGCTGGTGAAGGGCTCCGTGCTCCCGGAGGAGAGCGGGCCGCCGAAAATCTCCGTCCGCGACATCGTTCCCCTGGACTCGGCGCGAGTCCAGTTGCCGCGGCTGATTTCGATCCGCATTGCGCTGGGCGGCCCTTCCGGCGCCGCCGATCGCGCCGCCGCGCTGGGCGAGCTGTTCGATAAGAAACCGGGGGAGGCCGAGGTCCGCCTGCGGCTGGAGAAACTTCGCGACTTTTCCATTATTCTGGAGGTAGCCGCGCGCGTACGCCCGGACAGGCAGTTTTGCGCCGAGGTGGAACGCATCTGCGGCCCGCAGTCGCTCGAGGTGCTCGGCGACTGAGACGCACCCATGGAACCGGCCCCACAACCCGCCCCACAAACCAATGACAGCCGCTCCTCCTCCGAGGAGAAGCATCCTTCCTGGCTGAGCGTGCAGCTTGCGCGCCATCCCAAGCGCCCGCACTCGCTCGACTACATCCAGAAACTGATCCCCGACTTCCTGGAGCTCCACGGCGACCGCCGGTTCGCCGACGACGCGGCCATCGTCTGCGGCATGGGTTTCCTGGACGGGCGGCCGCTGATGGTGGTGGCGCAGCAGAAAGGCCGGGACACCAAGCAGAAGCTCTTCCGCAATTTCGGCATGCCCAAGCCGGAGGGCTACCGCAAAGCGCTGCGCGTGATGCGGTTGGCGGAAAAATTCAGCCGGCCTATCCTGACGTTGCTCGACACCCCCGGCGCCTACCCCGGCGTCGACGCCGAGGAGCGCGGGCAGGCCCAGGCGATCGCCGAGAATCTCCGCGAGATGTCGCGGCTGCGGTCTCCCATCGTCACCGTCGTGATCGGCGAAGGCGGCAGCGGCGGCGCGCTGGCGCTCGGCGTCGGCAATCGCGTCCTGATGATGGAGAACGCCATTTACAGCGTCATTTCCCCGGAGAGCTGCGCCGCCATCATCTGGCGCGACGCCGGCAAGGCCGAGCTGGCGGCGGCGGCGCTGCGGCTCACCGCCGACGACCTGATGGGGCTCGGTCTTATCGACGCCCTCATCCCCGAGCCGGGCGGAGGCGCACAGGAGGACCCGGAGGAAGCCGCGCGCCTGCTCGGCCGGGCCGTGCACCAGGCGTTCGAAGAGCTGGACGGCATGTCCGCCGAGCAGCTCATCGAGGAGCGCTACCAGAAGTTCCGCCGCATGGGGTCCTTTTTCTCCGAAACGTTATGAAGAGGTCCGGACTCTGGGCGGCGGTCTTGTTCGCCCTCGCCTTCCTCGGCTGGCTGCTCCACTCCACGCTCGGCCTGCGCCGCTTTCGCGTCGAGGTCTGCATGGAGTATCACGGCCGGAGCGCCTGCCGCGTCGCCTCCGGCGCCACGCACGAGAACGCGCTCCGCACCGCCACTGAGAACGCCTGCGCCCAGATATCCAGCGGCATGACGGACTCGATGGCTTGCGACCGCACGCCGCCCACCAGGATCACATGGCTCGAGGGCCGCTGAGGCGCTAACATGGAACACATGGCGCGCCCGGGAACCCTGGTTTCACGCGAGGAGTACCTCGCCACCAGCTACCGCCCCGACTGTGATTACCTGGAAGGCGTCCTCCTGGAGCGCAACTTGGGAGAATTCGAACACAGTCGTATGCAGACACTCTTGGCTACCCTTCTCCGTTTAGGTGAGAAGAGGTGGGGAATCCTCGCTGTTACCGAGCAGCGAGTGCAGGTGAGGTCCGACCGGTTCCGCGTCCCCGATGTCTGCGTCGTCCGCGCCGGCTACGCGCTCGAGCCCGTCTTCCGCCAGCCGCCGCTGCTATGCGTCGAGATCCTCTCCAAAGACGACCGCATGTCGGAGATGCAGGAGCGCATCGACGACTACCTCGCCATGGGCGTGCCGCACGTCTGGCTGCTCGATCCCCGCGCCCGCCGCGGCTTCATCTATACTCCGGGCGAGATGCGCGAGGCCAAGGACGGCATTCTTCGCACGGCGAACCCGGAGATCGCGGTGCCGATGGCGGAACTTTTTGATTGGGGTCCATGAGATGCGAGCCGACGCGCTCGTCTCCCTGGAGGAGTACGCAGCCACCAGTTACCGTCCGGATTGCGAATACCTCGAGGGTCTCCTGCTGGAGCGCAACTTGGGAGAGCACGAGCATAGCAGACTGCAAGGCCTCCTGGTCGCCTACCTGTTCGGCCGGGAGAAAAAATGGGGCATCCATGTGGTCCCCGAGCAGCGAGTGCAGGTGAGGTCCGACCGGTTCCGCGGCCCCGATGTCTGCGTCGTCCGCACGGGCTACCCGCTCGAGCCCGTCTTCCGCCAGCCGCCGTTGCTATGCGTCGAGATTCTCTCCAGGGACGACCGCATGTCGGAGATGCAGGAGCGCATCGACGACTACCTCGCCATGGGCGTCCCGCACGTCTGGCTGCTCGACCCCCGCGCCCGCCGCGGCTTCATCTATACTCCGGGGGAAATGCGCGAGGCCAAGGACGGCATTCTTCGCACGGCGAACCCGGAGATCGCGGTGCCGCTGGCGGAGCTGTTCGATTAATCGCCTGAAAGGCGACCGGCCCATGCGCATCCTCGTCGATGCCTCCCCTCTGCTGCTGCGCAGCGCCGGAGTCAAGAATTACCTCTTCCACTGGATCGCACACCTGCGGCGCCTGGCGGACGGGGATGCCGTCCGCGCCTTTCCTTGGGTGGGTGGCTACGACGAGCTGACCCACGAGGCCAGCGTGCTGGGCCGATGGGCCACCATTCCCCGGCTGGCGTTGGTGTACTTCGTCAACCTGCCCGGCAATCCGGCCATAGATTGGATGACGGCCTCGGCCGACGTGTTTCACGTGTCGAACCAGGTACGCCGCCCGCCACGCAGGACGAAGTTGACGGCCACCGTGCACGACATGACCTGCTGGCTGATGCCCGAGCTGCACACGCCGGCCAACGTGCGCGCGGACAAGGTTTTCGGCGATCGTGTCCTTCGCCGCGCGGCCGGGCTCATCGCCGTTTCGGAGAACACGCGGCGGGATGTTGTCCGGCTGCTCGATCTGGATCCGGAGCGCGTGCGGGTGATCTATCCCGGCGTAGCCGAGCCGTATTTTTCCGTCAACGCCGACCAAGCCAGTGCGACAGCGGTCCGCTACGAGCTCGATCGGCCGTACGTGCTGTTCATTGGGACCATCGAACCACGCAAGAATATCCCGACCCTGCTCGATGGCTGGGCGCAATTGCCCCCGTTCCTCCGCGAACAGTACCGTCTGGTGATTACGGGGCCCGTGGGTTGGTCGGCCGGCCCGACTCTGGCAAGAATCCGGGACGCCGCGCCGGGTGTGGTCTACCTGGGCTACGTTCCGGAACCGGACCTGCCGGGGCTGACCCGCGGCGCCGCCGTCTTCGCTTACCCATCTTTGTACGAAGGTTTCGGATTCCCGGTTGCCCAGGCGATGGCCTGCGGAGTCGCCGTGATCACTTCGAACGTTTCCTCGCTGCCGGAGGTGGCTGGAGACGGCGCGCTCCTGGTGGATCCGCGCAGCCCGGCGGAGATCCGCGCGGCGCTCGAGCGGCTTTTATTCAGCCACGCGCTGCGGGCTCAACTGGGCGCCCGTGGAGCCGAACGCGCCCGGCAACACTACCGCTGGGACGCCTGCGCCCGCAAGAGCCTGGAGTTTTTCCGGACCGCTTGCTAACGCGCGCGGCTCAGCAGAATCAACGCCCTCAAAACTGAAGCCGCAACCCCATCACGATAACCCGCGGAGTAGCTTCGGTCTCGGTCGGATTCAGGAACGTGGTGGTGGTGCCGCTGTCCAGGTACAGGTTCGGCACACTGTGGTTGACGTGGTTGAAGAGGTTGGTCGCCTCGAACCGGTAGGTGATAGACAGCCGCTCGCGCAGCTTCCAGTTCTTGAACACCGACAGGTCGCCCTGAGAGTTCTTCGGGCCGAAGATGACGTTGCGGCCCACTCCGAACGGCGTACCGAAGTAGCGCGCGGCGTCGAGGTTGTTGTATACCCACCGGACGTCCTGGAGGTTGACCGGCTGGTTGCGGTTGTTGTAGTCCACCAGTTGACGCTGCGGGTTCACGAAGCCGATCGAACGCAGGGGGGCATTGGGGCTCGCCGCGAACGGGCGGGTCGAGTCAAACTGCCCGAAGAAGGTGACGTTGAAGTCGCGGTCCGTTACACCGACCGCGCCGCTGTTGAACTGCACGGGCTGCATCGGCCGCCCGGTGGTCCAGATGTAGATGCCTGCCAGCGACCAGCCGCCGAGCATCCGGCCGACGATGCCGCGCTGCTCGCGGAACGCCGGGATGTCCCAGACGAAATTCGTCGACCAGGCGTGTTTGAGGTGGTTGTTGGAGAGACCGCGCTCGCCGCGGCCAGTGTCGAAGGGATTCTGGGAGATCGCCAACGAGCCCTGGCCCAGGAAACCGAATACCTCGCTCGAGTTATCGATCGTCCGCGCATAGGTGTACGAGGTTCCGAACACCAGTTGCCGGCCGACGCGAGCGTCGTAGCGGCTCTGCAAGCCGTGATAAATCGACGAGGCCGTGTTCCCGCGGACGCGGATGGAGCTGTAGTTCGGGACGATGCGGCCGTTACAGGTGCCGCACGCGGTGTTGGCCACCGGCCGGACACCGGTAGGCAGTACGTTGGCGAAGCCGTTGTCGACGTAGCGCGCCGCGTTGGGGTTGCCGTTGTAGCTCATGAACTGGCCGACGCCGCGGGTGCCGGTGTAGCGGACTTCGACTGCGTGCGTGCCGCGAACCCGCCGTTGCATTCCGAACGACCACACCTGCGAGTAGGGCAGGTGAAAGTTCGGGTCGAAATGCGTCTGGCTCAACTGACGCGGGTCGCGGCCCTTGGGCGGCGCCGCCAGCCGCTGGAGGTTGGCTCCCGTCACGTCGGCCGGCACCGGGAAAGTGCTGCCGGGCAACTGGTACAGGAACACCGTCGGCGTGGCGGTCTGCACGTTCAGCAGAAGGTTGTAGAACGCCGCGTCGTAGGAGATCGAGTAGCCGCCGCGGAACACCGTGTTGTCCTGGCCAAGGAGCTTTTTCCAGAAGGTCGGGGTCCAGGCGAAGCCGAACCGCGGGGCGAAGTTATTCTTGTCGGCCGGCAGGCGCCGCACGGTGCGCTCCGAGAGCGGCAGGTTGGTGTCCCAGATCGCCTTGGCGTTGTCCTGCTCGCGCGCCGTAGTGATGTCGTTCAGGAGGTTCAGCGGCTGACCCGAGTACTCATAGCGCATGCCAAGGTTCAGTGAGAGGTTGCGGGTGATCTTCCAGTCGTCCTGGAAATAGTAGAACTGGTCGGTCTGCTTGGGCTCCTGCTTGGCGTCTCCGGCAGCGCCGTTGAAAAAGTCCGGCCGGTTGTCGACGAAATTCTGGAAGGTGGAGAAGCTGAACTGCCCGTTCACCTGCGGCAGGAAGCCGAGCGGGATGTTGTCGCGCTGGAGATGGGCCCCGACCTTGAGGTAATGCTTGCCCATCTGGCGCGAGTAGTTGTCCTGCCACTGGAAGCGGTTCACCAGGCGGAACTGCGGCAGGTTGGTCGCCAGCCCGAAGCCCAGGTAGCCGGCCGGCATGGTGAAGTTAGCGATGTTCTTGCCGATCTCGGCGAACTTGGAGGTGTTGGCGCCCTCGAAGAACACACCCAGCCGCACGTAGCTGAAGCGGAACTCGTTCACGCTGGAGGAAGAGAACGCCCGCGTGTGCGTCGCACCGAGGTTCTGGCTGCGCGCCGGGATGTCGATGAAGTAGCCGCTCAGCGCGCCGGAGTTCAGCGTGTCGCGGTCCTGGTAGAAGTAACGGACATTGAGCCGGTCCTTCTCGGAAAGATTGATGTCCTGGCGCGTGCCGACATCCCAGGCGAAGAACGGGCTCGAGTAGGTTCGCACCAGCCGGCCCATCTCGACATCCACGGGACCGCCGGGACTGTTGACGGCAACCAAGCTCCTTCCAGCGGGTAGAAACACGGGACTGCCGATCTTCTGGGCCACCGGGCCAAGGTTGACCAGGGCCTTGACACTGTTTGAGTTGGGGAACGCCCGGGTGAGCGTCGCCAGGCCGGCCTCGGTCGGCGTCAGGTTGCTGCCGGTGGCCTCCAGGCGCGTGTCGCGCTTGATGGTCTGGCGATAGGCGTAGCCGAAGAAGAAAATCCTGTCCTTGGCGATGGGACCGCCGACGGTGCCGCCGAACACGTTGTCGATGTTCTTCGGCGGGCTCCTCAGGCCGGAGCGCCGCTGGAAGTTGGTGAGGGCTGTGAGCTGCTGATCGTTGCGGTGTACCCAGTTCGCGCTTCCGTGAAAGTCGTTGCCGCCGGAACGGCTCGTGATATTGATGATGGCGCCGGCGGCGCGACCGTACTCGGCGCTGAACATGTTGGTGATGACCTGGAACTCGCTGACGGCCTCCACCTGGCTGAAGAAGAAGCCCGGCCCGCCGATGGTGCTGTCGTTGTTGTCCTGGCCGTCCAACAGGAAGTTGTTCGAACGCGCCCGCTGCCCATTGGCCGAGATCAGCACGCCGTTGCTGTTGATATTGCCCAGCCCGGGGACCACGCCGGGCGAAAGCAGCGCCAGCCGGTCCAGCCCGGAGCTGAGGCGCGGCAAGGCCATGATCTTGCGCGACTCGACGTTGAAGCTGCCCAGGGCGGTCGAGGTCTCCATCAGAACTCCCGATGCCTCCACCTGCACGGTTTCGGTGGTGGCGCCGATTTCGAGCTTGATGTTGGTGGCCGAGTCCTTGGAGAGATACACGTCCATGTCGCGCAGTTCGTACGCACGGAAACCAGGGGCTTCCACCTTCAGCGTGTACTTGCCCGGAGTGAGGAACGGTACCCGGAACAGCCCTTCCTGGTTTGTCTGCACAACCGTCTCCACACTGGTCGCCTGGTTCCTCATCGCGACCTTGGCGGCGGGCACCACGGCGCCGGAGGGATCCACCACCGAACCGCTGGCACTGCCCGTGTTTACCTGGGCGAAGACGGCGGTCGCGAGGAACGCCACCGCAAACAGCACAATCACGTTGTGTTTCATGACACCCTTTCTACCTGCCGGTCGGCAGGGCAACCTGTTCATTTTAATCGGCTGCGCACCGGAAGGTGCAGCCAGCCCTTGCTTCCCAACCAAATAGCTTCTTGAATTACTATACGCTATCGGATGGCTTGAGTTCAACCCGTAACGAGTTAACTTGGGTTAACGAGCCTGGTACCACCCGTTGGATTGACACGGCCTTCGGCCTGCCGGTATGCTGATTCGGTGAAGAAAGGCTGGACGTTGGTCCTGGTTCTCGCCTCCGGCTGCGCGGCGCAAACGGGCCCCAAGAATCCCTTCGCCGGAGATAAGACCGTGCTCGAGCCGGCGCGGGGCTCGTTTCGGATCATGTGCGGTCCCTGTCACGGCATCCTCGGCGAGGGCGGGCGTGGGCCGGATCTTCGCACCGGCACTTTTTTCGCGGGCAGCTCGGACGCCGATCTTTACCGGGTCATCTCGGAAGGGGTGGCTGGAACCGAGATGGCGGATTTCGGGCTTCGCCTCGGAGACGAAAACGTCTGGCGGATGGTCACATACATCCGCTCGATTGCCGGCAAGCCCAGCCCGCCGCCCCACGGAGACAAGGCTGCGGGAGAAAAACTGTTCTGGGAGAAGGGCGGCTGCGGGCAGTGCCACCGCGTGGGCGCCAAAGGCGGGCGCATGGGGCCGGACCTGACCTTGGCCGGCCGCCAGCGGAGCCTCGCCTACCTGCGCGAATCCGTGGAGACCCCCGACGCGTTCCTCACCCCCGGCTTCAACACCATTACCGTGACGCTGCGCGACGGCAAGACCGTCGCCGGGGTGCAGCGCGGCTACGACGGTTTTTCGGCGCAGTTCCTGGACTCTTCCGACAACTTCCATTCCTACTTCCGCGACCAGGTGGCTTCGATGAAACGCGAATTCCGCTCGATCATGCCCGGGACCTATGGAAAGATGTTCACCCCTTCCCAGATCAACGACCTGCTGGTCTACATGACCAGCCTTCGCGGCACAGGAGGCTCACGATGAAGATTCTGGCATTGGTGGCCTGTGCGGCGACGCTGGCGTCGGCCGCCGGGCCGGTGACCGAGCAGACACTGCGGGCCGCGCAAAAAGACGCCGCCACCTGGCTGACTTACGGGAAAAACTACTCGGGCTGGCGCTACAGCGAGCTGGACCAGGTCCATGCGGGCAACGTCGCGCGGCTCCAGCCGCAGTGGATCTACCAGACCGGCATCTTCGGCAAGTTCGAGACCACGCCGATTATCCACGACGGGCTGATGTTCGTCACGGCTCCTTCCAACTACGCCTTCGCCCTCGACCTGGCCACGGGTCGCCCGATCTGGCGCTACGCCAAGCCGCTTCCCCGCGGCGTGAGCATCTGCTGCGGCCAGGTGAACCGCGGCTTCGCCATGCTCGGCGACAAGCTCTACAAGGTAAACCTGGAGGCGACGCTGGTGGCGCTGGACCCGAAGACGGGCGTCGAAGTCTGGGAATCGCAGATCGACGACATCAAGAAGGGTTACAGCGCCACGGTGGCGCCCCTGGCGGTGAAGAACAAGATCGTCCTCGGGATCGCCGGCGCCGAATTCGGCGTGCGCGGCTTTCTGGACGCCTTCGATGCCGAAACCGGCAAGCGCGCCTGGCGATTCTGGACCGTCGCAGGTCCGGGAGAGCCCGGCGGGGACACCTGGGGCGGCGATTCGTGGAAGCGCGGCGGAGGGTCCACCTGGATCACTGGAACTTATGATCCGGAGCTGAACCTCATCTACTGGGGTACGGGCAATCCGGGTCCGGATTTCGACGGCGACGTCCGCCCGGGCGACAACCTCTACACGTGCAGCATCGTGGCGCTGGATGCCGACACCGGCAAACTTAAGTGGCACTACCAGTTCACTCCACACGACGTCCACGACTGGGACTCCACCAGCGATCCGGTGCTGATCGACTACCAGCACAACGGCCGCATGGTCAAGGCCGTGGTCATGGCCAACCGCAACGGCTACTACTACGCGCTCGAGCGGGCCACGGGAAAGCTGCTCGTCGCCAAGGCCTACACGAAGGTGACCTGGTCGGACGGCATCGGCCCCAACGGCCGCCCGATCCTGATCTCCGGCCAGGATCCCACCGAAACGGGCAACAGGTCCTGCCCCGGCATCGGCGGCGGGCACAACTGGCAGGCCACCTCCTACAGCCCGCAGACCGGGCTCTACTACTTCCCCACCACCGACGGCTGTCAACTCTACTTCAAGACGCACCAGGAGTTCGTCGAGGGGCTGTGGTACCAGGCGAGCACGACGCAGGGACTCCCGACCGAGCCGACCATGGGCTCCATCGTCGCGCTGGCGCCCTCGACCGGCGAGGTGCGGTGGCGGTATGAGCTGGTGAGCCCGCCCACCAGCGGGTTGCTGACCACCTCCGGCGGGCTGGTGTTCGGCGGCGACCGGGAAGGCTACCTGTTTGCCCTGGATGCGCGCACCGGCAAGGTGCTGTGGAAGTTCCAGACCGGAGGAATGGTGATCGCGCCGCCGATCAGCTACAGCTTCCGCGGCAAGCAGTACATCGCGGTGGCCGCGGGTTCGGCCATGTTCACCTTCGCGTTGCCGTAGGGCCGCTCCCTTCGGTCGCGGCTCGGTAACTGCCGGCTCAGGCGCGGAACATCGCCATCTGCCCGCCGGTGTGCCAGAACAGAACCTCATCCTGCTCGCGAAAGCTGCCCGCGCGCACCCCGGCCAGCAAGGCGGCCATCGCCTTGGCGGTGTATACCGGGTCCAGCAGGATTCCCTCCGTGCGGGCCAGCAGCGCGATGGCCTCCTCGGCTTCCGGAGTCGGGACGGCATAGCCCGCTCCCACGAAGCCGTCATCGGCATGCAGCGTGCGGCGCAGCTCGCCGCGGCCGACCTCGATCAATTTCTCCATCGAGGCGATGATGCCGGCCACCACTTCGCACAGCGCTCCAGCCGGCAAGTCCGGGCTGACGCCGATCACCCTGGATTCCCGCAAGCCGAACCATTGGCATCCGACCTCGATCCCCGCGTGGGTGCCGCCGGAGGAGCTGCTCACGTAGAGGGAATGGAATCGCAGGCCCCGGGCGGCGGCCTGGGCGGCGAGTTCGCGCACGCCTTCGACGTAGCCGAGCGAGCCGAGCGCGTCGGAGGCCCCGAGCGGGATTTCCATCACCCGCTCGCCGCGGCTTGTGCACTGCTCCGCCATTCGTCTCATGGCCTCGGCGCGCTCCGGCCGCGTCGCGACGCGGTGGATTTCGGCCCCGAATAGTTCGTCCAGGTACAAGCTGGCCGGCTTTTCCTTCCATCCGGTGCGGTTGAGGATAAGGATGCACCGCAGTCCGACCCGCGCCGCCAGCGCGGCGGTGACGCGGGCGTGGTTGGAGTTCTCCCCGCCCGTGGTGAGAACCGTCTGGACGCCATCGGCCAGCGCCCGCGCCAGCACGTACTCCAGCTTGCGTACCTTGTTGCCGCCGAAGCCCGGGCCGCTGTAGTCGTCGCGCTTGATCCACAGGCGCGGACCGCCGCCGAGCGCGGCGCGCAGGCGCGGTAACTCCTCCAGCGGCGTGGGGAAGTAGCCGAGCGGAAGGCGCGGGACGGCCAGGAAGCGGTCGATCGCCGGGGAACTCATTTTCAGCGTACCCGCTCCAGTTCGCCGAGCAGCGCCAGCATTCGCCCGGCGGCTTCCCTGCGCCCTCCAAAGCGCAGCTCGTTGTAGGAGGCGGTCAGCTCCCTTACCAGGGACGCGGAGGGCGACGGCGGGAGCTTCCAGGCAAACTCGAGCGGGGTGAGCCAGGAAGGTTTCTCCACGCCCCGGCGCTTCAGCAGCTCGAGCATGCGTGCGTAAAGAAGGCCGGCATCGGAGGCCGAGGCCTGCCCCAGGCGCAGCCGCCGCACACCGGCGCTGGTTCTCCACCGGCGCATCAGCCTGGGCCCCGCCAGCCAGAGGAAGACGAGCGCGACGCCGGCCGCCAGCACGGCAGTCCCGAACCGTTGGATCCATCCGGTGACAGCATGCTTCCACGACGCCACCGCCGTCCCGAGCCGGTTGTACCAGTCGAGCGACAGGCTGCGGGAAGACTCGCCCATACGGTCGGCGAGCACGAGCTGGCGCTCCAGGTCGTAGCCGAGCACCCAGTCGCTCCAGAAGGATTCGGCGGCGTCCAGCCAGAGGGCGAGCCGCGACCAGACGGTGGCCCCGGCGGCGACCGGGTCCGCGGGAGTCGGATCGAAGCTCATCCAGCCGCGGCCGGCCAGGTGCGCCTCCACCCAGCTATGCGCGTCGGAGGCGCGGATCAGATGCCAGCCGCTGATGGGATTGAACACGCCGCTCTGAAACCCTGTCACCACGCGGGACGGGATTCCCACCCCGCGCAGCATCACCGCCATGGCCGAGGCGTAGTATTCGCAGTGGCCCCGCTTGCGCTCGAACAGGAAGTGGGCCAGCGGATCCCGGACGGGGCGCGACAGCAATTCCGTGGTGTAACCGTAGTTGCGCCGGAGGTGATCTTCGAGCGCACGGGCTTTTTCCACATCGCCGGCGAACTGATCGGTGAGCCGGTGCGTCAGTGCGGCGATGCGCGGGTCCATCGGAGGCAGGCCGAGGAAGGCCTCGCGCTCCGTGGCGGAAAGCGGCGAGCGTTCCGGCGCCGGCTCGGCGGCCTCGTCTTCGAGGAAGCTGTAGACGCCGTAGCGAACATCTCCCCCGGCATAGGGTATCCGAAAGCCGCCGCCGCCGGAAATGCGCAGCACCACCGGCGTGTTCATGCGGATGAACTCGGCAAGACCGGCGACGAACAGCACATCGCCGAGCAGTGCCTTGCGGTGCACTTCGTAGGAGATGCGCCGGCCCTTGCGCCATCGCTGCCGGTTGTCGGCCAGTCGCAGCATGCCCTCTTCGACCCGCAGCGGCTCCTGCGCTGCAAGCGGGTTGTACCAGCGTTTGCCGTCGAAGGCGCCCAGCGCCGTGCCACGCCATTTCAAGCGGAGGCCGCGTTCGGGCTGGAACAGGCGCACGTGCATGACCGCGTCGTTCCTGTTCAGCAACTGCCCGATCTGGCCGAGCGTGACCTCGTTGGAGAAGCCGGGCAGGTGGAAGCGTTCCGGCGCCAGGTGCTGGAATGCCGCCCTCGCTGTGCGCGGCAGCAGGAAGAACAGCGCGCCCGTCAACAGGAGGATGCCAAGGACCACGGGAACGCTCAGGCCGCCCAGCCGCCATGCGAACCGCCGCCACCCGCCCCGCGATACCTGCGTCGGCCCGCCCATCTGGCGCCGGATCTGGTAACTGCTCAGAGTAGCGACCGTGAACCACAGGAACAACGCCAGAAACAGGAAAAAACTCAGATTGGCGGAGATCGCGCTGGCCGCCAGCAGCTCCAGAAACGCGATGAGCTGGAGATAGAAGTAGTCGCGCGGCGTGCGCGCGGTCAGGATCTTCACGATGGCCAGGAAGAAGACCAGGTGCACGGAAGCGGCCAGCAACTCGCGGGAGAAGTAGAGCTGGTCGAGCGGGTAGAAACACAGATAAACGAGCGTCAGCGCGTTGACGATCCGCGGCGGGATTTCCAGCCTCACCACGCCGGCTGCCAGCACAGCGCGCACCGCCAGGGCCGAGCCGGTGAGGATCGTAGTCGGCCAGTCCAGGAATCCGGAGCCCACCACGGCGAAGTAGCCGCTGGCGAGCATGCCTAACAGTGAGAACTGGAAGAACCGTTCGACGGGCGCGGTGGAGAATCCGGCCGCGGTCGGGATGCTCGCGCGGCTCATAACCCCCATGCTACATGGAACTTCGCCCCCGTATTACCTGTTCGGCTCCGTCGCTCGCGGCGACGACAGCTTGGACAGCGACCTGGACTTCTGCGTAGTGCTGCCGGACGACGCGCCGGAGACTCTCTACCGGCCGGGAGTCCACCGCGCACTCTGGGGGGTGGGCACCGCCGCGGATGTGGTTCGCTGGCCCGCCAGCGACTTCGATGCGCGCGGCACCCACGTGGCCGCGTCGCTGCCGGCGACCATTCTGCGCGAGGGAAGGCGGCTCTATGACGCCAGAAGAGCTGCGGCGTGATGAGCGCGCGTGCGTGCGAGGGCACACATCTTTCGTTTGCGTCCCACCGCGGCTGTGCTACAACGATTAGGTGCTGCTCACGCTCTCCCGGGACGAGCCCGCCTCGGAGCCGTACTTCCTCTCCTTTGAAAAAGAGCGGCTGCTGGCGCGCCTCAAAGCACTAGACGCGCGGGCGCAGCGGCACGGGCTGCAATCGCTCGATCCGGCTCGCAACCGGCTCATCTCCATCGGTATGGAGATCGACGCGCGCGGGCGGGTGACCAAGAACGGCTACGGCGTGTTTCACCTTTCGTGGGCCGTCAGCCATCATCCCGAGTGGGCGGAAATGGTGGAGGCTGAGCTTGAGGAGGTCCGCCGCCGCATCCGCGAAACGCACCAGTCGCCGCTGCGGTTTCTGATCTGGGCGGGGATGGGAGGCTCGGCGGAAGACAAGGCCATGTACCTGGCCACCGGTCTGCTGCGGCGCTCGCCGGGCTGTTTCCTGCTGGACTCCACCGATCCGGTGAAGCTCCAGGGCATCCTGGACGAATTGCTGCGACGATCGCGGCTCACGCTCGCCGACGCGCTGCGCGGCACCCTGGTGGTGGGGATGGCGATGGGCATGACCTCCTGGGAACCCGTGGTGAACCTGGAACGCCTGGCCTCCCTCTACGACCGTCATCGGCTCGACAGCCGTCCGAATTTCCTCTACATGACCCTGCCCGGCTCGCTGCTGGACCGCTTCGCCGCGGCCCGTGGATATCGCAAAGTGGAATTGCAGCCGGACGGCGGCAACTCCACCGCCGGCCGCCACAGCGGGCCGCTGACTCGAGGGAGCCTCTACCCGTTGGGATTGAACGGCTGCGATCTGCGCGCGTGGATGGAGGCGACGCTGCTGACCGACGCCAACGTCTCCACCGCCTGGCGACTGGCGGCGTTCCTCCACGCGCAAGGGAAGGCCGGCCGCGACAAAGTCACTCTGCTTCCACCGAAACCCTGGACAGGAGCGGCCCGGTGGACCAAGCAGGACTTCGAAGAGAGCCTGGGCAAGAGCGAGGAACTGGGCATCAAGATCGTGATCGACGAGAAGACCAAGCTCGCCAACTACCGGCGACCCGGGGATGCCCGCCAGGACCGGCTGTTCCTTGTCATCCAGCTACGCGGCGCCGCCGGTCCGGATCCAGGCAAGCTGGCCGCCCTGCGCCGCGCCGGTTATCCGGTCGCTTGCCTGACGTTCCCCCGCGGGACGCCTCTTTCCGGATACATGCAGTTCATGCACTACGTAGTGTTCGGGCTGGGCTGGCTGCGCGAAATGAATTTCGTCACACAACCGAGCGTGGAACTGTACAAGTCGATCGCCGGACAAGTGTTTGCCGAGGCGCAGAAAGCCGGGGGATTCGCGCACAGCCCGGAATGGAAACGCCTGAAAAACTCTTCCCGGCAGGCGAGCTTCCGCGTCTCCCTGACTCTGTGCTGGGATCCGATCGAGTTGCCGGAAAGCGGGGGTTCCCGGGAAGCCGATGCCCCGGCGATCTACGCCCGGCTGCTCGGCAAGCTTGCCGCCGGCCGCCAGGCGGAGTACGCCGAGCTCACCTTCTTCGGCGATACGCGCTACTCGGCCCGCGGCCAGGCCGTGCGTCGTTTGCTGGGCCGCGCCGGCGAGGCCGTGTTCGGCTCGCGTCTGAAAATGCCCGTGGACGTTTACGAAGGCCCGGCGATGAACCATTCCTACCACGAGATGATCATCGGCCACGGGAAATGTTTTTCCACCATCCTGCTCGCCGAGAAGCAGGCGCGCCTGGCGACCGCGCAGGGCACGGCCGACTACCACGTGGCTCAGTTTCTGGCGACGCGCCGGGCGCTGCTCGAGCGCGGCCGGCCGGTGGTGGCGATTCTGCTGAAGGACCTGGAAGAGAGCACCATCGCGGCGCTGGATGGGTTTTTCCTGCAAGTGCGCGCCCACCTGCGCGCGGACGGGAATTGAAGCGAGGCCGGTATGGGCAAGTTCAAACTGGCGAAGGGAAAACGCAAGCAGCCGCCACGCTCCGGCGCCATTCCCTGCCTGATCCTGCTCGTCGGCGCGATCACCCTGTTCACGCTGCTGCTGTGGGCGGTTCTAAGGGGAGCCAAAACAACGTGAGAAGCGACAACCGCGGCGCCGGCCAACTGCGGCCCGTCCGCCTGACGCCGGGCTACCTGCTTACGGCCGAAGGATCGGCGCTGATCGAAATCGGCAATACGCGCGTGTTGTGCGCGGCCTCGGTGGAGGAGACCGTGCCCCATTTCCTGCGCGGCGGCGGAAAAGGCTGGGTGACGGCCGAGTACTCGATGCTGCCGCGCTCGACCGTCACCCGTACCCCGCGCGAGATCAGCCGTGGCCGGCCCTCCGGACGGACGCAGGAAATCCAGCGGCTCATCGGCCGCTCGCTGCGTGCCGTGGTGGACACGACGGCGCTGGGGGAGCGGACCATCCTGGTGGACTGCGACGTGCTCCAGGCCGACGGCGGAACGCGCACGGCCTCCATCACCGGCGCCTTCGTCGCGCTGGCGATCGCCGTCGACCAACTGGTGCGCTTCGGCGCCATCCCGCGCGATCCCATCCGCGACCACCTGGCCGCCATCAGCGTCGGCCTACTGGACGGCGAGCCGATACTGGACTTGTGCTACGAGGAGGATTCCCGCGCCGAGGTGGACATGAACGTCGTCATGACGGGCTCGGGCCGGTTCGTCGAGCTGCAGGCCACCGGGGAGAAAACCTCCTTCGACGAAGCGGAGCTGGCCGCCCTGCTGGCGATCGCGCGCCAGGGCATCACCGAGCTGGTCGCCATCCAGAAAGAGGTCCGCGCGCGGGCGTGATCGTCACCTCGGCCACCAGCAACGCCGGCAAGCTCGCCGAGTTTCGCCTGGCCGCCGAGCGCTTCGGCGCCGGCTGGCGCGTGGAGCCGCTGGCCGGGCTGGACCGCTTGCCAGCCTGCGAGGAGACAGGCGCCAGCTTCGAGGAGAACGCCATCCGCAAGGCGCTGTATTACGGCCCCCACGCGCCCGGGCTGCTGTTTGTCGACGATTCCGGACTGGTGGTGGATGCGCTCGCGGGCCAACCCGGGGTGCTCTCGGCGCGCTGGGCCGGTCCCGGGGCCACTGACGAAGCCAACAACCGCCTGCTGGTGGAAAAACTACGAGGCGTCGAGGACCGGCGCGCCCGCTTTGTGTGCGTGGTGGCGCTGGCCGATCGGGGGCGTTTGGTGGCGACCTTCCGCCGCGCGGTCCGCGGATCGATTCTGGATCAGCCCCGCGGATCCGGCGGATTCGGCTACGATCCCCTGTTCTTCCATCCTCCCTACGGAGCCACGCTGGCCGAAGTTAGCGCCGCGCGGAAGCTCGAGGTGAGCCATCGCGGCCTGGCGCTGAAGGCGATGTTCGGCTTCCTGCACTCCGGTTTCCTCCAAAACGCTTCCACGCCAGAAATCCGATGATCGTTTTGCCATCGATGATTCGACCCGCGCGGATCCCGGCTTCCAGTTCCCGCGCCGTAAACCAGCGGCACCTGATGCGCTCGTCCTCCATAGGCGCCGCCGGGCCGAGCGTGAGTCCGGTGGCGAGGAAGATGGTCATCTTTTCCCCCAGGAAGCCCGGGCTGGGATAGAAGGAAACCAGCTTGCGCCAGTGCCGGGCGCGGTAGCCGGTTTCTTCCCGCAATTCGCGGCGCGCGGCTGCCGGCGTGGATTCGCCTTCATCCAGCCGGCCGGCGGGCAGCTCCCACAGCGACTGCCGCGCGGGCAGCCGGTATTGGCGCACCAACAGGACACGGCCACGCTCATCGACCGGCATCATCACCGCCGAGCCGCGGTGGACGACGATGGCGCGGCGGATTTCAAAGCCTCCTGGCGATACTGCCCGGTCCTCGGTGACGCGGAAGATTTCGCATTGGAATCGCTCGTGGGAAGAGATCAGTTTCATCGTAATCGCCGCTTGAGTGGCTCAAAGAATCGCAGCCAGACGCTCGATCTCCGGCTCGGCCGGCTCCAGCGGCAGCCGCACGGCCCGGCGCTCGATGGCCGAGCGGCAGATGGCCATCGCGATCTCGAAGCCCTTATAGGCGCTCTCGCCGTTGCAGGGATGCACGCGCGCCTCCTGGTCCAGCCACAGCGCGATGTCGCGGATATAAGGCGGCTGGTCCAGTTGCGCGCTCCAGCAGCCGGGACCCGAGATGGCCCCGCCCGAGTCGCGCGTGACGGCGCGCCAGCCGCCGCCGATCAGCGCTTCGGCGAAGCCTTCGGTTCCCTGCACGCCGACCCTTACCTTGTGCCAGAAGTACTCGACTTCAGGAACATCCGGGGCCAGGCTGCCGATCTCGACCACGCCGCGCACGCCGTTGGCGAACTGGATCAGGCCGCAAGCGTAGTCGGGCGAGGGATGGGAATCGGTGAGCTTCTCGCGGCCCAGAGCCTGGCCCAGCACCCATTCGGCTTCCGCCTCGCCGTTGAAGTACCGGCAGTAATCCACGACGTGGGTTCCCATCTGGAGCAGCCAGGCGAGCGTAGTCCCGTAGACGGTGTGGATCCGGCCCAGGGCGCCCGAGGCGATGATTTCTTTCACCTTCTGGAAATGGGCGCCGTACTTGATCTGGTGACTCACCACGGTCTTGACGCCGGCCTGGCGGCACAGTTCCATGATTTCGGCGGCTTCGCGGAACGAGGTCGCCATCGGCTTTTCGTAGGCGATCAGCCGGCAGCCGTGCTCGACCCCCACGCGGATCATCTCCAGCCGCACCGACGGCGGCGTGCAGAAGCAGAACACGTCGGGACGCGTCTCGCGCAGCATGACAGCCGCGTCGAAGTATGTTTCCGCGTTGCCGGCAAGCTGCGCGGCGGCGCGGAGCTTTTCCGGGTCGCGCCCGCAGATGGCGACCACGCGGAACCGCTCGTCGCGGGAAAACGTCTCGGCGTGGACCTTGCCCCGCTTGCCGGCCCCGTGGATGGCGACGTTGTATTTGCGGGCCGCGCTCATTCGAGTACGGCTCTGGCGACGTACCGCACTTCTTCGCTCGTCAGCTCGGGATACATCGGGAGCGACAACACCCGCGCCGCCGAGCGCTCCGTGTGAGGCAAGGCCGGATGGCGCGCCGCACGCCCCCAGGGAAAGCCTTCCTGCTGGTGGATGGCGATCGGATAGTGCGTGAGCGCGGTGACGCCGCGCGAGGCCAGGCGCGCCTGGAGCCCGTCGCGGTCGTCGCACTCGATCACGTACAGATGATAGATGTGCCGATACCCGGGCGGCTCCCAGGGCAGTTGAAGCCCCGAGCCCGCCAGCAGCGTGTTGTACTCGCCCGCCCGGGCCCGGCGCAGGTCGTTCCAGGCGTGCAGTTGGCGGAGCTTGACGCGCAGCACCGCCGCGTGCAGCTCGTCGAGCCGGCTGTTGAAGCCGAGGCTGTGATGCGATCGCTTCAACGAGCCGTGATTGCGCAGCTTGCGCACCTGACGGGCGAGCTCCGGATTGTTGGTGACCACGGCGCCGCCGTCGCCGAAACAGCCCAGGTTCTTCTGGATGATGAAGCTGGTGCAGACCGCGTCGCTCAGTTCGCCGATGGCGAAGCCGTCGCCCCGCGCGCCGAGCGCCTGCGCGTTGTCCTCCACCACCGCCAGCTTGTGCGCCTGCGCGATGCGAGCCACGGCCGGCATGTCCGCCGCCAGGCCGTACAGATGCACCGGTACGATCGCGCGCGTGCGCGGCGTGATGGCCGCCTCGATCCGGTTGACATCGATGTTGAAGGTGCGCGGATCGCAGTCGACAAGAACGGGGGTGGCGCCGGCCAGCCAGATGGCCTCCGCGGTGGCGAAGAACGTGTTGGAAACCGTGATCACCTCGTCGCCGGGGCCGATTCCCATCGCCATCAAGACCAGCCAGAGCGCGTCGGTGCCGGAGTTGACGCCTACGGAATCCTTCAATCCGCACCAGGCGGCCAGCTCCCGCTCGAACTGCTCCACCTCGGGGCCGAGCACGTATACGCCGCTCTCCAGCACCTGGTGGATCGCGCCGTCGATCTCGGCGCGCAAGTTGTGATACTGGCGCACGTGGCCATAGAAGCCGACTTTCATCTCTGCCATGCCGGGACTCATTAGACGCAGCCGCACCCGCAACTGACGATTTTAAGGATGCAGCGAGTCGTGTGGCCATCGGGCAGGAGGCGGCAATCGATGGCCGAGGTGGTGACGTTCCCGTCGCACATTTTTTTGCCGTTGCATTCGAATCGATCACAGAACTCGTTGCACGCCTCCAGCGCTTCCGCTTGGACCTGTGCCACGGCAACAGCCGGATCCAGGGCGTCGGCCGCCAACTCGTGACCCGCGATTTGTTGCTCAGCTCTCGTGTCGCCGCAGGATAAACAAGCGCACCCACAAAAATGGATATCAACCTGACAAAGAAAGTCACCGGGGCTAAGAGGATGCGGTCCGCATCCACCAGCAACCACCGGGGTGCCGTCGTATCGGCACAATTCGTCGCCTCCACACCTGATGGACTCGCACCATGTGTCGCATATCGCGCTAACCCATCTAAGCATGCTGCCTTCCGCCTCGGGAATCGTGACCCCTTCTCCACTTGCAGTCGCATGGCCGTCGGGGATCTCGACTCCGGCGCAGCGGCTTTTGGCGGAAGACCGAACGAATCCGGACATGGCAGCCAGGACGAACAAGCCTCCCGCTCTGCCGGCCACCGACACAATCTGCCGCCGGCTGAGTCTGAAGGCGGCACGGCGCGGGTCCCCGGCCTTCCCCAGGCGCATGGCCCGGAGCTGGACACCCACACGGTACATGTGTCGCGTGACGTGGGCGAGCGCCAGGGTGGTGAAACCGGCCGCCGATAGCAGCGCCAACGCGAGGACGATCGGGTTCGGCAAGAGGGAAAGCGGGGCGCCGTATGCTGTCCAGGACACGGCTGCGCCGAGGAGCGCCCATCGCAGGCATTTTGGGCAGCGGCCGAGCTTTGCCCGAATGGATGTCCGCAGCCAGGCGAAGAATTGAGCGGCTGAGAACGAAGCCGCAGAGAACGAAGCCATGGTCCCCTCCTGGAGTGGCAATGGTTCCGAGCATTGTAATCCACTCCTCGGGTTCGGTCAATCGCGTTGGGTGGTCATGGACCTGGCCGCATGGCGGCGAGCATCTCTTCGACCGGCAGCGTGTTGAGAATGTCCCGCGGCTCGAGCCACGCGCGGCGCGCCATCAGTACGCCATACATCATGTTGTCCAGGTGGCGCACGTGGTGGGCGTCGGTGGAGATGGTGAAGCGCGCGCCAAAGCCTCGCGCGATGCGCACCAGCGTCGGGCCCAGGTCCAGCCGCTCGGGGCTGGCGTTGATCTCCAGCGCGACGCCGCGGCGGGCTGCTTCGCCGGCCACGCGCTCGAAGTCGAACGGGAACGACTCGCGGTGCAGCAGGATGCGGCCCGTGGGATGCCCGAGGATCTTCAGGTGCGGACACTGGATGGCGGCGAGCAGCCGCTCGGTCATCTCGGCCGATTCCTGGTTCATGTAGCTGTGCACGCTGCCGATCACCAGGTCCAGCTCGGCCAGGGCGTCGTCAGCCAGGTCCATCGAGCCGTCGCGGCGTATGTCGCACTCGATGCCGGAGAGGATCCGGATGCCCGCGCCACTCCGGTTGATCTCGCGCACCCGCCGCGCGAAGGCCACCACGCGCGCCTCGTCCAGGCCGTTGGCCATCGCCAGCGCCTTGGAATGATCGGTGATGGCGATGTACTGGTAGCCGAGGGCGCGGGCGGCCTCGGCCATTTCCTCAAGCGTCGCTCGGCCGTCGGTCTCCCGCGTGTGCATGTGCAGATCGCCCTTGATATCGGTGAGCTCGACCGGCGCGGGCAGGCGGCCCTCGGCGGCGGCCTCGATTTCCCCCTGGTTCTCCCGCAGCTCCGGCGGAATCCAGGCCAGCCCGAGCCGGCCGTAAACTTCCTCTTCGGTGGCGCCGGCCACACGCTGCTCGCCCTCGACGCGGAACAGGCCGTACTCGCTCAGAGTGAGGCCCATCTTCAGCGCGCGCCCGCGCAGGGCGACGTTATGCGCCTTGCTGCCGGTGAAGTATTGCAGCGCCGCCCCGTAGGTTTCCTCCGGGAGCGTCCGCACATCCACCTGCAAGCCCTCCACTCCCACCTTGACGCTGGCCTTGTTTCCCCCCAGGATCAGAACCTCGGTCACCTTCGGGTGTTTCACGAACCGATCGAGAGCCGCACGCGCCTCGGGACCGGTTACCAGCAGGTCCAGGTCGCCCACCGTTTCCCTCCCGCGGCGCAGGCTGCCCGCCGGCGTGACCTTATCCAGCCCGCCTGGGGCGGCCAGAAAGGCGGCGAACTCGTCGGCTACCTCGCGGGCGAAGTTCAGCAGGAAACGGCCGGCGCGCCGCCGGTAGGAGGCGATCGAGCGCAGAACCTTCTCCTCGAGCTTGGCTCCCATGCGCGGCAGCAGCCGCAGCTTCTGCTCGCGGCAAATACGCTCCAGGTCGTCTATGGTGGTCACGCGGTAGTGCTCGATCAGCAGGGCGATGCTCTTGGGACCGAGTCCCTGGATCTTGAGCAGCTCGAGCGCGGTGGGCGGGTAGCGCTCCAGCAACTGGTCGCGGCGTTCGAACGATCCGCGGCGGCGAATCTCCTCCAGCACGAAGGCGATCCCCTTGCCGACGCCCGGGATCTCGGTCGCCGAGCGCGCCGGGTTGGCCAGGATGTCCTCGATGCGCTCCGCGTAGGTCTCGATCGCCGTGGCGGCGTTGCGGTAGCTGCGGATGCGAAACGAGTCCTCGGCGGCGATCTCCATCAGGTCCCCGGTTTCGGCCAGCAGCCGGGCGAATTCCGCGTTCTCCATATCGGGCGCCCTTCTGAGTTCCGATTGTATCGAGAGGCGGTTGCCGACGCCCCGTCGGCTTGTTACAGTGGCGGCTGTCTACTATGACTTTGAACGATGCGAGAAAGCTGGCCATCCGACGGCAACTGCGAATCCGGTTTGCGCTCTCCAACGGGATGGAGGGCGTGGTCAACGAGCGCGGCATCGCCAAAGTGCCGCAACTGGCCACACCCGGCGAACTGAATCTGGAGCAGGAGTTCGCCCGGGCCGCGCACTTTACGCTCGAGCCGACATTGCCTGGAAGCGATGGGAAGAAACAGCCGGCGCCACCCTCCACCGCGACCCGCGAGGAGATGGAGCGGATGATCGGGGCCGCTGCCGGCGGCGCACCCGTTGCACCCGAACACGAAGAGTAAGCGCGCGCGGAGTTGTTGTACAATCGGGGAATCATGGGCCGAAAGATCGGCCGCGGCCGCCTTCCCGCCTGACGCAGTGCAGGGCCGGCAGGGGAGAGGTGAATGCCGCGGAAAGTCCGCTGGGCGAAAGGAAAAAAACAAATATGGACAAGCTACCCCAAAACATCCAAGAGGCCTTTCTCAACAACGCTCGCAAGGAGAAAACCTTCCTGACCATCTACCTGATGAGCGGCGTGAAGCTGTCTGGCAGGATTCGCAGCTTCGACAAGTATTCCGTGGTTCTGGAAGCCAACAGCCAGGAGCAGCTCATCTTCAAGCACGCCATCTCCACCGTCGTCATCACACGCGCTTCTCACGCTTCCCCTGCGTTCCACACCAGCGCGGGTGCATCAACGGGTGCGCCGGGAGCGCCTCTGGGCGTCCCTCCACAGGACTCCAACGAGTCCTAGGAACGGTCATTGGCGGAGGTTGTTGCCGAGAGTGCCATCCTGGTTGCCGTTTCCAGGAAACGTCCACGGACGCGGGTGCCGCCACAGCCTGGGCGCCTGGAGGACGGCGGCGAAGAATCGCTGGCCGAGCTGGCGGCGCTGGCCGCGACCGCCGGGGCGAGAATCGCCGGTTCCCTGCAACAGTCTCTGACGTCTCCGGATCCGGCCACCCTCATCGGCGCCGGCAAGCTGGAGGAGTTGCGCGCGCTGGCCGATGCGCTTCGCGCGGACCTGGTCCTGTTCGATAACGACCTCACCCCGACCCAGCTCCGCAACCTGGAAAAACGACTGCCCGCGCGGGTCGTCGACCGAACCCAGCTCATCCTGGACATCTTCGCGCGCCGCGCGCGCACCAGCGAGGGCCAGCTTCAGGTCGAGCTTGCGCAATTGAACTACCTGCTTCCGCGGCTCACCGGTCGCGGCGTCCAGATGTCGCGACTGGGGGGCGGCATCGGCACCCGCGGGCCTGGGGAAACCCAGTTGGAATCGGACCGCCGCAAGATTGCGCGCCGGATTCGCAAGATCCGGGAGCAGCTTGAATCGGTCCGCGCCGCGCGAGCGGTGCAGCGCCGGCAGCGCCAGGCCGTACCGCTGGCGACGCTCGCCCTGGTGGGCTACACCAATGCCGGCAAATCCACCCTGTTCAACCGCCTGACCGGCGCGGGCGTAGTGGCCGATGCGCGGCTGTTCGCCACGCTGGACCCCACTGTGCGCCAGGCCCAGCTCCCGTCGCGCCGGCGCGTGCTGCTCAGCGATACGGTCGGCTTCATCCGCAACCTGCCACACACACTGGTCGAGGCGTTTCGCGCCACGCTGGAGGAAGTCACCGAGTCGACGCTGCTGCTCCACGTGGTGGATGTGTCTTCGCCTCGCGCCGCCGAGCAAACCGCGAACGTGCTCCAGATGCTTGCCGAGATCGGCGTCGGCGGCAGAACCCAGTTGCTGGTGCTGAACCAGATCGACCGCCTGGGGGAGCCTCGTCCGAACACCGAGTTGCTCGCACGTCGCATTCTGGCCGCGAATTCCGAGGACTCCCCGGCGGCGGTGGCGGTGTCGGCCAGGACCGGGGAGGGTTTGGACAGGCTGCTGGAGGCCATCGATGGACTGCTTCCGCTTGACCCGGTGGCGGCGGTGCGGTTCCGATTCCCGTTGAGCGAGGGCGCGAAAACGCACCTGCTTCATCAATTCGGGCGCGTCCTCAACGAGCATTACCTGGAGGATTCCTGCCTGGTTGAGGCGGAAGTACCCGAGTCGTTACGCAAACGTTTGCGGAGCTACGAAGTGCGCGAACGATCCAACCGCTCCCTTCGGTCACGGCTCGGTTCTGAGCCGCAACGAACGCCGAAACCGAGCCGCGACCGTTAGGGAGCGGTTTCCCGTTGGTAGTTGAGGCCCGGCGGGTTTATAGTTGTGGTGTTCGATGAATCTGCCGAATCTGCTGACGCTGCTGCGGATCTTTTTTGTCCCTTTCCTGGTGGCCGCTCTGGTCCAGGAGAGCATGCGGCTGCACGTTCAGGGGGTCGTCATCACCAACGAATTCCTGGCGTTGGCGATCTTCCTGGCGGCGGCGGCGACGGACCTGCTGGACGGATACCTGGCGCGGAAGTGGGGGCAGGTGACGACGGTCGGAACATTGCTGGACCCGATCGCCGACAAGCTGTTGATCTCCTCGGCGCTCATCGCGCTGGTGGAGGTGGGACAGGTGCCCGCGTGGATGGCCATCCTGATCATCGGACGGGAATTCGCCGTCTCCGGGCTGCGCAGCATCGCCGCCGCGGCCGGCTACACCATTGAGGCGAGCGACCTGGCGAAGACCAAGATGGTCGCCCAGGTAGTGGCGGTGTCCCTGGTTCTGCTGAGCATCCATTGGCAGCAACTGCACCCTGTGGCGACCGCCTGGTTGTGGGGCGTAGTGCTGTTCGGCGTAGCGTCGGCAGCCAGCTATTTCCGCAAGTTCTGGCGGAGAGTGGACGTACGGATCAAGAAACGGCGCCGGCGCGAGTTGCTGATGACCGAGCGTCGTAAGAAACTGGGCTTGACAGAGAGCCGACAGGCGGCGGCTCGACGGGCGGCGTTGACGGATTCGGGGTAGCAGGCGGCGGGGTGAGGATCTCGGCGCCGTCGACCGTCAGGACCACCACCCGCGTCTGGCCGCGCGGCCCGATCGGGCCGACGGGCTTTCCGTTCAGGGAAACCTCCAGGCCGCCGGCATTCCCGATCCGCAGCCGCATCCGTTCCTGAGCCGAGAACGTCTGCGTACGACCCGCCTCCAGCGTCCCTGTGAATAGCGTCCTACCCGCCGAGCTCGCGGAAAGCCAGGTGCTCTCCTTGGCCGTGATCTGCACCTGGACCGCCCCCGGAGCGGGTGCGACAGCGGGATCTCTCTCTTCCCCAGCGCCGGTTTGCGGAGGTTGGGACTCAGTCTGGCCGCGTGTTTCGATTGCGCCGGCGGCCGGCTGCCTGGAGGGCGACGCCACGGGGGCGGTTTTCGCCGCATCCGCACCGCCGCGGTCCTTTGTGGGCGCGGCCGCCGAGATCCCCCAACTGGCCCAGATCGCGTACAGAACCGTGCATGCGGCCAGCACGGCAATCAGAGCCAGCATGACACCCCATAATCGCGGGCTTCCCGGCAGCCCCTCACTCGGCATGGCGGGGATCCGCGGAAGAACGGACTTCGGCGCGGGCGGCTCCTCCGGTGTGGCCTCGGCGAAAAGGAAGCGCTGCAAATCCGCCTCAATTTCCTTCTGATCCAGGCCGATGCAGCGGGCGTACTGGCGTGCGAAACTGCGGGCGAAGATGATCCCCGGAAGCGTCTTAAGATCCCCCTCCTCCAGGGCCTGGAGGTATCGGGTATGAATCTTGGTCTCCTCCACGATCTGGGGCAGCTCGATACCCCTTGCCACACGTTCGCGGCGGAGCCTTTCCCCGAGTGAGATCATGGACGCGAATGGACCGGCCTCTTCCCCGGTCAAGCCGTTGCCCGGCGAGCACCAGCCGGCCTCATCGGCGGCGAGCGGTGGCGGGCGCCGCGGGCAACTCCTCAGAGGGTATAATACAACAGTCGGTGAGATCGCACCGCAAGGGCCTGGTGTCCGTCGTGGTGGTCAACTGGGATCGCCGCGTTCTGCTTCGCGCTTGTCTGGAATCCCTGGCCCGGCAGCGCGGGGTGGAGTTCGAGGTCGTCGTGGTGGATAACGGTTCCGGCGACGGCTCGGTCGAGATGCTGGCACGGGAGTTTTCTTCCGCGCAGCCGTTTTCGTTGCAGATCATTCGCAATCGGGAGAACCGAGGCTTCTGTTCGGCCAACAATCAGGCTTTTGCCGCTTCCTCCGGGGAGTGGATTGCGCTGTTGAACAATGACGCGGAAGCGGATCCGGACTGGCTATGCTCGCTCCGGTCGGCCTGTGACAACCGCCCGGAGGTCGGCATGGCGGCCTCGAAGATCCTCGTACACGAGGATCCACAGAGGATCGACAAGGTCGGGCAACTCATTTACCTGGATGGACAAAACCGCGGCCGCGGAATGGGCGAGATCGATCATGGCCAGTATGACCATACCGAGGAAGCGCTCTGGCCGGACGGATGCGCCGCCCTCTACCGGCGCGACATGCTGGACCAGATCGGCGGCTTCGACGAGGATTTTTTCGCCTACGGCGACGACGCCGAGCTGGGACTCCGCGCCCGCATCGCCGGCTGGCACTGCCTGTATGTTCCGCGCGCCGTGGTCCGGCATCGTCGCGGCTCCACGCTGGGGCTTCAGTCGCCCCGCCGGATCGAGCTCATCGAGCGCAACCGCGTCCTGCTGGCCGCCAAGCTGTTTCCCTGGAGCCTGCTGTGGCTAAACGGCGCATTCTACCTCGCCCGACTCGCGGCCGGAACCTGGGCCGCGCTGCGCAACCGTGGCGAAGCGGCCCGTTTCCAGGGGATGCGGGGCAAATGGCTCCTGGCCTCTTCACTGATCAAGGGAGACCTGGCGGCACTGAAGCTGCTGCCGACGATGTTGCGCAAGCGCCGCCAGATGCGGCGGATCCGCAAGCTCACCCCTGGCCAGGTGCGGCAACTGCTGTTTCGTTACCGGATTTCACTCCACGAGCTTCTGGAACGGTCGAACTAGCCGCGTCGGCCGCGGAGGCGGAACCCTGCCCTGCCTGCGGAGGCGGCGCATCGCGCATGCTGTTTCAGGGGACCGACCGGCTGTATGGAACCACCACCCGCACCTTCCGCGTCGTCGAGTGCGATGTCTGCCGCCTCATACGCCTCACACCCCGGCCCACGCCGGCGGAGTTGCGCCAGTATTATCCGGAAGATTACTGGTTTGTTCCGGGAGAAGACGCGGCTTCCGGACTGGCGGAGCTCTACCGCCGCTTCGTGCTTTGGGATCACGTCCGGTTCGTCCAGAAGGCGCTCGATCATGCCGGCGAAGACGGACCCGTTCTGGATGTCGGCTGCGGCGGCGGTCTGTTTCTGAAGATGCTCGGGGAACGCGGACGGCAGGTGGTGGGACTGGATTTCTCGCTCGGCGCGGCCGCGATCGCCTGGCGCCGCAACGGCGTCCCGGCCGTCTGCGGAACCCTTTCCAATTCTCCATTCCCCGCGGAAAGCTGCGCGGCTGTCACCATGTTCCACGTGCTGGAGCATCTCTACGATCCGTTCTCCCACCTGGAAGCCGCGCACAGACTGCTGCGGCCCGAAGGTCGGCTGATCGTGCAAGTGCCCAACGCCGCCTGCTGGCAGTTCCTGTTGCTGGGGGAGAGCTGGAGCGGGGTGGATGTGCCCAGACACCTGCTCCACTTTCGCGACCGCGACCTTGTGTTTCTGCTCGACCGCTGCCGGTTTGAGGTCGTCCGCATGAAGTATTTTTCCCTCCGCGACAACCCGGCTGGATTTGCGACCAGCCTGGCCCCGGGACTGGATCCGATGGCCCGCCGCATCCGCGGGCAACATCGGCGCTGGAAGTTCCTGAAGGACGTGTTGTACCTGCTGTTGTCCGCCGGTGCGTTGCCGCTCACGCTGCTGGAGGCCGCCTGCCGCGCCGGTTCCACTGTCATGGTGGAGGCGCGCAAGAAGTGAACGCCTACGGCGCCCTCCAGCGACGCCTCCCGGGTTTCCTCCGCCGCCAAGTTCTTTACTTCGAGGCGGCCGTCGAACGCGCTGTCGCGGGCTTTGCCGCCAGTCTGCCCGAGGGCGCCCGGCTATTGGATGCCGGCGCCGGCGAAGGTCTCTACGCCCCGCTGTTCGGCAGGCAGCGTTACGTCGGCGTCGACCTGGCGGTCGGCGATCAACGCTGGAACTACGCGTCGCTCGATTGCGTGGCCGATCTGGCGGCGCTGCCCTTCCGCGAGAACTGCTTCGACGCCTGCATCAACGTGGTCACCCTGGAGCACGTTCGCGAGCCGGGCATGGTTGTCCGGGAGCTGGCACGGACGCTCGCGCCAGGCGGTCGCCTGCTGCTGGTGGTCCCACAGGAATGGGAGGTCCACCAGGAGCCCCACGATTACTGGCGCTACACTCGCTACGGCGTCGTCTACCTGCTGGAGAAGGCCGGATTCGCCGAGATTCGCGTGGAGCCCGTGGGCGGCTTCTTTCGTCTCCTCTCCAGAAGGCTCCTGAACGCGTTGCAGTTCTTCCCCCACGTCTGGATGTTCCTGGCCGGGCTGGTGCTGGCGCCGCCCGCCTTGGCGCTGCCCCTGCTCGATAGCCTGGATCGCCGGCGCAGTTTTACCATGGGCTACATATGCACCGCGCGCAAGCCATGCTGAAAACCGGCGCAGCCTGGGCTGGCCTGCTGGCGTTGGCGGTCTGCGGCTACGCCGCGGACTTCAGCGGCGCAAGCGCCCTGGAGCATACCCGCAAGGTGGTCGCTTTCGGCCCGCGACCGCCCGGCTCGCCGGCGATCTCGCGGTTGCAGGCCTGGCTTCGGACCACACTGAAGTCCACCGGCTGCCAGTTTGAGGAAGACTCCTTCACCGCCCAGACTCCCGTGGGGCCGCTCCTCATGAAGAACCTGATCGCGCGCTTCCCGGGCACTTCCGGGCGCGCCGTGGTCATCTCCGGACATTACGATACCAAGTCGATGCCCGGCGCCTACTTTGTCGGCGCCAACGACGGCGGTTCTTCCGCCGGACTGCTGTTGGAGCTCGCCCGAGCGCTCGCCGGCAGGCCGAGAAAGCACGACGTCTACCTGGTGTGGTTCGACGGCGAGGAATCGCTCGGGCCCTGGTCGGACACCGACGGCATCCACGGCAGCCGCCACCTGGCCGAGCGCTGGGCGCGCGACGGCACGCTCTACCGCATCGTCGCGCTCATCAACGTCGACATGATCGGGGATAAGGACCTGGGCATCATGCAGGAATCGGATTCCTCCCCCGGACTTCGCCGGCTCATCTGGCAGGCCGCCGCCGACCTGGGTTACGGGCGCCACTTCCTGAGCTCGGCCGGTGTGGTCACCGACGATCACGTCCCGTTCCTGCGCCGCGGGGTCAACGCGGTGGATCTCATCGACTTCACCTACGGCCCCGACAACAGCTTCTGGCACACCGAAAAAGACACCATGGACAAGCTGAGCGCCTCGAGCCTGGAAGTGGTGGGGCGAGTCTTACTCGAAGTCCTGCGGCGACTCGAGCAGTAGCCGTCGTGGGGCGGTCCCCCAGGACCGCGGCCGACGCCCTCGTCGGCCTTGTTTGGGCACTCGAATAGCGTCCGCGTCCGCCCCACAAAGACTTATGTTACGGGGCTTTCCTTGCCCGCCGGATCGGCGATGTCGAACCGTGGACCGTTCTCGTCCCAGTCCTCGGCGCGGAAAATACGGCCCGCGCCCTTGGCGCCGTCGATCTCCTTCACCGTGAAGCTCACCTTTCCGCCTTTCACGCGCCCCCAGACGTGGTGATAGAAATACCCGTGCTCGAAGCCCTGACCGCGCCGCAGGCCCCTCTCAATGCTGCCTCCGGAGCTGCCCACTTCCATGTAGGTGATCCCATCGCGAACGATGCGCACGAACTGGTGCCCGTGCCCGCTGAGGATGTGCTCGACCCCGTATTGTTTCGCGATCTGGTGCAGCCGGAACTCGCCGCTCCCCAGTTTCAGCGGGACGATCCAGAACGGCTTGTGGAAGAAAACGAACTTCGGACGCTTGTCCTTGTGCGCCTCCAGGTCCTTGGCCAGGAAGTCGAGCTGATCGTCGGAGAGATCCGTGGTCCGGCTGTTGTCCAGCACCGTGAAATGCGCGTCCTGGTAGTTGAAGCTGTACCGGCTCGGGCGCCCGCTTTGCTGCTCGTACAGGCCGCGGGAGGTGTCGGAGAACACGTCGTGATTTCCCGGCGTGAAATAGAGCGGGTAGTGGTTGTAGCGCTCCCACAAGGGACGAAGCTGCTGCCATTGGGACGGCGCGCGCTCGTCGTTGCCCCCCTCGATGGTATCGCCCACGTTGATGACGAAGTCCGGATGCATCAGGTCGATTTCCCGCCAGACCCGTCCGTAGATCTCCGCGGTGGCGCCTCCGGTGCGGTCTCCCATGATGGAGAAGCGGAAGTCGTTCTTGGGCTCGGTGACGGCGCGCAGGCCGATCACCCCACCGAAGATCAAAACGACCAGCGCAGCCGCCATCCAGCGACGATCGAGCTTGTTCATGGAGCGACTGTCTCATAACCGCCGGGCGAATTTCCTCGGCCAAACCCACTACCACTACGGTGGCTACCGGTTTTCCGCTGGGGATACCCCTGTTGGATCAGTGGCTCGGGGCCTGCCTGTTCCCACTGGCGATTTGGATTCTTTTCAGTGGATTGGACGACCTTTTCGTGCTTCTGGCATACCTGGTTGGCTGCCGGAGCCGTGTGGGACAGGCCTCCCGGCCTGTCTGCGCACAGTCTTCCTCGCCTGTCTTCGAGCCCCGCCTGGCCGTGTTCGTGCCCGCCTGGCACGAGGCGCCCGTCATCGGCCAGATGCTGGAGCACAACATCGCGGCGATTCACTATTCCCGCTACGAATTCTTCGTCGGCGCCTATCCCAACGACGAGCCGACCCAGGCGGCAGTCCGCGAAGTGGAGCAGCGTTTTGCCAACGTCCATCTCTGCCTGTGCCCGCACGACGGTCCCACCTCCAAAGCCGACTGCCTGAACTGGATCTACCAGGGCATGCTGGTGTTCGAGGAAGAGACCGGAACCCGCTTTGACGTGATCGTCACCCACGACTCGGAGGATCTCATCCATCCGGAGTCTTTCCGCCGCATCGGGGAGATGTCTTCTTCTTACGGCATGGTGCAGATCCCGGTGCTGCCTCTGCCAACCCCGTGGCGTGAGTTTGTCCACGGCCTCTACTGCGACGACTTCGCCGAATACCACACCAAGGACCTGCCCGTCCGCCAACGGCTGGGCGGCTTTGTGCCCTCCAGTGGCGTGGGAACCGGCTACAGCCGATGGGCGCTCGAGAAGCTGGCGGCGGCCGAATCCAACCGTGTCTTCGAGCCTTCCAGCCTGACAGAAGACTACGAAAACGGGTTTCGACTCAAGCTGCTGGACTGCCTCCAGGCTTTTGTTCCCATCCGCTTCGAAAACGGGGCGCCCGTCGCGACTCGGGAGTATTTCCCCAGACGGTTCCGGGCCGCCTGGCGACAACGGACTCGGTGGGTGACCGGGATCGCGCTGCAAAGTTGGCAACGCCACGGTTGGAGCGGCGGCCGGCGTCAGCTCTACTGGCTATGGCGAGATCGCAAGGGCTTGGTGGGGAACCCTGCCAGCCTGTTCGCTAACTGCCTGTTTATCTATGGACTCCTGACTTGGTTCTGGGCGCGATGGACGGCCGAACCTTGGGGTTTGGGTGCCGTTGTGGCTGCACAGCCGGCAGCTTGGCTGCTGGTGGCCGCCTTGCCGCTCTCGGTCATTCACCTGGCGTTTCGCGCCGCCTGCGTCGCCCGGATCTTCGGGTGGCCCTTCGCCGGCGGTGTGCCCTTCAGGGCTATGTATGGAAACATACTGAACACCCTGGCCACGCTGAGCGCGCTACGCCGATACCTGGTGGCCCGATGGCGTCATGAGCCGCTGGTGTGGGTAAAAACCGAGCACGCCTATCCGTCCCGAGCCGCCCTCATGCAGCATAAGAGGCCGCTCGAAGAGATCCTGGTCGGCTCCAGCTACATCTCTTCGGAGCAGCTCGAGCAGGTGCTGGCCACAAAGCCCGCTGATGTCGGCCTCGGCGAGCACCTGGTGCGGCTGGGACTGCTCGACGAAGAGCAGCTTTGCGAGGTCCTTAGTCTCCAACAAAGTATTCCCGCCGGTAGGGTGGAACCCCACGAGGTGCCATCCAACGTGGCTCGGGCCCTGCCTGCCCACCTGGTGCACCGGTGGCGGGTGCTCCCGTTTCGCATCGCCTCCGGAAACATGTATTTGGCGAGCCCCCAGCTTCCCAGCGATGAGCTCCAGCGCACCCTCCGCCGCTTCACCCACCTGGAGACCCGCTTCCACCTGGTGACCCCTTCTAACTTCCTGGAACTCCAGACCAAGCTGCTGTAGGCTCGCCGTCACCCCCGAACTCCGTATCCTCAATGAGCGGGGATTATGGTAACATTATTCGAGATAAGTCTTCCCTATGGACCTCCACTCCCTGCGCGTCTTGCTGGCTGTGGCCACCGAGAAGAGCTTCTCGCGCGCGGCGGAGAAGATGCAACGAACCCAGCCGGCGATTTCGCTTGCCGTACAACGGCTTGAGAAAGAGTTGGGGGAGAAGCTGATCGACCGCTCGGCCAAGGAGCTGCTTCTGACCGACGCCGGCCGCATTGTGTTGGATTATGCTCGCCGGTTCGAGAACCTGGAGCGGGAGCTGGAAAACGCCTTGGCCGAGCTCCGCGACAATTCGGCGGGCCGACTCATCATCGGGGCCAATGAATCCACCTCGCTCTACCTGTTGAAGCACATCGAAGCGTACCGCCGGCAGTACCCGAAGGTGAAGGTGCAGGTGCGGAGGAGTCTTTCGAGCCGCATTCCGACCCAGTTGCTGGACGGAGATCTGGAACTGGGGGTGATCAGCTACGATCCCGACGACGACCGGCTGGTTTCAACCGTGCTGTACACGGACCACCTGGCTTTCGTGGTGTCGCCGGGCCACCGGTTCGCAAAACGGGACTCGGTTTCCATCGCCGAGCTGGGAATGGAGACCTTCATCGCGCACAACGTGGTTTCGCCGTACCGCGAGATCGTGCTGCGGGAATTCCAGCGGCACAAGGTCGCGTTGAACATGGACGTCGAGATGCCCACGGTGGAGACCATACGCAAGATGGTGCAGCGCAACCAGGGCGTAGCGTTCCTGCCGCGGATGTGCGTCGAGGGGGATCTGGAGCAGGAGAAGCTGGCCGAAGTCCGCGTCGAAGAACTGCACGTGGAGCGCAAGATCCGGCTGGCATTCCCGTCGCACCGCACAATGAGCCATGCCGCCCGGGCGTTCCTGGACCTGGTGGAGCGCCGGCGGAAGTGAGCCGGCCCGCCGCTTTTGTTATCGACACGGGCTGATAGCAGCGGTTTCCCCCGCCTCATCTAAGGTTTCCCGCTGAGGGATACGGACAGCGAAAGGCACTAGACTTTCAGTGAGAGGTGCCCCATGCGCAAATTGGCGGGCATTACGCTGTTGGTCTGTCTCGCCGCGGCCCACGCCTGGGCTGGTCCGGCCACCACCTGGCAGCCGACTTACTGGAGGTACGTGCATCCGGATGCGCGCTTGCTGGTGGGGCTGGAATGGCGAAAACTGGTGAACTCGCAGATGGGTGAGAAGCTGCGAGGGCAACTCGATCATTCCTCGGTGCGGCTCGCGTCGCTGAAGGGCCTGGACTTCACCAAGGACCTGGAGCGCGTGTTTGTTTCTTCACCGGGAGAGCACGCCGACGGCCAGCCGCGCGTGGTGATCGCGCTGTCCGGGCAATTCAACCTCCCGGCGATTCGCAAGACGGTCACCGCGGAAGGGGCGCGCCCGTCCAGGTACAAGACCGTCGAGCTGCTGGTGCCAAATGCGAAAGATCCGGCGGACCTGTGCCTGGCGCTGATCAACTCGCAGACGCTCCTGCTGGGGGACCGGCAGTCGGTACAGGCGGCCATCGACCAACGGTGGCGGTCGGTTCCCTCCGACAGCGCGATCCTTCAGCGCGCCTCCGCGCTGGCAGCCGAGTACGAGCTGTGGTTTGTAGCCGACGCCCCCGTTATGGAGCTGTTGGGCAAGCAAGGGCCCCACACGCAGTTCCCGTTCCTGACCGATGTAACCGGGATGGAAGCCGGTGTGTCGTTGAGCCAGGGGCTGGCGATACGGCTGGACCTGGAGTCGAAGTCCGAGGAGTCCGCGCGCGCGCTCGTGGCGTCGCTGCGGACGGTTCTTTCCGTGATCGCCGGCCAGCAGAAGCTGCCCGCGGTCGCGGGGATCATGCAGAAGCTGCAACTGAACGCGGTGAACACAACGGCGCGAATCGCTTTTTGGGCAGACCGGGAAGAGCTCGAAAAGCACTTTCCCACCACCGGCCCCGGCGCGCCCGCAACCACCCTGGCGGCGCGGCCCGCGGTGAAGGGAATTACGGTCGCGGCGGCCCACCCCGTGCCGGCGGCCCCACTTCCTGCACCGCCCCCTGCACCAGCGGCTGCTCCTGTGCCACCTCCTCCACCTCCCCCGCCCCAAGTGATCCGCGTCTTCAACGCCGAAGGCGGCACGCGCGAGATTCGGTTACCGGAACTGCCGAACCCATAATCGGGCGACAGGATACGGGCTGAGCTTCACGGCCTTCCAGCCGGGACGTAACGCCTGACGGCGATCTCGCGAGAATGCCGGCGGGTCTTCGCCACGCTGTAAGCGAGCTGCATCCGGAGAAGGTGGCTCCATTCCAACCGCTCCTTTCAGTCACGGCTCGGGACCCGATTGCGGCAATCGATACAATGCAAGGATGGTTCGCCGAGCGCTCTCGCCCCTGCTGCTTTCTCTCCTGCTGGCTTCCTGCACGCGGAAACCGCCGGATTCCGTCGCGCCCCTGGTGGAGGAGTTCGTCTACCAGACCCTGGCGTTTTCGCCGGCCCTAGCGACGTCCCAGGGCTATCACCGGCACCAGGGCGTCCTGCTCGACGACCAGCTTGACGACTTCAGCGGGCCGGAGCTGGACCGGCAGCGGCGCTTCTACCTCGATCTGCGCAAACGCCTGGAGCAGATCAATCCCGAAACCCTCGCCACCGAGGACCGCGCGGACTTCGACACTATGCGCGACCTGGTCGCGCTGACGCTGCTCGAGCTCGACACCATACAGAACTGGCGTCACAATCCCACCGTCTACGTGGAGCTGATCGGCAACGCGCTGTTCAGCCCCTACGTGCTCGAATACGCACCCAAGCCGGAGCGGTACCGTCACATCGTCGCCCGGCTGAAGAAGGTTCCCGCCCTGCTCGAACAGGCGAAAGCAAACCTGGCCGACTCTCCGGAAGTGTGGAATACGGTCGCGCGGATGGAGAACGACGGCAACATCGGGATGGTCGACAAGGACCTGCGCGAGGGGGCGCCTGCCGAGCTCCGCGCTGAATATGACACCGCGGCTCGAACGGCCCTGGACGCGCTGCGCGGCTTCAACGAGTACCTGAAGAGCGATCTCGCCGGGCGCACACGCGACTGGCGCCTGGGCAAGAACAACTACGCGGTGAAGTTCCGCTACGCCCTGGGCACCGACAGCACGCCTGAGCAGGCGCTCTCCGACGCCGAAGCCGAGCTGGAAGCGGTGCGCCGCCGGATGCTCGAGGTGGCACGGCCGCTGCACGAGAAGATGTTCCCGGCGGCCAAGGATCGCTCCGACCTCAACCGCGTGGTTTCGGAAACCTTGGGCCGCATCGCCGCGCGCCACTCGACGCGCGAGAACTACTTCTCCGATGCCGGCCGAGACCTTCAGGAGGCCCGCCAGTTCGTACGGCGGAAGGAGCTGGTCGGGCTGCCGCCGCGCGACAACCTGCAAGTGATCGAGACGCCGGAGTTCATGCGCGGCATCTACTCGGTGGGCGGGTTCAGCCCGGCGCCGGCGCTCGAGCCGCAACTGGGCGCCTTCTACTATCTGACGCCGATTCCCGCCGGCTGGCCGAAGGATCGGATCGAGTCCAAGCTGCGCGAGTACAATTTCTACGGCATGAAGCTGCTCACCATCCACGAGGCCATCCCCGGCCACTACCTGCAACTGGAGTACGCCAACGACATCCAGCCCCGCACGCGGCGCGTGCTGCGCGGCGCCTTCGGCAATTCCCCCTACATCGAGGGTTGGGCGGTGTACGCCACCGAGATGATGCTCGAGGAGGGCTACCTGGAGAACAGCCCGGAGCTGCTGCTGACGTTCCAGAAACAGCAGCTCCGGATGATCGCCAACACCATCCTCGATATCCGGATGCAGACCATGGGCATGAGCGACCAGGAGGCGATGAGCCTCATGCTGGTGAAGACCTTCCAGGAGAAAGAAGAGGCGACGGGAAAGCTACAGCGCGCCAAGCTCAGCTCCTGCCAGCTTCCCACCTACTACATCGGTTGGCGGGACTGGCATCGGCTGCGGGAACACTACCGCCACAACGCCGGCGCCGCGTATCGCACGGCGGAGTTCCACGAGCGGGCGCTGAAAGCGGGGGCGGTGCCGCTGCCGGTGCTGGCGCGCCTGCTCACCGGCCGCTCGTTCGGGCGGTAGCTGCCAGGCGAACCACGGTCCACAGGATCTTGATGCCGGCGCGCACGCTGGCCGCCAGGTTTCCGGAGACCTTGTTCTCCCCGGCTGCCCGCGGTCGATAGGAGACGGGTATCTCCAGGATGCGGAGCCCGTGCTGGAGCGCGCGGACCTGCATCTCGACGGTCCAGCCGTAGTTGCGGTCGCGCATGTCGAGCCGCCGCAGCGCCTCCAGGCGGATGGCGCGGAACGGTCCCAGGTCCGTGTAGCGGAAGCCGTAAATCCAGCGGATGAGCGTGGTGGCCAGCCAGTTGCCGAACACCTGGTGGGGGAGCAGCGAGCCCGGCTCGGCGCCGCCCAGTGTGCGGGAACCTATCACCAGGTCGGCTCGTCCGTCCAATATAGGGGCCAGGAGGCGATCAGCTTCCCGCGGGTCCTCGGAGCAGTCGGCCTGGAGAAATACTACGGCTTCAACACCTTCCGGAACGGCGGCCAGGGCGCGCAGGCAGGCGGCGCCGTATCCACGTTCCGGTTCCGAGACCACTGTGGCGCCCGCGGCTCGGGCGAGTTCGGCGGTGCGGTCGGTGGAGCCGTTGTCTGCGACTATGATGCTGGAAAATAGAGTACGCGGAACGCAAGCCAGGGTCCGGCCGATCACCGGCTCTTCGTTGAGAGCGGGAATGATCAGCGCCGCTGTTGCCGCCGTGTTTCCCGGCATGGTATTCATGAAACCACCGGATTCGGTTGGCGGCCGACCTCGATGACCCAACCTGATAATCCAAGTCCTTCCCCGGCGCCGGAGCCCCGGCCGGAACGCACGCTGCTCGGCTCGACGCTGGGCTGGATGCGGGACCTGCTGCTGTCGGTGGTGATCGCCATCGTGGTGATCCTGTTCGTCTACCAGCCGGTCAAAGTCGAAGGAACCAGTATGATGCCGACGCTGCTGGACCAGGAGCGCATCTTCATCAACAAGTTTACCTACCGTTTCGGCATTGGCGAGGTGGAGCGCGGCGACATGGTGGTCTTCTGGTTCCCGGGCGACCAGAGCAAGTCCTACATCAAGCGCGTGATCGGCCTGCCGGGCGACACGGTGGAGATCCGCGAAGGCACGGTGTACGTGAACCAGGGGCGCCTGCATGAGGACTACGTCCCGGACCAGTTCCGCGACCGCCAGTCGGCCTCCTCCGTGACGGTGGCCAACGACCACTTCTACGTGCTGGGCGACCACCGCAGCTCCTCCAACGACAGCCGCTCCTGGGGGCCGGTGCATCGCCGCCACATCTACGGCAAAGCGGTGTTCGTCTACTGGCCGCTGGACAAGCTCGGGCTGCTGCGGTAGCGTAGGGCGCCACTCCGCCGTCAGGCGGGGCAGCCCCTGTAGGGGGCTCACACCGAATACGTTCGCCCGCGGTGTTCCCCCACCAGGATCTGGAAGATCCGGTGGGCGATCAGCTCGTGCAGCGTCAACAGCTCCTTGTTGGCCGCAGTGATCTGCCCGGCGTCGAGCGGGTTGTCGGGAGCGCCGCCGGCCTTCAGCGCTTCGGTCGCCTCCCCGATCACCGTGTCCGCCATCACCTCGCCGGCCATCTCCCACAAGGTGATGAAGCGATCGACCGCGGTGGGGAAGCTGACGGCGAACACGCCCCGGTTGCTGGTGGTGCGCGGCGGCTTGTAGTCCAGGTTGAACGGCCCGTGGAAGCCATGGCTGCGCAGCAGGACCAGCACGTTCAGCCAGTCGAGCGGATTTACCAGGCCGATCGCGATGTCCACATCGTGCTTGAGCCGGTAGCCGTCGTTGATGTCGAAGTGGAACAGCTTGCCTGCCAGCAGCGCCCGTGCGAGCGCGGCGCGCGGGGCGCCGCCCCACATCAGCTCGTGCAGGTACTCCGGGTTGAGACCGACCATCTCGGGGTGCTTCAGCAATCCGGAAAAGATAAACGCCATCATGGCGTCGCTGGTCGGCAGCAGGATCTCCGCCTGCGGCTCGAACGGCTTGGCCTCCAGGCAATGCTTCATGGTGGGACGGCCCGCCGTGCGGGCGATCTCGATATCGGCCTCGCAGGCGGCGTTGAGTCCGTCGGCGAACCAGCGCAGCGTCTGTGTCTCTTCGATCGCGCCTTGCGTGTAGTAGCCGAGCGAGCCGGGCCAGTAGACGACGTAGCCGGCGCCGAGCTGGTGGCCGATTTTCACGGTGTTGCTCAGTCGCCAGGCTGCGTAGCGCCGCACCTCGGGCGCCTCGGCGGCGGGGCCGGCGGCCCACACGGCGTGGAAGAAGGTTTCCGTGGTCACCATCGAGCAGGCCAGTCCGTGCTCGGCAAGCGCTTTGCGAATGCGCTCGACGATGGCGTCCTGCTCGGGGGTGCCGAGCGCCTCGGTGCGGATAACGTCGGTGTCGTGCGTGGTCCAGTATCCGATGCCGATCTCGGCGTAGCGCCGGATGACCTCTTCGAAGCCGACCGGCTCGCGGGTGGGCGCGTGGAACAGGGCCTGCCCCTGGTAGGCCGCCGCCCACTGGGGTCCGGAGAGGAAGTACTTGCGGCGCTGCGCGGGGGTGTAAGAGCCCCCGCACGCCTTCATGAGGCGCTCGACAAGAGTTTGCTGCTGGCCGGCTGGAACGGGATGCATGACGGTCTCCGGGTTCATCATAGCAACGCCAACCCCGCTGTTTGCGGGAACGACCGGTAGTGCCTGAAGTTTACCCCAAAGAATCCCCGTCCCATTTGTGTTCTGGATCGGCATAGAAGAACGATTCGCCCGCCTGGCCTGTCTGAACGAACCATCCACCCGGAACCTTGGCACGTAAAACTCTGGCACTTAAACGCGCTTCAACAGGATCGGGCGTTCTTGAACGGCGATCCGAACAGGAATCGATCTGTCGCCGTCCGGGCGCCTGTTGACGCCTTCAAACGTCGCCAGGTGCCGTCCAGCCGTTCCTTTTCGACCCTTCGACGTTTGAACCTCCAATGAGTCTCGAAACTGTTAACCAGAGGGTGATCCAATCGAGTCTGCTCGGGGAGCCAATTCAAGTCCTTCAGTTTCAACGCACCCCGTAGCAACCACGCCAGTTGCCGCGTCACGCCCGAGCCAGGGCTGAAATCTGGATTTACCCGTCCTTACGCGGATTTCCCCATCCTTGTCCTTCGGGGTACTCCCAGTTTCCCCCCAGTTGTTGGGTCGGCCGCGCCAAGGCCCACCTCGGACGCTCGCGTAGTCCGCGATAGTGTTTTCGCTCCGCCTGAGGCGCGCCATAAGCGCGGAAAGCGCGGTAAGTCTTTCGCGACCCCCCCGGCCCTTCCGCGCTTTTCAACAAGAGCCGGCAGGAGACCTCCTTTACTGTTGACGACTGAATTTCGCGCCTGCTATTCAGGAGATGAACGCTGCGGTCTTTGCGGTGAGAGACGGGACTCTCGTTAATCTCCTTCCCTCCGACTCCCGCACTCGACGTGTCTTCAAACAACAAACCAATCCCGCTGTACTCCGCCGACGGGCGTTGTGTGGGCTGGCGCTCACTTGAGGCCGCCCAACAGATGGTAGCCGCAGGCTTCTTCGAACCGTCCTATGGGCGCAAGGGGCATCTGAAGGCCGTGTGGCTGCGGAAGGACGATGGCAGCAGCCCGGTCGAGACGCACGCACGGGTGGGCACGCGGTACAGCTTCCTCCAGAAGCTCGACAGCGGAAGGCGCTGCTGGAAGCTGCGTCACTTGGATGACCTTGATGAGGACATTGTGCGCGTGAGTACACGCGGAGTCTTCCTCCAAGTAGTCGCGGATTGTTGGGTCGCATGAAAGGTCGGCGACAAGTCGGCGGGCACATCGCCTGGGTCCGTGGCGTGTTCAGTAGCGCGAGGAATCGATAGGTACTACCGGGCCGAAAACTCCGGCGCGTGGTGAGATTGCACCATTCCTCTACCGTCTCGCGAAAAAAGAGGTGGTCGGTGGTCACCCCCGGCGCGCCCCGTTTGGCCCGGCCAGCCAGCCTGGTAGGACAGGCCGACCCGCCGCCTCAGGGCGCAACGTGGGGCAAACGTGCGCCAAGGGGCGGCCAATGACGGCCATAGCGAAGTAGTTCGACTCGACTCCCGTGATCCAAGAACCCGTTTCCATTACGCCCGCGCTGGCGCGGCGCATCGAGATTTGGCCCGTCGAACGGCTGGTGCCCTACGCCAGGAACGCCAGGACGCATTCGGCTTCAACGCGCCGATCCTTGTGGACAGCAACGCCGGGATCGTCGCCGGTCACGGTCGTTTGCTGGCCGCGCGCAAGTTGGGCCTCCCGGAAGTCCCGGTCGTCGTGCTGGACCATCTCAGCGGCACGCAGAGGCGTGCGTACATCATCGCGGACAACAAACTTTCGGAAAATGCGGGGTGGGACGAGAAGATCCTGGCTGCGGAACTCGCCGAACTGGAACACGAGGGCCTCGACCTCAAGCTCGTTGGCTTCTCCGACGAGGAGTTGGAGGCACTGCTGGCTGGCGACGGGAAGGAGAACGCCGAAGAGGAAATCCCGGAGGCGCCCGCCACTCCGGTTACCCAGGCCGGCGACGTGTGGTTGATCGGAAACCATCGCTTGGTCTGCGGCGACTGCCGTGACTTCGGCGTGATCCAGAGGCTTCTGGACGGAAAGCGAGCCAACTTGGTGATCACCTCGCCGCCGTATGCGACGCAACGCGAGTACGATCCCTCGAGCAGCTTCAAACCGGTGCCTCCGGAAGAGTACACCGACTGGTTCCGCGACGTGGCGGCCAACCTCCAGGCGATCCTGGCCCCGGATGGCTCCTACTTCCTGAACATCAAGGAACACGCCGACGAGGGAGAGCGCGATCTATACGTGAAGGACCTCGTCATCGCGCACCGGCGACAGTGGGGCTGGAGATTCGTCGATGAATTCTGCTGGCGCAAGACCGATAACGGCGTCCCCGGCGGGTGGAACAACCGCTTCAAGAACGCTTGGGAGCCGGTCTTCCACTTCAGCCGCCAGCCGACCATCAAGTTCCGGCCAAAGGCAGTCGGCCACGCATCCGATGATTGCTTCGACTACTCCCCCAATAACCCCATATCGAGCTCCGGAAGCGGCTTGCTCGGCACCGGAGCGCGCGGCAACCAGGCCGGGAAGCGAGGCGCGGTGGACAACGATGGTCGCCACGAGGGAGTGGCGCGCCCGAGCAACGTGATCGAGGTCAAGAGCGAGTCGAGTCAGGGATCGCACTCCGCTCCGTTCCCGCGCGTGCTTGTGGAGTTCTTCGTAAAAGCATTTTCAGACTCCGGGGACGTGGTCTTCGATCCGTTCCTGGGAAGCGGAACCACCATTGCCGCCGCGGAAGTCTTGGGCCGGATCGGATTCGGATGCGAGATCAGTCCATCCTACTGCGACGTGATTCTGCGCCGGATCTCGAACCTGAACGGCGAGATTCCGATTCTTCTTCGCAGTGGCCAGACGATCAGTGAAGTTGCCTCCGAACGCGGCGTCCCGATTGAACAGGTCGATAACCCTCGCGCACGGGATGCCCGGCGCATTCAGCACAAGGGGCCCGCACCCACTCGGACGAACAGGTGGCGCAGGTCGCGGCCAGCATCGTCGAGTTCGGCTGGACGAATCCGATCCTGGTCGCCGCAGATGGTGTGATCATCGCGGGCCACGCGCGTCTGGCGGCGGCCAGGAAGCTGAAGATGACCGAGGTTCCGGTCATCGTCTTGGACCATCTCAGTCCGACGCAGCGCCGGGCCCTGGTTCTCGCGGACAACCGGCTGGCACTGAACGCCGGGTGGGACGAGGCGATGTTACGAGTGGAGTTGGAGTCCCTCGAGGAGGATGGCTTCGACCTCGATCTGGTGGGCTTCACCGACGAGGAGGTTGAGGAACTTCTGCGCGATCCGGAAGAGTCCAACGTTGGACTGACCGACGACGATGCGATTCCTGAAGAGGAGGAGCACGCGATTACCGCGCCCGGTGACGTATGGCTGATGGGCGAGCACCGGCTCCTGTGTGGCGATGCGACGAGCATGGAGGCGATCCAGGTCGTTCTCTCTGGCGGATTGGCCGACATGGTTTTCACGGACCCACCGTACAACGTCGATTACGAGGGCAAGACCGCGAAGAAGCTCAAGATCGGCAACGACACGTTGGGCGGGAAGTTCTACGACTTCCTGCGCGAGGCGTGCGCGAACGTGCTGGCCGTCACGAAGGGAGGCATCTACGTCTGCATGTCCTCCTCGGAACTGCACACGCTCTACCGCGCGTTCACCGACGCGGGTGGCCACTGCTCCACGTTCGTGATCTGGGCCAAGCACCATTTCACCCTGGGCCGGTCGGATTATCAGCGGCAGTACGAACCCATCATGTACGGCTGGCGAAACGGGACGGATCACTTCTGGTGCGGGGCGCGGGATCAAGGTGACATCTGGTTCATCAAAAGGCCGGCGTCGAGCCAGGAACACCCAACGATGAAGCCGGTGGAGTTGGTCGAGCGCGCGCTGCGGAACAGCAGCAAGACGCGCGACACGATCCTTGATCCATTCGGCGGGTCGGGAACGACGTTGATCGCTTGCGAGAAGTCTGGCCGTCAGGCTCGGCTGATTGAGTTGGAGTCGAAGTATTGTGACGTCGTTGTTCGCCGATGGCAACAGTACACGGGCCGGGAAGCAACGCTCGAAGCCGATGGAAGAACCTACGCCGCTGTGGCCGGATCGCGAAGCCCAGTGGCGGCGTGAGGTGGACCGGTGCCGCGCCGCTCTGGCCATCCGGACGTTGAGGGCCTTTGCTTGGCGCTCTCGGACTGGTCGGCCGAGTTGAGGATTCTTGGGGGAGCAGAAGCAGAACCGCCGCCGGATCGTTGAACCCGGCGGCGGCGTGAAAGGGGAGTCGGACAGTTCCTACTTGGCGATCTTGTAGACGCGGTCGCCGGCCTCGTTCTTCGCGGATTCGATCTTGATGCGGTTCTTCTTGGCGGCGGTGGAGATGAAGCCCCGGACGCTGTGGGCCTGCCAATCGGTGGCCTTCTTCGGCGCGCGGCGTGGTGGCCTCCTTGCGGGCGGGTTTGGCGGCCTTCTTGCTGGCCTTGGCTTCCTTCTTCGGCGAGGCGGCCTTGGCCTTACCGCCCTTGGCGGCTTTCCGGCCTTTGGGCGCGCCCTTCTTCTGGCTGGCGCCCTTCTTCGAGGAGGCCTTCTCCGGCGCGCCCTGCGCGCCCTGTGCCGCAACGGCGGCGGCTATGTCGTTGGTTTCTGCGTTCGTCATGTGTGTTTTGGTCATCCTTTTCTGCGCGTGCTTCGCGCATGACGATTCATCACTCAGGTCCGCCGGAAAGGCAAGGGAATAATGACCGGCTTTTCAACGATTAGGCGGGCGGCGAACGCATGGCGATCCTGCCTCCGGCAGTACGCCCGCCATCGCGGAGTGAAATTGTCCGCCGTGCAGAAGGCGATCCAGTCGGACCGCATCTCGACATTGGCGGATGGCCGGGTCGATTCCGACGTCGCCGATGCGGAGTGGCAACGGAACACAACAGCGCACGTGCCAGCCGTCACGCGCCGTACGGACCCGGAGGAGGACGATGGCGGGGTCTTCGGCGCGAGCCAGTACACAAAGGCCCGCGCCGTCCGCGAGCACTACCAGGCGCGCCTCGCCAAGATCGAGTACGAGGAACGCACCGGCAAGCTCGTCTCGAAGGACGAAGTGCAAGTCGCGGCGTTCAACAAGTTCCGCCAGTTCCGCGATCACATGCTGAACATCCCGGACCGGCTGGCGGCGATCCTGGCCGCCGAAACGGAAGCGGCGAAGTGCTACGAGATCCTGGCCACCGAGATCCGGAAGGCTCTGAATGAATTTGCCGACTCCAACGACTGAAGAAATCTACTCGGCATCGGCGGCCGCCGGCGCGCGTCCGGAGACGCTGCTCACGATTTCGTAGTGGGCCGACAAGTACCGCATGCTGTCGCAACGCGCGTCGGCGGAGCCAGGACCGTGGCGAACGGATCGGACCCCGTACCTGCGCGAGATCATGGACTGCCTCTCGCCGTCATCGCCCATCGAACGCACGGTCTTCATGGCCGGCGCGCAGATCGGCAAAACGGAGTGCGGCAACAACTGGATCGGGTACGTGATCCACCAGGCGCCCGGTCCCATGATGGCGGTGCAGCCCACCGTCGAGATGGCCAAGCGCAACTCGAAACAGCGCATCGATCCGCTGATCGAGGAGTCGGAGGCGCTGCGGAACCTCGTCCGCGAACCACGCTCGCGCGACTCCGGCAACACCGTTCTTTCGAAGGAGTTTCCGGGTGGCGTGCTGGTGATGACCGGGGCCAACAGCGCGGTCGGCCTCCGGTCGATGGCGGCGCGGTATCTGTTCCTGGACGAAGTGGACGGGTATCCCGGCGACGTGGAGGGCGAGGGCGACCCGGTCAACCTGGCGCTGGCGCGCACGCGTACGTTCTCCAGGCGCAAGGTGCTGATGGTCTCGACGCCAAAGATTACCGGCATGAGCCGGATCGAGGCGGCCTACGAGGAGAGCGACCAGCGCAAGTTCTGGGTGCCGTGCCCGACCTGCCGCGAATACCAGGTCCTCCAGTTCCCGCAGTTGCGGTGGCCCAAGGGCAAGCCGGAGCTGGCAGTCTACGTCTGCGAGCACTGCCACCAGGAAATCCAGAATCATCAGAAGCAGTCGATGATGGCGTGTGGCCAGTGGCGCGCTGGCGCGGTGGGCGACGGCAGGACGGCGGGCTTCCACTTGTCCAGCATGTACTCGCCCGTGGGATGGCTAGCGTGGGGCGACGCCGCGAAGCAGTTTGAGCAGGCGCAAAAGAATTCGCCCCTGCTCCAGGTCTTCGTCAACACGGTGCTGGGCGAGACGTGGGCCCAGTTGGGCGAAGCTCCGGACTGGCGGAAGCTCTACGACCGCCGCGAGGAGTACAAGACCGGTGTGGTACCGGCCGGCGGCCTGTTTATCACGGCGGGAGCTGACGTTCAGAGGGACCGCATCGAGGTGGAGATCGTCGCCTGGGGACGCGGGAAGGAATCGTGGTCCGTGGATTACCGCGTGCTCGAAGGCGACACATCGCGACCGCAGGTGTGGAAGAAACTCACCGCACTGCTGAACGAGACGTTCACGACTTCGCGCGGATTGGAAATGCCGGTCGCGCAGCTCGCGGTGGACTCCGGATTCGCCGCCACGGAGGTGTACCAGTGGGCGCGGTGGCAAGGCGGCCGAGTGGTCGTCATCAAGGGCGATTCGCGCGCTCCCGCGCTGCTGGGCCCGGCTGCCCCGGTAGAGGTCGGTCCCCTCGGGACGAAGATCAAGCGCGGCGTGCGCGTCTGGCCGGTGAACTCCGGCATGGCGAAAGAAGAGTTGTACCGGTGGTTGCGATTGGAACGGCCCACCGACGAGGACGTCGAGAAAGGCGTGTCGTTCCCGCCTGGCTACTGCCACTTCCCGCGATACAGCGAGGAATACTTCAAACAGATCACCGCCGAGCAACTGGTCACCAAGATTGTGAAGGGCTATCGGCGCCACCAGTGGCAAAAGATGCGCGAGCGTAATGAAGGTCTGGATTGCAGGGTCTACGCTCGCGCGGCGGCGAGCAGGATCGGGCTGGACCGCTGCCAGGAAAAGCATTGGCGTGCGATCGAGGATCGCATGGGCGTACCGAAGGCTCCGAACAAACCTCCTTCATCCCCGACTCCCGCTGCGCCGACAGCGGGATCGCGCCCGCAACCACGTCCCGCCAAATGGCGGATATGGGGCCGGTACTCAATGTGACAGGAGGATGCGATGGCATACACGCAGAGCCACTTGGATGCGTTGCCGGACGCGACGCAGTTCACCGGATGCCAGCGGGGAGCGTTCGGCACGTCGGCTGCGCAGCACTCCTCCGGCGTCGCGGTGAAGGCGAACATGGTTTCCGGCTTCCTGACCGCGCTCCAGTCGGCGGTCCTCGCCCTCGAGAACGAGGTCGGTGTGTCGTCCGCGCGCAACTACGTCCGGAAGGACGGCGCGGTTACGATCACCGGCCTGAAGACGTTCGTGGACGGCGCGGAGTTCGGCGCGGGAGCCAAGGCTGCCACGGGCCTGGTGCGCCTGCCCAATGACGGAGCGTTGCGGTGGCGCAAGGCAGACAACTCCGGCGACCTCGGAAGCCTGAACGCCGCGAACCACGTCGCCATGGAAGCGATCATCGACTTCGCGGTTGGCCAGACGTTCGGCGCGTTCTCGTACCCGGATGCCACGACTGGTAGCAAGGGCATTGTCCAGATCGACGCGGTCGGCGGGCTGGCGGTCGCGGCCGGAGTCCTGTCACTGGCGGTCACGCCCGGCACGTACCCCAAAGTCACCGTGGACGCCAAGGGCCGCGTCACAGCCGGTGCTCCGCTCGCCGCCTCCGACCTGCCCGCGCACAGTCATGTCGCGGGTGACATCGTGAGCGGCGCGTTCGGGGTGAATCGAGGTGGAACCGGCCTGACGACGATCACCGCTAACAAACTCCTCTACTCGCCTTCGCAGGACACGTTCGCCGAGCTGAGTGTCGGCTCCGGGCTATCGCTGGCCGCAGGGGTGATCTCCCTCGGAACCCACACCCACGCCGCAACAGACATCGTCTCCGGCTCCTTGGCCCTCGCGCGGGGTGGCTCCAGAGCAGATCTCTCCGCAACTGGCCCCGGCTTCCTGCGCCAAGCTTCGGCGGGCGCGGCAGTTACCGTCGCCGCGCTCTCTTCAGGAGACGTGACCGGAGCGCTCGGCTATACGCCCGCCAACAAGGCCGGCGACACCTTCACCGGCGCACTGCACGTCGCTGGAGACCAGGCCTTCGTCGAGTGCGGCCCGTACCTGGCGGGGCCGACGCAGGTCACTCTCACGACGGCCTGGCAGCGGTTCCGGATCACCGGCACGCTGGCCAGCGGGCAGACAGGCCTTTGGATCGTCGTGCGCCAGTACGACTCGAATGGCGACGACTGGACCACCGGCTCGATCTACCTGTGGGGCGCCTGCTTGCAGCAGGGCAACGACCCAAAGATTGGATACGCCAGAACGTGGGCCTCGCAAACGGCGAACGTGGTTGCCGGAATCGCGTGCGGCGCAGTCGTGATCTCCGCGAAGGACAACGCGGAGTCGCCGTTGCGGGTGTACGGTCCCGGTTCGAACCTCGCGGATCACAGTCTCCTTGAAATCACCGCAGGAGGCGAACTGATCATCGCTGGCGGTACCGGCAACGGCTACCGCCTGGCCGAACTGATGGGCGCCGCCCGCCTTTTTTTATGGACCTGACAAAATGGGTGGGCATTGAATTGCTTGGAGTGGTAGTCGATGTTCTTTCCCGTAGGACCTTGGGCACAACCGGCCGGGAAGCCGCGACCGGGGCGATGTTCCCCTGCGTGATGCCAGGCGGCAGTCCAACGCCATCGCCGACCGGAAGCGGACTGGTAAAGCTACCGGGAACTGGGTGATATGACGCAGCTTAGAGTGGATGTTCCGGGCGACGGTTACCACCAGGGGTTGATCTCCTGCCAGGCAGCGTGCCCGGTACATACTGATGCTCGGGGCTATGTGCGGGCGATCGCGGCCGGACGGCTCGAAGAAGCCTACCTCATCGCCCGGGGGCCGAATCCGTTCGCGTCGATCTGTGGCCGCATCTGCGGTGCACCCTGCGAAGCTGCCTGCCGCCGGGGAAAGGTCCCGCGCGTGGACGACGACGGCCGCTTCGTCGCCAACGACCGGCCGATTTCGATCCGGGCGCTGAAGCGCTTCGCCTGCGAGTTCGCGGGCCCTGAAGCGCGGCCCACTGCGGACGTGCTGGCGGCGGTTCAGGGCTATATCCCGAAGATCGCAGAGCACGCCGAGGAAATGGCGGGCCTGCTGCGGGCGAGCGTCGCCGGACGCGTCCCGCGCGTCTCGGGCGAGGGCGTTGCGATCATCGGAGCCGGCCCGGCCGGACTTTCCGCGGCTCACGACCTCGCGCTGCTCGGCTTTCGTCCCGTGGTGTTCGAGACCGAGCCGGTTCCGGCGGGCATGCTGGCGGTGGGGGTGCCCGCCTACCGGCTCCCCCGTGAGGTCATCGCGCGCGAGGTCGCTGTGATCCAGGCGCTGGGGGTAGAGATCCGCTGCGGGGTCACAGTGGGCCGCGATGTTTCCTTCGCCGAGTTGCGGCGCGACTACACGGCGGTAATCCTGGCGGTAGGGGCGAAGTCTTCGCGGGCGCTGGAAATTCCCGGCGAGCGGGGGCCGCTGGTCTACGGCGGCGTCGACCTGCTGCGTGCCGTGGCGCTCGGCGAGCGGCTGGATATGGGGAGCGAAGTGGTCGTCATCGGCGGCGGCAACGTCGCTTACGACGTGGCTCGCACGGTGCTACGCCAGATCGCCTACGATACCGCTCGCACCGCCGCGCGCCTGCCGGGCACGGCACACGTCCGCCTCGTTTCTCTTGAGGGCCTCGAAGAGATGCCCGCCGACACCCTCGAAATCCTCGAAGGCGATGAAGAGGGCATCGAACGCCTGAACGGCTGGGGACCGGTCGAGATCGAGCGCGACGCCTCGGGCGCCGTCACCGGCGTCCACTTCCGCCGCTGCCTGCGGGTCTACGACGACAACCGCCGCTTCGCTCCCGTTTTCGACGACGCCGACCGCCGCGAGGTGGCCTGTGACACGGTGCTCATGGCCGTCGGCCAGGCTCCGGCGCTCGCGTTCCTGGAAGACGGCGGGACCGACGTTACGATGGCCCGTCCCGGCTGGCTGAAGATCGATCCGGCTACGCTTGCCACCACTGCACCCGGCGTGTTCGTCGCCGGCGATCTCGCCCACGGCACCCGCCTTCTGATCGACGCCGTCGCCTCGGGCAAAGCCGCGGCCCGTTCGGTCTACCAGCACGTCACCGGCCGGCGTCTGGAGCCCGAAGCGACCACCACCCATCTGGTGCTCCAGCAGTACCGTCGCGAGCGCGGCTACGAGTCGATCCGACGGGTCCCGGTGCCGGTGAATGCGCCAGAGGAACGGCTGCGACACCCGGACGCGCTGGTCGAGATCGGCTACACCCCGGAACAGGCTAGCCGCGAGGCCTCCCGGTGTCTCGATTGCGGCGTCGCGCCGGTCTTCGACGGTAACCGCTGCGTGCTGTGCGGCGGCTGCGTCGATGTGTGCCCGACCGAGTGCCTGAAGCTGGTGGGTCTGGACCAACTATTGCTCCAGCCGGACTTTGCAGCGGCGATCGAGGGCTGCCTCGGCCCCGGAGCGGACCTCGCGGAAAGCTCCACCATCCTCAAGGACGAGGACCGCTGCATTCGCTGCGCTCTTTGCGCCTTGCGCTGTCCGGCGGACGCCATCACGATGGAGCGCGTCATGTTTTCCACCACATGGAGGTGTGTATGACGGTGGTTCCCGGCCAGGCCCGCTCGCGTCTCGATCCGGAGCCCGTGCCCCGGCGCGACCTGCTGGGCCTTGCCTCACTCTGGTCCGCCGGCTGCGCGATGCTATTCGCGCTGGCCGGCTCGCTCCGCTTGCCGCGGGCGGCGGTGGTGTCGTCTCCCTCGAAGAAATTTCGGGTGGCGCTGCCGGAGACGATAAACCCCGGCGAGCCTTACCTCCTCCCGGGGCGCGCGGTCGCGATCTTCCGCGATGCCGAGGGCGTCTACGCGGTCTCCACCGTCTGCACCCACCTCGGCTGTGTCGTCAAGAGCAACCCGGAGGGCTTCGAGTGTCCCTGTCATGGCTCGCGGTTCGCCAAGGACGGCTCGGTCGCCAAAGGTCCCGCCCCCCAGGCGCTGCCTTGGCTCAGGATCAGCGGCAGCGGCGGCAACTGGATCGTAGATGAAGGCGCCACCGTACCGCCCGGCGCCAAGGTGTCCGTATGAGATCAGCGGATTCAGCCTTTCACGGACTCCGGGAAAACCTGCGCGCCGCGCCACGCCGCATCGCCGAATCCGCCTGGCGCGGCGGCAAGCCCACCACCGACCGGACGCGCTCGACCTTCGTCTTCGGCAACGTCTTTCTCCACCTGCACTCGGTCCGCACCCACCGCTGGACCTTGCGCTGGACCGCCACCTGCGGCCTCGGCATCGCGACCGCCGCGGCCTTCTTGATCACGCTCCTGACCGGCATCCTGTTGATGTTCTATTACAAGCCCTACCCGGACGTGGCGTATCAGTCGATGAAGGACATCCACTTCATCGTCCCCACCGGCCGGTTCATCCGGAACATCCACCGATGGGCGGCCAACATCATGGTCGTGACCGTGATCCTGCACATGGCGCGCGCTTTCTACACGGCCTCTTACCGCAAGCCCCGCGAGTTCAACTGGCTGATGGGCATGGGGCTGCTGGTCATCACGCTGGGCCTGTCGTTCACCGGCTACCTGCTCCCGTGGGACCAACTGGCCTACTGGGCGAGCACCATCGGCGCCAACATCGCGCAATCGCCCCGCGAGATCACCGACGCTCTGGGCATCACCGAGTACTTCGATCCGGGCGGATGGCTGCGCTTCCTGCTGCTCGGCTCCGATGTCCTGGGACCGGAGGCGCTCATCCGCTTCTACCTGCTGCACGTGATGATTCTGCCACTGGCGCTGGCGGCCCTGATGTCGGTGCACTTCTGGCGGATCCGCAAGGACGGCGGCCTGGCTCGACCCGCCGATGCCGGCGCCCGTCTGGGCGCGCCATCCGGCGCCTATCCGGTCTTCACCGAAGCGCCGGCGAAGACCTACCATCTCGCGGCCATCATCCGCGGGCGCTCCTCGGCCGTGGGCCGTGGGCCGGAGAACACGGTGCCTTCCATGCCGCACCTGTTCTACGCCGAGCTGGGCGTCTTCATGCTGACGGTGCTCGCGAGCCTGCTGCTGGCGCTGCTCTCGGACGCCCCGCTCAAGGAGCTGGCGAATCCCTCGGTCCCCGAAAACCCGGCCAAGGCCCCCTGGTACTTCCTGGGGCTCCAGGAACTGGTCTCCTACTCCGCCTTCATGGGCGGCATCGGGGTCCCGACCATTGTGCTGATCGGCCTGGGGCTGATCCCGTACCTCGACCGCGAGCAGGAAGGCACTGGTGAGTGGTTCGGCGGCCCGGGCGGCCGGCGACTGGTGCTGTGGTCGGTTGCCTTCGGCCTGGCGGCGCCGCTCGCGATCGAGGCGTTCGCCATTCGGTTCGGCTGGCTCCGCGAGTGGTTCCCTGACATTCCGCAGTTAGTCGTGACCCTGATCAACCCGGCGACGCTGCTGACCCTGATCTACGGCTTCTACTCGGTGCAACTCGTCAAGCGGTACCGCTCGACGCGCGCCGGCGCGCTCGGGCTCTTCACCTGTTTTCTCTGCGGATTCCTGGTCCTGACCGTTATCGGCACTTGGTTCCGGGGGCCGAACTGGGTTTTCTACTGGTCGCCGGCCGACTGGCCGAGGCATTGAGACTATGAGCAAGAACAAGTACCTGCTGCTGATCTCAAGCCTCGGGGTGCTGGCGCTGCTGACCGCCGCCGCCGTGCAGGAGAACTTCCTCAAGGACTGGCGGCGGATACAGGCCACCGGCCGCACCGAGGATGGGCCGATCCCGGTACAGGTCCGGCAGATCGTCAACACCAGCCTGCGGACCGCCGACCGCTGCGTCTCCTGCCACGCCGGCATGGGTCCCGGCGAGCAGGGCATTACCGGAGACAAGGTTCTCGCCGCGCACAAGCCCGTGGTGCATGATCCTGCTGAGTACGGCTGCACGATCTGCCACGGTGGGCAGGCCGCAGCTACCGAGCAAGCCGACGCCCACGGCGAGGTGAGGTTCTGGCCGGAGCCGATGATCCCGGCGCGCTCGAGCGCTGCCGGTTGCGGCACCTGTCATGCGCCGCTGCGCGTGCCCAACTACGCGACCTTGGCCAAGGCCCGCGGCGCCTTCGAGCGGCTGGACTGTCTGGCTTGCCACAAGATCGAGGGGCGCGGCGGTTTGGTCCGCCCGGACGGCGGCGGGATGGAAGGGCCGGATCTCTCTCGCACCGGCCTGCGCGGCTACAACACCGCCTGGTACGAGAAGCACACTGCCGAAGCCGCCAAAGCCCAGCGTGGGCCGTGGAAGTCCTCCTGGGCGCCAGTCACTAAGCCCGACCTTGACGCCCTCGACGTTTTCCTCGCGACGCGGATGGCGGCCCCGCAACTCATCGAGGCGAAGGCCGTCTTCCACTCGTTCGGGTGCTTGGGCTGCCACAAGGTCAGCGGCGTCGGCGGCGATGAAGGGCCGGACCTGAGCCGGGCTGGCGAGAAGGACCCCGGCCAGCTCGATCTCGCCCACGTGCCCGGCGAGGAGTCCCTCGGTGGGTGGTTCGCCGAACACTTTCGCTCGCCCTCGGGCCTTGTGGCCGGCTCGCTGATGCCGCCGGCCTCGGCCTCCGACCGCGAGATCGAGCAGCTCACCTTCTACCTGCTTTCGCTCCGGCGGCGGGAATTGCCCGAAGCCTATCTTCCGAAAGACCGGGTGCGCGCGGCCCGCTTCGGGGAGCGGGAGTTCTCCTCGGACGGCGCCACCATCTTCAGCGCTTTCTGCGCGGGATGCCACGGAACCGAAGGACAGGGCCGCCGCGCCCCTGGCATGCCGGCGTTCCCGGCCATCGCCAACCCCGATTTCCTCAGCCGCGTCTCCGACGATTTCCTGACCCAGACCATTCGCCGCGGCCGTCCCGGCCGCCGCATGCCTGCGTGGGGCGAGAAGGATGGCGGCCTGCGTCCTGAGGAGATCCGCGCCGTGGTCGCACACCTGCGCTCCTTGGGAGGGCCCGAGGTCCGCGCGGAGGCACGTGCCATCAAAGGCGACCCCGCCGAAGGCCGGCGCCTTTACGAAACGTCCTGCGCGGGATGCCACGGGCCGCGCGGTGAGGGCGGCGAGGGCCCGGCGCTGCACAACCCGGTGCTGCTCGAGAGCGTGACCAACGACTACTTGGTCGAAACCATCGGACGCGGCCGGCGCGCCACGGCCATGCAAGGCTTTCTCGAACCTCACCCGGCGCGGCCGGCGCTTGCGAGGTCCGAAATCGAATCCGTGGTGAGTTTCATCCGTACCTGGCAGGGAGGCAAGCAATGAAGAAAGAATGGGTGCGACGAGATTTTCTGAACATGGTCTCGGCCGCGGGGTTTGGGGCGCTGGTGGCCTCGACCAAAGACGCTTGGGGACTCGAGGCAGTCTCGAACCCTCTAGCTTCCTACCCCGACCGCGGCTGGGAGCGCGTGTACCGCGACCTCTGGAAGTACGACTCTCGCTTCACCTTCCTGTGCGCTCCCAACGACACCCACAACTGCCTGCTGCACGCCTTCGTGCGCCAAGGTGTGGTAACACGCATCGGACCGACGATGCGGTACGGCGACGCCACCGATCTCGCCGGCAATCGCTCCTCGCACCGCTGGGACCCGCGCATCTGCCAGAAGGGCCTGGCGCTGACGCGGCGCTTTTACGGCGACCGCCGGGTGAACCAGTGCATGGTCCGCGCCGGCTTCCAACGCTGGGTCGGGGCCGGTTTCCCGCGCGAGGGGGACGGCCGCCCGCCGGCTGAGTACTTCCAGCGCGGACGGGACGAGTGGGTGCGCGTCTCCCACGACCAGGCCGCCGGCTACCTCGCCGCCGGCCTCAAGAATATCGCTGAGACCTACTCGGGCAAGGAGGGCAAGCGCCGCCTCAGGGCCCAGCACTACGACGAGCTCACCATCGAAGCGACGCAGGGCGCCGGCACCCAGGTGCTCAAGTTCCGGGGCGGCATGCCACTGCTCGGCATTACACGCATCTTCGGCCTCTACCGTATGGCCAACTCCATGGCGCTGCTCGACGCCCATATCCGCAAGGTCAAGCCCGACCAGGCTCTCGGCGCACGCGGTTTCGACAACTACTCCTGGCACACGGATCTGCCGCCCGGCCACCCCATGGTCACCGGGCAGCAGACCGTGGAGTTCGACCTCTCGGCCGTTGAGCAGTGCAAGACGCTGGTGGTTTGGGGCATGAACTGGATCGCCACCAAAATGCCCGATGCCCACTGGCTCACCGAGGCGCGCTTGAAGGGAACACGCGTGGTGGTGATCGCCTGCGAGTACTCGTCCACGTCTTCCAAGGCCGACGACGTTGTGGTGGTCCGGCCCGGCACCACCCCGGCGCTCGCGCTGGGCTTCGCCCACGTCATCCTGCGCGACAAACTGTACGATGCCGACTATGTCAAGCGCTGGACCGACCTGCCGATCCTGGTCCGCATGGACACTCTGAAGTACCTTCGAGCCGAGGACGTCTTTGGCGGCCCGCCCGCGGAGCTCAAGAACCAGACCCAGATACTCAAAACCGGCCAGCCCGAGCCGCCCCCGGGCACCCACACCGACATGCTGATTCCCGAAAAAATCCGCCTGGAGTGGGGCGACTACGTCTGGTGGGACCGCTCCCGCAACGCTCCCCAGCGCCTCACCCGCGACATGGTCGGCAAGAACTCCAACGTGGGCGACGTGCAGCTCGATGGCGCGGTCGAAGTCACGCTCGCCAATGGGAATAAGGTCCGCTGCCGCCCGGTCTTCGACCTGGTCCGCGAGTACGCGGCCCACTTCCACCCCAAGACCGTCGAGGAGCTCACCTGGGCCCCGGCCGCGGCGGTGGAGTCTCTCGCGCGCCTGTTCGCCAAGGAGCCGGGCACCACCCTGTTCGCGATCGGAATGGGACCCAACCAGTTCTTCAACAACGACAACAAGGACCGTGACATCTTCTTGCTCGCCGCGCTGACCGGCAACATCGGCAAGATCGGCGGCAACGTCGGCTCCTATGCGGGCAACTATCGCGTCGCGATGTTCAACGGCTCGCCGCAGTACATCAACGAGAACCCCTTCGATATCGAGCTCGACCCCGCGAAACCGGCGCGGCCCCGGCAGCACTGGCGGCCCGAGTCAGCGCACTACTACAACCACGAGGATCACCCCCTGCGCGTGGGCAAGAAGTTGCTCACCGGTTCCACCCACATGCCGACGCCCACCAAAGCCATGTGGTTCGCGAACGCCAACTCCATTCTCGGTAACGTGAAGTGGCACTACAACACGGTGATCAACGTGTTGCCGCGCATCGAGATGATCGCCGTGCAGGAGTGGTGGTGGTCGACCTCCTGCGAGTGGGCCGACGTCGTCTTCGGCGTCGATTCCTGGGCCGAACTCAAGCACCCGGACATGACCGCCTCGGTCACCAACCCGTTCCTCCAGGTCTTCCCGCCGACGCCGCTGGCGCGTATCTTCAACACCATCGGCGACATCGACGTGCTGGCCCTGGTCGGCGCGAAACTCGCCGAGCTCACTAAGGACAACCGGTTCAACGACTACTGGAAGTTCGTCCGCGACAACCACGTAGACGTCTACCTGCAACGGATACTCAACACCTCCACCAACACCCGGGGTTACAAGATCGCGGATCTGATCGCCAAGGCCAAGGAAGGCGTGCCTGCGCTGATGAACAGCCGGACCACGCCCAAGGCCGTCGGCTACGAACAAGTTGTGGATTCCCGCCCCTGGTACACCAAGAGCGGCCGACTGGAGTTCTACCGGGACGAGGGTGAGTTCATCGAGGCCGGCGAGAACCTGCCCGTCCACCGCGAGCCGGTCGATTCGACCTTCTACGAGCCGAACGTGATCGTGGCGCCGAAACACGAGGCCATCCGGCCCGCCAGCCCCGAGAGCTACGGCGTTGCGCGGAACGATCTTTCCTGCGAGACCCGCTGTGGGCGCAACGTGGTTCTCACCTGGGCGGAGACGCAGAAGACGGCCCACCCGCTCGCCAAGCAGGGTTTCAAGTTTATCTTCCACACCCCGAAGTACCGCCATGGCTCGCACACCACGCCCATCGACACCGACATGGTGGCGGTGCTCTTCGGCCCCTTCGGCGACCTGCACCGCCGCGACAAGCGCAGCCCTTTTGTCACCGAGGGCTACGTGGACATTAATCCCTCTGACGCCCAGGAGCTCGGCATTCAGGAGGGGGACTACGTCTGGATCGATCCCGACCCGGAGGACCGCCCCTTCCGCGGCTGGCAGAAGAACAAGCGCGACTACGAGTTCGCGCGGCTCCTCTGCCGCGCGCGCTATTACCCGGGCACGCCCCGCGGGGTCACACGCATGTGGTTCAACATGTACGCCGCCACCCCTAGCTCGGTGGCGGCGCAAAAGGCGCGCGCCGACGGCCTCGCCAAGAGCCCCGCGACCAACTACCAGGCCATGTTCCGCTCGGGCTCGCACCAGTCGGCGACCCGCGGCTGGCTAAAACCCACGTGGATGACGGATTCGCTCGTCCGCAAGGGCCTGTTCGGGCAGAGCATCGGCAAGGGCTTCCTGCCGGACGTCCACTGCCCGACCGGTGCGCCCCGCGAGGCCTTTGTCAAGATCACCCGCGCCGAGCCCGGCGGCATCGGCGGACGCGGCTTGTGGCGGCCGGCCGCGCTCGGCATCCGGCCGCGCTACGAATCGGCTGCGATGAAACGCTACTTGGCCGGCGGATTCTATTCCGGTCAGAAGGAGAAGTAACCATGGCACGCGTCCACAACTGGCAGCTCGGGCGGGAGATGTCCTACTGGTATCCCGAGAGCCGTCCGAAAAAGCAGTTCGCCGCTGTCTTCGACACCAACAAGTGCATCGGCTGCCAGACCTGCACGCTGGCCTGCAAGACGACCTGGACCTCGGGCAAGGGCCAGGAGTACATGCTGTGGAACAACGTCGAGACCAAGCCCTACGGTGGCTATCCCCTCGCGTGGGACCTGAAGCTGCTGGAGATGCTCGACGGCCAGCGCTGGAACGGCAAGACCTATGAGGGCCAGACCATCTTCGAGTCCGCCCCGGCCGGCGAGCGCGTCCTCGGCTGGCAACCCGGGGACGAGGACTACGCCTATCCCAATAACGGCGAGGACGACTGCGCGGGCCAGATCGACAGGGGCGCCAGCTTCTCGATGGAGCACATGAGCTGGTTCTACTACCTCGCCCGCATCTGCAACCACTGCACGTATCCCGCGTGTCTTGCGGCGTGCTCGCGGGGCTCGATCTACAAGCGGCAGGAGGACGGCATTGTGCTCGTCGACCAGAGCCGCTGCCGGGGCTACCAGGAATGTGTGAAGGCGTGCCCCTACAAGAAGATGTTCTACAACCCCATGACCGGCACCTCGGAAAAGTGCATCGGATGCTACCCGAAGCTTGAGCAGGGGCTCCAGCCGCAGTGCTTCGTCAACTGCATCGGCAAGATTCGCCTGGCCGGCTACATTTCGCAGCCGAAGGAGGCGCGCCCCGATAACCCCATCGACTACCTGGTCCACATCAAGAAGGTCGCGCTGCCGCTGTTCCCGCAGTTCGGTCTGGAGCCGAACGTGTATTACATCCCGCCGATCCAGGTACCGATACCGTTTCTGGAGCAGATGTTCGGACCCGGCGCCGGCGAGGCCGTCAGGACCTACCGAAACGCCGCCAAGGACCTTGATCTCTCGGGCCTCCTGTGCTTGTTCGGCTCGACCGAGCAGGTCGTCCCGCGCTTCCGCCGGCAGGGGGACAGCATCATCGGAACCGACGAGAAGGGCGCGCTGCTCGTCAATGTGCCTCGCAACGAGCCGGTCTACATTCGTCCCGCTTACGACCGGCTCTACCAGATCGCGCGGGTCAACTGCCCGTGAGGAGGAAAGTCATGCGCCTGCGCCGCTGTTTGACCGTAGCGTTGATACTCTTGGGAGCTTGCACCGCCTGTCGCCGTGAGCCCGCCCGCACCAACGAGGTCGTGGCGATCCCGGTCTCGCGGCTCCCAGCCGAGCCGCAAGACGACGCCTGGAACCGCGCTCCCGAGTACCTCGCCAAGCTCCTCCCGCAGGACCTGGTCGAGCCGCGCCTGCTGAAAGTCTCGACGCCGGAAGTCCGCGTCAAGGCCCTCAGCACCGGCTCGGAGATTACATTCCGGCTCCAGTGGACCGACTCTAAGGTCGACGATATGCCCGGTCCCGGCCAGTTCCTGGATTCCTGCGCCGTGCAACTCCCCAAGACCATCGCCCCCGAGCCGCCCGATCCGCAGATGGGCCACGCGGGGCGGCCGGTCGAGATCACGTTCTGGCGCGCGGACTGGCAGGCCTCCGTCAACGGCCGTGGCGACACGATCAAGGACCTTTACCCGAACGCCTCCATCGACCACTACCCGTTCCAGGCGCCGTCGCTCGACAAGGATCCGGCTGTTCAGAAAGAAATGGCCGCGCGTTACGCCCCGGCCGCCGCCCTCGGCAACCGCCGCACCGGGCCGCGCGACTCTCCAGTCGAGGATATGGTCTCCGAAGGCCCCGGCACCTTGTCGCACTTGCCGTCGCTCGGCTCGAAGGGAAAGGGCATCCGAACGCCGGACGGCTGGATGGTCATCCTCAGCCGGCGTCTGCCGGAGGGTCTCGCCCCGCGCCAGCGTACCCAGGTCGCGTTTGCCGTTTGGGAAGGGTCACAGAAAGAGGTCGGCTCGCGGAAGATGCGTACCGGCTGGATTCCGTTGCTGGTGAGGGAGGCAAGATGAACACCATCGAAGACAACCGTTTGCTCGCAGAGGCCGCCGAGTGGCGGCTGCTCGGCATGCTGTTCGAGTGTCCCAAGCCGGGCTGGCGGGAGCAGGTGGCCGGCCTTGGCGCCGAAGTGCCCGACCCCGACTTGCAGGCCGCCGCGGAACGGGCGCAGGCCGAGGCCGGCGAAGGCGCCTATCACTCCATCTTCGGACCCGGCGGCCCGGCCGCGGCGCGCGAGGTCAGCTACATCGAGTCGGTCCAGCTCGGCTACCTGCTCTCGGAACTCGGCGACTACTACGCAGCCTTCGCGTATCCTGCCAGCGAGCCCCGCGACCACGTATCGGTCGAGGCCAATTTTCTGGGCTACCTGCGCTTGAAGGAGGCCTTCGCGGCCGCCAATTCCAGCCCGCACCAGGCTGTTACCCGCGAGGCAGCCGAGCATTTCCTCGCCGATCACCTCTCGATGATCGCCGAGCCGCTCGCGAAGGCCCTGGAGTGCTGCGGCCAGCAGTACCTGACCCTCGCGGGCCGCGCCCTCCTCCGGCGCACCGGCCCCCGGCGAAAGGCCGGCTCCAATCTTCTCCCGGTCCTCGGCTCGTCCCCGGAGGATTGCGGTTTCGCGTGTGGTGAGTCCTGACGCCGGAGGTATGTCGTGCCGCAACGTCTCTTACTTCTTGTTTTTCTGCTTCCCGCAATTTTGATGGCGCAGGCGCCTGCGCCCAAGCCGATCAAGCTCGGACCGCTCACCGTGAACGGCAGCCTCCGTACCCGCGTTGAAGCCTGGGATTGGTATCATGGCGCCGCCGAAAACGCTTACCCGTTTTCCGGCTCGATCTTCCGGCTCGCGCTCGGCCAGCAGGCCAAGTCCATGGATTGGCAGATCGAAATGGCGCTGCCGGTCCTGCTCGGCCTCCCCGACAACGCCGTGGCCCCTGGAACGCCGGGGCAGCTTGGTCTTGGTGCGACCTACTTCGTTGCCAACAGCCGCTCGCAAAACGCCGCGCTGCCCTTCGCCAAACAGGCCTTCGTGCGCTTCAAGAACCTCGGCGGCAGCGCACCCCAGAGCGTGCGCCTCGGACGCATGGAGTTCGTCGAAGGCGCCGAAACGGTTCCCAAGAACGCGACCCTCGCGGGCGTCAAACGCGACCGTATCGCCCACCGCCTCATCGGCCACTTCGGCTGGACCCACGTGGGCCGCAGCTTCGATGGCCTCCAGTACAACTACAACACCGGCAGCCAGAATGTGACCGTCATCGGCGCGCGCCCGACCCGAGGCGTCTTCCAGACCGACGGCTGGGGCCAACTGGATGTCGCCCTGCTCTACGGCGCTTACACCCGGCCCCTGAACTGGAAGAAGAGCGCCGCTGAGTTCCGCGCCTTCGGCATCTACTACGACGACTGGCGCGCGGTTCTCAAGACCGATGCCCGGGCGATTGATGCCCGGCGCGCCGACACCGCCAGCCTCCGCATCGGCACGTTCGGTGGTCATTACATCCACACCTGCGACACCGCGGCGGGAACCTTCGACCTGATGTTTTGGGGTGCGCTCCAGACTGGACGCTGGGGCGTGCTCGACCACCGCGCCGCCGCTGGCTCGGCGGAAGTAGGCTACCAGCCCCGGATCCTCCCCCGCCTCAAGCCCTGGGTCCGCGCCGGCCTCCATCACGGCTCCGGTGACGGCGACCCTCGCGACGGCACTCACAATACCTTCTTCCAGGTCCTGCCGACCCCGCGCTGGCTCGCCCGCTTCCCGTTCTACAACCTGATGAACATCCAGGACGGCATGGTCGAGCTGGTCCTGCGCCCGCACCCGCGTGTGACCGTCCGCTCCGAAGCCCACACCCTGCGCCTCGCCAACGCCAACGACTTCTGGTACCAGGGCGGGGGCGCCTTCCAGCCCTGGACCTTCGGCTACGTCGGCCGTGCCACCAGCGGCGGGCGCAGCCTCGCCACGCTGTTTGACGTAGGCGCAGACTACACCGTCAACGCTCGTGTTACTCTCGGTGCCTACTTTGCCGCCGCGCAAGGCAAGTCCGTGATGCAGGCGATCTACCCCCAGGGGACCAACGCCCGGTTTGGCTATGTCGAGTTGGGGTATCGATTCTGACGGCTGGTCAAGGCCAAGAAAGGGACACCCCGTCAAACGCGATTGGAAACCGCACCCAAAATCTTCCGAGGACTCGGAAGTCGTTTAAGCGCATGATGTTACGCATCGACAGAAACTCGGCGGCAAATCCGCCGTCTAATTTTACCGAATGGTATTGAAACTCAATCAGTTACAGCCATCTCTCGCGTCGGCTCTTTTGGGAATTTCTTGTAATGTAGCGCTCGGGGAGCCAATTCCTGCTTGGCACCCCAAGTCGAACAAGGCTGTTAACCATAGTTGGCGCGTCGCCAAACGTTTCCGATTCCCTTTGTCGAAGCGATCGTCAACCCCAATTGCTGAGGAACTCGACGCGGTTCCCCATACTCGACATGGTCACGCTGGCGCGAAGACGCAAGATCCGACGCAACTGCGCGCCCACCGAGAACCGTTGCTGCGCTGCCAGAATCATGCCGGCATGCTCGCGTCCGGCACTGGTCCATTGCGTGTGAAGTCGATAGAAATCGGAGACGTTGAACGTGTAGAGGACACACTCGCGTTCGGTAGCGAAGGCCAACTGTTCCGCGTCGGTCTTCTCGGTCAGACCGGCATCCATAACGGTGACCACTGTGACACCACGAGAACGAAGAGCCGTCACCAGACGACTATGCATCGCATCTTCGTCGAAGTAGAGCTTGATCTGATTCACGGATGTGGATCAGCGCTGGTGTTGTCGTTCCAGAACCTCGGTCTCGTGGTCCTCGGCTGCCAGGTCTGCGTCGATTTCCTCTTGGTTGGCGTAGTAGTAGGTAAGAGCCGCATGAACCTGAGCCAGCGACAAGTGACCTCCGAACGTCTGTACGACCTCTTCCGGAATCTGACCCATGTTGTGCCACTGAGCGATCCGGCGAACGGAGACACCTGTCCCAGCAATGCACGGTCGCCCGCCTCGAATGTCAGGACGTCGAGAGATCAGGCTGCCAATCTCGGTCACGGTTGCCATCGACTTCAAGTATAACGCACTGCCGAGGTGCGGGAAGCTTGGCCGAGGATGCCCTTTACCGGAAGTCATAGACGGCGAACGGTTTTGCCGGTGTCTCTCCCTCGCCGAACTTCCGGAATTTCCTTCGTGTAGCGCTCGGGGAGCCAAACTCTTTCCCTCCAACGTCTTCCCCTCAGTTCGTTGACAGCATCGCTGCGCCGGAAGTGCGCAACTGGCCGACGTTTCGCGCGTTCTCCGTCTCTCCGTTTCGTCCGCGTCCTGCTTGACCCGCCAGCCCTGGCGCCCTCCAACCTTTACCGAAGCCACTTTCTCCACGTCTCCAGTTCGGTTCCCGGCTCTTGGTTAACTCGCGCGAGAAATTGTCCGATCCAACCCGGACACTTTCCAAACTTTCCGCGTATATAGTGAACGGAAGCCCACCAGACAGCGCTTCGACCGCCAAGCGGAGATCGTTGTGGGTGGTCTCGACAGGAGACCGCTCATGCCCGATCGCGATTCCGCGCGCGACGACGCCATCCACGAAATCGCCGACCTTCTCGCCACAGCCTACCTGCGCCTCCGGTTTCCGGACCAGCCCAGCCAACTTGACTCTCCGGAGACGGAGAGCCCTCATGTAACTGCAGGTTAACGCCATGAGAGAAGAGACGATCAACACCACCGCGTTGCAGGAACAGATTGAGGGCCTACGGCACATGACCGTTGGGCAGCTCAAGGACAAGCACTGCGAGGTCTTTGGCGAGGAGAGCCGATCCAATCACAAGCAGTTCCTGTTCCGGCGGATCGCCTGGCGTATCCAGGCTAACGCCGAAGGCGGTCTCTCTGAACGCGCCCGTCGCCGCGCGCTCGAAATCGCGAACGACGCCGACCTCCGCATCCGGGCACCGAAGAACTTTCTGAAGCAGGAGGTCGATGACAGCCGCACGGTCGAGGCCCGCGTCTCGCCGACCGCCGATCCACGGTTGCCGATCGCCGGGACCCTGCTGGTTCGCCGCTTTCAGGGGAAGGACGTCGTAGTCCGGGTCCGGCAGGACGGTTTCGAGTGTGACGGCAGGCTATACGCATCGTTGAGCGCCGCCGTGCGCGTGGCAACAGGCACACGGTGGAACGGTTTCGCGTTTTTCGGCTTGGGCGATAAGCCGGGGAGGCAACGTGGCGAGTACAAATAACGGAACACCGAAACCGGTCCGCTGCGCGATCTACACGCGAAAGTCCACCGACGAGGGACTGGAAAAGGACTTCAACTCCTTGGACGCGCAGCGCGAGGCGGGCGAGGCATACATCCGCAGCCAGATGAGCGAGGGCTGGAGCTTGGTGCCCGCGCAATACGACGATGGAGGACACACCGGCGCCAACATGGACCGGCCCGCGTTGAAGCGGCTGCTGTCCGAGATTCAGGCCGCCAAGGTTGACTGTGTAGTCGTTTATAAGGTGGACCGCCTCAGCCGGTCCATTCGCGACTTCGCCAGGATGATGGACGTGTTCGACAAGCAGGGCGTCAGCTTCGTCTCGGTCACGCAGCAGTTCAACACGACCACGTCGCTAGGCAGGCTGACGCTGAACATCCTGCTTTCGTTCGCACAGTTCGAACGGGAGATCATCTCGGAGCGCACTCGTGACAAGCAGGTCGCCGCCCGCAAGAAGGGCAAGTGGACCGGTGGGCACCTCATCCTCGGCTACGACCTCGACTCGCGCAGCAGTCGGCTGGTGATCAACGGCGCAGAGGCGGAACGGGTGCGCTCCGTCTTCCAGTGGTACCTCGCTGGAGAATCAGTGTTCAGTATCACGGCGAAGGCCAACCAGTCGGGCTGGCACAACAAGCAGTGGACTACGCGGGACGGAAAGGCCTACGGTGGCCACCCGTTGCGCAGGGCGCACATCTACAACCTGCTCGCCAATGCCCTCTACACCGGCCAAGTCCCGGTTGACGGCGAACTCTATCCTGGCGAGCACGAGGCCATCATTGACCAGCCGACCTTCGATCTTGTTCAAGCGCGGCTGAAACAGAACTCGACCAACGGCGGCACCGGTCACCGCACGAAGATAGAGTCGCTGCTGCGAGGGCTAACCTACTGCTCCTGCTGTGGTGCGGCGATGTATCAAACGTACTCGTCCAGCAAGGAACGTCGGTATCGATACTACGTTTGCGCGCGCTCAACAACCGGCGGGCAACTACTGCGTGACCCGATCGGTGTCGGCACCCGCCGTCGAGGACGCGGTGGTCGAGAGCATCCGGCGCGTCAGCGTCCATCCACGAGTGTTGGAGGAGACGGCGCGCGTCATCCGTCAACGGCTAACCGAGGAGATCGGAAGGCTCCGCGAGGAGCCTAAACGGCATGCAGCTCCGCGTGAAGAATCTCAAGTCCCAGGTCGCGCGCCTGCGTCAGCCGGACCCCGGTCGTGGTTCCGAACTCAAGGAACAGATCGAGGTGGGCGAGACTCGCGCGACCGAACTCAAGCGCGAGATCATGATCCGCGAACGTACCCGCCTGGACGAGAAGGAACTGCGCAAGACGATGGAGTCCTTCGAGGAACTCTGGAAGACGATGAACATCCAGGAGCAGAGCCTTCTCCTGCGCCAATTGGTCGAGAAGGTAGGCTACGACAGCCGGACCGGTAAGGTGACCGTGAGCTTCAAGTCGGCCAGCGTCAAGGAACTCTGCCAGAAGTGAGGAATCGATGAGCACTGTAGACGTAGAAATTGCCATCCAAACGCGTCCAGGTCCAGGACGGCGCGGCCGCATCGCGAAGGTAGAGACCGCTCCCCATATTATTCCCCGCATCACTCGCCAGATGGCTCTCGCCATAAAGTTCCAGGGCATGGTCGACCGTGGCGAGGTCCGCGACTACGCCGACCTCGCGCGGCTCGGCTACGTCTCCCGTGCCCGCCTAACACAGATCATGAACCTGCTGCTACTCGCGCCGGACATCCAGGAGCAACTATTGCTTTCAGAATCCCCAACTGCCAACGTCCGCGAACCACATCTTCGCAGGATTGTCGACGTTGCGGATTGGACGGAGCAACGCTCTCGATGGGCTTCGCTGCGATGCCCGCAACCATAAGAAACCGCCTCCGCTAACCGGCTCATTCCCAGTCATTTATTTTCGCTTGGTTTGCCTCGACCCCGTCGAGAGCATACACTAAGAATTCCAGCGCCGCCATTATGGGTCTTCCACTGCTTCAGCCTTGGCTCCCAATACGGCGGTGGCAAGGCTGACCAGGCCAAAGACGCCTAATAAGTTGACTCCGTGACTCTCAACGAAGCCCAAACGCGAGCCCGGCAAATCGACCCGCAGTTGCGGGCTGCTGGCTGGAAACTCAACGACCGCACCCAGGTCCGGCTCGAGGTTCCAGTTGATGGCTACGACGCGGAGCCATGGAACGGCGTCACCGACTATTGCCTCTACGACGCAAGCGGCAACGTGCTCGCCGTCGTGGAAGCCAAGCGATGCTCCCGCAACGCGCGCGAAGCCGACGAACAACTCCGGCACTACGTCACTGAGATCGCCAAGAGGCAGCCATTTGCCCCCTTCGGGTTCATGGCCAACGGCCATGACATCTGGTTCTGGGAGGTCGGCCTTGTTAATCCGCGCCTCGTCGCCGGGTTCTTCGCGCCCACCGACCTGGAGCGGCTGAAGTTCTTGCGGCAGAACCGCAAGCCGCTCGAAGCGACCCCCATCAACAGCTCCATCGTCGACCGCCCCTACCAGCACGAGGCCATTCGCCGCCTCGCCGAGGCATTCGCCGCCAACAAGCGCCGCGCACTTCTCATCATGGCCACCGGCACGGGCAAGACGCGCGTAGCCATGGCCTTGATCGACGTCTTTCTGCGCGCCAATCAAGCGCAGAACGTTCTCTTCCTCGCGGACCGTGACGCCCTTGTCGAACAGACCCTGACAGATGGCTTCAAAGCCCACTTGCCGTACGAGCCACGCGACCGGGTTTACACGCATCAGATCGACAAGACCAAACGCCTTTTTGTTGCCACGGAGCAAACGCTGGCGCTGTGCTACACAAAGTTCAGCCCAGGTTTCTTCGACAAGACGCGTGATCGTTTTGTCGGGTGCATAAAAAAGGCGCCAAGCCGGCGATTCTCCATTTCCTTTTGTGTGGCCCTCCGCTGAGGTTAACTGTGTCCGTTCAAATTCATCGTCCTGCTGAGGCGCACATGCAAGCCAGCGGCGAAGGCCAGCATTGCTGTTTTTCTCTAGAGTCTAGGCTCCGGATCGGGCGCCGGTAGCGAGCGCGTCAACCAGGGCTTGCAATGTCGGCTGGCTGAGAGCGAACACTGTGACTACCGCGCGGCGCCCAGCCGTCGGAGGGAGATCAGCGCGGAATCTGCACGGGTGGGAGAAGAAGGGCCCAAGGAAAGGTAAGGGCCCTCATTCGGCAATTCGTCGGGACTAAAAAAGGACGCCCTCGGTCGCGTCCCCCTAGTTTATCTCCGTTCAGCACCAGCCCTACCCAGATCGGCGCTTGACTTCGGTCCCCGCTCGTGAGGTATCACGTCATTGACGGCAACATCACATAAGGACAGTTATGACAACCACTTACAGCGATGCAAAGATCATCGAGCTGTGGCTCCACAGCCAGCCCAGCCCGCTCACTCAAGCCTGTTACCGGCGCGACGCCGACAGGCTGGTGGCTAACGTACGTAAGCCGCTGAATCAAATCGGCTTGGCAGAGCTCCAGCGTTTTGCACGATCGCTCGCCGGCCTGGCCTCCGTTTCCCAGGCCCGAACGATCGCCGCCGTGAAGAGTTTGTTCGGCTTTTGCCAGCGCCTGCGGCACGTTAAGTCAAATCCCGCCAGTGAGTTGGCACTACCGCGCTACGAGGCCCGGTTGGCCGAAAGAGTTTTGTCCGAGGGGGTCGTGCATCGGCTGCTTTCTGTCGACGCCCGGCCGCGCGACCGTATCCTATTGCATCTGTTGTACTTCGCAGGTCTCCGGGTGTCGGAAGCCTGCAACCTCCGGTGGCGAAATCTGCAATTTTCCGACAACGCCGGTCAGGTCACCGTGTTCGGAAAGAGCGGCCGGACGCGGGCGATCCCGCTGCCGGAGCCGTTGTGGCGGGACCTCACCGAGCTGCGCAGGGCGGCTGGCCGCGAGGCGCCGATCTTCCCGTCCCGGAGCGGAAAGCCTCTCGACCGCGGGCGCGTTCGGATGATCGTGCGCCAGGCCGCCAGGCGCGCCGGCGTCGACGCTGCCGTCAGCCCGCACTGGCTCCGGCACGCCCACGCGAGCCATGCGCTGGACCGGGGCGCACCCATCCACCTGGTTCAGGCGACCCTTGGCCACAGTTCGGTCGCGACGACCAGCGTGTACTTGCACGCCCGGCCGGGGGATTCCAGCGCGCGATACCTTACTGTCTCCAGATTTCCTTCAGAATCTGCAACTTCTCGCTTGCCTTTGGCGCCGACCCGAGTGATGAATGGGTCCGCGGTACAGACCGCCAAAGGAGAAATCACGATGACAACGACTACCGAAGAGCAGGCGAAAGCCCCAGCCTCCGCAACCACGCGGAAGTCGAAGGCCGCCAAAAGGGCCACCGGTGCGCCACAGCCGCGCCGTAGCGCGTCGAAGGCGCCCAAGACGGGGAAAGGTACCACCCGCGCCCGCGAACGCGCCCAGGGCGGCCAAAAGGCGAAAAAGGACGCCAAGGTTGGCGGTCCACGCCCGGGCAGCAAGACCGCCAAGGTCCTGGACCTGCTCCGGCGACCCGGCGGGGCGACGGCGAAGGAGCTCATGAAAGCCACCGGCTGGCAGCCGCATTCCGTCCGGGGGTTCCTGTCCGGGACCGTCGGCAAGAAGCTGGGCCTCGCGCTCCAGTCCACCAAGGGCGAGGACGGCGAGCGCCGCTACTCGCTCAAGGGCTGATCACAGCCAGATTCGAACAACTCGGCCGCCGGGGTTTCCGCCACGGCGGCTTTCTTCGTTTGCGGCGCACCGTTGACGCGAGCTTCGGACTCGCGTATAAACAAATCAAGGGCCCGGTTCGACAGGCCAGCGCCAAGCGCCCCCTCCGAAAGATCCCGAAATCCAATCGAAGAGGTTTTCGATGAGCGATCTCGTGGTGTGCTCATGGCCGATCGAGAAAGTCATTCCCTACGCGCGGAACAGCCGGAAGATCCCCGGGCGCGCGGTCGACAAGGTCGCGGCGTCGATCAAGGAGTTCGGCTTTCGGCAGCCCATCGTCGTGGACAAGGATGGTGTTGTCGTCTGCGGCCAAAAACCCGCCTTTTGGCTGCGAAGAAGCTCGGCTTTCGCCACGTTCCCGTCCACGTCGCCGCGAACCTGACGCCCGCGCAGGTCAAAGCGTACCGGTTGATGGACAACCGCAGCCACGAGGAGACCGACTGGGACTTCGATCTGTTGGGACCGGAACTGGAGGAGATTCGCGGCCTCGACTTCGACCTGAGCCTGACGGGCTTCAGCGACGCGGAGATCGACCGGTTCCTGGCGGACCCGGACGCCGATGACCGCGCCAACCTCGTTCCGCCGGCGCCCGAGCATCCCGCCACGAAACCTGACGAGCTCTGGCTCCTGGGTGACCACCGGCTCATCTGCGGCGATTGCACGCAGGCCGACGTCGTGGCGAGGCTTCTCGGCTCGGCGAAGCCGCTCCTGATGGTCACCGACCCGCCCTACGGAATCGCGCTGGACTCGGAATGGCGCGACCGCGCCGGGATCAACAAGCACGGTCCGGCGGAAGCGAGCTACATGAAGCACCGGATCGCCGGCCACACGAACACGTCGATCTCCTCCGACACGATCGCCGACTGGTCGCACGCCTTCGAGCTGGTTCCGTCTCTGCAGGTCGCCTACATCTGGCACGCCTCGCGCTTCACCTCCGAGGTACTGGCGGGCCTGCTGCGCGTCGGCTTCGTGCACCACCAGCAAATCATCTGGCGCAAGACGCAGGCCGCGCTAACGCGCACGCATTACTGGTTCCAGCACGAACCTTGTTGGTACGTCCGCAAAAAGAACGCGCCCTGGTTCGGCCGGCCCGGCGAGAACACCACGATCTGGGACGCGGCGTCGCCCAAGATGATCATGGGCGGCTCCGACGAAGAGAAATTCGATCATCCAACGCAGAAGCCGATCGAACTGATGCGGCGCCCAGTACTGAACCATACCAAGCGCGGCGGCGCTGTCTTTGATCCGTTTCTCGGGTCGGGCACAACGCTCATGGCCGCCGAGCTCACCGGGCGCGCCTGCTACGGCGTAGAGCTCGACCCGAAGTACTGCGATCTGATACTTCAGCGCTGGCAGGACTTCAGCGGCCGCCGGGCGACGCTCGATGGCGACGGCCGCACGTTCGACGAGATCAGGAGCGAAAGGCTCAAAGTGGCCGCATGAATCGAGCGCTGCCGCCGCGAGATCGCGGCCACCGAGGCGCTGATCCGCGGCGGTCATCCGGACCTCGAAGGATTGTGCCTGGCGCTCGCGGACTGGGGCGCCGAACTACGACTGCTTGAAGGAGGGACGAAGAATGGGACGACCTGAAGCCAAAATCGATCTCGTCGAACTGGAGAAGCTGTGCACCATGCAGTGCACCAACGAGGAGATCGCAGCGTTTTTCAACGTCAGCCCCAAGACGATCGAGCGGCGGCGGAAGTCAAAGGCGTTTGCCGAGGTGATGGATCGCGCGCGGGCCAAGGGGCGCGTGTCGGTGAGGCGCAATCTGTTTCGCTTGGCGAACGGCGGCAACGTCGCGGCCGCGATCTTCCTGTCCAAGAACCTGCTCGGCTATCGCGACGTCGTGAACACCGAGCACAGTGGCCCCGAAGGTGGACCCATTCAGGTGGCCTCCCGATCCGATCTCTCTCAACTCAATGATGAAGAACTCCAGCAGCTACGCAGCATTGCTAACAAGGTCCATCCACGAGGAGATTGACCGCGAGTTTGCCGCCCGCAGCCTGACTGAGTTTGTCCGGCTCGCCTGGCCGGTGCTGGAGCCGGCCACGCCGTTTGTTCCCGGCTGGCACATCGACGCCATCATCGAGCACCTGGAGGCGATCACCCGAGGCCAGATCCTGAACCTGGTCATCAACGTCCCGCCGCGACACATGAAGAGCCTGCTGGTGTCGGTGTTCTGGCCGAGCTGGGAGTGGATTCGGTGGCCGCAGCGGCGGTGGCTGTACAGCAGCTACGGGGCGCAGTTGAGCATCCGAGATTCAGTGAAGTGCCGGCGCCTGATCGAGTCCACTTGGTATCAGTCCAATTGGGGCGATCGATTCGCGCTCACCAGCGACCAGAACACCAAGACCCGGTTCGACAACGACCGGTCCGGCTATCGGATCGCAACTTCCGTGGGTGGGCCGGCCACTGGGGAAGGCGGAGATCGAATCGTCGGCGACGACCCACACAACGTGCAAGAGGCCGAATCTGACGCCGTGCGGAAGGCGACGATCGATTGGTGGGACATGGTGATGTCCACGCGCGTGAATGACCCGAAAACCACCGCCAAGGTCATCGTGATGCAGCGCTGCCACGAACAGGATCTCAGCGGGCACCTGCTCCAGAGGGGCGGCTGGGAGCATCTCTGCCTGCCGGCCGAGTACGAGGGGGCAAGTAGGTCTACTTCGATCGGCTGGAGCGACCCGCGCACCGAGCCGGGCGAGCTGCTGTGGCCGCGGCGGTTCGGCAGCAAGGAGATGGAGGATCTCAAGCGCAGCTTGGGCAGCTACGCGGGCGCCGGCCAGCTCCAGCAGCGGCCCTCGCCGGCCGAGGGCGGGATGCTGAAGCGGCACTGGTGGCGGTACTGGCAGCCGCCGGGCGCCAATCTGCCGCCAGTGGTCGTCAGGTTCCCGGACGGGTCGCTGGGCTCACTCGAAGCCGCCGAACTGCCCCCAGCGGTCGAGGAGCAGATCCAGTCCTGGGATTGCGCCTTCAAGGACCTGGAAACTTCTGACTTCGTGGTGGGGCAGGTCTGGGGCCGGTGCGATGCGGACCGCTTCCTGCTGGATCAGGTGCGCGCCCGCATGGACTGCCCGGCGACGGTGAAAGCAGTCCGGGAGCTGTCGGCGAAGTGGCCCTACACGTTCGCCAAGCTGATCGAGGACAAGGCCAACGGACCGGCCGTCGTCCAGATGCTGCAACACGAGATCGGCGGCGTGATCGCAGTGACACCGGAAGGCGGCAAGATGGCCCGCGCCGCAGCGGTGAGCCCGCAGATCGAGTCCAGGAACGTGTACTTGCCCCACCCACATGTGGCGCCTTGGGTTGCGGGTTTCATCGAGGAGTGTGCAGCCTTTCCCAACGGGGCCCATGACGACCAGGTGGACGCGGCGACCCAGGCGCTGCTGCGGTGGAGCATTGATCAAGGGAGGAACTACGTGCTGATCTACGAGCACGACTATGAAATCAGCCGGTATTGAGGGGGCGCATGAGGGCTTGGCGGCCAAAGCGAGCTGGGAAGCGCTGGCTGTGTTGCTAGCGTCCGAGTGAGCTATCTCAACAATCGCCGCACCGACGTCCTGGAGATGCCCAGTTCTCGCGCGATCCCGGACTTGCTCACCCCAGGCAGGAACGGACTGTTAGCGTGCCTCTTCCGAACGTGGGCTGTTCCCAAACAGTCCAATCATCAGGTCTACATACAAGCCGGTAGCAGGATATAGGGTGGCGTACCACGCATCGATGGAAAGCGGCAACACCGAGCTATCGCCCTGCTGGGCGACCGACAGGGCATTGAGATGCACGACTGCAAGCACCGCTGCTGTGAGCGGTATCCAGGCAGTGAATGCAGTGCTGAGCCAGACGAGGCGGCGCGCAGACCTGTCAATCTTCAGTCGGCGCTTGAGATTCAGGCAGGAAGAGAGCGGCTCGTGCAGGAGCAACAGAGCCAGACTGATAAACAACAACCAGTCTCGGTACTTGCCATGGCTGAGGTAGACCTGCACACGGACCGATTCGTGGATCGCGGAAAGCACAACAGCTGCTATGCCGAAGAGAATCCAGCAGCTGCGGCTTGTTGCCGTGATGCCAAAGCCTAGCACGCGTGCCGAATACAGAGCACCGACTATCATGAGCAGGACGCCGAAGCCGCACAAGATGTAGACGATCGTCATTATGGCAAATGGAAGGATCGCGAACGAGCCCGGCGAATCAACAGGGTAGCCCGAGAGCACTGCGCAGATGAACGCTGCGATGCTTAGGCAACTCAGGGAGAACACCAGCATCATCAAGGCCATCGAGACATCAAAACGGTAAGGAGCTTCTCTTTGCCGCCTTGCCGTGTCGCTGAACAGTTGGACGTACGGGCCCACTATGAACGAGATAAACAACGCTGTTGCCGCTGCCAGGATGCTTAGGACTGCGGCCTGCGATGCAGCTTCCAGAGGAATGTTCCAGGTGGGTTGTGCCCGGCCACTGAGGCGGCCGGGCGTCCAGAAGAATGAGATAGCGACTAGGGCAGCGGCCAGCAATAGCTGCCACCAGTGGTCACGCGCTACCTGCCGAAACTTACGAAACACAGGCCTACCACGAGGCGGATGATACCTGGAACACTCTAGCACAGACCGCCAAACTACGGGCCGCCGCCTCGTCCGTCGGGGTACGCGCAAGCGGAATCGGAGGCGGAGCGCCACCATGCCGGGCACCGCCGATCAGGAGCCCTAAATTCTAGGCCGTCTGCGAGAAGCGAGGGAGCCCCACGACTTCCTCGTGAACAACGAGGGCTACGGCCTACCCGCCACGCGCCGTCTGCCATACGCCGACTACGGCATCATCCTCTTCCAAGCGGTGACCGGCAGTCCCGCGCCGCAGACCGTCTCGACAGCATCGTACGGCGCGAACCGCCTTGGCCTGGAGGTCTGGCGGTTCGTCCACATCGATCTCGGCGGCGGGAATGAGGAGTTCGTGCAGGTGCTCGCCGTCGATCCGGACAACCAGACCTTCGACGCGATTGTAACGGGGAACCATCTGGTCGGCGAGAGCATCCGTCCGGCCATCTGGCCGACGCCCATCATGAACGAGGGCGACGACCTTGCTTTCGATATCCTCGCGGTCGCGTCGCCGGACTCGGGTGCCGACCTGACGGTGGTGATCCAGACGTGAGCGCGGCCACTTCCTACATTCCGACTTCGGGACAAGGCCAGGAGTGGGGCAGTCGGCACGACTGCTTCCAAGCTGTTCGGCCGATAGCTTGTGGGAAGGGCTGTTCGCGCCAGGTATCAGCGGCGTTGTCTGGAAGGTTGAGATGTGGTCTAATTCCCGTAGCCAGTGCGAAAACCTTCAAGAGTTCCGGTGCGAATGAACAACTCGGCCCGTGCGCGTGTGGAACCGTGGCGTGCAAGGGGTTCACAGCTCGCTCGAATCGGCTGCGGATCCCGTATCCGGTGAGCCACTGAGGATTAGGCGATGCGACTGGTCGGCCTAAGAGTAAGGCCGCCTGGGAGGTGTCCGATGGAAATCCGGCTTGAACATGCGAACCTCGGCGTACGTGACATCGAGGCAATGATCCGTTTTTTGAAGACAGCGTTTCCTGAGTTTCTGGTGCGCGGCGAAGGCAAAAGTCGTGACGGAACACGATGGGTCCACATAGGCACCAATGGCACCTACATTGCCTTGGGTCAAGCGAAAGCAGATTCCGAGAGACATTGGATGCCGTACAGTGGCGAGCCAGGAGTGAACCACCTCGCCTATGAGGTGGATGACGTAGAGTCGCTGCGCGTGAGGCTCAAAGCAGCAGGATACCGGGAATCGACCGTCCCGAACGCGCACCCCCACCGGAAGCGCGTCTACTTCTACGATCCCGAGGGGAATGACTGGGAGTTCGTACAGTACTTCTCTCAGGACCCTGCCGAGCGAAACGACTATGCGTTGCCCGACTCGTAGTGCTCGCTTCACGCGGCCTAACGAGGGCATGCAGCCCACGCGCTGATGCGCGCGGCTGATACCGCCGTGTTAGATTCTTAGATCGAAGATCGTAGACAGGAATACTTCAACATTCTACAGCGTAACATCAGGCTGCGGCGAGCAGGTCAACGATGTTCTCGATGGCCTTATCCGCTTTGTGGTAAGCGGCTTCCA
>Ga0247727_10000135_pt1 | contig 163302 bp, 263 predicted proteins | sample WisWelCaveWW1625_FD_202498 | JGI IMG/M metagenome (GOLD analysis project Ga0247727, IMG submission 202498) | Biofilm microbial communities from Wishing Well Cave, Virginia, United States - WW16-25 | ecosystem: Environmental > Aquatic > Deep subsurface > Groundwater > Cave microbial mat... | reverse complement strand
ACTATCTGTGGAGAGACAGCTGGAAGACGGCATACGAAAACTTCTTGCGCGGAACAAAGTGTGTAGAGACAAGAGCACGGGCATACCTGTCCTACGACTTCACGATAAAAGAAGGATTCATTACTAATATGGCCATGAGCCAGACGCAGAATCCGATCAACATGGTGTCGCTGTCATTCCAGATGTATGTCACTAGAGAGGTGAATGTGCAAGGTAGAGAGGCGCTATTGAAAGACGCAAAAACTCTTCTTGAGAACGCAAACGCGCTTCCGGCTGACCTCGAGGCTCGCGCACAAGAAAAGATCGACTCGATTTAATATGCCATCTAAGAATCTTTCATTTAAGGTTTACATCGAGGGGATCGAGGTCCCGTTTAGTGAGTGCACAATTTCGATTTTCCCAAACGCTCCAACGTCAGCAAACATATCTCTTATCCCGTCAAACGGAGCATTCAAACTAAGGCCGAGATCGCTTGTGCACGTTTTTTACATGGATGATTTTGATAACAAGATAGAGTGGCGGCTTCTTTGGGAAGGTGAAATTATAGGGATAGGTTACTCCCAACAGGCCGGAGGAAGCAGGAGCGCTATCGCTCAGTGTATCGATTTGTCTGGATATTGGGCGCACACGAAGCAGTACTTCATGAATGCGGAAGATTTTGGAGAGGGTGGGAAGATAGTAGCCTTTCTTGGCCTGAAACAAGTCGAGGTCACCGTGGACGGCAAGCTATCCACATTCTACTCAAGGTATTTCGGGCCAGGGGTGTCTATTCTAGACTCAGTCCTAACGATGCTTAGGGACTTCACTGACAGGCTTGTCTTCTACAGCGATGTTAATTCTCGTGTAAATCTTAATGCTAAGATTGACGCGGCTCCAGACGAAGCAGTCGCGAAGCTTATTGAAGCAAGGACAATAGAAGACCTTGTTGACCAGAGCATGGGGCACTTGGGCGGAAACGCAACGATTCTAGATATTGTTAATTCGATCAAGGGGGTTATTTACTACTCCCACGTAAATGTCGGACCGCCAGTATTTGAGAGCAAGCCTGAAGAGGTCGCGATAAAGACATTTGCAGAAGCTCCAACAGACGGCACAAGAAAAGACGATATAAAGCAAGAGGAGCCACAGCGCGTTGAGACTGGGACTCCTAGAAAGTTTACTCGTTCAAACTATTATAGGAGCTTTATATTTAAGCCAACAACGCACTTTACAATTCCGCCGATGTGCAATGTCATGTTCCCAGACGTCATCAGCGGGATAAACTATTCTCGCTCGTATATTAGCGAACCAACAAGACTTAAACTAAAAGCGCATCCGTACGCGGTCAATACTCCAGAGGGCCAATCAGAAAACCTTCAGCCACTTTATTTCGCTCCAGCGGAACTCGGGGCCGTACTAGACACATTGGGCGTTTCAACGATCAAGAGTTCTGAGGTTATTGGCTTAAGAAGAGATGATGTGGACACAACGAGTTCTAGCGCTGACAGTGTAAAGCCAAGGTTCTTTATGATTACCGAGGAAGAGCTAGAAAAGGGAGTCCTTTCTATAGATGCTCCACTCGCGTATGGAAGATACAACGCAACAAGCGCCGCGGAGGGCGAGCCGCACAGGAATCTTGCTAGAGTGGCTGAGTATTCATACTTGCTTATGAAGTACGAAAGCCGGTCGATAAACATTGTTGGTGAGTTCAATCCGCATGTCGTGGCAGATTTCCCCGCCATAGCATTCTCTGCCCCAAGGAGCTATCTGTTCAACGTATCTAGCATTATGCACACCATAAGTGGATCTGGAGGAAGTCAGACACAGATATCCGGAACACACACACGCGAGCTGGACGCGGACAACACAGAGGATCTTCCTGTTCTTCCTGCATGGATTAGCGAAAGCTACCTTCCGGACACAGCGGAGCTAACCTATAGGAAGCTACTCGGCTGTGGGTCTCTTCAGACCAGCGAAAGCGCTGCAGACGGGAAAACGAATAAAGACGTTGGGATTGCTTTAATAACGCAGAAGGAAAAGGAAGACAAGCCATTAATGCTTACGGCCGACATTGTTGACATTCCAAATGCGACATCAAATCTTTCAGGCGTTGAAAAGCCCCCAGAGACAAGCGCTGCAAAGAAGGCTGCAGTAAGGAATAACAAGGTCTACAACTTTGCAAAATTGGCGAATAGGATTTACGCGTTAGACAAGAGCAAGGATACAGGCACGTCAGAATGGGACCAGGCAGAGGATAAGTATCAGTATGCTGATAAGTATAGGCGTAGAGAAGGAATCGCGACCATGAACCAGGTTTTTGTGGATCACTATGGTCTGTCTCCAGGTGGAGACGTGAATACTAGAGATAGATCGGCTTCTGAGTGGACCAAGGAAGGTGGAGGCGGCCCGTTTGACTATAGCCTTAAAAAGCAGATAGAGGGGCAGTCTACTCTAAGAAGCGGCAATAGAAAAATCATTACTAGCGATAGGCATAAACAGGTTGTTGTGAAGGCGTATGTTGAAGAAATAAAGCAATTAGCTTTGAGAGGGTAGCGTGGCAGAAGATATTAAAAAGCAGGACCAGGATCTTTGGAAGCAGTGGAACAAAACCAAGGACCACGGCGCTCTCAGTGATCTTCTAAAGTCGATGAACCCCATGATTCAAAAGCGCGTTAACGCCTTTGAGGCAGCGCCGGTTCCAAGGTCAGCAATCGAGGCCGAAGCGAAGAAGCTTGCTCTTAAAGCATTTCAAACGTATGACCCGAATAGAGGGACACAGCTGAATACGCACGTCGGGAACTACCTCCAGAAGGTCTATCGTTATGTCTCTGGCCTTCAGAACGTCGCAAGGATCCCAGAGCATCGGACCATGAAGATTCAGACATTCAAGAATGTTAAGGCAAGCATGGAATCGTCGAAGGGCCGCGAGCCCACCATAGATGAGCTTTCAGACGAGCTTGGGTGGAGCCCTAATGAAGTTTCGCGCATACAAACAGAACTCAGAAAAGACCTATCACATTTTGGGTCATTTGGAGACACCAGATTTGTAGACTTCGATAGGACAAACGAAACGATTAACTTCGCGTACTATGAGCTCACACCGAAGCAGAAACTTATATTTGATTACGGCGTTGGTGCTAACGGCAAGGAAAAGCTTTCTATCTCTCAGATCGCCACTCGCCTAAAGATGACTGAAGAGGACGTTATTAAGGCTAGATCAGAGATAACAAATAGAATCAAGGAACGCATGTAGCGTGGCTAACGAGACTGGCTTCCCAATAAAGAAGGCAAGCCTCGGAACCCTTATAGGTTCCGCATCGGCCAGCGTTCCTGCAGAAGCATCCAGGGACATGGTTCCTTTGCTTACAAACCCGAACGCAACCGTGACTAAAAATGAGGTTAGAGACCACGCCGTTGATCTGGCTTCAAGGGTGGCCTCTGACGTCGTTGAGAACGCGAAGTTTCTTGATTCATTTGCGAGTTCTGAGTCGGCATTAACAGACGGGCTCAAAACAAAGGTAATCTCTGGGATTGATCCTGAACTAAGTGCGATCACGTCTTTAACAGGGGAAACAGAAAGCATTCCAGAGCTCGTTAAAAACTCGATTGCAAAAATTGTTGGGACGATAAATATAACTGGATATTCAGATCTCATCACAAGAGGCTCAAAGGACCTAATAGGGGACCTTACGAGCCAAAAGGCTGGTGGGTCTATTTTGATCGGTCTTGGGAAAGAGAACGTAGGAAACGTCAGGGTTACAGATGTTTTGCGTGGAGACTTCTCTGGTATCAAGTCTATCCCAGCTACGTTCGTATCTGTTGCCGAAGCCAAGCTTAGTAAGGCTTTTGGTCTTATGGGGTACGCCATAAATGCCGACCCAGCCGGTGTATTTCATATAGGGAAAAGCGGGATAGTTAATCTTATCGCGCTTCTCGCAGACAAGAATAAGATCCTGGACGACATTGATCAGATAGTTGATGACATCTACAGCCGGCTGGCCGTTATTGGGCCAGATTGGTATGGATTCAGCAGAAGGCAAGAGATCGTTGATGCGAGAAACAAGCTACACGACGCCGACGTAAGGCTCACGACTGTTAAGAGCGCCGTCATAAACACGGGGTCTTTCCAGGAAGAAACATTCGACGCCGCGAAGACAGACATACATGACGCAAAGGATATAGTCTGCAACTTCAAGGCTATCTACGAGCGCATATTCCCTGGAGCTCAAATCGTCCAGGCGGTAGAGATACTGGCCCTCCTAGAATATCTAAACACCAAGATACTTCTTCTAGAGAAGAAGCAGCGGTTCATCGACAATGCCAAGAAAGCGATGGAAGAGTTCATCCCGAACTTCCAGTTTGCCGGAGGAGAGCCGCTTGGCGGAACAGTTGCGAAAAGGCTGAATAACGTTGGTGCTGGGATGCTTGAGATGCTTCAGGAAGAGATCCGCAGCATCATTGCGTCAATGGATGCAGACATCGAAAAGAATAGCGAGATTCGATTCATAATTGATACCAAGATTTGGTGTATTCAGCTTGGGATCGTCCTAGAGACAACAAGATTCACTGGTGGCGTGGTGGATGATTACCTATCTAACGACCCAGACGGGTACAAAACAGACTTCCAGTTTAGAGCCGACACGAGCAAGCTGATATCGTTTCCAGACTTCACTCAGCTTATACATACGCTAAAAGCTTTCAAGCAGGCGGCTGAGGAGAAGCTTGTTAATGATACAAGTCTTCCTAATATCGCAAACCTTGTATCGCAGATCCACTCTTTGACTGCCGCGGAACGCGCAAACAACGATAGTCTTACAAACGCGTTCTCTGGGTTTGCTGGTCCGGCAGTCTCTATGGTCGCTGGAGCTCTCGCGGTTATAGAGGACCTTGGGCTAGACAGGCTTGCAAAGATAGCAAGGAACGGAGACTGGAACGAGTTCTGGAAAACGACGGCAGACACGGCCACCTCAACCGGATCATTCGCGAGCACACTAACAAGCGCAATGGCGCTCGTTCGCCAAGGTGGCGGAGCGTCAAAGCTAAAGGCTCAGGACGCAATATTGAGGGTTATCAAGAATAGGCAGAGGTCGGAACAGCTTTCTGCTGCTGTGAACTCCGGATTTGATAGGTCGGCTATCCAGCTTGCATTTAAACCTAAGTTGATTGAAATCCAGAATATATTAGAATCTGCAGAGTCTCTGGAATTAACAGCGTGACAAAATGCCAGATATTAGAGTAACAGTACCAAACAGGCACAACTTCATCATTCCAACCAGCACCAATTTCCCATTGGCGATCGGTGGACTTGGTGAGCTTATTCAGATTATTTACAAGAGCCTTCTCACTACACCTGGAAACGACATCTTTAATCCTCAGTATGGCGCAGGCATTGCCGCGATACTCCCATCTGCTGCCAACAGGAAAAGCGAGCAATCTGTTCGCTCTGACGTGTCTATCGCTATTATGAAGGCAGAGGAAGACATCAAGAGGCTTCAATCTGTAAGCAAGGATCAGCTAACTGCTGACGAAGCCCTTGATTCCCTTGGCGTGGTATCGCTTGAATTTGATATAGAGCAAGCGCTGTGGAGTCTTGAGTTGTCTGTTACTTCTAGAGCTGGGATTACTGCGATTGTCGGTCTTGATATTAATGGCTTGGCTATCACTGGTTAGGAGGCTTAAATGGCATTCGATCTTCCAGCGATTAAATTCATAGAAACTCTCCTGAAGGAGAATTTCCCAGACTTTGATCTCCGTGAGGGAACGGCCTACAGAGATATGCTTATCAAGCCGACAGCCCTGATCCTTCAGCCGTATCGAGATCAGGCGAACATCATTAAGAGAAATATGTCTCTTCTGAACTTCGACACAATGTTCGATGAGGAGCTTGACTCCCTGGTAGCAAATGTGTTCGTTGATAGGAAGGGCGGGACTCCTTCGGTTGGCTCGGTAAGAGTGTTTTTCTCAAGCCCTAGGGACGTCACGATAGACCAGGACGTTCTATTCCTTACTGATGACCAGATTCAATTTCGTCCGATCAATCAGACAACGACCACAAGCGAAGCAATGCGCCTAAACACTGACGGCGTGATGTTTTTCATCGATGTTAATTGCATTGCCGTCAACTCTGGAGAAACAGGAAACGTCGACGCCGGAAGGATCGTGTTCACAACCGGAGCGCCTAGCGGAGTCATCAGAGTTAACAACGCAGAAGATTTCACTGGCGGATCTAGCGGAGAGACAAACACTCGGCTGTTCTCAAGAACAAAAGAATCAATCGGGACTAGAGACCTAGTAACGCGCAGATCCATTAATACCGTGATCTTGGAGAAATTCCAACAGGTTGAAGACATCATCACGGTTGGGTTTGGCGATCCGGAGATGAATAGGGATATTGTCGGGATAGCCTTGAATTATCTGGAGCTAATCCCTACGGCGCTAACTGGGTCTGTCACTGGAGGACTTCCTCAGTTCACAGACACGACCACAAACTTCATCCTTGCTGGCGTCCTGCCAGGGGCAAGGGTTATTGTTGAAGTCGGTCCAAACGAAAGCAATTACGTGATCACGGCGGTAACGCCTACTGTGCTAACCGTTAGCCCCGTATTCCCAGTGACTCAGGCTGGCGTTCAATATCATATATTCGGGATATATGAGAAGGCAGACTTCCATATTGGTGGTAAGGTCGATATCCACCTGAACACAACAACGCTCGTGATAGACTCTCTCATCATAGCTCCGGCCCCAGAGGATATAGAGGTCAAGGATGAAACGCAGCCATATTACAGCAACGGCGGGGCTTTTGTCCTTCCGTTCATTGGGGTGTCTAGAATCTACCAGATAGATCCTGTAACTGGCGAGCAGGTCGCATCAGACTTTGTTGAGGGAAGCGATTATGCTCTTATTTCAACAGACGTGACCACGAGGTATTCGTCAAAAGAAACAGTTTTGATAAGGCTTCTTGAGACAAACCCAATAGCACCAAGGTACTTCATAGGAGCCACAATAAAGGTTGAGTATTACACTGATTCCACAGTCGGATCAGTTCAGGAATTTGTTGAGTCCGACCTAGACAGGGTTGTGACCGCAAATCTGCTTGTTAAGAGCGACGTCCCTACCTTCCTCGATATTACGATGACCTACGGCGGAGACGCAACCGCGGATGCCCTGGAAGAATCGATACGCCAGTACATTGACGACTTGAGGGCCGGCGACATGTTTGAGATATCCGACTTTGTTGCATCGCTGTATTTCCTTGGAGTAACGAGCATTCCTCTATCGCTTCTATCAGCGACAGCGACAACCAGAAATGCAGATGGATCTTCAGTTGTTGTCACGACAAGCGACACAATAACGATCCCAAGGAACTCGAGGTTTATCCCAAAGACGATTAACGTGACGAAACTCTAATGCCCGAATCAGATCTGTTCTACTCAGTCCTTTCAGACTTCTGGAAGAGCTATCAACAGCGTAGCCAGCTCTCCAAGTTTTGGCAGGGGCTGACAACCGTTTGGGATAACGAGTACCTTCAGGTTTATCAGGCTGACCTGTCGAAATCAGTTCTGACTGTTCCTGTTAGATGGCACAAGCAGTGGGTGAATATTCAGTTCGACGCTTACATAGATAACAAGGTTCCTCATGACCACTTTGCGTTCGAGTTTACGGCAACTGGCGGAGAAACCTTTGTTACGCTAGTTCCTGCTGCATCTCCACCAGAGGAAGAGGTTAATCTCGCAGTATTCCTGAACGGCGTTTACATGACTAGAGATACTGATTACACATACAACATAGCTGACGCGACAAAGGTTTATTTCGTTCAGCCTCTAGCGTCCGGAGACGTTGTTTATGTTGTCTGGTACAGATACGAGATCCCCGAAGAGCACAGGCATCTTAGGTTCGCCGAACTCTTAACAGCGCCGAAGGCAACATGGACCGGAGCTGCTGGAGATGCCTTTGATCCACTGGGGCAAGGGCCGTATCAATTCGGAGACGCCGACAACCCAATTGAGGTGTTTGTAAACGGTGCAAAGCAGGACCAATCGTTCTACACGGAGTTTAACAGCGTAACGTTAATTCTTGGTGTCGGCCTGCTTGTTGGAGACAAAATAGAGCTAAGGTGGACAAGGGATAATGAGAACGAGGTCCACAAGCATTTCAGATTTACAAAGATAATGAATGAGGTTAGCACGGCGGTTAAGGTCACAGTTGCCACTGTCACTGGAGACAGCCTTGGATTCGACACTCTTAAATACGCGGAGTCCGTGTTCCTGAACGGGGTCCTTCTGACACGAGACATCGACTATAAGGTAGTCGGGATTAACAGCGACATCATTCTGTTTAACCAGACGCTTGTGCAGCAGGATATCGTAGAGGTTGAATACCACTACTTCGAATACCTCTACAGACACGAGCTGGATCCGGACATTATCGATGCCCCAGTAATGCAGGACTACGTCGAGATTCCTGGGATTAAACTCACAAACCCAGCGGAATTCACCATTAGGTCTGGGTTCCTATTCACGAATGTCCAATTTGAGGACGCTTGGTTCCCAGACCTATTTGTGAACGAGCGTACGGTCCAAAGGAATTTCGGAGAGATCGTTGGGCTTGTTAGGCCCAATAGCGACTTGTATAGGAGACAGGTTCAGGGGCTGTGGTACGTCCTATGGAACGGGCCAACAGTATCAAACATAGAGACAGGCCTAAAGATCCTTCTTGGGCTTCCATTCGCTCTTACGCCAACGTCTGTAGCATCCATCACGAACGATGGATTGGTTCCGGCCTCTTATGAGATAACACTATCTGATGGCCAGGTCTTTGTAGTAAATCAACCAAGAAGCCCAATAGTTTCTGCTGGGGACCAGCTATCAAGATTTGCAGCAATAAGCGATGGCGTTGATGTAATTGACGATGTAAACACGCCTGACTGGTACAAGCAGTTCCCGTCCCTATTCCGCCTGGTCGCCCAATTTGCCGTTGATCCAGACTTCCAATATTCAGGATATTTCGATGACGGCGGGTTCCTTGATGACGGCGGGATATTCGATGACTTTCTGTTCCTAACGTCTGGCGAGGCAGACGAGATTAACATCTTGTTCTATAGGTACTTAAAGCACCACGTGTTTCTGGTTAAGGTGGCAATGGATCTTCTTAATTCAGAATCCGTAATTAGCGACATAACAAGCTTCCTCGACGCTATTAAACCAGCCTATACTGACTATATGCTTGTTGGGTTCATGGTGCCGTCCGATGTGCTTCCGATGCCAGGGGATTCAGTGACTCTGACTCTCGTCTAGATTTCTCATAGATTGACTGGGTGAAATGGAACTGGTAAAATCTGGAAACGGCAATGTATAGCGACAAACTACCAATGCCGAAAGGCAATGTGCGGATAGCACTTGTGAGCGATGGCAACATCGTTTCTGAGTTCCGCGCCAGCAATTTGGCTGTCAACGGTTATCAGGACGTCTCTATCAAGCTTGCCGGCCAGGATTTCACCGACATCATCTCAAAGATCGCGGTTGGGACCGGAGGCCATGTCGTGGGAGATCCGTTCACCCCAGTGGTTCCTCTGCCTGCTGACGTGGCTTTAGAGGCCCAGCTTGGACTAGCAAAAAACATCGATGCCATTACATTCCCGATTGCCAAGAAGGTTAAGTTCACAGCGACGTTTCTGCCAATTGAATCTAATGGCGATTTAACAGAGGCTGGGTTATTCTCTACTAGCGATATAATGGTTGCCCGTGTGACATTTAGTAAAGTAATCAAGACTGCAGCGAACAGCCTGATCGTCGACTGGGAAGTGTTCTTCTAGGAGTAACTGATGACCCAGAGCAGAATTTTAGACTTCGGAGCTCCAAGGCGCAGTAGCCTTTTAAATACACATTACAAGGGCATCCTGCCCGCCGGTGTTTACAAGGGCTTCTTCGTCCAGCAGACATTTGTTCCGAGCATGAGTCTCAATATCGAGCTCAATGGAGCCACGGAGAGCGTACTTCTAACAAACGAAAACGTCAGGATTGCTGAAAGCTTAACTCTATCGTCCGCTGTTACATTGGCGGCGGCACATGCTACGCTCCCTCGAAAAGACATCATTGTTGCGCAGCACACGTTCTCAAACCTGAATAACCCAGCTGTTTATATCGCTGTTGCAGGAACCCCAGCGGCATCCCCAATAGCCCCAACTCCAGCAGCAAACCAGATCCTGCTTGCGACTGTGTTTGTTGGGGCCGCCGTAACGTTCATCGTTAATGCAAACATAACGAACGTTAGCGCGATATCTCTGGGTAACCCATTCGGGTCGTTCATAACGCAGGCTGGCCTGGATATGCTGCGCCCACACGAAGAGACTGTAATCGCCAACACGGTCTTCGTTGAAACAGGAAGGTTCGTTAAGTCTGACGGAACTGGAAGCGTTTTGTTTGCTGGCGGATCAAGCCCAGCTTTTGCCCCAGTAACTATCGTTGGCGAAAGCCGGATTGACCTTCTAACTATTGATGATCTAGCCGTTCTTGGGGTTCAGGTTGGAGTCCAGGCTCTGGTTCCAACCGTTCCAACGTACCCAAGCGACAAACAGGTAATCGCGGAAGTTCTGATCGACGAGACAGGCGCGGTTCTTATCGCTGATTCTGACATTACAGACGTCAGATTCTTCCTGAACCTTGGTGGTGGGTCTGGATCAACAACTCAGCCTCAGCTAAGCGTTCAGACGGCATCTGGTGGGCAGACTGTATTTACAACTCCGTTCTCTTATGACATTGGAGAGAATGAACTTCTAGTGTTCGCTAGCGGCGTCTTCATGACGCTTGGATCCGACTATACAGAAACAACCACAACGTCAATTACGTTCCTATCCGGACGCGTCGTTGGTGAATCTGTAACAATTTGGAAGGTTGGACCCACGGTCACACCGATCATTGGGGGGATCCAGCCTCTCCGCACAACGATAACTTCAACGTCTGGACAGACGGTTTATCCGACGACATTCTCATACACAACTGGCCAAGACGAGATCCTTGTGTTCTCTGGCGGCGTCTACATGACGTCAGGAGACGATTACACAGAGACGTCTTCTACATCAATTACATTCGGTGTTGGAAGACCATTGGGCGAGAAAGTAACCATCTGGAAAGTCGGAGATTCTACTGGGGCGATGAATGCTGCAAACGAGCAGATATTCTCTGCGACAGCAGGGCAGCTGTTATTTACGCTCACGCTTTTCACATACACCACCGGCGCAAAGCAGATCATGGTATTCCAGAACGGGCTTCTTCAGGATATTACTGTGGACTACACAGAGACGAGCACGTCCTCGATCACGCTAACTGTGGGCGCAGCACTTGGCGATTCAATCAAAGTTGTCAAGCACCCAACTGATTAACGGAGTTATAGACTATGAAAAGACTTGGGCCACATCAGGTTAATCAGTCTGGAACAGCCTTCCCATTTGATGGGCTGTTCACTGGGATGCTTTTTTTCAGGACTGATCTAGCAAAGCTATATTACTACACTGGTGCAACATTTGCTGAAATCGAGAGCGCTGGATCCTTAGCAACGTTTGAGTGGGAAACTCAACGAGTTGCTGGAGATTTCACAACAGAGACCGCGGTTCCATTCATATCTTCGTTCACAAGTTATCCGATTCTTACACACACATCACAGATCAACGCTGCTACTGCCGGATCAGGCGGGAGCGTTCGCAGGGTTTCAAAGACTGGGTTTAGACTTACGACTGCGGGCGGAACAACTGCTGCCATTTCTTATTTTGCCTGCACCCCTGGCGTGTGGATCGTAAATGACTTTCTGGTATGGGCGTTCTCTGCACAAATGACAGACGCGGCAACTGGCTGGATGGCCCCATGGCCACGTCCGTTTAGCAGGACTCCAGCAGTATTTGCATCCAACAAAAAGACATCCGAGGCAGACCTCGGCGACGGAAGCGTTACGCTTCACGCTGGCCTCCAGGACGATCTCGCGGACCTTGATGCTGGACAACATACAGAGTTCGAGCCGAATGCTGGGCAAACACCATTCCATGCGATTCTAATAGAGCCGACTGGAGCAGCCCAAAGTGGCAATAGCATCACCTCTGCAGGAATGGGATCTTGGAAGGCTGGCCATCAAATTGAGTGTGGTTTCTTCCGGAATGGTGCTGCGAATGCATCCACAATAACCTTCAACACGCCATTTGGAGCCGCGCCAGTTGGAATGCTTGGAGCCGGAAACGTGACTGGCGGCGCAGTTATGCACAGGAATATAACAGCCAACCCTCTTGTTGGCAGCATGACAATTGAGATTACCGCTGGCGGAACTTCAAACTTTATTACGTGGATGGCAATGACATCTGGGCACAACTCTGTGACTGCCAGGAGGCTGATCTAATGGTCGAAACATTTACCTCGCCACAGAGATCTAACTGGTCAGGAACCGCATTCCCTACTGTAGGACTGTTTGCTGGCCTGATGTTTTTTAGAACAGACCTTGGGATTTTGTATTACTACAATGGAGCGTCTTTCGCGGAGCTTGCCGGAGGAACTGGCGGAACAATCGCGACATTCCAGTGGGATGCCAACAGAACTACTGGCGTGAGCAACGCGGGTTGGACATCAATCCCGTTCGGCGGAACGTTTACTGAATATCCGTTTGTTGCCGTTAGCCTTGAAGAGGGGGACGCATCTGCTGTTCTTAGGTTTAGGAACGTCACGAAAACAGCGTTCGAAGTTCGGTCGAGCTCCGGATCATCGCACGCAATTCATTATTTTTCATGTACCCCTGGAAGCTGGATGATAAACAGCAGCGTATTGCTGCACACGTTCCAGGAAATAACCACAATGAACTCACACAACTCAGACGGGATTCAATTCCCTCGGACATTCCTAAGAACCCCCGCAATGTTCGGGAATTCCCAGGTTGCGACAGCTGATCCAGGAGGTCAAAAGCCTGGGCTAAACTTCTCTGGGACTCCGTCGACGTCTGATGTCGATAGGCACGGGACTCACGCGATTGCCTGGCATTCAAATAACGCGTCTGGGTACGGAATTACAGTTATGGCAATTGAATCAACAGGCGCTGGCCAGAACAGCAATAACCCAACCTCAACTGGCTCTGGGTCGTTTAAAGCCGGTCACAAATTTGAGGCAGGGTTTTTCTACAGCACTGCGACCACTGGAACGATTACATGGAACGGAGCGTTCTCAGTTGCTCCGGCAGTTCTTGTTGATTCGTCTGGGTTTGATACTTTCCAAGGTGTTGGCGAAAACGTCACAACGCTCACGGCAAATCCAACAACTGTTTCTGCTCTATACAGAGCAGTTAGAGGTGCGAATTCAGGGCAAGCATTTTTTGCTACAGATAAAGGCTTCAATTCCACGCCTGCCAGAAGGCTTGTCTAATGGAGATCTAAATGGCTGAAACAAAAGTCTTATCCCAGCGCGCGAATTTCTCAGGAACTGCATTCCCTGTAACAGGGTTGTTTAATGGGTTGTTGTTCCTAAGAACGGACCAGAACATCCTGTACTTCTATAACGGCGTGTCTTTCGTGTCTATTAGCGGAGCAACTGGGTCTGGGTCAGAACACGCCAGGAGCGGAATGCAAGCTGAATACAGCTCAGCATCAAGCCTATTGATAACAGCTGGACGGACAAACCTAGGCGCGTTCACGGTTACCAAGACAGCAAACAGCACCATTGACGTAACGATGGGTGCGAACTATGTGTCTGGATCTCCTGCCGCGAACCAATATGTTGCTGCACTAACTAAGGCAGACGGGACGATAAAGCTTACAACAGCAAATCCGACAGATGCGGATGTTAATGGGTTCACAGACGGAAGAAAGCAATATAAGTTCATTGCGGGTGATTACTGGCGTTATCTTGGAATGCGGAGAACGGATGGTGCTGGGAACCTGCTTCCGTTCTTCTTGTGGCAGAAGATGCTTATTTATGGAGACCATTTGAATGTGCTTACCAGCGGCACATCTACAACTTTCTCTCCAATCTCTCTTGCTACAAGAGTAGCGCCAACAAGCCGAATGGGGTATGTCGCCGTGCGCATAAGCGCGAGCGCGGACCCATCCGACCACTTTGTTCGTCCGACAGGCGGGCCAGGAGATGGACTGCGAAATATTGGCGCATCAGATTCTGGAAGAAGCGCTTGGCGCTGGGTGCCGACAGATTCAGCACAATCTATAGATTATAAGGTTCAGAGCGGAAACATGTACATCGACGTTGGCGGGTTCATGGAGGATCTAGACTAATGGCTAATCCAAAATGGAGAGTTCTTCGCGGAGCAGACGGGAAGATTGTTTCTAGTGGATTCACTAACTTTACTCCCACTATAGGGCAGTCTATAGAGGAGTATGATGATGTCGATCCCGATTGTGTTGCGGAGTGTGCTGTCGCTGCCGGATCTAGGGCAACAGCTTCTAGCTCCGTTATGGATCCTCTAAAGGCGAAAATAGAAAACGAGACGATCACGTTGGTAGAACTCGTGCGATACTTTAAAGCAAAGGGCGACCTGCCGTAGGTTAAACAATGGCTGGTCTACGTAATATAAGGAATTCTGTATGCCATTTGATGATAACGATATTAAGGAAATTCTCGCCAGGCTTGGCAAGGTCAGCGAGTCTGTTGTAAAACTTGGAGGATCAGTAGCGACTCTCGCAGAGACTGGGAAAAGGTGCGCAAAGGACATTGATGAGATAAAGGTAAACATAACAGATCTGTTCAAATCTAGGCTCAGCAAGGACGACTTTAAGACATTCAAAGACGAGATCTATAAACCGAAGGTCGAAGACATTAAAGACAACGCAAAAGACAATACAGAGGAATTGAAAGAGATCAGGGGAAAGATTGCCCTTTGGACAGGAATTGGGATTGGAATACAGGCGGTGGTTGCTTTGGCTTTAACGCTTCTGAAGTTTCTCTAGGAGAACAGCAATGAGAACTCAAGAAGTTCAAAAGGCGTTCTCTGATGTCCAAGACGATTGCGCAGAGGTCTTGGCAAGCATAGCCGATCTTGACGGCTTACTCAGATCAAAGCTTAGTAAGCGCGGGGCCAGAGTTATGGTCTGTGATGACGACGAAAATATACGCTATATAATAAGGCATTCTCTCGAGGGGCTTGGATACGAAGTTACAGAAGCTTCTAACGGAGATGACTGCGTTCGGAAGATAGCTGAGAACGATATAGGACTTGTTCTTCTTGATATCGGGATGCCGAAGCTGAACGGGAAGCAAGTCCTAGAGCTAATCCAGAAAGCCAAATTCAAGACGATAGTAATCTCTGCACAGCCAGATAGCGAATTGCACGACATCTCACTTAAATATGGGGTGGAATTTATACGGAAGCCATTTAGAATGGCTACCGTAATCGATGCTGTTAAGAAGGCGTTCTCGACTGACAATCAAAATGGTGGGTTTTGCGCGCAGTGACGCAAAGGCGCTAGGAATAAATAGACATGGTTGATTTTCACAGAATACCTAGGAAACAGCTCGATCCGAACATCTTCTATGTTACGGATGATATCCAAGCGCTTATCGGGATATCGTTCACAACGGCAGAGCTAGAAGCTCACATAGTTAACTCGGCGTATCCAGCCAAGGCGCATCCGGCTGTTGATATCCTTTTTGACCCAACGGCATCAGCCCTGTCGACGACCACTGTTCAGGACGCCCTAGACGAGTTCAACCTTAAGCCGATGGCGATTCCAGCGCAGGAGACATCTGCTGGTGTTGTGGCGACGTCTTATTATCAGGTAACGTCTCTGACGCCAATTTACGTCGGGATAGTGCCGCTGGAAGCTGTAGAAACATTTATAGGGATATTCAGGGCATCGGATGATTTTGAGCTCGAGATCGTTACCGACGTGACATCAGACTCTGCGGGCACGACGACCGTTGTTGGGAATACCTGGGCGCTTAACCCGTACATACAGTTTAGTGCGCCGCCAGGCGTCCAGATAAAGGTGAAGTACGGCCTGCAGAGCACTCTAGGCGAGCTGCCCATTAAGACGCTTCTTTCTGAAGGAATCGCCGTCGGAGAAATTGAAGCCGACGTTGCCGCCATCCTGGCTGATATTAAAGGCACAGCCTTTGACGTTGCCGTTCCGAACACCAGGGACCTTGTGGGCCTCGATAACAGGGTTTCAACGCTCGAAGGTCTCGCCCATGACCACGAATACAACGCCACGCCAGTGGGGGCTCAAAACGGCCTAAATGCGCTGTTCACGCTTCCTGGCGGAGACTCATACGTAACCGGAAGTCTAAAGGTTTACTTGAACGGCATTAAACTAAGGGACTCGTTGGTGGACAAGACAAGCACGACCACATTTACGCTGCTTGTCGAGTCGGAACAGTTCCCAGACTCGTCAGTTCAGGACTACCTTGAGATTGACTACGAAGTCGGTCCTTGATAGAATATTAGGCGTATTTAGTCCCAATTTAAGGAGGTTCCCGAAATGGTAGATGTTAACGCTGGTCTTGCTACAACGGTTGGAACAGGTGCTCTGGTCCTAACCTTCGTTTTGAAGAACTGGGTTCTCACGAAGATGGATCCTAAGGCCGTTGCTTGCATTGGTGGTGCTCTCACGACCATTGCGGCAGCCTTTACGGGCCATGTTGTGGCCGGAACATCTCTGCAGACACAGCTTTCTAGCGCTGTGGTTGGAACCGCTGTCGCAGGGTTGTCCTACGACAAGGTTCTTGATCCTATCCTATCCCCAATGTGGGCCTGGGTGAAGAGCCGGTTCCCGAAGGGGAAGTAGTCCAAGTGGCATGCGGTGTCATCAGCATTTTCTTGTAAGGCTGAGTGGTAACGTAACGCTTATCGTTTTAAAGAACGATGGCGAATACGCTTACGACTGGGCCGAGCTAAGAAAGTACTGCAAAGCAGACACATTCGCTTTGGGGAAAAACCTGAGGTGGCATCAGAATGCCGAGCCTCTTCACATCAAACTAGGGGTAAGCAGCAGCGGTCTGCTTACCTCTAACTACTTCATAGACGACGATTCAGATATCGACACCGTCTACTCGGTTCGTTATGTTGGGGCAACCCCTGATGAATGGCAGAGCATAAAGCCGTATGAGCCAGTAAGGCTTAAGGCTCCATCAATAACAAAGGTTAAGAACCAATGATCGTTATTGAATGGGCAGATGTTCCAGGCGCTTTCAGTTACAACGTCTATAAAGCTGCGACGTCTGTAGGCCCGTTTGTCTTGCTGACGAACGTCCCAGGCACGTCATATCAAGACGGCGTTGGGCTGATCACGAACTTCTATCAGGTTGCCGCGGTAGACCAGTATGGGACTGAGGGGCCTAGATCTGGAACGCTGCAGCAATTCGCCCCGCCGGCAAACACCTGCAAGGTGTTCGGGACTGTGATCGACTCTAATGGCAATCCAGAAGAGAACGCTCTGGTGGAGGTCTTTGTAGACCCATCAGACACGTTCCAATTTGTCCAGGGCTCAGGGCTAACAGAAGACGACCTTATTATGAACACAAGTAATCTTGGGAAGTTTGAGATCTATACCCCGATTGGCGCTCTGGTTAGACTCAGGATCCAAAAGATGGGCGTTGAGCTTCAGTTCGCTGTGCCGAACCAAGCCACGCTGAATATAAAGGATATTGTTGGAGTGGTAGGGGTAAGGAAGCCTATCTTCAACCCTTTCTAATGACATGCCACAGATACTCAATGTTCACATCTTCACAGCGAGCGAACGTAACCCTATATCGACCATAGGGCTTATAGTAAACATCGAAACGTACGCGTCTCCGGACGCAACGGAAATAAGGTTCTCGAATGACGGGACAACGTTCTCGCCATACGAGCCAATAGCCCAGAAGAAGTTCAATTGGGATCTGTCAACATTCGGCGGGAGCTCCGCTCAGGGTTTTAAAACTGTCTATGTTCAGGTAAGGAATCTGGCCCTTATCGCGAGCGTCATTGCGACATCAAGGATATTCCTTGGAACCCAGCCGTTTATAGAGTTCACTGACGTTGCGCAGCGAGCTGACAATACGGCAGTAGATGTTACCCTGAAGGCGCACTATGACTTCACTGTGGCAGTTTCTGTCCCAACCATCGAATATTCGCTCACAGGCGCGTTTGCTGGAGAAGAGCTCCCAGCGTCCATTGAGACGGATATAGCGAGCCTGAAGGCCACTAGAGCTGGCAAGGAACACGTTATAGTCTGGGATGCCGTATCCGATTTGGGCTCTGGCATCTTCAGTTCTGCAGCAAGGTTAAGAGCCAATGCTGAGTTCTTTAACGTATCAGGAACACTTAACAAGAGCTCAGCATTTACCGTCGACACCAGGACCATCCCCACGGTCTCTGGAAAGTCAGTTATTAGGGGAAACCCTATAACGCTAAGCGCAACAATGCGGAGCGATTCCGGAGCACTTTTCAACCCAACCCTAGTCGAGATAATCTCAATAACGGACCCAGTAAGCGTAAACCATCTCGGATCTCCAGTAACGGTTGTCCCGACATCTGTTGGTATATTTGATTATCTATTCTCTGTCCTGGCGACAGATCCTTTGGGGCAATGGCGTTATGTCTACAGATCAACAGTTGGAACGATAGTTAAGCTTCACGAGTTCTTCTTTAAGGTTGTGGCCCCTGTGGCCAACGTAAGCGTCCCGTCTGTGTCTGGAGCGTGCGTTATAGAAGGCGATATCGTTGGCCCAAATGGGCAGCCGCTGCTAGACACAACCGGCCCTAATGGCGAGCCAAAAGGAGTCGTCATAGAATTCCACAGCGCTGGCCGTCGCGGAACAGGCGCTGTTATTACGGCCACGGCAATGGTATCAACCCAGGCTGACGCCAATGGGCATTTCAAAGTCGAGCTTATTCAGGGTGGAGAATTTACAGTATTTATTCCTCTCGTTAATTACAGGCGCACCGTCAAAATCCCCAATACACCGACCGCACAATTTGATACACTATTGGAAGTTGCGTTGCCCACAAGAACCCATGACCCATTTGGGAACTCTTAGGAATAAAACATGCTAACACCAGAAGGCTTCACTTTAATGCGGCAGATTTTATCTGCTTCTGACGTAGCTTATTCAAAGGTTGAGGAAGACATCCCAAACAGCTCCCTCAAGAGGGCGCTCTCTGAAACGTGGCAGAGCGTACAGGTTGGATACAAGTACGTTTCACAGAAAGTATTTATTAATCCGGTGACTAGCGACTCCTGGGGCGCGCAATCGGACGCTCTTGAGTCGGTGGAGGCGCTGTAATGTCGATACGGCATGTAACGAAATCAGGTAACGATTCAAACAGCGGGCTCACGCTAGCCCTTGCAAAAAAGACAATCGGAGGCGCTGTGTCTGCTTCATCTGCAGGGGACGAAGTGCATGTGTATCGTGGCGTTTACAAAGAGTCAGTTAGCATGCCAGCGTTTAATAGCGCATCTGGGTTCATTCTAAAAGCGATTGGGAATGTAATCATTGACGGAGAGAACCTAAGGGGTGTTGGTATTACACACTCTTTCAATAATACAGGAACAAATGTATCCACTGTTGATGGATTCACGATCATAAATCACACATTTGCTGGTGTCCTGCATACAGGAAACAACTTCGGAAGCGGATCGCTTGTGGAGGCTCTTACAAGAAATTGCATTATACGTAATAACGTGATAGGGATCCGCGGCGGATCGAACGATCTTATTTCCTCTGGCTACTCTGTAGATTCTCAATTTAACACAATTTACGACTGTTCCGCAGCTGGTATACACATGAGCTCTCTCGGTGGAGGATTTAGTCCACAGCTCAGAATGAAGAGCAACACAATATTTAATTGTGGTGCTGGGTTAAGGGACGAACGCAACAATAACGCCGGCGGAACAATATTTAGCAACATACTTGCCAGTTGCGGAATCGGACTTAATTTCAATGCCAATTCTTCTATTGGCGGGACTCTTGACTTCAATGACTACTTTGGAAATACGAGCGCTGGTAAGATGAGCAGCACTCTTTACGCGACGTTCGCCGCGTGGAAGACCGCCACTGGGAAAGACGCCTCATCCATCGGTACTGATCCGCTACATGTAGACTCTTCAGTAAGGCTGTTTGCTCTTCAGAGCACATCTCCGTGCGTTGGGACTGGAATGAACGGAGAGAATATCGGCGGGCATGGGAAGTCCATGTTCTCTCTATCCAATCTATTCTCCCCAGCAGACTTTGCAGCTGGGATATTCACGGACACTCAGATTGGTGGGCTTGGCAAAATCGAAATCGTTCCGCCAGCTACAGTAGGGACATATGCTTCGGTTGTTAAGGATATCGGGAACATACAGTTCCAGAAGATCACTGGGATTGAGTTGGCGGCATCGGAACTGAATCCTTTAGACGTTGTCGATACAGACAACACAGACACGGCTCCAAACTCGCAGAAGATAGAAGTCAGGATGAGCGCAAGCTCGTTCTCTCCAACGGCTGGATCTCCTGCGTGGGTAGCTCTTGAGGTTGGCTCTAACACCACGTTGCCCACCGTTAAGGGAAGGTACATCCAGTTCAGGCTGACGCTTAGGAACGATGGAGTTGAAGCCTAATGACTACCTACTTCGTAACAAAGTCTGGGCTAGATACTAACTCAGGGCTGTCGCTGGCGCTTGCAAAGAAGACCATCCAGGCAGCCGCAACGCTTATGACAGGCGCAGACACGGTTCAGGTTTACAGGGGAACATATAAAGAAACCGTTACATTTCCGAACGCCCTGGTAGCAACTGCCAAGGCATTTGGTCATGTTGTTATTGATGGTGAGAACACCAGGGGCTTCGGATTTATATTCCAGGCCATAAACCAACCGAATATGGACAGGATTATTGATGGCTTCGTTATGAGGAACCACCTAACTTCTTGTATTAGGATAGGCTCAAATAACAACCAACCAACAACAACAACCAACCACACCGTTAGAAATTGCGTCCTTCACGACTCGTTCCGCGGAGTTGATACCGGAGACGGCGTTGACGGTGGGGCTGCATACCAGGTATTTGATTCTGTTATCTACTCTTGTTCCGATACTGGAGTATATGCAGGGGGCGGAAGCACTGGATTCTCTGCTGTTAGAACGAAGAACGTGACGATCTATGGCTGCGGCAAGGGCGTTAGGTTAAGAGGAACAAGCGGAACTGCTGCAAACGTTTTCAACACGCTATTCCTCTCAAATACAACAGGCGTGCATATCGATAACAATCTTGGCTCCACCGCATCCAATAACTCGTTCTTCGGGAACACCAATGTTGGTCACAGAGGCGGGACAGATTACACGACACTTGTCGCATGGCAGACAGCTACAAGCGCTGACGCAGGTTCTTTGGATTCTGACCCGCTAGTCATAGATGTAACAGCGAATCTGTTTGGGCTTCAGGCAGCGTCCCCATTGTTTGGCGCTGGAATAAATAGCTCTGACATAGGCGGAAGAACGTTTGCAGGGTTCGCTCTATCTAACACGTTTAGTCCGGTTGATTGGGCTGGCGGCACATTCGTTGATACGCAACTATCTGGGTCTGGAAGAATAGAGCTTATCCCGCCAGCAACGACAGGGACATACGCGTCTGTCGTTAAGGATCTTGGGGCCGGACAGGTTTACAGAGTTGGATATGTAGATCTATCCGCCCTTGAAGCTGAACCAACTGACGTTATCGATACGGACAATACAGACACCGCACCAAACGCGAAGAAAATAGAGATTAGGGCGTCAATGACCACATTCCTGCAGACAGATTTGACTCCGGCGTGGGTTTCTATGGAAATAGGTTCTAACGTATCATTCTTGCCGACAGGTAGAGGCAGATATTTCCAGGTAAGGCTAACGTTAAGGCAAGACGGGGTTGAGGCGTAGCGGCCGGACGATTGGACCGTAGCCATGCCTAACGCCTATTTCCTCGGTCCTCATCCATGCGCGGCTTTGACCGCTCTTGCGACTCCTGGGGTGACTCCGCCATCTATCCCGCACTGCTCTGCCAGCCCTGACGGGACGCAGTGCCTCTGTCAAGCCGACTTTCAACAGAGTGTCTTGGATGCTCCTCCAGTCGGCTATGTATTTGAGACGCTTGCTGAGGCCCATGCACAGAGGGTAGCGTGGAGTATCACCTACCCGCTTCCTGGGGCGGGTGGCTAATGCCCAATAACCTCGGTAATAATTTGCGCCTCTCTCACGAATGTGAGGCTACGAGTGGTAACTTTCTAGACGACCTTGGGATTAATGATCTTATTCCCTCTGGAGTGCTGCAGGGGGCAAATATTGGCCCAGGATTTGGAAATTGCGGCCAATATGACGGTATAAATGACTATGCGAAGAAGGATTTTCCAACTGGAATAAGTGTAGGAACAGGTTCCTTGACAGTTGAGTTCTGGATGAAATGTGGCCCACCATCTGCTCAGAGCGCTCCTGTTGCTCACCGTAATGGGGGCTCTCTAGCTGGGTGGTCCTTTTTCACCTTTGATTTCGGTAGTGGAAACAGAACCCACTTTTATATGCAAGACGATCCTGGAAACTCTCTGCAGAAGCAGGGCGTAGATGTTTGCTTTGACAATGCTCTTCACCAAATCGTGGCTGTCGTAGATCGTGCAGCTCAACTCGTTCATCTGTATCAAGATGCTGTAGAGCAGGGATTGGGGATGAGCACGGCAGCAATTGGAAGCCTAACGAATGCAGAACCTTTTATCATAGGGTCTCGCTGGGATGGCGCGGGGCCTGGGGCTCCATGGCCTGCTGGAACAACAGGAAAACTTGATCGTATTCGCTTGTGGCCACAACGCGCATTGAGTAGTGTAGAGGTGACGCAACTCTACAATGGCGGAGCTGGGTTGGCGTTTAGTGAGTTGCAGACAACACCGTCTGTTTCTGGCATATCATTAATAATGTCTAGAGACGGGGACGGGCCAAAGATATGACGACCGGCGGAGGGATCGCTCTTTTAACGCCGCCAGACGCCCCGAAGGTTGATGGTCTGCTTCTGCTAACGCCAATAGACACCCCAAAGGTTTTGGGGATATCTGCAGTCGGGTCTGACGTCCCCACAGTCCTTGGTATATCTGCAGTTGGATCAGCTGTCCCACTAATAGACGGCATTTCATCTGTCGGATCTGCAGCGCCAATTATAAGCGGGATTTCGGCTATAGGCAGTGTTGAGCCGCTCTTCAACGGAATTGCAACTTTCACGACGATTACAAACGGGATGTTATTGCTCAGCGCTCAGCAGGTCGTAAGCGTAAGCAAGAAGTCCCTAAAGATAATTTATAAGGGCTTTGAAGGAGTTGGGGACCTAAATGATTTAACTATATATGAATGGAGCCTTACAGGGGCTTTTGCTGGAGAGCAGGAGACAATGACCCCTCTTGTCCTGTCACCAGATCACAGCGGGGTCGTAGGCCTTGATTTTACGCCCACAGGAGCGACGTTCAAGTTCATGTGGGACATCCAGGAAGACTTCAACCCAACAGAGCCCACAGACATCTATTTCAGGCTAATGGCCAATGACGGGACAGACGACACTAACATTATAATCGGCAGAGAGACTATAGACCTTAAGCCGCCAAGACTAAGGTTTGGTGGAGTTAACTTCGGAGATGGCAATAAGAACACATTTGGTGAGCTAGATGTCTAGCGTAACGTTCCCAGTAAAGGCGACCAGGAGCCACCTAGTCGACTTGACCGTTGTGGCTGATTTTGAGCCAACGGCTAAGATGCACTTTTCAAACGATGGGCTCACATTTTCTCCTTACGAGTCGCTTGAGTTCAGGAGATATGACTGGGATCTGTTCTTGTTCGGTGGGAACAACACTACCGGACTGAAGACGATATATACACAGTTTAAAGACAAATACGATAATGAGTCAGAAATAGCTGTCCTTGGGACTGTGTTCTATACAAGGCCACCAAGGATAAGAGTGAATCAGCCGATCCAGAGGATAGACGGGTCTAGACTTGTAGACATCCCGATCATCATCTACGACGATGAGAGCGATATCGTAAGCGTCGTTGGCGCTGAATATTCACTTAGCGGCACATTTGAGGACGCAAGACCGATGGCATTCAGGACAAGCGATCCTGCGCATGATTCAATGTCTGCGATTTCTTCTAGTCCGACGGGGCAGACAGCTAATTTTGTGTGGGATGCTGCTGCAGACGATTCGCAGGCATTGACGTATTCAGCCCGTGTAAGGATGAGCCCACAGTTCTTGGATTCTGAATTCCAGAAGGCCGAATCTCCGCATTTCAATTTGAACACGCTTTCCAGTGCCAGCGCAGACCCATCGCTTAGGGCTGTCAGGGGTGAATCGGTAGATCTGACGGTTACGTACAGGAATCAATCAGGGGTTCTGTTTAATCCAACCACAGTCAAACTGCTGTCTGTCTTAGATACTAATGGGTTCGAAAAACTAGGATCTCCAGCGACTGTTCTTCCTGCTTCTGCTGGCGTGTTCACATACTCGTTTCCAATAGCTGAGGTTGATGTTCTTGGCACATGGGAATATGTCTACGAGTCAACCGTTGGGCTAGACATAACGACAGATACATTTGAGTTCCTTGTAATAGATAAGGTTGTATCTTCTGAAGCCCCAGACGTTGCCAGCACGTGTCGTGTGTTTGGGCGAATCCTAGAGAAGAGCGGGAAGCCCGCGGTTGGAATGTCCGTTATAGTGCTTCATACAGACAGCACGAGAACATACACCAATAAGACCATCACTGAAATCGCCAGAGCCCAAACGAATGCATTTGGAGAGTTCTCGATAGATATCAAGCATGGACTTGAAGTCACCATAGAGATTAAAGGCGCGGGTCAGGTCATTCACGGTACAGTTCCTGCAACAACGTCTCTAGACTACCTGCTTCTTTCATAGCTAAAAAAGAAGGGAAACAATCACCTTGCTGGTGACTGTTTCCCCTCACAGATGTAGTTAATTGTTATCTGTGCAAATATTTGCCGCAAGATCTACAAGAAGAAAAATTGCGACACAGGCAGCGGCCATAGGCAGTCCATTTTCAATGGATCTTGCCACGTTTATTTTCGCTGTCTCTTCGAGAAATATGGAAGTAGCTTTGTCTTCCATTTTTTATCCTTTCAGGGTTAACTGGTTTTATCCTGTTAAGTCCCTGAAGATCAACCATAGTCGTACATAGTCACCTCCTTTTTATTTTGCGCTTCTCTTCAGAAGCGACTGGTGCATGGCCGGTTTCATATGTGCCACCTTGCACGACTTAACTACAAAGTCGCTTCGGCGGTGAGATCCCAGCTGTTGGATTTTATCTGTAGCTGATGCGATGTGTTTGAGAGTTCCCTCTCTAGACATAAGAATGGTTTCCTCGCTGTTGCCATTCTTGATGGATTCATCAATTCGTTTGAGCGTTGCCTGTGCCAGCGCCAACGACTTGAGGTGCGCATCCAGCGCCACTTTGGTTAGATTGGTTCGCACTTGGTCTTATACCTTTCTTTGCGAGCTCCCACTTTTCAACCATCTTGGATAACCCAGGACGGCTAGGGTTTACCTGCGTGAACCACTGGAGTACCCCATTGATTCTCTGCGTGAACAAGCCAACCGGAGCATTGTTGTAGGAAGCCTCTGAGGCGATCCCGTTCCAATACGCCTTATGAATGCTCTGCCTGACTTCGTGGAATTTGTCGTATGGGATGTTTGGCTTGTCACCCGAAACGCTAAGACCGGTAACGTAATTGGTGGCAACCTTTGTCTTGTCGTCGTTAGGCTTGAAACCCTCTTCCTCTACGATTCGCTTCACGATTTCTGTGAAGGCGATATTCTTCCCCTTAGAGAATCCGCTAAGCTGTGAATAGGTAATGTCATCGGCGTATCGTGTATATGAGAAGCCAAGCTTACCAGCAGCAGACAGGATCTTCTTGTCCCCTCTGTGGAATATGGCGTTTGCAATCCACGGGCTGGTTGGAGCTCCCTGAGGAACCTTCCCATCCCATGTCATAAGCGCAGTCATAATTCCAGATACGCGCTTATTAAACCCGATCGATCGGAATAGTCCATATACCCGCTGAGACGATATCGTATCGAAGAAGTCCTTAATATCAACGCTTCCTGGAGTGGCGGCCATGTGCTGGGCTGCATTTTTGATGACATTCTTCCCAGGCACAAACGCCGTCACACAGTCCAACGGTTGGAACTGGTAGAGAACATTTTTAAGGATCTTCTTTTGAATTTCCTTGAGATACTTATCTGGAGCCGTAATGGTTCTCATCTTGCCACTGCGACCGCGCTTCTTAATCGCGAATGTGTGATAAAGAGAAGAATCACGATCGCACACGCGCTTTAAGAGCCACGTGATAACCCTGTATTTCGTCTTGATACTGTAGGCGAGTTCCCGACCATCCTTAATGGATGTGGCATCTCTTGGAGTGCTATTAGGAAGAGCATCTAGCTGTGGGCCTCCGCTAGCGATGCACTTTGACCTGGTTGGCTTGTAGCAGCTGGATGTGAAAGAACAGCTTCTGCAGATATCAGCAACGTTGAAATGGAAGCACTCGGAATCCTTATGGATAGGCTTCCCGATGCTCATTCTCGATCTCCAGTTCTGCGGCAAAGCAGAGCAGGAAAATCTATTGCTGCAAGCCAAACAGATCACAGGATAGGTGACCCCATCGATCACAACGGGGAGTTTGAAGTTAAGCCAGGATGGCTTACCCTTCGAGATAAAAAATTCAGCCTTCGTTTTCTTCTTTCCCTGGATTGTCAGGTAATACGGTTGAGTCACTATTACTCCTGTTATTTAGGATTGCTACAATCCGTTCTGTAAGAGTGTTCACAAGCTCTACCGAGTTTTCATAGGCGCATTTCTGGATGAAGATGTCTTCATCACTAGCGCCATTCATGGCAATATCTGCTAGTTTTCTCTTGGCCTCGTCCACCGAGGCTCTTGCGTTCTTAAGTTGTGATGTTAAATCAACTGTGTTCATTTGTATCCTAAAAGAACGGGAGGATGGGGTTGCCGCCCCATCCTCCCTGTGAAACCGAAGAATCGATCTCACTTCGTGCGCTCGTGATACACAGTCCAGTTGCACTCGTCCAAGGTGACCCTCTCCCACTGCGGCCTTCCGGCATCAGCGGTGAGGACCCTGACTTCGGTCTTCGGGGCAGGAACAACGAGAACCTTTTCGATCACCCTTTCGATGATCGTGGGACGCTCGGCCTGAGCTTCCCTTGCCTTGACCTCGGCGATTTTGAGCTGAAGCTTTGCGAGCATCAGTTCCTTTTGCTCCTGAGTCATCTCAGGCGCAGGCCTTGGCTTCAGTCCTTTCTGGATAGCATCCTCATCGGCATGCTCCAGAGCGGTCTTCGCGATCGCGTTGGAAGCGTTCGTTTCCTTCATCGTCTCGGCAAGCCGGACGACCGTGGAAGCGTAAACGGCGGGAGTGATTTTCCCTTCACGCTCTTCCGTTTGAGCCTTGGTGATTTGCCTTACCAACTCGTCGTTTCGCTTGATCAGATCAGAGTTGAACTGCTCGAGGGGAGAAGGCGGCACAGGCTGAGCCTTCGTCCCGCAGCCAACCAGAGCGAGGGCGGCAAGCAATGCGATCATGTAGTTTTTCATTGTGGCATCTCCTTTTGAAAAAGGGTTAAGAGCCGGTCGGCAAACCGGAGAGGTAAGATTATTCACTTGCCTCTATACTCTTATACCGGAAAATAAGGCCTATACTGGGTTCTTGCGAGGCCTTCCCCTTTTGCGCTTTACAGGCTCTTCCGTGGCAGGAAGTGGGTTCTTCCTCGGTCTTCCAGGGCCACGCTTTGCGGGCTCTGCCTGACCTTCTGGAAGCGGGTTTTTGCGTGGGCGACCCCTCTTCTTCTTAACCGGCTCTTCGGCAGCGGCCTCAGGAACTGGATTCTTCGGTGGGCGTCCACGGCGCTTCTTAACCGGCTCCGCTGCCGGCTCAGTCTGAGGAACTGGATTCTTAGGCGGTCTACCTCTGCGCTTCTTGATTGGTTCTGCCTGTGGTGTCGCCTCTGCAGGAACCGGATCTTCTGAAGGCGTCTCTTCTGTCTTGATCTTTGCCGGACGTCCTCTGCGCTTCTTTGGTGGGTCTACGAGTTCAACCCCAGCGATTGGAGGGCCGACCCTCTGGAGAACAGGAAGATCTGTCTTTTCAAGAGAAGCCTCATCGATGATGGGGATTGGGTTTTCCTTTGTCCACGCAGCATATTCATCTGGGTTCTTTCCAAGGGCACACCAGATCTTGTAGCGCTCGCCCTCAATTGCTGATGCTGCAAGCCTATCTGCAACAGCGCACGCAAGATTAAGTCCGTTCTGCTTTTCTCTTGCGGCGGCCAGGGCTTCTTTAACCTTTTCGAAAAGGTCCATCGGGCTATTGCCTTCTACACTGAACCTTTTGTCGATTGCCTTTGGAGCAAAGACGCGCTCAAATTCCTTTAGCACCGCTCCGTCTTCGGCCAATAGTCTAACTTGGAATCTTATGGATCCCATAATGGCTCCTTTCGGACTTGAATTTAATCACTCTATTTAAATCTGTTGTCTAGTCCACACGCCATAATTGCGGATGTCGTAGACTATCTTTCCGCCGGACTTCATCAGCTTCTCCCTGTCCATTGGGGGAAGTGTCTGATCTCCAGCCGCCCGAGTGAGAACATTGACGATATTCCACATCGTCTTTAATTCCCCTTCTTGACTGCAGGCTGTTTTAATAGCCTCCTTTTGGTCCTCGTTGAACATATTTGCCCGCTCATTCCCAATGGTCTCAAGAAGGCCATTAGGATCATTAACACCGATCTTCTGTAGATCGGCGTATTTCTGGAGAGCCCCGCTCATATTCGAGAATATCTGAGGGACACTTTCCCTGAAAGCCCTGAACAGGTCTCCGCGATCCATTTTGTGGACCTTATTAAATCCGCTCCACTCACGAAGAATGGCCCCAGTTGGAGCCGCTTCCTTCATGACCATGCTCTCCAAAACGATCTTGGAAAGACCAACCTCGCTATTGCGAAGGTGGATTGCTCCTTGAATAACCTCTCCATTTGGAGTTGTCATCTTGCACTTATCACTGATGATATGTGCGTATAGGTACATAGGTGTCCACTCAAACCGAACTGAGAGATCGGACGCTCCAGGAACAGTTGTTAGTTCTCTGGATACCTCGTCATTCCCAATTGGGGAATATTGCTTTGACAGAACAGCTCTGATTTCTGGTTGTCCTGAGATAGCGTCGAGACGCATAAGGAGCTCTTTGTGGCTCCTTTTCTTTAGCCAGTAATTCACGTTAATCGCTCTGAGCGATGCGGTGATTTTGGCGTCTGATGTGACAATCTCTTCTGGTTCAGCTGGGCATTTTGAAATATAGGATCCGATGCCAAGCCTTGCGCCGAGAAGCATTAAAGCGTGCTTCTGGAGTGGGTACGTTGGCCTATCCTGGGCGTTGCCAGTATCCTGAACAATATTGCCCTGATTATCCATCATTAGGTTTCCGGCCTTCACAGTCTTGTCGGCGAAGTGTTTTGCCCTATCTGCCATGAGCCTATTGAACTCAACTACAGGAACAACCCCGCTTCCAAGGGTTACAGATGCTAAAGGATTAGGTGCCTTAGCTTGAGCTGTTTGCATTAAGGATTTCCTTATTTGCAGATTGAACAATCTCATTGCACTCTGCGTCAAATTTGTTAATTGTTTCAACGGCTTCAGTCTGACTCAGGGAGAGTGCTACACATACATCGGCGTCTTTTTGTAGCTTTTTAAGCACAGATGCGCTGATTGTTGGTCCCTCAGTCTCAACGCGCTTATTAACAAGTTCTTCAAATGAAGACGTTGTTTCGACGTCGACTAGGTATGAATCTCGATCTTCCCGTTTGATTGCGACGTAATCGTTTCCTCTCGGCTCGGACAGGAACTTTCTTACCTTAGCGTTCCTTTCAGATTCAAGAGCAACGATCTTGTCGTTTATCTTTGCGACTTCAAGGTTAAGGGCTGAAGCCGCATCCTTAACCTTATCAAAACCAAGTTTCTTCTTTAATTCGTCCTCGATAACTAGCCGATGCTTTGCTGTGACAACGCTAAGTCTTTCAGAGAACTCAGAGAACTTTGACTGGATAATGTGAGAATAATGCTCCAGAAGCTTTGGCCCGATGGCGATCTTTGGGTTATTCGGCATTTGTTTCATCTAAATCCTCTGAGATTTTTGCCCCTTCTATAATCCTCTGGATCTTTGAAGCAACCCTGGATCGCATCTGAGAGGTGGAATACCTGACATGGATGACGTAGTCCTGGGCGAATATGCTGTCCTCTGTGAATAGAGGATGCGTTTCGACTAGTTTGGAAGCTCTGGAGTCGACATCGTCAAGCCACCTCATGGCTGTCCGATGTGCCATTAACTGTGTACGAGAGGATGCCTCCGAAGCGATCGGAACATCCTGATTCTGAGCCATAACTCCTCCTATAGGATTGGTGGTTGAGCCCCGCATTTTGGGCAAACAATAACCGAGAAATCAAGAGACCATTTGTACGGGCGGTCGCAGCTCTTGCACCAGCCATTGAGGACTACTGGCTCTATTACAGAGAACAGGCTTCCGCCGGTTCCCTCTACGATCTCTTCATGGACGATCGGATCCGAGAAGCACTTTTTGGAGAATTCTGCTCTGTGCGACTCGAGATCGATTCCGTCTACTTTAATACCAATTACAAGCTGCACAGCGAAGAATGGGTACTCTTTGAGTATCTCCATCCCATTCTCTGTGGCTTCACATGTAGCCATGAACTTCGCTGTGAAGTGGCTTATGTTTAGGCTCACACGACGCCATTGGCCTGTCAGGTCTTTCCATTCGAATCTCTTTCTGACGTCCGCAATAACGTCACCGAGGAGCGTCGCGCGGATAAGATCTGAATGTCGGTTATCCGGCATTCTTTCTCATGGCCTTAATGGCCTCGATGGCCTTTGGGCCGATGTGCTCCTTAATGTCGTTAATGAGCGCTTCTTTCATCTTTGATGGCAGCTCAGCAACGAACTTTGGGAGCTCGATCTTTACGCCATGGATAACGGCACTGGAAGACTCTGCATCTTCGTCATCGTCTTTGCTCTTCTTTCCCTTAACGATGAAGACCTTGTCATCTCTTAGTTCGAAATGACTGTCGTTGTCTTCCCCGATCTTGTTCCAGTCTTCTGTCTGTGTGTTTTCAATCTGGAAGAAGAGCTTACATTTAAGCGCTTCTCGTTGAGCCGAAAGGACATCGAACTCGGCCTTGTGGACCGCAAGCTGTTTTAGAAGCTTGTCGATCTGTGTTTTCTTGAATGTTTCCGCCTCGGTATCGAGAGCCTTGATCTTATTGGCGATGTTAAGCGCCTCAGTATCCTTGACCTCGAATTCGTATGGCGTGAGGTTATCCACTATAGTCTTTAACCTTTCTCCCGCGCTCATTTCGGGCATTTTATCTCCTTAGATCTGCTGGAAGACGTTCACTGCGTGATCGCCCCCGCGATCCTCTAATGCAGCCACGTCTATTACGGTGTCGCAGAATTGATCCATTGTCGGGTGCTGTTCGTCTCCGTAGGTCCCCATAAGGACTCCGTATACGTTAACCCCGCTTGTTTGCTTCCATTTTTTAAATGTCTCAAGGAACTCATCGTTAACGCCGCATTCGCCGTCGGTGACGAATACAACATCTGCTTTTGGCAGATCGCCATCAATGATTTTCCTGCACTCTGTGAGGGGGGACTCGAAGTCGGTTCCTCCACCAAAGAAGAACTCTGCCATCTCAATCATCTGTTCGATATCTGGACGCCCGTCTTGGTGTTTGAAGACGTGGGTCTTAATCTCTTCTGAGGATCCGAAATGGACCCATCCGAAGGTTCTCTTTTGTGATACGGCGATTTCCATTAGGGCTAGTCCGACAGCCTTTGCCCAGATTTCTCTTTCACCGCTCATAGAGCCAGATTCGTCCATTGCGATAATGATTGGTCCCTTGGCTTCCTTGATCTTGCCTCTAACCTGATATTGCATCAGATCTTTCTCAGTGAAGCGTCTGTAGAAATCAAACTTCCTTACTGGGTGGCACAGGTTAGCCAGTTCTTGAGGCAGCACGCGCTCAAGGCTATCTCCGCGCTCGAGCTCGAATATCTCATCGCATCCGCGGGTAACCTTTGTCTTTTGCGTAGACAAGGCTAGCCTGCGGAACCGTCCGGCGATCTTCGCGAGCTCCTTCAGCTTGTGGCTGCCCATGATCTTTTGGGCGAGCTGGACCTTCTCTTTGTAGCCTGTCTTGTGAAGCTGGCCCTTTTCAAGACCCCAGCCAGCAAGACAGTCATTCGCTTCGTTAACAGATGATTTTGCGTCGTTAAGGCCACTTTTAATGGCGTTCTTTATGTCGTCTGGGTTAGGCTTCTTTCTCTTCTTCTTGCCCTTGCCGTCTCCATCGCCATCGCCTTCCTGTTCCTCTTCCTCCTTCGGAGGCAGGTATTCCAGGATCTTTTCAGCAATAGCATCGGTTGCAAGAGCAGACGCAAACTCATCCAGTAGCGTTTGGCCTCTGAGGTCCTTATATTCCTTCATCTCCATCATGCTTTTAATTAGATCGAGATGGACCCTATTCTTAGGATCTAAGCGACGTTCGCTTTCTAATTCTGGCTCATATTTGTATAGAGCCGAGTACACGTCCTGTTGGAGCGTGTCAAACGTTGGAAGCTTCTCTGCATTCCTATCAAATTGACCCTTTAGACTCTCAGAGTTCTTCCGGATGTCCTGAAAGGCTTTCCGGTCGAAGCTGTCATTTTTTACTGCGTATTTCTCGAATCGCACTTATTCTCCTTTTGATTTGATCCTTTGGGAGACTGAGCCAATCATAGCTAGCCTCCTGGATCGGAGACTTCATCTTGCTCGTCAATTCATTCTTTGCGATGTCTGTGTAGACCAGCGGACGCTTTTGATACGCCGATGTCAACGACCCCTCGCGAAATGAATAGAACTGTATGATCCCGCCACACTTCCGCTTTTCCTCTCCAGAACCATCGGCAACGTTTTGATTATTTACCCAAAGTCTATTATCAATGTGCCAGACAGGTCCTGTAATTTCTATGCTCGCGTTGTTCTTTAGGTTGGCCAGGCCATAGGCAATGCCGATGGAATCTCCAGACGCAGGATTGAAACCATACGCAACGCCATATGTAACTCTTTTGAAGCGCATGATTCTATCCCTATATCCGATGTGCTCTCCGATCATCCCGTAAGCAGTTTTTAGGCTTACCTCATATGGAAGCATTGCTAAGTGTAATTTCGCGGCGGCACTAAATGCTTTCCGCATAATAGGCGGCACTCTCCAATAGGAGCTGCTCCTCTTAATGATATTCATCGAGTGCCAGCCGTTTTCAATGCCGTCTGTTGGTGCGCTATGAACTTTGTACCATGCCTTAGCCGTTCCCTTTTTGTCAAAGACGCAAAGCGTCCTCGAGATCCTTGGGTATTGCCTTCCCCAAGACCCGTTATAGAAGCCATCCATATGAGGCTCATCAATGAATTCGAATCGCCTTCCGGCAGCATCGAATTTCTTTATTAGATGATCCACCTTTTCGTGGTTATTAATGGCATTCTCAAGACCAGTTTTGGCCCAGCCGTGTTCGCGGATTATCTCCTCGCTCATCTCGCTGATCTCTTCGTTGCTGGCGGCTAGTTCAGATTTAACGGTCTCTTTTATCTTTGCGTCGCATTTTTCAAACTCTTCTTTGGCCGCTTGTATTGTTTCCTTCGCGCCCTCAATAACACAGTCTTTCCAGTTGTCGGCTAACACATTTTCACCCAATCAACATCCTCCCCATAGATTAGAAGCCTGTTTTTGTTTTCTGGGTCTACGGTAACCCTGGCAGTAACCTCGCAATTGTTATTGATCTCAAGCGCTATAGACTCCCCTGGCTTGAGCTTCTTCTCTGGGTTGTCTTTGAAGTGTATGGCGATGTCTTTTAAAAGGTTGGCTGCTGCCTTAACAAATAACGCCGGAGTCTCTATTCTGATCTCCGGCTGACCAAGCTTATCCATTCCATGGCTGTGAACCTCATACCAACCAGTTATAGAATTTTGTTCTACGTGCACCTTTATTATTTCAGGCATCGTCCTTTTCCTCGTGTGCCAGGCCGGATTGCCTGGCACACGGATTATAGGGTTTTAAGCCAAGGTCTTCTGATCGATCCCGAGGCATTCCATAAGCATCTCACTATGCATTACAGTAATCCTGTTTTGCATCTCCTCATACCGAGCAGCCGGCTTTCCCTTGGCCTTCATTTCCTCGACAATCTTTTTAAGGTCAACGTGTAACTTTTTGATTTTGCCGTTGGCCTCAAGGGTTGCTTTCTTGCGCTTGTCATCTTCCTTGATAGCGTAGACGTTATTCTTGATCTCAAGGGCCATCTCGTACTTCTCGAGAGCCTGTTGAGCAAGAGGGTTCGCCACACCAAGGATAACGCTTCGTGTCTTTGAAATTTCCTTCGGATCATTCCACATGCAATGCTGGATGATCTCGATGGACTCCTCGTCAACCTTTGTCTTTCCGCTAAGGAAGGCCTCAGCCTTAATGACGTGCTGACAATTACGGATGCGCCTGTCCGATACGAAGATGCCTTCTTCGCGCAGGTTCAAGGCGATCCTTGTGAGCATGTCTGCAGACTCCTCAGGAACTGGAATCTGCATGGCTTCTTCGTGAGCCTTGGTGATTTCGGAGTAATCGACAGTTGTCTTGAATTTATGGTCAGGAGCCATCAGCAACCGCTTGAGACCCGATGTCTCGCGGATATAGCCGACATTATACCTGAGCATAAACCTGTCGTAGAGGGCGTCGAGCTCCTTCGATTCAGGAAGCTCGTTTGAGGTCCCAGTGACAGTGTGCAAAGGAAGCTTTGTCATGACTCCGTCGTTGAAGAACTTACGCTCGTTGATAGCCATTAGGAGCGAGTTCAAGATGGACGAGGATGACTTAAAGATCTCATCGAGAACGACGTCGCTGGCTTCTGGAAGCCTTCCGACAGTCACTCTGTTAAAGCGATCTTGTTCCAAAGCCCTAACAGAAAGCTGGCCGAAAATTTCCTCTGGCGTTGTGAACCTGGTCATCAGGTAGTAGAAAAGTTTCGACCCGTTGAAAGCCGCTGAAAGGCTTTCTGCGATATCGGATTTTGCGCAGCCTGGAGGGCCGAGCATGAGAATGTGTTCTTTGGCAACGTGTGCAAGAATTGCCCCGTGGATAACTTCGTTTCTTTCGATGAAGAACCCCTTGAGCTCATCCTCGATCAGACGAAGCTTCGCGACAACCCCCTTAGGCTCTTTAGCCTCAACCGGCGGATCCTTAACAGCGGTTGCGGCTTTATTAAGATCTATTTCGAAATCTGGCATCTAGTTGACTCCATCAGAATGCGTCTGCTTTATTAACTCTACTGTAAATAGGTAAATTAGATTCAACAGAGAGATTCTTCAATGGCTGTGGACCGGCACACTTCACAGCGTGCTACCTTGATGACCTCGTAATCGTCTCCAATATCCTGGTCGGATACTGAAACAGGATCTCCGTCTGAGTTGATTACAAGCTCAAGTGATGATGGTCGGATAAGTGCTACGAATCGGTCTGAGTTGTGGCAGTTGGTACAGATTAGTTTTCCCATTAATTTCTACAGCAACTCCAGGTTCAGCCTGTAGCCGTTTACCTTTACCTCTGGGCCGATAATGAAGATCCGAACGGCGTTGACATCAACCCCATCGATGGCCTTGGCCTTTTTCATTGTTTCAATTAGGTCGTCGTAGTTTGATGTAAAAATAACGCTGTTCATCTCGCCGGCCTCAGGATCCGCGAGCGGAGCCTGCACCATAAAAGTTTGATCTTCAAAGCGAAGATCGCCGTCTTCTTCTGGCTTCTCTTCCACCTCTGGCTCTGGCTCTGGCTCTGGTTCCGGTGTTTCTTCGCGCATTTCTGTTGCTCGGTCAGGTTTTTCAACCAGTTCTACTACGGGCTTTTTTGTCTTGCCTGGCGGCCGCCCGCGTCTCTTTGGCGGTGGCGGCGGTTCCTTGTGCTCCTCTCCGTCCACGACTGGACCAAGCTCTTCCTCGTTTTCTTCTTCTTCCGTCACTGTAACTCACCCCCTTTCAAGGATTAGAAGTTATCACTAGACCACAAATTCTTATACCACAAAATATAAGGTAAATGAGCCATTTTGAAACAGCCCCAAAACACGTTGACTTGGAGCGTGTCCCTGACTAAAATGAGTGGAATTAGCACCAGGAGGCATCCTCGTATGTGGACCATCGGCGGCAAGAGACTCGACCTTTATGACGATCTGTCTGGCGAGCTAATCAAGGGGCATATCCAGAAACTCGGCAGCATCAAGGTCTCCAGCAGAGAAGAGCTAGAAAAGGCAAAAGACACGGATTTCGCCCTGTCTGTTCTAACGAAGACAGGCGCTCTGGTCCGTAAATTCCCATGCACCACAGCGGGGGACACTCTTGCATCTATGTGGTATTTCGAAAAGACCTCTTCTAAGCTGCCAGATGTATATAAGCAGACTGCAGCGACTTTCCTAAAGAAGGCGTCACAGAAGTTTAACCTCATCGTTCCGGACTGCGTTATGGATAACGCCAGGAATAGCATAAAGTCCAACGAAATTAATGAGGTTGAGGCTCCCATGGTATTCAGTAAGACCGCTGGCATCCAACCAGATACTGACTTCGCTCTAATTACAAGGAATGACGAACGTCGCTATCCTATTGATACACCAGAGAATACGGAAAAAGCTGCTGAGTATTTCGAGGAGTATTACAAGCATTTCGAGCCAGCTTATAGAGCCAAGATGGCATCTGCTATCTGCGTTAAGGCGAACGCGTTCGATATCGACGTATCTAAGATGCATAATCTTAACGCATATAACCCAACTGTTTATTCTAACGCTATTAAAGTCGCTTCTATTCAGCGTAAGGAAGCTCTGCCTGGAGATGCTGACTCCCATAGGGTTCTTGACCAGCTTATGGAGAAGCGCGCCTCGCTGAAGCCAATCGCCTTTGCCGAAGCTCTAGAGCGCTTCGATAAGATGAACGGCCTAGATGCCTACTGGGACCGCGGAATCACGGATCCCTACCGTGTGACCTTCCAGCACATAAAGGTCGCAACCAGCGTCAATTTTGACGGCAAGGCGATCACCCTAGAGAAGCTGGCTGCCCTAGCGTCTAACAAGGACGTTCTACAGAAGCATTTCGATAGCAACTTTATTAGCGCTTTTGAGAAGGATGCCATGGCGGTTTTCTCTAGTCTGCCATATCCAGACAAGCGGCTGCTAGTATCGCTGATCGATGGTTAATCTAGATGCCATGCGTCTGGCCATCGAAAATGGCGGCTGAGGCCCTCAAGCGCCAGGTTGAGAATAAGCATAATATCCAGCTTGCCAAAGAAGACGCTAGCTGGGCACCAGCAGAATTAAAGAAGCTAGATAGAACGCTTTCGAAGCTTCCCGATAGCTTGGTTAAGTTTAATCCGAAGCTAAAGGCTTTTGTTAGGGCACACAAGCAAGCGAGCCCGCCAGGAGCGCCTGGTGACGCAAAGCGCACTGGGAGCAAGATAACCATTTACGACCAGGGGGCAAAAGGCGACATGCTTCCTGAGTCAGTAATACACGAGATTGCTCACACGGTTGAGCATTCAAATCCAGTGTTCTGGCGTCGGTGGCTTGCCGCTTCTGGGTGGGAGCGATCCGGCGGCAAGTGGGGACACAGCAAGAATCCTGGGTTTGTTTATGAATATTCAAAGACAGATCCAAGAGAAGATTTCGCAACGGCTCTCACTTCTGCTATACTTAGACCACTTACACTAAAGAAGATAAGTCCTATAAAGAGTGAGATGATGGCTGGCTTCCTGGAGACGCTCGGATGAATGAAATCTACGTAGATCCCCTTCATCCAGGTGGCGAGCCACTAACGCCAGAGGAAGCCTTTCTTTCTGCGGCAACTAAGTTTGCAGCCGAAAAGCAGCGCAGACTTAAGAAGAAAGAGCTAGAGCAGGTCGTTGAAATGCTTCCTGAGGATGTGATCCCAAGGGAAGATGCCATTATGCGTGGCAGGCAAATATCATCTGGGATAACGTCAATCGTAAGGCCTTTATCAGCAGTAAGACCAGCAGCCTCTTTAAGGTCTATGCCGGCAAGTATAGCTCTGGCGCTAATGGGAAAGCAGAGCTCGGAGAATCCATTTGTTCGGACAGACACGAATCCTGATGTCCTTGGGAACATGCTAATCGAGCGCTATAAGAAAGCTTGGTTGGAGTGGGAGCCTGAGACGCTCTGGACAATGATACAGAAAGACTTTGGCGGCGCATTAGGCGAACAAACAAAGAACACGATTAATGCAATCAAGACTCTCCTATTAACTGACGCCTTCTGGAAGGAATACCCAGTTTTCGAGAACTGTATCCAGGCTTTAAATGGAGAAATCCCAGATTTCTCTATGACCCAGCCAGCAAGTCCAGCTCAGTTGGCCTTTGGTATTGAGATGGCCAAGAGAATAAGAGATAATGCATTCTCGGACGAGATCAAGAGTTATGTTCGTGCTGTAATGTCTGATAATGGGTTTACAGTTTATCCTAGCCAGCTTGCATTTGCTCAGCCAGTGGAGTCCGAAGAAGTCAAACAGATGAAAGAAGCATGGGAGCAGATGCATCGCGAGAATCCAAATTTCATTATGGATCCCCTTGAAGAAAACGCTATAGGCGTTCTCTTTGCAAGGTTAAACGCGGTTCAGCTGTACGTTGACGCACGGCTGGCTAAGGAGATCACGTAATGGCTGGCTCAACATTTAACACGAGCAGAGACAGGCTAGGGAGATTCAAGAATTATCCTTCACCTTTTTTTGACATCGCGTCAACTTATGTGCCGCCATCTCTCAAAGAGATGTTCAAGTGGGTTAAGTACCTCTACTACTCTAACTCCGTCGTCTCCCCGATCATCTATAAGATGTCGGAGTATCCGATTACTCGCCTCATCTATGAAGACGCAGAGGAGCCTGCGAAGCAGACCTATAAGAAGCTCCTAGAGAACACTCTTCATATTAAGCGGCTATTGATTGAGATTGGGCTGGACTACCATGTATATGGGAACTGCCTTATCTCGATTAACTACCCGTTTGTTCGCAACCTGAAGTGCCTGCAGTGCAAGACCGCCACTCTCATGAACAAGATGAAGTGGAAGTGGCAGAACAACAAGTTTGAAGCCATCTGCCCGCACTGCAAGACTGGGACGGTTCACGAGATCGATGACGTTAAGGTTAAGAACCGGACCAAGATCAGCGTTGTCCGGTGGAATCCGTTCAACATAGACATCGACTACAACGATATCACTGGCGAGTCGTTCTATACCTACCGCATACCACCTAAGATGCGGCGCTCTGTTTTGGCCGGAATGAAGAACATCATGGAGACCACACCAAAAGTCTTCATCGAAGCGGCCATTTCCAATAGGGATGTCGAGATCGATAAGGGCAACCTATATCACTTCAAGCGCCCGTCGATAGCTGATAACGACATGGGCTGGGGCATGCCTTTGATCATGCCCGTCATGAAGGATCTCTTCTACAACCAGGTCCTACGCAAGGCCCAAGAGGCCATCGCTATGGACCACATCACGCCTCTCAGGATTGTGTTCCCTTCTATGAATGCGGACGTCACTCCGTATGTGAACATCAACCTGCAGACATGGAAGGGCAAGGTTGAGGAAGAGATCAATAAGTGGCGTCAGGACCCGAACTATATCAGCGTGTTCCCAGTGCCTATGGGCGTCGAGAATATCGGTGGAGACGCCAAGGCGCTGCAGATGGTTGAGGAGTTCAAACTATCAGGCCAGATGATTGCTGGCGGTCTTGGGATCCCGCAGGAGTTGCTATACGGAGGAATGTCCTATAGCGGCTCTAGCGTGTCTTTGCGCGTAGTTGAGAACGGCTTCTTGAGCTATAGGGAGATGATCCAGGAGTTCCTATCAGACTTCCTTGTCCCTAATCTACGCAGGTATTTCCGGCTTCCTGTGGTCAATGTTCGCCTTCAGGACTTCAAGATGGCCGAGGATATCCAGAAGAAGCAGATCGCCATTAACCTTAAGGCTTCTGGCGACATGTCAACCAAGACGCTTATCAATGAGCTTGGTTATGATTATGAGCACGAGATTGCTGAGATGGAGAAAGAGATCGACGATCGCGAGAAGATCGATCGGAAGAAGCAGCTTCTCATCGCTGACATCCAGGGAGAGGCCGCCCTTATCACTGCGAAGTACCAGGCCCAGGCACAAATGCAGGCCGCAGAAGCAGAGCAGGCGGCAACTCCTCCAGAGGTTCATGAAGAAAACATGAATGCCCAGCAAAAGCAGGAACAGATGCAGGCTGAGCAGGCCAAGGCAAATGGCGGGCAGAATGGAAAGCCTGGTAAGGGCAAGCCAGCCCAGAAGCCGCAGCAGGATCCAAAGGCACAGGCCGCAACCCAAGCTCAGGGACAGGAAACTAACCAGCAGGCAATCCAGGGCGCTCAGGCATACGCGCAGCAGCTAATGCGTCTTGCTCCGGATCAAAGGGAAGCGGCTCTAGCTAGGATTGCGCAGAGCACGCCCCAGGTTGCGGCGCTCGTTAAGAGACTTATGACAAGAATGTCAAAAGACACAGTTGATATGAGGCCGCTTCCTGAACAGAAGCCACCTCGTAGGACGAATTCACCTATTTAGGATAATAAGCTGTGAAAGTTAAAAACATATCATTAACTGAAGACATATATCTCACCAAGCCTGGGATACATCTAGTCCCTGGTGAGATAAGCAAAGAATTCGATGACTTCTTCATCCTCATGGAGAGGACGAACAGGACTCGTTACGACCCAGCGAATCCGATAAATAAGTCAGAGATAAGGAACCTTATCGATCAGGGGAAGCTTGAGCTGGTCAGCTTCTCTCCGCTTGTTGACACAATCGTAACTCATGCGGAGCTGTCGGCATTTCCAGGAACGCCTTTAACAGATGTTAAGACAGCCGACTATGTCCAGGCGCTTACCACGACTATCGTCGGCGGCGCAATATCTGTTAACGTCTCGTCGCAGTTCACAATAGCAACGCCTGGCGGCACGGTATCAACAGAGGGCGTCGTCACAGCCCTGCCTTTTAACAGAGCTCCGTTAAGGAAGCCTCTTAACCAGAACGCGTTCGTAGACTCGATGGGTAACGAGGTCTATGGACGCCTAACAGAGTCAGCTGGCGTATGGACTCTTAGCTTCTATGTTTTTGACGGAGGAGTTGAAACTACATTTGCATTCCCACTGATTCCAGCGACGGTAGATATTGATTGGATATACCTACAGGTATTCAACCTAGCGACAAAGCCAGTTATACCCGCACCTCTGAGATCTTATAGCGACCAGGTTGATACAGACGTTGTTCTTGGTTTCCAAGGCTCGCAAGGTAATCAGGGGAATCAGGGTAGCCAGGGCAACCAAGGGAATCAAGGTAACCAGGGCAATCAAGGAAACCAAGGCAACCAAGGTTTTACTGGACCTCAGGGCTTTCAGGGTAATCAAGGCAATCAAGGAAACCAAGGTAATCAAGGCAATCAAGGAAACCAGGGAAACGCGGGCATTGACGGCAATCAGGGATGGCAAGGGCCTCAGGGTTGGCAAGGCAATCAGGGCTGGCAAGGGATACAAGGCCCACAGGGCAATCAGGGGAACCAGGGTAACCAAGGGAACCAAGGGAATCAGGGTTTCCAAGGCAACCAGGGTTTCCAGGGCAATCAAGGCTGGCAGGGGAATCAAGGTTGGCAGGGCATTCAGGGGCCTCAAGGGAATCAGGGCAATCAAGGCAATCAAGGTTTCCAAGGCAATCAAGGAAACCAAGGAATTGCCGGCACAGATGGATTCCAGGGGAACCAGGGATGGCAGGGCAATCAAGGCAACCAGGGAAATCAAGGCAACCAGGGCAACCAAGGCTGGCAGGGATTCCAAGGCAACCAAGGAAATCAGGGTAACCAAGGGAACCAGGGAAATGCCGGCATTGATGGAGCAGATGGTTTTCAAGGAAACCAGGGCTGGCAGGGAAATCAGGGGAACCAAGGTTGGCAAGGGATCCAGGGTCCTCAGGGTTTCCAGGGAAACCAGGGATGGCAAGGTAACCAGGGAAATCAAGGTAACCAAGGAAATGTCGGAGACACTGGCGCTCAAGGAAATCAGGGTTGGCAAGGCAACCAAGGTTGGCAGGGAGTTCAGGGGGCTCAGGGTTTCCAGGGCGTTCAGGGAGCTCAAGGAAATCAGGGAAATCAGGGCAACCAAGGTTGGCAAGGGTTCCAGGGCAATCAAGGGAATCAAGGCTGGCAAGGAGTTCAGGGAGCTCAAGGAAATCAGGGTAACCAAGGCAACGAGGGCTTCCAGGGTAACCAAGGAAACCAGGGGAATCAGGGTAATCAAGGTTGGCAAGGTTGGCAGGGCTGGCAAGGAGTTCAGGGAGCTCAAGGAAACCAGGGGAACCAAGGTAATCAGGGCAACCAAGGAAATGCTGGATTCCAGGGCAACCAAGGTAATCAGGGCTTCCAGGGCTGGCAGGGATATCAGGGATTCCAAGGAGTCCAAGGTTTTCAGGGTCCTCAGGGCAACCAAGGTAATCAGGGTTGGCAAGGAATAATAGGAACGTCTGGACGATTCCTTGTCGGCATGAGTCGTAACAATGGTGTTCCTGCTGGCGGAACGTTATATATGGCAACAGAAGATGGTGTTGTTGGGTCCACCGCTGGAATAATTATTCCGAGAGCATGTACACTTACTGGTGGAAGCATTAAAGTTAACGCTGCTGATGCATCGAGAGCTTTCGATATGGAGATATTAAAGGATTCATCCGGCACGCCTACAGTCTTGGCGACTATCGCTCTTGCCGTATCAGCGACATCCGCTTATAGTAGTTCTCTATCTGTAGCTATTGCTGCTGGGGATGAGATAGGTATCAGGATCGTTAGAACGAGCGGGTCTGGGCCTTCGACATTTAATAGCGAAGTTGTGTCGGCAGAACTGACTGTATAGGTGAATTGTGGCAACGATTATTTGCTTTAACAACACAGCATCTAACGTTCTCATCAGGGATCTTGGTATAATCATTCCTGGATCTGGGAGCGAGACGCTATCAGGTTTTCTTGAACCAGAGGAAATTGCTGGATCTTCAGATTTAATAGCTTATTGCACTGATAATGCCGTTAGTCCTGGGGTGTCTACGTTGAAGCTTAACGATGGAGTAAATGATATTCCTCCTGGTTTAATATCTGGCCTGCAAGTGGCTGACAGATTTGTCTCAATTTGGAAGTGGGGAGAAAGTTAAATGGCCGATACAGCCAAACGCCTAGCTGGGCCAGCGCTAATAACGGCGACAACATCTGGGACCGCCCAGACGCTCTATACAGTGCCGGCCTCAGCAACTACAATCGTCAGACACATAATCGTTACGAATAACGAAAACGTCGCAAGGACGATAACGATATCGATTGGCGCTGATGCAGCTGGAACAAGGATATTTTCCGGCACGTTGGTTCCGGCCAATGGTGTTGTGAGCCTGACGGGATCGATAGTGTTAAGCGCAGCAGAAACGCTTAGATCATTTGCTAGCGTAGCAAGCCAGATTGTGGTGACCGCGTCAGGCGTGGAGGTTGTCTAATGAGCCTTGAAGTAATCCCGCGTCAGCCGGCTGACTCAGGCATCGGCGTTATAAGCGCAAATATCCTCAGGCAGAATGAGCTTGTGATATCAGCAAAGACGGAGATGGACATCGCGAACACTTCCTACACCGTTGCTGCTGGGAAGAGATTCGCGGTTACAGCCTTTGTTGCTAACTATGACTCTGGTTCAACAGTAATCATTAGACTCAAGAAACAAACCGGCGGAGCTGGGGCCTTCAATCTTGTCCAGAAGATATTGCTCGCTGTTGGCGGGCAAGGGCAGGCAACAGTCCCGCTAGAGATGGGCAATGGGATTTATATTGGTGACGCTGGAGACGTGTTCAAGCTCACCGCAGAAACATCGTTGATTAAAGGAACCGTTTGGGGTTCATATGCTGGGATAGAGGCATAAATGGCAGTTAATCTGTTCACGAGCAATATACTCGGGCCACCTCCAGGGGACCTCACGGTTGCAACTGAGCTGTGGGTTGATCTCGGGCTTATCCCGACTGGGCAGAGGATCTGGATTGGGAATGCTCAGTATACCTCTCCAGACAAGTCTATTTCATATAATCTGAGGACGAGTCTTGTTGGGCAAAGCGCTGCGACACTTGGCGCTTCGGCGTCATTGGATAGCTGTTTTGTTTCTACAAGAAGTGGGACGGTAACGCGCGATCTTTATCGCAAGGGAAGATTACATATAGCAACAGTTGTCGGGACAGGGGTTGAGCATTGGTGGCTATATCTAAAAGCCAAGGGCTCTGCTGGTTCTTATCTTTACTCAATAAACTATACTAACGAGTAGGTAAAAAATGGCCGTAATTATTCCTCTGTTTGAGTTGCAGCTGCTTGGGAACGGGTCTGTCACTAGCGAAACATGGCATGATGTAACCGCCCAGATCTCAGGCGGAGTGATTCCTAGCGGAAAGCATCTTTGGCTTGGGTACTCTACATTCATTTCAGAAGATAAGAGTTTGATTTTTGAGCTGAGACCAAACCTCACCACTAAGAGCGCAGGCAACACGACAGATACGCAGCTTAGGGCGTTCACCTCTGTCCCTGGCGGAGAATCGAGAGATGTTGATACATACCTAGGCGGGATCATCACATGGCTTGCTCCGGTTAGCGTTGCAAGCACAGGAGTAGAAAAGCTGTGGCTTCGAATTAGAAGCAATACCGGAACGAATGCTTTGTGGAACTATATTATCTACTACACACTTTATTAAGGTTGAAAAAATGATCGTATCACTGTCTTGGGCTGACTTTAAGGCGAGAGTATCTAACGCTAAAAAGGTCCGCTATATCGACCGAGATTCGTTTTATGTGATCACCTATCAAGATGTAGGCGGAGCATTCGAGACGTCTATTCTTAAGGACAGCGGAGCAGACCAGGTTGAGTTCGAGGCAAGCTATAAGCCGTCTGCGAACTCGCTTGTGGAGACTCCAGTAACCCTCCTTAAGACCGCCGAAACGGTTAAGGGGCATTATTGGACCTACCCAATAAATATTGATCTTCCTGCCAATAGCACAGATCCCGTTGCGCTAGATGTGTCGTTCCCGTTCCCAGTTGAAATGCTTTCTGGAAAGGTCGTGGCCAATAATCTTCTATCTGGAGATAAGCTCTCTGTAAAGGTGATGGTTGGCCAAGTCGGGGTGCTGACAGCTGCAGCCGCTCAGAACGACACAACGGTAACCGTTAATAGCGTTGCGAATATTGATGTTGGGTATCTTTTGACGTTTGCTGCAAACACAAGCAGGCATCTTGTGAAAGCAGTAAATACAACAACGAAAGTCGTGACGCTTGATACCCCGCTTGTCGCTGCCTTTGCATCCAGCGACGCGGTGAAGGTTCAGGTGGACTTCATTAGGGGCGACCTCACTATTGAGCCCATTGAAATCTATGAAATAGGCGAAGAAGCCTTTGGCGGGTCTTACCTGCCAGCCGGCATGATTCTAAAGGTAACGGCCACTCCAGTGTCTGGCGTAGCTAGAACCCTAAGGGGAATTCTAGCGGTTCTGTACTAACATGCCGGCATATGTGGGATTTGAAGCCAGGAAATACAATCTGCTTTCTTGGCTTATCAGACGGATAACAAAGTCAAAGCATAGCCACACATTTGTGTGTCTTGGCGATCCACACAACAACCCAGATGTACCCATCATCCATGCATCTGGGTTTACAGTCCATAGGGCTAAACTTGGCTCTCTAGTAAACAGAAAAACAAACGGAATAATATACAAAATAGACTGCAATCCAGAGACTGAGAAGGAAGCACTCTCCTACGTTCTTAAGTTTGAGGATGAGCCATATGGCTACGCTCAGCTAGTTGGTTTTGTGTTTGTTCTTGTTTTTAGGCTTTGTAAAAAGAACCCGATATCAAAGGGGGTTGTTTGTTCAGAGCTGATTTGGAGGCTTTTGAACGCCCTCCACATTCCTGGGATTGAGAGATTCGATAGAGACACCATGACTCCAGGGCAGGGAGAGGATCTTCTCTTGGCTACGCCAGGAGTTTCAGTCGCTGCCGAATGGTAGGACTTTAGGCTTCCATCGCAGGCAGGATCATGCTATGGTGTAAGCATGATAAGTGGAATAAGAGTCCTGTTTGTCTTGCGGCAGTGGGATGTCCCTGCCGAATCCTGCACAGTAACAGACATTAAGGATCTGCTTCCTGCGATAGCCAGGTTCAGGCCAGATGTTATTGTTACCACTGGATTCTTCCCTGGTGAGCTCAACGCAGCGGGCTACGATCTGCGGAAAAAGTGGATGAATGTAAGCGACCCTAAAGCCACTCCAGAAGCTGTGGCGCAATCGATCCAGAACGTTTACATAAACAATATTTGGACAGCGCCAAAAGAAGATGATGTTCAGCCGCTTGTTTCGGTCTATACGCCGACATTTAACACTGGCGGCATGATCCTGGACACCTACTACTCTCTCAGAGATCAAACGTATCCGAACTGGGAATGGGTTGTCGTTGACGATGGATCTACCGATGGGACATACGAGCGCCTCTTAGAGTTCGCTAAAATTGACCACAGGGTCAGGCCGATCAAGGTTAACCACATAGGCAAGGTTGGCGCACTAAAGGACATGGCCACACGCCTATGCACAGGCGTTTACCTGATCGAGTTGGATCATGACGATATGCTTACTCGTGATGCGGTCTATGATGTCGCCGCGGCATTTAAATCGCATCCAGAAGCTGGGATGGTTTATACGAACTGCGCCAGCTTCTTCCAGGACGGTTCCCCGCACACCTTCCCAGAGTGGGTTAAGGATGGAAGGTATAGGGAGTTTGAGTACAACGGGAAGAAGTATATGGAGGCTGTTAATCCGAATATCTATGACAGATTTGGCCCAGAGTACTACAAGCAGTTCGGTTGGTTTCTGACGGTTGGGCCGAACCACATCAGAGCTTACCGAGCTAAGACATTCAGAGAGCTTGGTGGGTACAATCCGCAATTAGCGATCGCAGACGATTGGGACCTCTATGCTCGCTTTTTCCTTAGGTCCAAGTGTTTCCACCTGGACAAATGTCTATACCTCTATCGCTTCCTAGACGCCTTCCAGAACACAACGTTTACAAAGAATAAGGCGATTCAGGATAACCTTGAGATTGGCCGCAACAATTACCGCCATGAGTTTGAGGAATTCAATAACAGGAGACATCGGGAAGGATGTATCTCCATTGTTGTCCTTGATTGGAATACCCCGGAGCTCACGAAGCGGTGCCTTGAATCAGTTAAGAAGCACTACCCGACGCTGCCAGTTATCCTTCTTAACAACGGATCCAAAGTTCCGGTTGAAGGGCCGGCAACCAAGGTCATCAACCTAGAGGCGAATATCGGCTATGCCGCTGGGTGCAATAGGGCGGCGATGGAAGTGACGTCGCCATATATCTGTTTCCTTAACAGCGACACAGTCGTAGAGCCTGGAGTTCTAGACAGGCTTCTTATTGGATTAAATGATTCCCAAGCAACAGCGGTTGTTGGCCCGTACTCAAACTATGCTTGTCCCCCTCAGGGATACGTTCAGAAGGAAGACGCTTTCAGGCATGGAAGCCTTGTCGTGGATTCTGTAGTGGGTGTCTGCATGATGACCAGGACAGACATGTTCAAGAAGCTCGGAGGATTCGACACGAGGTTCGTTAACTTTGAAGACACAGATTACTGCGCTCGAGTTCGCAAGGCTGGGTATATCTGCAAGATAGTTGAGCGGGCGTGGATCCACCATGAGGGACACGCCACCTTCAAAGCCAACGATCTCGATATTAACAAAATCCTAGAGGAGAACAGGGCTCCATTCCACAGGAAGCACCCAAAGATTAAGGTCATTGCGATCACAAAGGATGAGATCGAGGCGCTTCCAGGATTTGTTGAACAGTTCAAAGGGATTACTAATGATATATCGATATTGGATTCTGGCTCCACAGACGGCACCGTCGAATGGGCTAAAAATAATGGCGTTGCCATCATAGAGGACTATGAGTTTACAGCTTTTTCAAGAGCCAGAAATCATGCCATTGGCAAGTTTGCGCTCAGCTGTGATTGGATCATTATGTTTGATCCGGACGAGCGCCTCGACAAGTCCACGCTGGAGAATATTTGGGAGCTCGTTGATCAGGATGAATACGACATCTTCCTGGCGAAGCTTGTGGACACAAACGGCAAGGAGCATATTGCGAAGCCGTTCATGCACAGGAACAAGCCTGATATCAGGTGGGTCTTCCCTGTGCATGAGAAGCTTATCGGATCGAATAGAGTCGTAGTACTTAAGAATTCCTTAATAACTCACCACCTGGGGTTTCACGACGCAACAAGGCGCATTAAATCCATAGCGCAATACCGAGAGCTGGGTGGGGAATTCGATACGGACAGCGAGCTCTTCGAGGAGACCCTGAAGGAATATCCGATCCTTAATTATGCTCATCCATCAGATCCGCGGATCAAGGAGTTCTATTTAGGCCCGAAGATCTCTGTGATTATCCCGACTCACAAGAGGGTGAAGAACCTGCTTCTAGGGAAGGCCGTGGCGTCCGTCTTGGAGCAGGACTATTTCTCCAAAGAGATAATTATTGTTGGGGACAATTGTCCAGAATTACAGGATTATGCCTGCGAAAAGGCCCGCATATTTAACCTGCCCAATAACCATGGAGCAGGCGGGGCTATTCCTAGGAATTACGGGATCATGTTGTCGTCAGCCAACTTAATAGCGTATGTAGATGACGATAACACGGTTATGTCGGACCATTTATCATGCCTACACGATAAGATGAAATTTGAGGGAGCAAGCTACGCATTATCATCCATGCTTGTAGATGGCAAGCCTAGGTTCTGTACTGCCCCAGAGAAGTTCCAGGTGGATACATCAGAGGTGCTTCATAAGAAGAGTCTAATAGAGAAATATGGATGGTGGAAGAATCGCACTGAAGTTGGCTACGCGCATGATTTTGAAATGGTCTCCAGGTGGAAGAACGAGAAGGTAGCCCTAACGATGGTGCCCACTCTCATCTATAATGCTGAGACCTCTGGCCAAAAGGAATTCCTGGAGACGACAACATGATGATTGGGAAAAAGTCGATCATAAAGCTGTCCCTGGATTCATCCCTTGGCAGAGCCGAGTACGAAAAGCTCGTAAACGACCCATCTATTAAAATACTTAAAGAAGAGGTATTCCACACCAACCGCGGCGAGGCTAACGTCATTATTCGTTATGTAGACACGGCTTTCATAGAAGACGATGTTCCTAGCAGGGAGAATGGTGTTGCGTCAAACTGAAGCGTCCGGTATATTGTTGTCTGGCAAAAGCCAGAAAATAAACTTCTTTCTTAAGGGAGGATTTAAATGGCAAGCGTACAGAACCTGACCACTGGCACATTGGCTTTAATCGAGCGTAGGCCGCTAGGATCTCCAGTTGGAACTCCTGATGTTGAAGTTCGGCTTACTGCTTTTGGAGCGCCAGGAGATACTGGAACGATTCCGGACTCCTTCGCCCGCTCAACAGAGATCACCAATCTTGTAACCGCAGGCAAGCTAGCAATCCTTTCTTACAGCACAGCCGCTGACAGCGATTTCGGCCAGGACGAATTTAACAGGGCTGTTATCCGCGGTTCTTTTATGGCTACACCAGGTCCCGTGTCTGTTGTCCCAGCGGCTAACATCGCTGCAGGATCAAAGATCTTCCTGTTTGCGCAGAACGCTTCTGCGGCCATTCTTCTTTCGACTCCTCCTGGAGCGTTCGCCGGCATTGGCGGCATAGTTCCTGGGGTTAGCTTTGCTGTGTCAACCCCAGGCATGGCGGCTGGCGCTGAAGTGTTTAGCTATACCGTTATCGCCTAAGGAGTAAAAATGGCAACAGTAAAAAACTTAACAGCAGGAAAGATCGTTCTTATCGAACGACGTGCAGCTGGGGCTCCGCTTGGAACTCCGGATGTTCAGAGAAAATTAAATCCATTTGGGACTGCGGGAGACACCGGAACAATTCCGGATACATATGCATCCAGCGAAGAAATTCAACGTCTCGTTACAGCTGGCAAACTCCAGATCATAAGCTTCTCTCAAGACTCAGACTCTCCTGTAACACAGGCCGAGTTTAACGAGCTTCTGAATTACATTGTATCAACTGACGCGCAAGTCCTATTCGAGAATGGCTCCCCGTTCTCTGGGACAGCAGACGGGTCCACGCTGACGCCGGTCGTTGTTAGGGTTGCGAATGGATTTGGAGTGACAAATCCATTTAACAATACAAGCATGGTAACTGTCTCTGTTAGCGGAAGCGCAGTGATTGTGACTTCTCAGCCAGTAACATTCACCAATGGCGAGGCAACGGTTCAAGTCAAAGACTCGGTCGTGCAGATGGTGACATTAACACTTAGCGCCCCGACGCCATCTGGCCTTGCTGTTGTTGACACGGCTCAAATAAACTTTGTTTAATTTAACGGAGATATAGGCAAATGAAAGACAAAGCATATTACTTCGACAACAAGGGAGCTCTTAGAGATGTTGACGATAAAGTCGGAAGACATGAAATGGCTGCCGTAGTAGAAGATGTCGAAACAGTTGCCGTCAGATCTTATCGGAAGACGCTACTAATAGATTGCCAAGAGACATTCGCCGGAGTCAATGTCAGCGGGACGCTTACTCTTCAGACAAATGCGGCGTCAATCAACTCTATAATGGCTTTCGTTACTGCGACCGGCGCTCCAGCCGCCACAGCACTATTAACATTGAACACGGATTACTCTTTTGTTTCCGGCGGCAAAGTCATTACAATCCTTACGAATCAGCTCGGTAATACGCTAGTAGTTAATTACAACTTAGCAAAGTAGAAAAGGAGAAAAAGAATGCCATCTATTAACGTCCCGATTGATCCGTATTCTCAGTCTAGCGAGAAGACACTCAATGAGGTGCGGGCCGCGGCCGCCGCAGCGCATCCTAACTTTGCCGCCGAAGTCATTCGTGACGTGAATGGCAAGGTTGTGGAGGTGAAGGTCAATCTTCCGTTCGGCGTATCACAGGGGAATCTGGATGTTGCTGCCGCTGCGATTAATGCCAATCCTGGTGTGGCTACTGCATCGGCCTCGTTCATGCCGGTACCCCTATTCGCAGATACTGGTTTCGAAGGCGCGCCTTTAGCTCAAGAGGTTTACGATTGGGGCCTTACTCAGGGACTAGTAGTTAGCCCTCAGGGTGGCCCAGCTTCGATTTCTAACACGGTTTCTTTAGATCATCCGGCTACCGGAACGAAGTGCTTGGAACAGTTCTGTGTCTCTGCTCCGGATGATGGCAATGGCTGGATGTGCACCTTTGTTCCGACACCTTCGCCATTCAAGCGCCTGAGGATTGGCTACAGTGTTTTCTGGCCAGCTCTTGGAAGCGAGAGCGGAAATGAACTTGAAGTTGGAGATAGGGATGGTGCTATGCGTCTTACATTCCATGATTACCCTGTTGGTTTCGCGCCGACTGCTCCAGTAGGCCGTGGAGTGTATCTAACTACGCCGGATGGGACGCCTTCCGCGTTATATACTATGTCTGCTGGCGCGCATCACACAGCGTATATGGATTGTGATCTCATGACTGGAACATACGCTCTCTGGGTTGATGGCGTTCTGAAGGAAACTGTCATGGGAGCACTGAGCCCAAGAACGATCTGGGAGTATGTCTCTCGCACGCGTTACCCAAGCGGAACTTCTGGGGCTGGGAGGAGCTACATCGACAACCTGATCATGGATCGTATTGCTTAGGCTGCAGTTAGCCAGAATTTAGGAGACGCGTTCATGGCTCGGCCGGAACTTGTAATAAACGTATTATAAAATGCAAAGACAAACAATAACTACACAACATTACATAAATAGTGTGTTAAGTATGTGGGCGATATTGACATCGCCCACATTTTCTTTAAAAGAAAGGGGAGTAGACAATGCCGAAGATTAATATAATCTGTGATCCTGGGGCTCAGGCAAGCGATTTAACGCTGACCGCGATCCAAAATGCTGTTAATGCTGCGCACCCAAACAACGCTTCCACTATTATCCGTGACGTCAACGGAAAGCTGGTCGCTGTTGAAGTAAACCTTCCAGCAAACACGACATCTCAGGGCATTGCGAATGCTCAGGCTGCCATTAATGGCAACGGTGGCGTTGCCCGTCACGAGACGTTCCCTCAGTACCCAATCGAAACGCACAACGTGACAACTGGTCTGGTGGATATGGAGACTGCAACCGTCGGTCAGACTCCTCTCCAGGCCGGGTTTGCCAATGCGATGGACACTGCGGGCGGGACGCTGGTCGTCGCCTCTGACGGCGGCACCACGGCTATTGGGGCCAAGTCTCTCAAGGCTACTCTCAACGCTGCCCTTGGCTCTCAGGTTTCCTGGGAGCATCAGTGCACGGCTATCAAGCAATCCGTTATCAAGAGGGTGGAGTTCGGGACCAATATCAACATTCCCGCTGCTCCGAGTGGTGTGGAGTTGGTGGTCTCCGTCGGCTCCGCTCCTGCCGGATTCGGAGCTGCATTGGTCATCTCTGACGGGTCACCTTCCTAGGAGAAAATTCAATGTCAATCTTCACAGTGCTAAACTTTACTGGGGATACGCCGGATGTCGATGTATCGGCGGCTCCAAATTATACCGTTGGGGCGGCAAAAGTTGACGGGACAGAGAAGGTCGTGTCCGGTGACTTTGACGCTGCTCAGATCAATGCGTTAATCGCAGCCCCGAAGACGCTGCTGACCGCAGCGCAAGCTACCGCGCAAGCCAGGGCTTGGGGTGATGCTTGGGTTGCCGCCTACCCGACTATGATCACTGGCATCTAATAAACGGGAGCATAAAATGCCGATTACAGACAACATCATAGATGCCTGGAAGCTCGACGAGGCTTCCGGCAACTTTATATCAAAGGTAGCAGCACACGCGCTTGTCCCAACTTCTGTTGGCTATCAGGCGGCAGGGAAAGTTGGGTATGGGGCTTTATTCAATGGCTCTACTAGCTTTGCCGCAATAGATAATGCTAGCTCGCCGAATCTGAATATCCCTATTGGGAAGAACTTCTCTATTTCTTTTTGGTTCAAAACGGCATCACCAAGCAATCCATTCTTTGAGGATATGATATTCTCCAAGAGGAACCCTCTCGGCGTTCCGGTTGATAGCATGTTCCAGGCGTCTGTTTATACTGGCGTCCTGCGGACAGTTTTCCAGAAAGGCGCGAATCAAGTATTAATCCATGGATCGACTGCCACCGTCAATGACAATGTCTTCCACCTTGGAGTTATCACGTTCATCGCTGGTGTTGCTGGCGGTTTTAGAATGTATGTAGACAATGTGGAAGATGCTGGAAGCGGAGTAAGTACATCGCTTATCGATGAGATTGTTCTTACGACCCCATTCCGTGTAGGCAGATCAAGCTACGCGGCTTCGGCATTCTTCAATGGGGTTATTGATGAGATGATAACATGGGATAGAGTTATTACTTCAACGGAACGAGCAGGACTGTGGAACGGTGGGGCCGGGACGAATCTGTGGGCTCTTGCTCCAGCTCCTTCGTTGGCCACTATCGTCCCGGTTTCCGGCCCTGTAGCTGGTGGGACTCCTGTAACAATTGCTGGAGCTAACTTCGCTGCTGGGGCTAGGGTTTTCGTAGCCTAAAAGACAGCACGATAATACGATAATACAAGGAGAGAAGTAAATGGCTTATCTATTGGTTGCGAAGATTGCCGGGCCTTGGTTTCCTAACTCCCATGCTAACTGCAGAAAGACAGTGGCCATGAGGGCTCAGGAATCGTTTTCTGTTAATGAGAAGGTATTGTTTGATTTGATTAACCGTCCAGACATTACTCTCGGGTCACAGGATGCTAATGATCTTATGGGGCTTATCAAGGCGATTGATTCAGCGGCCACGACTGGGGCACTGTTGTCCGTAAATGTTGCGGATCGGCCACAACCGCCGCCAGCGCCACTTCCTGCTCCTTAATTAAATTTAACGTAAGAAATACGGAGGAATAGAAAATGGGAATGTCGCTGGTAGGTTCAGATAAGCCGTTCACAACCATTCAGGCAGCTATCGCTGATTTGGTTCTGAACCACACCCCATTCACTGAGGACTGGGAAATCGTTTGTAACGGTGGTGAGACGTTTTCTCAGGCAGGCTCTAATGTTGAAGTTATGTTTTTTGGTGGAATTAATACCGGTGCTTTCAGGCTTACAGTTCGAGGGCAAAGCAATGCCAATCGTTCTATTCTTGATGGCCAGAATGTCAATGGCATAGGAGTCATTGGCTCTTCCACGGCCAGGGTCACAATTAAGTGGTTCAATACTAAGAACTGTAATCCGTCCCTTCCTTCCTTCCAGGGCGGGTTTAATCTATTAAGACACGTTATCTTCGAGCAGATGGAGGTAGTGACTAACGGCGGGCATTATGCGTTCTATGCGATGGAAGGTGTAGACTTTAACACAGAGCCAATCATAGTCAGGAACTGCTATATCCGTCCTAGGGTCGTTTCTGAGGGCGACGTTGCGTTCGTGTCGGTATTGAACTTCAAAGCCTTCGGCAACACGGTCAGGAACTATGCTGGCGTTCTAAGCTCAAGCGTTGAGAACGCTTGGAAGACTATGTTTAAGGACAATATCTATCACACTATCGTTTCTAACTCTAGTCACCGCGCTATATATGTTCTTTCTGCTAATACTCCTACTGGACTTGCAGATAACTTTAGTGCTTCCAATAACTTGACTTTTAATATTCCAGTTCTTCAATATGCTAAACTCTTCCACAACGTAGACCCTCCAACTGCCTATGTGACACTTGCAGATTTCCAGGCAGTAGGTAAGGAAGCTAATTCGTTTACAGCGGATCCTTTGCTGACTAGCTTTGCTAATCCGCACTTGATGGCAGGATCTCCAGCTATAGGTGCTGGTGTGGCTATTGCTGGTTTGACAGAGGATATGGATGGCGATGTTCGCTTGTCTTCCCCTGCGATTGGCGCAGACGAGCCATTCTTCGCGCCCCCTGGGACAGAGGCGACGAACGTGGTCGTCGTGGATGCAAACACAATAACTTGCAACATGCCAGCTCACGCATCTGGTTTGGCTACCATAAACGTAGCAAATCCAGACAGCCAGTTTGGTTCGCTTATTAACGGTTACACTTATAATGCGGCTCCGACGGTAAACACCCCAGCTCCAATTTCGCCAGCCTACGGGCCATCTGTCGGCGGAACGGCTGTCACGATTTCTGGTACCGGATTCCAGTCTGGTTGCTTTGCGACAGTAAACGGGGTTAACGTCCAGAGCTTAGTATTTCAAAGCTCGACGACTCTGACCGGGGTTATGCCGCCGAGCCCAGGCGGAACAACCTCTGACGGTCTGGTAAACCTGTTCGTTCAGAATCCAGATGGTCAGGGTAGTAATGCTCCGTCCAATGTGTTTGCTTACCATGCTGCACCCACCGTCACGGTTGCATTCCCCGCTACAGGTATAAACTCTGGCGGTACTCCTGTAACGCTTAATGGTACTCACTTCCACTTCGGGGTTATTATCAATTCCCCGACTGGATTCTTCCAGACGTTTACGACCCCAACTGTTTCCTTTGGTGGAACACCTGCGACAAATGTGGTGGTTCTCAATGAGGGGTCGCTAACCTGCGATGCTCCTCTACATGCGGCTGGTCAGGTAAACGTAGTTGTCACCAACTCTGACGGGCAGTCTGGGACTCTTGTTAACGGTTATACTTATACATTCCCGGCTCCTAATCCACAGCTTGTTGTGCCGAACACTGGAGATACAGCAGGAGGAACTTCTGTTACGATCTATGGTAACCCTGGTAATTTCCAGTCTGGGTGCACAGTTCTTTTCGGAAGCACACCGGCAGACAATGTCGTCTTTGGTGATGGAAATACGATTTTCTGTGATACACCAGCTCAAGGGGTTGGTCCCGTAAACGTGCGTGTGACGAATCCGGATACTCAGTTTGGTACTTTGGTGAACGGATTCACCTATGTGGTAACGGCTATTCGTGGTATTCGTGGGTGGTCGCCTGATCCTATCATCCTCTCCACAGGCCAGCACAAGGTCCATGTTGATCACCAGCCGCTTACTGGCATCCAGGATCTCTACGTGGATAACGTGTTCGTGGCTACTAGGATCGTAGTCCTCAAGTCCACGGATGACCTGAGCTATCGCCAGGAGTTTACGAGGGCTGGCACTGGTAACGGTGTCATGCATACTGATAACATCCATATGGTTAGAGAAGAGTAAGCTCAAAACTAAAGGAGTTTAAATAATGCTCTACGTAGAACTTGCATTTTCGGGAGACACGCCGGACGTTAATGTAAGCACAGCCCCTAATTATCGCGTCGTTAGAAAGAATCTTGCTGGCGCTCTTGGAGTTGTCCGTGGTGATTTCGATGCGACTCAGATAACTACATTGATTGCTGCAAGCAAGACGCTACTCACAGGTGTCGCGGCTAAAGCCAAGCTGAAGACTTACACGGAAGGTAACCACACGTTCCATCCGGGCTCAGTTAACGCGAACATGAAGTGGCTCAAGAAGACGGCTTAATCCCTATCAATACACAAGACATGGGAGGACTATAAATGGCTCTTACCGATGATATTATCGCAGGATGGAAGTTTAATGAACTGACCGGGAACTTTGCCTCTGTTGCAGGGGTTCCGACTTCAGGGGATTTCGAACTTACTAACGTTGGGGCTTCCCATGGAGTAGTTGGCAAGTTCGGCACTGGGATCGGGACTGGTCCTGGTGCTGTTGCCGTCACGGGTGACATTACCCACACAGCTCCGGGTGGCCATTACGGACTCTATTGGGGCGGTATCGAGCGCACTGATCTTGAGTTCGGAAATTCTTATCTCGGGGAGACTTGGTCAATCTCAGCTTGGGTGAATCCAGCAACAGTCCCATCCCCGCAAAGTTATGGGGTTATGTGGTCTATCGGCGATTTGAATACCGGCAGCAGTGGTGCGCTTATTAGCTTGCAGGGTAGCACTCTCGTGCTGCAGGTGACCAACGGCCCGGCCACATTTATCGGTTTTGACGTGAGCTCATTCGCCCTTGGGGACGGTAATTATCATCACATCGTAGTCACTTACGATTACAACACGGATGGCCCCCTGAGCGGGATTAAGGGCAACTTGGTTGTTGATGGGGATGTGAACCACACCGTCTATTCTCTTATGGACTTTGGTTCCGATGAGGGCTTTGATGGCCCATCTTATCAACAGCTTGGCGAAATCGCCATCGGTGACTATTACGACCACAACTGCTGCGGCAATTTTAATGGTCTCGTGGGTCCAGCCGGGCTTACTTTCGAAGGTAAAATCGACGAAGTCTTCATATGGAAGCGGGTTCTGTCTAACACAGAGATCACGGATCTTTGGAATGGTGGGGCTGGGGTAAATCTGTTTGGTGCACCGCCAGTCGTGGCCATCCGTGGAATCCGTGGCTGGACTCCCGATCCGATTGCCTTGCCAGCCGGACAACACAAGGTCCATGTTGAACACTATCCTCTAACCGGTGTGCAGGATTTGTATGTTGATAACACCTACACTGCCACGAGGGTTGTTGCTCTCAAATCCACGGATGATCTCGGGTACAGGCAGGAGTTCACGATGAAGGGTACTGGGGACGGGATCATGCACGTAGACAACATTCATAATATCCGCGAAGAATAGAATAAGTAAAGTAAGTGTTGTAAATGTGGCGATCGAGGGCTATCATGCTCTCGGTCGCCACTTTGTTTTAGGGGGTCTACATGGAAGTCGAAATAGACCTTAGGTTCCTGGAAGACATCATCGCTGAGCAGGAGAAGGCGGGTCAGGAATGGGCCAAGGTGAAGCAATTGTCTACCAGGCTAGAGGAAGGTCGGAAGACCATGCTAGCGAAGCTTATGAACACGATTTCGGCCACCTACGAGACCACTGGGACGAAGGTCACAGAGTCCAGGATAGAGAGAGAGGCTTTAGCCTCTAAAGAGTATGGCGAATATATAAAGGTGTATGCAGATGCTGTTGGGGCTGAACTTGGAGCCAGGACGCATTACGAGACCCTAAAGAACCACTTTGAGGCGCGTAGATCCTGGGTATCTCTAGAGAAGGCTAAGACTCAAATACTTTAATAGCTAAATAAATGCCTCGGCCCGCAGAGGGAGTCTCGGCCGTTGCCGGCCAAAACTCCCTCTGTCCAACGCCTAACTAGAATTCCGCTTCACAGCGGAGCTTCATTCTGTTTTCGAGCTCGTGCTCATCGAGCAATACCCCGACAAGCTGCATCTCAAGCTCGAAGGCAATCTGCTCCCGATTGGAGCCGATATAGCCTTCATGGATCCAAACGCTACCCCTTCTTAGGAGGTGATTTGCCGCGTTGTCTAGAGCGGTTGAGTTGTTTGGATTGATGTTCTCGATATTCTGGTCGATAGAAGCTACGCGAACTCTGTGAAGAGCTGCGTTCTTTTTTGAGAGCCGCTCCTGACGCATGGATTCGACATGCGCCAGGGCAGCCGCTTGTTCCTTTTTGATGCTGTCTTTGGTGAACTCTTCCTGCTTCCTTTTCAGTTCTTGGAATGCAGGAATGCTTGCAAAGGCAGTCCCAAATGATTGTTGTACTCTCACGTCACCATTACCCCCCCCTCTCATGAAGTGGCCAAAGAAATATATCTAGAAACATAACTGTTGCGAAAAACCATGTTTTGTCTTCAAAGTCTGGACTGCCATCGCAATCTCTATTTAGGATTGGTAATCCGTGAATAGATGCGATGACCCCTTTGTATGCGCCTACGCAACAATAGAGAAGAATCAAGTACGCGAGTAGGTCCATGTGTCACCTCATCGCCATGATTTTGCCGACTCAGAAAGTTCTTTAAGAACCTTCCAAACTCCGATCAGCCAGTCTCCCATCTAGTATATCACCTCCTTTTTGTTTATGCCCCACACCGCATTATTAAAGGTGGGGCCGATCCTTTCAGCTGCCGTCGTTGGTACAACAGCCTCTCTTATTCCGCGCCCACTTTCATGGTCGCTGGCGATCGCACCCCATAGTCTACACCGGCCTACTTGTCGTAGGCGGCGTTGACTTTGTGGATGTATTGCCTTGTTTCGGTCGGCATCTTGCTGATGTCCCAGCCGAACTTCTTCAGTCTTCCGACTCCGCCATTGTATGCGGCTGCGATCAGATTCCGCGTAGGGATCCCCCCGTTCTTCTGAATGTACTTCTCGATCCAGTGAAGATATTTAGTTCCGACATCCCTATTGGTCGTCGGGTTAAATGCTTCTTCCCACGGGCGATCAGTCATGTCCTTCCAGGTTGGTTCCATGATTTGCATGAGGCCCCTGGCACCGCACCTGCTCACAGCGTTCGGATCCCAGCCGCTCTCCACATTTATGACGGCGTTGACGAACTTGTTGTTGATCAATGCTTCCGGCTTCGCAGCAGGCATTGCCCGCTCTTCTAGGGGCAGAAACTCGAGCTTCTTAGACGTGTCGAACCCGAGCGCCCTCGCGTGCATCTCTGTCTGTATCTCTGGGATGATTCCCAAAGCTACAGCTACGATTCCTACGGCTGGGTATGCCACCAGAACCTTTAGTGACAGGAACATGGAGTATCTCCTTTCCACCAGTTTTTGAGGCTGGCTGAACTAAGACTTTCCTTGCCATATTCTTATACCCAAAATTAAAGGTTCCACTTCCCTTTCTTACTCTACTTACGGTAACATCTATGGCGTTGATTGGGTCCAAGATCTCTGTTATATTGGAGGCCTAATGCTTGATTTCCAGGCGCAATACGAGAGCATAAAGCGCAGGTTCTTAGAGTCAGTTGCAGCCCTTTTCCCATATAAGGGCACCAATCAAACTCTGGTCCTTAATAATGTCTGGGTTGAGGATACCCAGGCCGCGCATGATTTCGCTGGGCAGAAGGACGCCAAACTTAGGGGGAAGTCGTGGGCTGCACAGGTCTACGGAGACTTCTCCCTAAAGGATAACGCCACTGGGAAAACGATAGATCACGCCAGGAAGATCAAGGTTGCCAATCTTCCGAAGCTAACGCCTAGGGGCTCTTACATTGTTAAGGGAAATGAATATCAGGTAACAAACCAGCTCAGATTAAAGCCAGGAGTTTACACAAGAATTAAAGATAATGGAGAGTTAGAGTCTCAGGTCAACCTTGCTAAGGGCAGGAATTTCAAGATTATCCTTGATCCTACAAGCGGAACATTCTATTTAAATGTAGGGACATCCAACGTAAAGCTATACCACGCTCTCATGGCCCTTGGGATTACAGAGGCCAAGATCGCTGGCGCTTGGGGTAATGATCTAGCCGCACAGAACAAAGGTGGTAATTACGACAAGGAAATAGCCAAGCTTTATAGGGCTATTTTCGATAAGGCAGCCCCAGATCTAGCTACTTCAATCGCCGCGATATCAAACTATTTCAACGACACCAAGATCGACCCAGAGACGACAAAAATGACGCTGGGGACGGCGTTCGCCAGCGTGACGGCAGATATGCTTCTCAGCACGTCTGCGCGCATCCTGACCGTATCCAGGAACGAAAGAGCCCCTGATGACAGGGACTCACTGGAGTTCAAGACAATACATTCCACAGACGACTTTGTGGCTGAGCGTATTACAAAAAGCGCTAATAGGATTAAAGCTAGAATTGGCTTTGTAATTGATAAGAAAGACAGGATTAGGGACATCATCGGGATTGATACCCTCAATGCCCCCATCCAGGATTTCTTTACCTCTACGACGCTATCCAACACACCAGAGCAGACTAATCCTCTGCATATGCTAGGAGAGACAACCAAGGTCACCATCATGGGCGAGGGCGGCATTGGAAATGAGCATGCCGTCACCGCAGAGGCGCGAGCTGTTCACCCTTCTTCAATCGGATTCCTGGACCCGCTTCATTCGCCAGAATCAGGGGCCATCGGAACCACTCTGCACTTAGCGCTTAATGCTTCAAAGGTAGGTAACAGCCTAAAGACGGCCCTGTTTAATGCCAAGACTGGACTTAAAGAAGAACTGTCTCCGAACCAAGTATTTGATGTCGTTGTTGGGTTTAGGGATCAATATCAGGATGAGCTTAAGGGCGGGAAATTCGTCACGAAATATCCATTAGTTAAGGCAATTCATAAGGGCGAGGTGGCCAAGGTAAAGCCAGAACAGGTTCAATATATAATTCCATCACCGAGCTCGATGTTTGACGTTTCGACAAATATGGTCCCGTTTCTGCAGAATGACCAGGGTAACAGGGCCATGATGGCCTCAAAGATGATGGAGCAGGCCCTCCCGCTTCTTCATAGAGAGCGCCCGCTTGTTCAGGTTGAAGATAAACAGGGCAGCACCTATGAGAGCAAGATTGGCGCTGGATACACGAGCAAGTCCCATGAGGATGGGACCGTCACAAAGGTCACCGAGGACGCTGTTTTTGTTAAGGGGAAATCAGGGAAGACAAATCGTTATCCGCTTTATGATCACTACCCACTTAACTCTAAGGTCTATCTGGACTCTGCCCCACAGGTTAAGGTTGGGGACAAGGTAACCAAGGGCCAGCTTCTTGATGAACTTAATTACACGAAGGACGGGCATATCGCCCTAGGGACTAACCTTGTAACGGCATACGTCCCATATAAGGGCTACAATTTCGAAGACGCCATTGTTGTCTCCGAGAGTGCGGCGAAGAAGCTGACGTCATTGCACATGCATCGCATGTCGGCGCAGCTGGATCAGAATGCCCTTCTAAACCTGGACAAATTCAAGGCGTATTACCCAGAGAACATCAGCGTTGCGCAGTCTGGAAAATATGATGCCGATGGAGTAATTAAGAAGGGCGAAAAGGTCGCTTATGGAGAAATCGTTATTGCCCTAATGCGGAAGGAAGAGAAGACAACTGACGACGTGCTCCTTTCCAAGCTGCACAAGGCGTTTATCAAGCCATATAAGAATCGATCCGTCACATGGGAAGAGGATGACGTCGGGACAGTTACCGACGTTGTTAAGACTGGTGGAAAGATCGAGGTCCTTATCTCTACGGAAGAGCCAGCCAAAGTAGGGGATAAGCTAGTTGGTCGGCACGGAAACAAGGGCATTATTGGGAAGATCCTATCTGACGCTGAGACCCCAACTCTTAACGACGGAACGAAGATAGACATCCTAATGAACCCTCACGGGATTCCGTCCCGCGTTAACGTTGGGCAGGTTCTCGAGACCGTAGCTGGCAAGATTGCTGATAAGACTGGCAAGCCATATGTAGTTAGGAACTTCTCTGAGGACAATTACCTTGAGAAGGTTCAGAAAGACCTCAAGGACGCTGGCCTTACGGACAAAGAAACTATATTTGATCCAGAACTCAACAGGAAGCTTCCGCCTGTTCTTGTTGGCAGGCAGTACATCTTGAAGCTTGACCATCCGACAAGGAAGAAGTTCTCTGCGAGAGATCGTGACGGCTATACGGCCGATATGCAGCCTGGACAAGGTGGCGGAGAAGGTGGCCAGTCCATCGGAACCCTAGATCTTTACGCCATGCTTGCCCACGGAGCAAAACATAACCTTCGTGAAATGGCTACGCACAAGAGCGAGAAGAACGAGGAGTTCTGGCGCGCCATTCAGACAGGCCAGTCACTTCCAGCGCCAAAGGTCCCCTTCGCATTCGAGAAGTTCATAACGATGGTGAAGGGCACCGGCGTAGATGTCAAGAAAGACGGGAACAACATGCAGCTTGTTCCCATGACCGATAAAGAAGTGCGCTCGATGAGCTCTGGCGAAATTAAGGAGCCAAAGATCATCAAGGGAAAGAACCTACAGCCAGAGAAGGATGGCTTGTTCGATCCCAATATTACCGGCGGGCATGCTGGGTCTAAGTGGTCCCACATCGAGCTCTCAGAGGCTCTCCCTAACCCGATGTTTGAGAACGCCATTAAAACGATTACAGGCCTGACTGGGTCTCAGTACGACGCGTTAATCTCTGGTGAGCTTTACTACTCAGAGAAGCATGGATTTACTGCGACCCATGAAGCTGGATCTGTAACTGGCGGCGTCGCCATTAAAAAGCTGCTTGATAAGGTTAACGTCACAAAGGATCTAGCCGGAGCAGTTGGTGATGCAAAGGGTTTGACTGGTGACGAGCTCGATAAGGCAAACAAGAAGATCCGCTACCTTAAGGCCCTGAAGGATAACAAGCAGGATCCGAATGTTTACATAACAAAGAACGTTCCTGTTATCCCGCCGAAGTTCCGTCCGATCTATCCGCTTGAAGACGGGAACCTCGTTGTCTCTGACGTTAACGCTCTCTACAAGGATCTGATCGCAGTTAATAACTCGATCAAGGACTCAAAGGCCGCAGGTATTCCTGATTCTGAGTTGAAGAATCTGAGGAAGGATCTCTACCAGGGGATGAAGGGCGTCTCTGGTCTAGGTGATACCCTAACCAATAGAGAATACCGCGGACTCATTGAGACCATTAAAGGCAATAGGAACAAGGAAGGATTCTTCCAGAACCGGATCATTAGTCGCAGACAAGAGATTTCAGGCAGGTCCACAATTATCCCTGAGCCACAGCTGACGCTGGATGAGATCGGGATTCCTGAGGACATGGCCTGGAAGATCTACAGGCCGTTCGCGATTAAAGAACTACACCAGCAGGGCTACAAGCCGCTTGATGCCCGCAAGGAACTTGAGGACAAGTCTCCTGTTGCACGAAAGGCTCTTGAGATCGCCATGCGGGATAGACCGGTGATGGCAAACAGGGCTCCGACTCTGCACAAGTTCTCCATTATGTCGTTCCAGCCAAAGCTTGTTGAAGGGAAAGCCATACGCCTGAACCCTCTCGTTGTTAAGGGGTTCAACGCTGACTTCGACGGCGATACCATGGCTATCCATGTTCCTGTAACTGAGGAGGCCCGCAAGGAGTCCTTCTCGATGTTGCCTAGCAACAACGTTTATAATCCAAGAAACAACCAGGTTATGCATGTCCCAGGTCAGGAGGCTGTGCTGGGTCTCTATATGCTTACCAAGGGCGGCGTAGACACTAAGAAGGTATTCACTACAGCGGAGCAGGCTCTAGAGGAATACAAGAACGGGAAGATAAAGCCCTCTGATCTGGTAACTATCCGCGGCCTAAAGACAACCGTTGGAAAGCTTGTTGTTAATGCAGTCATTCCACAGAAGTATAGGAACAATGACCTTATCCTAACCAGCAAGGCGCTAAATGATCTTCTCGATTCTATTAACAAAGACGACCCGAAGCTTTTTGCCGAAGTCGTACACAAGCTAAAGAACCTTGGTAACCAGACTGTCTATGAGCAGGGATTCTCTGTTGGCTTGGATGACTTCAAGTTCGATCCTAAGATTAAGGGAGACATCTTCGATGAAGCCGCAGCAGAGGCAAAGAAGGGCGGGAACACGAAGGAATCTATTATCGGAGCGTACGACAAGGCGACGACTAGGATCAATACGGCTCTGAAGAGCGTCTTCAGCCTGAAGCAGAACTCTTTGTATGACATGCAGGATTCAGGCGCTAAGGGATCCATGGGTAACTTGCGTCAGATGGTTGTTGCTCCTATTCTTGTTAAGGATACAAGCGACCGCACGGTTGCGATGCCCATTACAAAGTCCTACGCAGAGGGCTTGGACATGGGGGATTACTGGATCTCTACTGCAGGAGCCCGTAAAGGCATGATGGACCGCGCTCTGCAGACCAGTGAGCCAGGAGCGTTCGCTAAAGAGCTAATGAACTCTACGGTATCTCATCGCATAACAGAGCAGGATTGCGGAACAAAGCGCGGCATTAGCATGAGCACTTCTGACAAGGATATTCTGGATCGATATGTATCCGAAACGTCAGGCCCGATTACACGAGGCACGTTAATTACTCCGAATATTCTGTCAAAGAATCCATTGATAAAGAGCCTGATGGTCAGATCACCTCTTACCTGCGAATCGATGCATGGAACATGTGCGACGTGCTTTGGTCTTACCGAGAATGGCCAGCTTCTTAGGACAGGCGAAAACATCGGTGTTATTGCTGGGCATACAATTACAGAGCCGGCCACACAGATGACCATGAAGACATTCCACACTGGAGGCATCGCTGGTGAACAGGGCGGCATTCTGTCCGGCTTCACCAGGGTGAAACAGCTTCTTGAGATGCCAAAGATCGTAAGAGACAAGGCAACACTCTCTACAGTCTCTGGCAAGGTAGACACAATTAAGAAGGCTCCTGTTGGAGGTTGGCATATCAGCGTTGGCGGGGAAGAGCATCATGTTCCAGCCAGCAGGACAATGAAGGTTAATGTTGGCGATAAGGTCATTAAGGGGGATTCTCTGAGCGACGGAGTTCTTAAGCCTCAGGAATTAATGGAGCTTAAAGGAGTCTTCTCCGCCCAGAGGTATCTCGTTGATGAGTTACATAAGGAGTATGCTGGGCAGGGAGTTGGCGTTAAGAAGCGCCTTCTTGAGACGATTGTTCGTCCACTCACGAACCAGGCAAGGATTCTAGATCCAGGCGACCATGCCACGTTCTCTCCTGGGGATTACACAACAGTCAGTCATCTTGAGAAGCACAACGAGACTGCGAAGAGCCCGATCAAGTTCGAATCAGTAATGAAGGGCATTAATACATTCCCGCTAATGAGCGAGGACTGGCTATCCAGGCTTAATTTCCAGCGCCTTGCAGGGACCCTAACGGAAGGCGCTTCGCAGGGATGGAAGTCCGATATCGTAGGTGGGAGCCCAGTTGCTGCCTATGCCTATGGCGCTAACTTCGGGAAGACAGCCGAGCTAAAGCTTGTTGATGAGATTGAATTTGAAGAGATGGAAAAGCTTAGTGGCGGAGGCTACAAGGGGCTCGGAGCGCGTCAGCCAGATGAAGCCGGTGTTAGGGAATTTGGAGGAGATGGGAACTTCAATGATAAGCCTGGAATGAAGGGCAGAGATCTTGAAGCCTCAGGAAGTAATCTTGGAGAAACAAAGAAGACCAGCAAGGGCGCGGCTAATGCTGGGACTGATCCTAAGAAAGGCTTAAAGGCTAAAGGGCATGCGCGTGGGGACACTCCAGCGGAAGAGGAAGACAAGAGTCCAGCTAGAGCGCTATTCGACCAGAGAGATCAGAAGGAATAGTCATGCCGTTTCGCTCAGAAGCCCAGCGCAGGCTACTATGGGCAAAGAAACCAGACATCGCCTCTAGGTGGGCTCATGAGCATCCAGGCCAGAAGAACCTTCCGGAGCATGTTAAGAAGGCGATGATGAGCGGGTTCGTGGAAGAATTCACGAAGATATCCACCGAGAATCCGAATAAAAAATATCGCGAATTCGCCCCAGGAATACCTCTAGACAAGAAGCTTCATCCAATTAGGAAGGTAACCACGGAGACTGAGGACTTCTGGCCGTTCGTTGTGCAGGAGCATCATGCTGCAAGGGCCGGAAAGCACTTTGATGTTAGGCTCGGAGATCCTCAGACTGGCTATGGGCATTCCTGGGCTACCAGAGAGCTTCCGAAACCTGGCAAGTCAACCTATGCCGTCCAGCAGCCGACCCACACTATCCCGTACTTTGACTTTGCCGGAGAGCTAAAGACTGGGTACGGGAAAGGCATGGTCTATCGGCATCGCAGGGAAGACGCCGAGGTTGTTGAGGCCACAAACAATAAGATTAACTTCAACCTATATCCAGGCAAAGACACAGAGGAATACACGCTTGTCAGGCTGAAGGATAAAGGCTGGCTTCTAATGAATCGGACGCCAACCAAGGAAACGCACCCACAGGTTCCAACGAGCAAGCAGGACTATAAAGATATAAAGCCAGACCAGATCAACATGGAAGACAAGTCACATCTAATGCAGGCAAAGATTGATGGGGCTCATTTGAGCTATCACCTCACTCCAGGGAAACAGATTAAGGCCTTTTCCCATAGACCAACAGAGCGAGAAACAGGTATTATCCAGCACACGTATAGGATTCCAAAGCTCGTAGGCCAGAGAGCTCCCAAGGAACTGGGAGACACAATTCTGAGGGGAGAAGTATATGCCCGCAAACATAGTTCAGGAAAAGCTATCCCAGCTAAGGACTTGGGCGGGCTCCTTAATAGCGGGGTTTTCCTCAGTAGAACAAAGCAAAAGCAGCAAGCTGTCGAAATGGCAAACGCTGTCTTTGATGTGGAGCGATTTCGAGGAGAGGACTACTCTAAAAAGCCTTACAGAGAAAGGCTCGAAGCTCTTAAGGAAGTTAGAAAGTTGCTACCCAAGATCTTCGAGCTCCCAGCGGAAGCACACGGGCCAAGCGAAAAAGAAAAGCTCCTTGAGAAGATCAAAGCTGGGAGGCATCCGGAGACAAAGGAGGGCGTAGTTCTCTGGAACCTAGATGAACCCAAGACACCAATTAAAGCTAAAATAAAGCCAGTTTATGATGTCGTCATCAGGGATGTGTTCCCTGCAGGCGGCGGCATGAAAGGAAAGATGGCTGGCGGCTTCACATATAGCATGAAGCCTACTTCGGATGTCGTCGGCAAAGTCGGGACCGGATTCTCTCATGCGCTTAGGAAGAAGATGTGGGAGAACCCGAAGGCATACAGAGGTCTTTATGCCAAGGTCCAGGCTCAGGAGCAGTTCCCATCCGGAGCTCTAAGAGCACCGGCACTAAAAACCATCGGGGCCGATGAGGCTGGCAGCGTCCCCGAGAATTCACCAATGAAATGAGAGAAACAAATGGCAACCTGTTCGAAGTGCGGAGCGAATATAGAAGATTTTAAGGTCTGTGTCGTCTGTGACACTAGGGAGATAATGCTAGACGAAGATCTTCTAAGAGAAGTTCAGAAGAATGAAAAACAAAGAAAAGCTGAAAAAGAAGATACTTGGCGTTAAAGGTCTTCATGGCGGTGGGCCTGGGCCTGCCACTAGTGATTGGAGACAAGGGCGTCCAACCCATGCCGAAAGCGTGAGCTGGGGTCAGATCCCATTGCACAATGGAACCGAAATATATAATGTGACTGAATTTACAAACGTTCACTCTAAACATGCCTTTGTGCAGGAGCTTGTTAGACTGATTGACCATAGGGAGCAATCTGGATAAAATGTTAGGTTGAAATGATTTATACCCAGGAAAAGAAGCCACAGAGGGAAGACTTTTACTTCCCGAAAGAGACAGAGATAACTGTCGGGACTGTTCTTGACGTCGATGCTAGCCGAGGGCTCGTGACAGTTAGGTCCACTTCCAGCGGCTCAATTATAAAAGACATCCCAGTAATGAGGTCATACTACCAATCTCTTGGTGGATATGGCACTTACGTTGTTCCAGAGATAGATTCTAAGGTTGTCATGGCTAGGACAATTGATACCTATTTTGTTATTGGTTTCCTTCCACGAGTTAACCGAGATGCCACGTTTGCGGCGACTCAGGAGAACGGAAGGATTCAGACCACTAACGAAACAGCCATCAATGACAGACTGAAAGACGTATTCCCAGAGAAGTCTGCCAACAGGACATCCAAGTCTTCGTCTAGATCAAGGAAGGTCTCCTATAACAACACAGACGAGGATCTCCAGCCAGGCGACTCTATCAGCAAAACTAAGGCTGGGAACAAGTCGATCGTATATGCCAGCGGCGATATCCTTCATTATGCTAATGCGGTATGTCAGCGCGTGTTCTCAGTTCTCAAGAACACAATTGCAGACATCTGCATTAATTACAAGCTGATCACGCCAGGCATGACTGATATGGTCACGAACGACGCTGACCATGTGGACCACGAGTCAACCTACAGGAACCTGGTAACTGATAAGCGCCCGACGTTCATTCGGCAGATTGGAACCAAGGTTAACTTCTATGCCGAGCGGATGCAGGACCCATCGCAGGCAGAGTCTGCTGCAGATCCGGTGCATGGGAAGAGAACTTATGAGCGCCAGATCGCAAAGGACGGGCATTTTAAAGAGCGCGTAGAGTCTGGCGGAATAAAGAAATACGATCACGAATATGACCCAGCTGGGACGCATTCCCAATATGTATCTGGGACAAGCAGGATGGATGTATTCGGGGAATTGAGGGGAGAGCATGTCTCAGGTACCAGGCATGTCTCTGCAATTCTCCACGAGATATCCGTCAACCCAATTAAGTTCGTTCCGTACGAGCCACCACCTGATGGCCCAGCTGCGCCTGGAACAATTATCCCGATAGATGCAGCTGCTTATGATGTGAGTATTAGGGCGAAATCAATGGGTATTGGGACCACCGGACCGCTAACATTGGGGTCTGAGATCCCTGGATCAGGACTTCCTATTGTTCGGGCGTTCGTAGACATTATAATAGTGAACGGGCCGTTTGGGCCATGTGTAGGCTTTGCAGTTACTGGTTCTCCGATAGCGCAAGCAATTTAAGGAGGATTCGATGGATCTCGAAAATCTATTCATTGAGAAGAACTCTTTTCAGAAGGTAGCTAACCACCAGCTCTCTGGAACGCCAGAGCAGTGGGATGCCGAGATCATTCAGATCCTCAATGAAGAGCACCCTTATATGGCCAACAAGGATGTTGAGGTAATTATCAAGAAGGCCGACGCCAAGAAGGGATATGCCTACGGGTACATCAAGCTTGGCGTCGATGTTAATGTACCTTTGATTATCAAGAAGGGCGAGATGTCTCCGCTGGACGTCTTCCTGAAAGCAGGCTCGGCATATCCTCTGACCAAGGATACCCTAGAGACGGTTCTAATGAAGACAGACGTGGGCAAGCCACAGAACCAGAAGCAGGACGCCTACGTTGACTCCCTGATCTACAACAGGACCATGCCACCTTACGATGGCAAATATACCTATGCCAATGTTAATGGCGCGCAGAAGGAGATCCACATCGAGGGTCGGACATACGGGTCCATCCTGCAGGCCGTAGACCTACACGAGGACCAGGTAAAGTTCATGCTTGAGAAGTTTGCTGAGGATAAGTCGTCCACGGCTGCCATGGCTGTTAATGGAACAATTGGCGTCATCAAGGAGGCCTTCACCCACGCTAAGAAGCGCTCTGGCCTAAAGAAGACTGCCGCAGCACTGCGGGTAACACCACGCGTAAGGCATGACATTTCTATTATGGAATCTGAAGTGCCCGTCATGGCTGATACCTTTGCGAAATATGCTGCAGTCAGGCCGAATGGCGAACGTGTTGAGGGGGTTGTATTCCCTAATGTTTATGACTACAGCCTGAACCGCCAGGACCAAGTGATCTTCAAGGGTGATCGCTGCGCCATCCAGGAGAAGCTCGCCGGCTTCAAGGCTGGGATTGCTCACAATCTTCCGAGCGAAGATCCGAAGCTAGGCGACACCATGTTCTTCTTCACTGAGCGCGGCACGACTTCCGTGGCTACGACTCCAGTAAAGGTCATGGCAAAAACAGCCAATGATGGCGTGCGCGAGTGGGGTGTCCAGGACACATTCGGCCACAGCTTCAAGATTGTTCAGAGTGATAAGGTTAAGAACATCTTCAGTCAGGAAGGGATCACATATGTCCCGACCGCGATGAAGATCGCGACCCTGAAGAACGTAACAAAGCTTGAGGATAACCCATTCAATATTGCGATGCTGGATGGCATCCGGAAGGTTGGCGGGCGCAACCTTGAGATCAAGTGCGACGGGCACTCATTCTCGTTCAGCGGAGAGAGCGTTAAGGTTTCCAGCCTTCGCGAGGGAGTCACAAGGAAGGAAGCTCTCAACTTCCTGCGCGAGCGCTACACTGAGCCTGCCATCAAGGAAGCCATGTTCCGCGCTATGAAGAATGGGAAAGTCGTCGTTAACGATGTCATCCTTGAGGAGCCTGTTAAAGTAGCTAACCACAAGATACAGACCACTTTAGGCTCGCTTCGGTTTGACTGTGGCGAACTTATTAAGTGCGCCGCAGAACTTCCTGACCAGGGCGTAGTTGATACAGTGCTAAGTCTTAACTTTATTAACGAAGAGAACGTTGCTGATTATGTCAGCCACATTCCTCAGTATGAGAAGGCCGCCTCTCATCTGGCAGATCTTTTGATTGCCTCAAGGATCGGAGCCAAGATCGAAGAGAAGCCAATCAAGACCGCGATGGAAGCCCTGGTTAAGGTCAGCAATGCCCTAAAGATGCTGAGGGGAACTAATGAGTAAGAAGATGGATGGGTTCATGGATGAATTCTCCAAGCTTGCTGGAGGCAATCCTGAAGCCATTAGAGAGCTCATTGGTCTTGGTCTTATTGCCGCTCCCGCCGCCTTATCAATTACTAACCCTAAGGCAGAAAAGAAACATGGCAAGTGGATGCGCGCAATGGACATTGCTGGCCTTGGGACATTGGCCTATCCTTACGCCAAGCACTTGTTAACAAAGAAGTAGGTGCTGCATGTGGGGCGCTGGCCACAAGACCCTATTCGAGAAGCTCGCAAGCGTATACCTGGACGAAGATCCAAGGTCTCCTGACTACGACGCCCTTGAGGCGCGGAAACAACGCGCAAGATCAAAGCTAAAAACGAAGCTGAATGACCCGTCAAAACCAGAGCCAAAGGGCGAGAATCCTGACACGCCAAGAATCTAGCTTGACTAGGTAAGAGAAGTAAGTAGAATAAGAGCATGCCGTTTACCCAGCTGCTTCTTGGGTCTGAGCACACATTCGTAACAGAGACTGTACGCGACAAGGTTCAGGAGGCAGCAGGCCTAGATAGGGCCGTGGCAGAGCTGACAGCCCTGAATGCCGGACCCATCCCAACTGCACAAATTCAGGTCCAAATCGACAGAATCACAAACGAGGAAAACACTTACATCAAATTCAGGATCGATGCAGTCACAAATATAACTGATTTATTGACGGCGAAGAACGCTCAACTCGACACAGACTTCCCTGGAAACGCCCCTCACGCCATCTGGTACAGGCCAGCCTTCCCATTTGCTGGCATAGACCCCACAGATTGGCAGATCAATGAGGTAGGAACGGGGTCCATTACGCTTGCAACGCCTCCGTTCGACCTGGAAGACACCTTCGCCTCGTTCCCCTCTCCTAATGGATTGGCGGGGCGTTTGCTCCTTATGACCAGCGGAGCGGAAACAGGCAACACGTTCCTAATATCATCTAATACAGCTACAACGATAACGCTTGCTGTTTCTATTGGTGGGATTCTTGCCGGTGACTCATATAGCGTTCCTGGCGGGGGTCCAATAGCTTACTCTTTCGCCCCATCAGTTAACTTTAATGATGTCCCGACATCGACCGACATAGCTCGCCACCAGACAAGGTTCACCGTTTACAACACCATCATTACGGATCCAATGTGGGGAACGACGGCTATTCTTGCCGCCATGTCTGTAGCAAACCTCACAGCTGGATTCGCTCTTGGCCTAAGTATAGCTTTGGCAAGACAATATAACTTTGAGTATAGGGCGGAAGACTTCGATATAGATTTCGAGGCTGCTCCACCACCGTAGTGTGGAAGCCACTATTATTTGCATGGGTTGTTGCGATACTTCTTCTGATATGGGTTCAGAGTGGGATGGACAAGGATCAGGGGGATAAATAGTGGCGCACATGTGTATGAGGCATCTTCACTCTGTGCATATCGAGGGCCACTGCGACGACTTCAATCCAGCCCCTTCTGACAGACCTGGGCTACCTATGGCCTGCGCATTCTGCATGTATATGGGATCCAGCACCATTAACGCCCTGGAGGATATCTTGATGAATCCGCACACGGACATGAAAGGCGACGCCCCTGTGGATTACCCCCAACTCGTAAGAGAGGCTTACTCGTTCGCCTACCACAAGGCTGGCTGCAACATGATGCGCCGCAAGAACGGGAAGTGCAGTTGTGGATATCACAAGCTAAAAGAAAAGCTCGAGGGCATGAAGCTGACCTACGAATCAGACGAGACTGGCAACTTCATGATTGGCGCAATGCCTCGATAGCTAAAAAAAGAGCCACGCAGAGTTAATCTGTGTGACTCTTTGAACTAATAGTTCGGATTGTCCTTGATCTCTTTCCCAAGTCCTTTTGCTACCCATCCCTCTCGCCATTGAATTAACGCGTAATGCTTGATTATCCTGGCATTCGCGATGCAGCGAGAGCATGGGTGTGGACCATCCATAAATACTTGAGAGCTGCAATGGGTGCAGCAGGCTCGCGCTACGTCTTCTGCTGTTTGTGGCATGTGTTCCCCTCTTGTGTTGTTAAATGCAAAGGCCGCCACCTGATGAGGGTGACGGCCTAAGATCTCCACCTACACATGGCAGGCGAGGCTTATAATATTATATCAGAAAGTCTCCCCGAGATATTCCGCGGTCTTGATATCAAAGAAAGACTTCCTGATCTGCGGATCATGTCCGTCCCACCAACCGACAACGATAGCGTCTCTCAATTTACCATCCATATCGCGGGTCTCTTCCGCACGAAGGATTCTTCCGCGAGGGATCTTATTCAGAACCGCCGTGTCGATCTGAATGAGCATATGATTCTCCTTTCGTGTGCGTGGTTGCGCGACAAAAGAAAGATCAAAGGAACAGCAGGGTGACAAGCCAGAACTGCCGACTGGTTTTTTACAACCCGTGTTCTGGCATTAATGGCGGGCATATATTAATAGTCCAGAAGGAACCACACGTCCTTCGATCTGTCTTGATTGTAGTGTGGTTATAACCATTAATATCTTACCCGTTTATTGCCAGGAGTCGCTACTTGTCACCCAGCGAGATTAAGATGGTGGAGGTGGCGGGATTCGCACCCGCGTCCTGAAAACATTCAGCTAAAGGTTGCTACGTCTATTAATGGATCAGATGCGGTTAGATTTCGCCTTCGGGTCACCTGTTTTGCCATCATCTAACCCCGTCAGCTAGGATCTTATCTCAACCCAGTGCGATCCAGTTCCTGGGTCCAGCCTGCGTTTATCCTCTCGGCGCTACAGACTTTGCGCTTCGATTTCCATGGTTGCCTAAGCAGCCATAGCGACCACTCCGGCCCGTGAGCCGAAGCTGCCGTTGATTACATTGCTGTTAGCATGTAATGTGTGCCTGCTTTTTTAACGCGGCCGAGCAGACTTCCGCGAGACGCACCTTTAGTCCGTACGTAATCAGTCGAATCTATTCACCCCCAGAGTTTAGAAAAAGAGCCATGGACCAGGCATCTCCCACCTAGCTAGAGTTAAGGACTGTCGTGGGCACCCGCCTGCATTATCTACTTGGATGTCAGGCCAAGCAAATTGCTGTGGTTAGATCGCTGACACGTTTATCACAGCAAGGATTCTCTCCCGCATGTCGCGGTGAGAATCATCCAAAGCTCTCTATTATTAGGCCCGAGATGAGGCAGTCATAGGGTTTCCCCACAGACCCCATGGTTTACCATGGATTTGCACAGAGCTGGGCCTCGGATTTATAGCTTCATCACAGATCGGGTCACCAATGGTAACTCACCTGCTCCACTATAAACCTGTACACCGAAAGACATCTGTGCACCCCACCTCTTATCCCTTTCGGGATTAAAACAACCGCCCGAGTAGGTCTTTATCCCACTCGGACAGGATCTACAGATCACCGCATTTAGCGGGTTACTGTTATTAGGAATTCGTCTAGATCTCAGGATTTCAAAGACGAACTTTAGGCTGCTATGTTCTTATACCAGAATTTAGCCCTGAAGCTCCACATTCCAGTAGGCGTCGCTAATGAACTTGCTCCAGGATGACTTCATGTTGAATCTAGCTATTGCCATCCCAGGCGTCCACTTAGGCTCAATAGGTAGATGCTTTAGCCTCATCTTTGCCTGGACCAGCGTCTTGGCAGCCTTCTTGGCGTTGCAAGGTACGCAAGCACACACGCAGTTAGTCCAAGAAGACTGCCCACCCTTAGACTTTGGAATAACGTGGTCGATGGTTATTTCCTCTGTCCCAGGCTGAGATCCACAATACTGACAGGTGTTCTTATCCCGCTTGTAGACGTTGCGCCGGCTGAAGATGGTCTTCTTCATTGGCATGGCGTCATACTTGTTCAGCACGATGATCTCTGGGATCTTAAGAGCCAGGCTGACGGTGTGAATAACAGGTTCGTCATCCATAGCTAATAGATCAGCCCAGGTATCGAATGTGTGAAGCTGATACGTTTCAGGCTCGACGGCTCTCGCCAGTCCAGCCATCATCATGGAAAAAGCCCGACGCGCGTCAATAATATTTAACGGCATCCAACTTTTGTTCAATTCCAAGACTGGGCTATCGAGAACCATACAAGTCATTTTAATTCCTCTTTTCTAATTTATGTGGACACGTTTTCCCATGTCGTTCTACAACATTACAGTTCCAGCATAGAATTGTATAGCGGTCTTTTGGATATCCAGCATCACGCACTTTCCTGTAAACAGTCCTATTGTTTCTGAGCAGCTTTCGCTCTTTTTGTCCGTCTTTCTTGATATGTTCTAAGTTTAAAAATTCTCTATGACTTTCTTTGCAGCATGTACATCTGCCACCATAAGCGTCAAACAGTCCATTTCTTAACTTATCCCAAGTTCTTCTGTTGCTCTCAGCCACCTTATCTTTATTATTTTTTGCCCATTCGACCCATATCTTTTTATTCTTTTTGTAGTACTTTTTCCCTCTTTTCCGATTGCACTCATAGCAATATGATCCTGGATAATTTTCTCCGACATGTCTAGGCGGAAAAGCCTTCACAGGGAGAGTTCTTTTGCAGTGCGGACATGTTTTTGTTTGTTTATTGTATTCCATGATGTTAATAATGCTTCCAGTCAACTAACATGTCAATACTTTGTTTGCGAGACGCAATGATGTTGTGTGGTACGGGGGACGGGATTTGAACCCGTAGAACCGCGATTTTAAGTCGCAGATGTTTGCCAATTACATCACCCCCGCACAGAATGGTAGGCCTGGAAGGAATTGAACCTTCGCCGTTCCTTTAGGAAAGGAGCATGCTATCCGTTACACCACAGGCCCATTGGTGCCCGATCCGTGACTTGCACACGGGTCGCCGCTTTCGGAGAGCGGTATCCTATCTGCTGGAAGAATCGGGCATTTAAAGTTGGTACCCCGCCCAGGTGTTAATCCTGGCGATCCTGCTTTAGAAGAGCTGGATGTGCTCGGCACGCGGGGCATGGTGAGGGAGACAGGATTTGAACCTGCACGGTATTACCCACTAGCTCCTAAGGCTAGCGCGTCTGCCAGTTCCGCCACTCCCCCATTATTTATTGGTATCCCTGCCTCGATTTGCACGAGGATTTCAGCGTTCGTAGCGCTGTGGTCTTCTATTAGCCTACAGGGACAAAGATTGGTGCGGATGACAGGAGTCGAACCTGCACGCCCTTTCGAGCGCCAGCACCTCAAGCTGGTGCGGCTGCCGTTACGCCACATCCGCGAATGGTCCCGAGGGAGAGAATTGCACTCTCACGCTTTCGCGGCAGTTTTTGAGGCTGCTGTGTCTGCTGTTCCACCACCTCGGGATTAGTTTGGTCCGCTCGGCAGGAGTTGCACCTGCATGGCTGTTAACCGTCCGGTTCTGAGCCGGATGGGACTGCTATTCCCCCACGAGCGGTTGGTAGCTAGGGATGGTTACGCTCCATCGTCTTGGGCTTATGAAACCCACGTTCTACTATTGAACTACCTAGCCATTGGCGGAGTGAGAGCGAGTCGAACGCTCAACGGTGTTACCCGTGTCGGTTTAGCAAACCGGTTAGCATAGCCGCTTGCAATTCACTCCATAGTTTTGGCGGATAGGGTGGGCGTCGAACCCACAAGGCTTTTACACCTGCCAAGCTTCCAACTTGGGTAGAGTAGCCGCTCTCAATCCTATCCATGGAAAGCCCTGTGAGTGAATTGGATCACCCGTTCGTTTCACCGCGGCTCAACTAGAGATACCCCTCTGGGAGCTCAACGGCTCTTTCTGTCGCGCACAGAACGCACAGGGCTATTTTAATGGCGGAGAGTAGAGGACTCGCACCCCAGCGCAATGCGCCCACTAGTTTTCGGGACTAGGCTAACCACCGGTTAGTTTGCTCTCCATGCATAATTGGAGGAAGGTGCGAGAGTCGGACTCGCAAGCCGGCTTTCACCGACTGTCCGCTTTCAAGGCGGGTGAGCTTGCCAATGCTCAAACCTTCCGTTTTCTAGCTTTAAGCGCGAGAATCTCAGGCCAAGTAAGTCCAAAACGGTCATGTAGCCAATGAACCCCATAATGGCAGCCGAAACAAACTCTCGCGTATTCTTTTGGATTTTCTGCCGCAAGCTTTACACGCGACATATTCTCAAAAGGAACGTGTCGGATCCAATCAGTACGATGACATTTCAGATGTTTTCGCTTTCTGCAGAAAAGACAATAAGAACCGACTTTTAAAAAGAACTCATGCCTTGTCTTTTTTGTTTTAACAGCGTAAGTGGCGTCATACTTTTTTCTGTTCGCAGTGAGCAACTTTGGCGGCATGCGCCCTCCTAATATTAGGTGGTAGCGGGACTCCGGTTCGCACGGAGGTCTTGAGCTTATGAGGCTCACGTGATACTACTTCACTATCCCGCGCCCGTATTATATCAGAAAGATTGGAGGCCGATATTGGAGTTTCACCAATTAATACCTGCTCTGCAGGCAGGCGCTTCCTATGCTTTAGCTTATCGGCCTTAGATTTTGGCGGGTCGTGAAGGAATTGAACCTTCCTGCCAGGATTTGGAGTTCTAGCTCTTCCCCAGAAGACGACCCGAATTTATGGTAGCGCATACGAGAGTCGAACTCGTCTTGCCTGGGTGAAAACCAGGTCTCCTGCCGATAGAGGAATGCGCCGTTGGTGCTCTCGAGCGGTTACGCTCCGCTTTTTTCTGGATGAGAACCAGAGGTATTAACTAGTATACGACGAGAGCAAAATGCGGAGAGCTCGGCCCAGACAACGGCTGTCAGCATGCAAGACCCCGCTTACTACTCGGGATCCTATACCGCTACGGCATACGAATGCTTCCTTCCACCGCGTGGGAATCGAACCCACCTCTCTCTCCATATCTAAAACAAATGCGGGTGTGCTGCCTATTACACTATATCAATCCGATTAAGGATTGGTCCTGCTTCGAACATGTCTCCCCGCGATATTTAATGGTCCCGTACCCTGGTAATGCTCCAGGAGTGGCTTTTAAGGCTTCAGATTTACAGTCTGCGCAGAATCTTTATCTGCCTAGTACGGGGTGGCTCAGGGGGTGGGACTCGAACCCACATTGTCCTTGCGGACGCTGGTTAACAGCCAGGCGCATGACCATCATGCTGCCCCTGAACGGATCTTATTGGAGCTGGTAGAAGGAATTGAACCCTCATCAAGTGCTTACAAGGCACCTATTCTGCCGTTGAACTATACCAGCTTGGAGCTACTGGGCGGTTACGCTCCGCCGTCCTCTCATTACGAGTGAGAGATTCTACTATTGAACTACAGTAGCTTGGAGCCCACAACTGGAATCGGACCAGTATCTCCTCATTACCAATGAGGTGCTCTGCCACTAAGCTATGCGGGCTTGGAGCACGTGGAGGGAATCGAACCCTCGTAACGAGTTTGGAAAACTCGCTCTCTGCCATTGAGATACACGTGCAATTTTAATGGACCACCTGAGGAGAATCGAACTCCCGTGTTCTCCTTGGCAAAGAGACGCTCTACCATTGAGCTACAGGTGGTTGGACCGGCTGAGGGGAATCGAACCCCCGTAACTAGCTTGGGAAGCTAGCGCTCTGCCATTGAGCTACAGCCGGATGGTGGACCTCCGGAGAATCGAACTCCGATATTCAGCTTGCAGGGCTGACGTTCTACCGTTGAACTAGAAGCCCATGTTTGATTGGTGGGCATTCCAGGTAACGCTCCTGGCTCTCTTCCTCTTCAGGGAAGCGCTCGACTTCCGAGCTGAATGCCCTTGGTAACGCCGCGCCAGGATTGATTCTGGCTATCCCACTATTCCCCTTTCGGGCGTATTCATGGGTAAGGGATATCCCCACTGATCGTCCATCCGATCGGTCGGCGCACTTTGTGTTGGGGTGACTAGCGAGACTTGCACTCGCATAACAGGTTCCACAGACCCGTGCTCTACTACTTGAGCTATAGCCACCATTGGTCGGGGTGGAGAATTATGATATCTCGGCCTCCTGGTCCCAAACCAGGCGCTCTTCCTCTGAGCTACACCCCGAAGTTATCTATTTCGCTTCCACCTTCTTCTATCTTCTGCCGAAGCTTTTTTGCATGGAGCGCACCGGCAACAATATCGTTTATACGAATTATATGTGCCGTGGATTTGTCCATAATTGTTGTCTTTGTTCGTCTTTTTTCTATGACACTTCTTGCAAAGAACTTGGCATTTAGACAACTCTTCGGCTCTTCTTTTTTCTGACCATGACCAAACTTTATGATCCACCTTTTTGCTTGGATCCACATGGTCGACTTGAAGATCTATTCGAGATCCGCAGGAGCATGGGCCATTAGATGCTAGCCATAGATCCCGTCTTTCTTTTAAGAATTTGTTTTGGAATGCTCTCTGAATGGCTGGGTCTTTGTATGGCATGAATAAACTCCTGTTATATTGGTCCACCCTCGTGGTAACGCTCCACGATTTCCTGCGTATCAGACAGGCACATAGACTTCTATGTTAAGGGTGGATGGTGCGGGTTAGAGGTAACGCTCCTCTGTCTTTAGCATGTCACGCTAACACTCTTCTTTTGAGCTAAACCCGCATGGTAGACCTGGGTGGAGTCGAACCACCGTCTAGTGCTTATAAGGCACGTGCTCTGACCCTTGAGCTACAGGTCCATATTTTATCGTTTACTATTGGTTCAGGAGCCTGGAATCGAACCAAGATCTACAGATCCAGAGTCTGTCGTTCTACCAATTGAACTACTCCTGAATGGTCGGGCTCGCGTGAGTTGCACACGCCGCCTCTTGTTCCCGAAACAAGCGGCTCACTCCGAGCCTAGAGCCCGATATTTAAATTGGTTGCCCCGCCAGGGTTCGAACCTGAATAGCGAGATCCAAAGTCTCGCGTCTTGCCAATTAGACGACAGGGCAACTGGTACGCGCTAAGGGACTCGAACCCCTGACTTCCTCCGTGTAAAAGAGGCACTCTAGCCGCTGAGTTAAGCGCGCATTTACCACACAACATCATGCGGGCCTACTGAAGTTCCTTCAGTCAGGTGTTCCCGCACGCAAAGTTTTCAAAGAACCGAACCGATCTAATCTGGCGGTACTACCGAGAGTCGAACTCGGACCTACTGGTTGACAACCAGGCATGCAGAGCCGCTACACCATAGCACCGTTTAAATCATTAGTTGGTGGGCCGCCTCGGTAACGCTCCGAGTTCTGTTGGTTAAAGGCCAACTGCTTCACTTTTAAAGCTTACAGCCCATTGGTGGGTCCTGAGGGAATCGCACCCTCTTCTGTTGGTTAAGAGCCAACTGCATCACTGTTAATGCTTAGGACCCAGTTATTTCTTCCGCACCGTCCTTTCGTCGTCCTAGGTAAAAACAAAAAACCCGAAATTCCTTTTCAGGGATTTCGGGTTCCTTTTATCTCTAGTTCGGAACCCGTTATCCCAGTCTCCGCTCCTTTGTATTATCCGCCTGACCGGCGGAATGGAGCGTTATCGGGCGTAGTGGGAGGCTTTCTCCCCACACGCACGACAATTGAATAAAGGGTTTCCTATATGAAAGCATGGATCTCCTCGGGGCGAACTTTAGCATTCTATGGGATAGGTGTCAACAACTAATTTCAAAAAAGATTGGTTGGCGGGCCAGGCGCTACTCTGGCTATCTGGAATTCACTGGGTCCAGCAAAACAATAGGCTTCAATCTACCTGTTCCAGTGATTGGGTAGGATCCGCAGTATTGTTTAAGCGTGTCTGCTCTCCACGCCGCCGCCAACCAATTACTAACTAATCCTCGATCTCAACTTCCTGATACTCGACCTTGCCGCGCTCCAGAGAACGAGCGGAACCGAAGCCGATAATACCAGAGTGCGCGAAGATGCGCTTGAAGTCCTCAGCCTTGAGGCGCTTGTCCGGAGCCCTGAACTCGAATTCGAACCAGGTTCCAGCAGGGGCGACCTCAGAGTCATGGACGATGGAGTGAGAGCCAGAGGCGTTGCTCACCTTGCCCATGAACTTCTCATAGACAGTCTTTACTGGGGTTCCGCCATTCTGAAGAAGATAGATCTTCCTCTTGTTTTCAACATCCCTCAATGAGGCACCGATAGCGTGAACTCGTCCGAGCTCAGCCATATCTCCCTTGGCTCCAGCCTTACGGCCGGCGGCCTTATCGGCCACGAATAGCCCGATCCTTGATGCAGCGCACTTCAGGTTGGCCTTGATCTGGAAGTCCATCAGGAAATGGCCGAACTTATCCTTGCGGATGCAGTTAACGCCATAGGACGCAACCTCATCCTTCTCGCCCTCATCTGGCTTGATCTCTCTCTCGCCGATCTCTTCCTTCAAGATCTCGGCTACCTTGTCCTTGAACTCCTGGGAGTCACGGACAAGATTCATGGCGAACTCGACATAGTTCTCTACACCCTCACGGCTGGCAGGAACGCCGCCAACCAGAGGGGTAACGAACATCGCCTTTGCCTTAACAAACCGAGTCTCGCCCTCATAAACTTCTTCAAGATCCTTACTCGTAAGTTTCATTTAAGTCTCCGCTGCGAATCCTCCTATAAATATAGTTATAAATATGTTGAGTAGCTATGGCCCGTGTGGACCGGACTTGACACCGGCTTTCCGCTTTCAGGGCTGGTGAGGCTATTTGCGGAGGCCGCCCGCTGGCGACACATTCCAACCAATAGGAGATTGACCATTACAACTATCTGGAACCACCAGATAGCCGTGCCTTTCTGTTCTATTAACTGTTGCGAGTCCTTCCTCGCAGCCACACGGATAGGTTAGTCTTGCTGCTTCTTGTTAAAGCCAAGATTTGCTTTAGCGGAATGGCCCTTAGCCCATTCTCCCAGGCTCTTGGTGAAGGCCTCTTCATGTGGCATTCCGAAATGGCTATAGGTCAGAGTGCTGACAGAAATCTCTTCAACGTCGGCTCCAGTAGTGTCTGGTCCGAGCTGAGTAACCGCGGCTTGAAGAGCCTGTTCTGTCACCTTCATCCCATGCCGGCGGAACAACTCGGCTTTAAAATCAGGCTGGAGACCATTGATCTCCATAACCTTGTCCATTCGCCGAGCCCGAAGGAATGCGTTATCGAGAGAGTCCAAGCGGTTGGTCGTGGCAATGGTCACGATGGGATTAATGCGCCTGGTGTTGCCGCCAAGGCTGGACAGAAGATCTGTAGTAAGCTGGTGGGGCAGTTCAGGAATATCCCTGTCTCCACCAATAAGATCCACGTCCTCAAGGACAACTAGGGCAGGGGCAAGCCATGCTTCGATAAGAGCGAACCACTTACCGATCTCTCGCATACCCTCGATGCTTGCCTCAACCACTGTAATGCCTTTCTGTAGGCATTCGTACTTCGTCTTTGAGACCAATAGACTCTTTCCAGAGCCTGGACGCCCATAGAGAAGAACTCCTCTCTGAGGGGCGATCTTATGGATCTCTTCACATTCGAAATACCGAACAGCATGCATATTAATTGCATCCTGCTCTTCCTTGAATCCGTAGATTAGAGGATTTGCTGGAGGAGATAGGAATACCAGAGGCTGTGGGCAATCAAAGTCCATAGCCTTAAGATGCTTCCCACGGTAAAAGTTTCCCTCGCTGCAAACGCGATGAAACTCGCTGGCCATCTTCTGCATGGCATCTTCGTTGTAACTATGGAATGAAGCGGAGAAGATACCGTTGTCGGGATTCGTAGAAAGAACAACTGATGTAAGATGCCCATCTATGTTCTTAACGGCTGCTCCATTTGCCAAGCATTCCTGGTGTTCCATTAGTCCCACTTGCAGGTAGTTTCTCGGTCCAGCGTTGACATAGTCCATTTGCTGGAAGAGATCCGCAGCGCCCTTAATGGCGATGGTGTACTCAATCATGGATTGAGGCTTGAAGTGGAACTGAGAGCTAAATCCACCTGGGATGCCAAGTGGATGTGTAACCATCTTTGATTTATCGAGCTTGTTCCTAATCATTGGCCGATTTCTCTCGGCCTTTGTTGCCTGCATCGGAGGCTCGTTGCTAGGACGAGCTACCTCTACAGCTTCCATCGCTCCAATTGACGATCCTTGCATTTTGTCTCCTGTTTCGCTCCATTCAAATGAAACATCCATTGTTAATCCTTCTATGCCTACGAGATCTGTCTTTTCGGTTAATTTCTTTATGTCTTCTGGAGACATCGGAGACATAGTGATTTCGTAGTCCTTGCCACGGATCGTCTTCTTATTCACGTCAGCTCAGGTTCATCGAAGTCTATCTCATTCGTGAGCCTTGCTACATTAGCCCTAATGACCTTTGCCTTCCGCCATAGGATGACTCTGTCTTCTGGGCTTAGGACAGCATCTCCAATGGCGGCGATAAGATCATCGCATACATCTATCTCAGTAGTAGCAGCGTGATGTAGGTGCTTGCAGGCCTCATTGATCTGGGCATCAGTCTTATGTGGCATCGGCGTCCTCCTTCATTGCTGCATCAAGCGCCTCACGAATGGAATTATGCCACTCCTGTTTCTTGATCCAGAAGGTGGTGTTGATATCAACTGGATCCTTCCCCATTGGGACATTTTGTGTGCCAGTGGTTGCAACAGCCCAATGGCCATTATCGTCACTGACAAGAGCAGATCCTTCCTGTTTGGCCAGCCAGTCGAGGCGCAAGGCGTCATAGTGAATCACTTCTTTTTCTCCTTCTTTTTGCCCTCTTTAATGATATCGTCCCAGAGAGTGTCCATCGGGAGACACTTTCCTTCGCGCATTTCTTTCTTGGCTTCCTCTTCGGCCAGCTGCATCTCAGTCTTGAAGCCAAGCTTCTTGCGCTTTTTATTAAACGCTTCCTGCTTTGCCTCATCGAAGACGGGGGCCTTAACGGCATCCTTCAGCATCATGGTGAGCGCCTCGACGACCTCTTTAGGAGTATCGCCGTAGGCGCTTACAGGATCCTGGGTCCAGCCATTAGCGATGGCCTTTCCGGTCTTAGTGTCCTTGGAGTAATAGACTTCGTGCATGGCGTAATCATGGCGTAATAAGGCTTCTTGTCGACCTTATTAATGCGCTTCAGGATCCTGTAATTCCACACGAATTCATCTCCTTTCATCCGGTGTAATCCATTGGGTCGAGACCGATCGCTTTAAGAGCTTTCTCCCAGCAGAGATCACAGATCTCGATCCTGCGGGTATCGATGCTATCAAAGCGATGCTCATATCCAAAGTGCGAAGAGAGCTGTCCATACTGAGGATACATCTCGCCTGTAGGGCCAAACTTCTTCAAGAGGTCAGACTTACAGGCGTCACAGGTGGCCTCTGTGAACTTTAGTTTGTTTTTAATCATTAAGACCTCGCAATGACGTGGTCAGGCCTTCTCTTCAATTCGGACATATCAACCTTCCTGAAGATGAGCTCTCGCCTGTTCTTAAGGTATTCCTTGATGACCCTGTCCACGTTAAGGCGAGCAACGCCCTCGGTGCAGGTGGCGATGATAATAGGCTCTGTCTTGGAATGATAGGGCATAACCTTGGCGATCTTTGGCCAAAGCCTCTTTCTAACATCCTTGATGATCTTCCCGTTATTGCTATCCAAGAGGACAATGGCACAGGTCTTATTTGCCTTGTTAGTGAATACAACGACTTCCATCACGCGTGGTTCTCCCGTCCCTTGGCTTCAGGCCAAGTTTGAACGATTTATTGGTTGAGATGCTGTCTAAGGTCTTCGGCGAAAGTCAGAAGCTTTGTTCTGATTTCTAATTGCTCTTTATCCATATCGTCCATCTTGACGGTACGAATAAAGACTAAGCACTTGTCACAGTAGAGATCAATTGAGTGCTTGGCGTCCATATTGACGCCGGCCTCTGCTCCTGTGACTACATGCTTTCCAAACTTGCACTTTAAAGGGTCTTTAACCCATTGTTTAATATCTTTTAGTTTATCTCGCAGCAAGCCAGCCACTATGGGCTCCGTATGCGACGATAAAAGACAATCCCCACAGGGTTGCACCGACAATAGCGCAACTCGCAGCCCATAAGACTGTGTACACAACGTACTTCATAATTACTTCCTGTAATTGCTGAGAGTCTGGTAGTAATACATCTGCAGGAATGAAAGCTTGAACTCCCAGCCCTTCTTCATTGCCATCCACAACCAGATTGCCCTTCCGCTGCGGCCGTTGCCATCCATAAATGGATGCAGGACCTCATAGCGGGCATGGGCGTTCCACTCGTCAACTGAGCCCGTGTTGATCTCCTTTAGAAGCTCCTCAAGCATCGGCTTCATTACGGCTGGTGCAGGAGCAATGTGGGTGCCAACCTGGACCATGTCCGTCTCGGTAACGCGGAACCGGCCACCTCGAGGCTGGACGGCGTGCACGAACTCTTCTAGAGCAGAGATGTCAAGCTCAGCCTTCGCGAGGAACTTCTCCAGCGCTTCTGAATGGTTCTTATGGCGATAGGTGAGCTTGATGCCCTCGATCTTATTGCTCTCGATGGCAAAGTCGTAAAGACCTTGCGTATATGTCTCTGTGTCCATTTTATCTCCTAGTTTTCGTTTTCTTAACCCACTTAATGATCTTCCAGAACTCGTCGGCGTTCATTAATACGCCGTTGACGTCGATCATGTCTATCTTTGAGTCTACGCAGCTGATCTCGAAATGCTCGTCACAGTCCCCGCATTTAACATAAAGCGTAGGAGGATAATGAACTCTGCGCCTCATGCGCTCCTTGCGTTCCCATACGCGAGGGACTCCAGAGCAGTCGATCTTTTTATTCCACTTAGGCATGCTTTGATTTGCCTTCATAGATCTCCCAGCATTTGGCTTTGTCTGGCCACTTGGTGCATGCTGAAATTAAGCCGCATCCTGTCATGCCCTTGCTGCACCTATCGTGATAAAGATTATTTACATCCGTTGTCTGTAGGTGTTGATTTTCCCAGACGTAAGGGCAGTATTGATTACGGACAGGTCGCGGCTGCACGCCTTGAGTGAACTCTTTATATGAGCAGCCAGCCTTTGAGAACTCGTAGGTAATGCCGGTCTCAGGATCAGTATGATCGACTGGTGTGGATCCGTAACCACAGGCTCTAAAGACACGTTTAACTCCGACTTTCTTACGCCTCTTTTCAAAGACAGTATATGATATTTCATCGCAACCAGTTCCTTTGCAGGTTGTGCATAAACGGCGGCCCCTTCTTTTTCTCCGAATCCGCGATATAGTCCGGTTCCTCTACATGATCTGCAATAGACTTTAACGTGTTGTTTCATTACTTCTCTCCCAGAATATCTCTGAGGTGCTTTTCCAACGAGTTTAGAGCGGCTTCCTCAGATGGGAATTCTGCGCTACGAATAAGGCCTTCAATTCCCTTGCCGTCAGATAGGTCGAATACCAGCTCAGCGACAAAGAACTTGTTCGGCTTCTGGCGGGCATCCCAGGTGGCAGACTCTCCAAACCTATTACGAATAAGCTTCGGCATCTCTGCCATGTGGATCTCCTAGTTAAACGGGTTACGTTAACTCTTATACCCTAATATAGCCGCGTCGAGCTCTTTTCGGGTCTCTTCACTAAGAGGATCATCTTCTTTTTTGTCCCCAACGACTTCTTTTATATCGTCGTTGATGTCTACTAGAAGGGTTAAGAGCTTTCTGGCTTGTTGAGCCTCGAAGATATTAACCTCAGCAAGCTCGTTATTTTCATGTTCAAGATCGCTTATTGGTTGGCATAAACATCCACAGCTGGGGCACTCCCCACTTGGGAATGGTTCACCAGGAGCCACTCGCTGATAAAGATCCTTGATTTGGTTTAAATCGTCGTCGTGTTTGAAAGTTTTATGGCAATTCTGACATTTGCTTTTTGGCATGTTTCTTCTTTCTTCTAGGTTGTGTCATCGCGGCAAGAGCTACCATTTCGCCATTTTGAGACGCTCCAAAGATATGTTCTGCTTGTCGCTGTTCAGTCCATGTCCGGATAAATGGGTTGTTCAGATGTTTCCCTGTGCCATTTTCGATCATCTGTTCGATTACATTTCTGCTGTAGTCGCGGTGATTTGGCGATAGACTGACAGAACAAATCTCTGTTAGGCCGTTATAACGAAGACCCCAAGTTAGCCATACAATTGGAATGTCATAAGAATCATAAGAAATTTTAACTGGTGTCTTAGGCATTTAATCTCCATCTCCTCATTTTTACGCTTCTTACTGTTCTATTGAGTAGCTCGGCTGCTTTTGCATTATTGTTAGCTAATACCGTTGCGTCTTCGGCCCGAATCCAGGCCATCTTGAACCGGCGAGTCGTCCCTGGCTCTCTGGACCAGGCAAGGGCCGATCGTGCGCTAGCGGCCTTCCTAGGCAGCGCCAATGCCCCTTCGTAGTAGAGATCCTTGATGAGCAATTGAGCGTCTTCCAGAAACACGCAAATATTGTATATATTGTCTCGTTTGTTTCTGCCTGGCCGCCTTATCCTGCCAGTTAGTTTGTTGGTATATGCCAGAAAGCTGTCTTTAATGTATTCGCTGCTTGTGCATAGGCTTATGAATGGTATGCTTGCACGCGTTAGCCCAACAGAGCCATCAGCATCAACAAAGCCTCGAAGATAATCCTTCTCTATAGCTTCTGCCGGCATTGAGACGATATTTGATTTGCGGCCAGCCGGAAATCCAAGAGATTTCAGTCTATCTCTAAACGCAAGGTCGTATGCGGCCAATGCCGCTAAACGTGATGCCTTCTTGAAGTTAGTGTCTCTCGTTCGTTCAGTGATAGAAGTATATGCTGGTATTATCTTTGCGAACGCTTCAAGGATGCATTTGTCTTCCGCTGAAATCTCTATCCTGAATCTACCCTTGTTCCCAGCGCCATCTTCTAGATGCCCGTCTGCTTGGGCAAATCCAAAGAAGTAAGAAACCTCTGGCGTCGACATGTTGAATGCTTTCATTCAGCCATTATATCGAGACCACTTCATTGAGTCAAGGCCACTTGTAAACAGTAACCCTTTCATCAAGATTTGAAACAACTGGCAGTACGGTATCAATCGAAAGCCCGCCATTCCCTATTCCAGGGAAATTCAGGGAGACGGTTCTATCAGAAATCCGGACCCATTCATTAAGTTTATCCACAGATTCTTTTATGAGCTGCAGGCTAGCAGCATCCCTGAAGTGGTATTTAACCTGGAATAGGCCAATGCTTCTGTCCTGTGCATTGCCCATTGGACCGAGAACCATCCAGTGATACACGCCAAGATGTTTGTAATGCTTCAGGATTTGGTCGCCGGCGATCTTAGGTAGCCACGGGAATCTCTGCATGGCCTCGTAGGCAGCTCCGCGGCCCATAACCAGATCGCCAGACTTCTTTATGAAGCTGTTGGTGGTCACAGCGATAACGCTGTCTTTTGACTCCCATATGTCCTTATTTACTAGCTTCAAGCCGCGTCCTGTTCTTCTTGCAGTGCATCCTCGATCGTGCCTTTCAGATCTTCTAGATATTCGACCTGAGCTTCAAAGAGTTTGCTCCTGAGTTCGCTTAGGCTTTTCCCATAAGGAGAATTGTTGTCAAACATTTCATTAGGGATCTCGTGAATTGCAGATTCAATATACGAATTTACTTCTTCTAGGACAGTTAGGACCGCCTCTTTAGGTAGCTCCTTGTGGGCCTTCTTCTGCTTTCTCTTCACTTCATTGCCTCCACCAAAGGTTTCTCTAAGGTTCTAAGAGTGCTGCAGCCATAGCTCTCACAGAAGCTAGGGGCCTGCGCCTCATCGCTCCCGCAGCAATGTTCGATGCGCTCATCGATAGAGAACATTACCTTTGCAGCGGCTTCCTTGAGCTGTTTGTAGTCGTGCACGAGCTGGCAGATTGCGTCTGTATCTCCAGCCATGTGCGGATGACTTACGCTCCTGCTACACGCGGAGCTCTCGATCATTTGCAGCTTGCTTTCGTCGATCATATAACTCCCTTGCGGCTGTAATTATTTCGTCGCCGCGGACTACAAGATCCATGTGTGATGGTAAATGCTTTAGCCTGGCTCTGGCCTCTTTGCGCATCTTTATTGGAAGCTTTGTATTGGCCAGTATGCCCTGAAGGAACGTCCTGGCGTTCTCTAGAGACGTTACGTATTCCTCTGGAATAGTGATTGGTTCCTCCTTGATATTAGTTATGACCAAGATAGGCCTTAGAGATCTTAGCGGCATTTTATGAATTTGCGCCGCAGTAAATCCGCCAGTGGCCATGTCAGTCTTCGGCTGGGTCTTTTCCGTACTCACCAGATAGCACCTTTCCGAGATCCCTCTTAGCCTGGTCTAGCCTGGGATCATCAATGTCTTTTATTGCAGCGCTAACTCGCCGGCATGTTTTCTGGAGAGCTCGAACGTGTTTAAAGTATTCGTCTCGCCAATTGCGGACATCTCCAGACAAGATCTTTCTGAGCAACTTCTGCATCTCAAAATAGAACTCAGCCTTATATACGCCGGCTTCTGCTTCAAGCCTTGCAACTTGTCTTTCGAGCAATGTGTTCTCAATAGTAAGCTCTTCAACTCTGGCCGCATTATCAGAGCTAGTGATATCCATTAGCCACCGAAGTCATGGTTATCTTTATTGTGATAACCGTTGGTTGCGCAATCTAAGCCTTTGCACTTATGGCCATCGAATAGAACCTCTCTAGCCGCCTCTGTGACTTTCTCGCACAGCAGCTTCTTGAACTCTGGCAGAGTCTTAGATGCTGACAGCCTTTGGCCTAATAGGAACCAGACTTTAACCCACTCATTATCCTCTAGCTCCTTGCCGGCATTGCGCCCGTCTCTAGACATGAACTGAACGCTCAAAGCGCCATTCGGTGGATAAAGAATAGAGGCCATAAACATGGCGTGAGTGCTTCCCCACCCATGCTTCTCTGCCTGCTCCCGAGCCTCTTCGCAAGAAAGCGGCGGATCCCATGTCTCGACTTTATATTTAATGGCGTACTTATCTAGCGTCTTTGGCGGGCTTTTCTTGGCCATGCTCTTCCTGTCCTCCTCCCATGAGATTAATGCCCCTACGGAGAAGCTTGTTCTGTTCCTTGATGCAATCAGCCTCTATATTTACCATGGATTCGATATGATCTAGTTTGTTGGTAATAGCAGTAAAGCTTCCGTACCATATCATTAAGATCCCAAGCACAAACAACACATATTCAAGCTTCTTCATCACCATCCTCCTAATAGCCATTTGTGGTCTTCCCAGTGGGCATGTTGGTACAGATAAAGACTCGACAACGAAATAAATCCGCATCTATTGCATGATGCGGAACGCTTGAAGTCATAGTCGTGATAATTAGGCCAGCATCGCCACTTGAGGATCCACCTAACGAGTCGGGCGGCCTTCAGCATCTAGATTCTCAAGCTTGCCTGTCAGCTTGTAGACAGTCTCATAGCCAAGTTTATTCTTGGCTGCATTGAGAGCATGGCCTGTGATGTGGAAGCCGCGGGCGTGACACTCGCGTTCGATATGATCTATCTTTAATGCAAGATCCGTGCAATCAATCTTTGGTGATGTAGCCATTAGCGGCAGAACTTTTCGTAAAGGTGATCCGAGCATTTTTGAATTTGCTCTAGATCGACCTGAAGCTCAAAGCAGTCTTCTTCACCTAATACTTTTGGGTCTGCGTTATGGTATGTGGTCGCTATGCTTTTATGGATAGCATCAGCTCTTTCTGCAAGATCCTTGAGGGCCATAACGTCGCGTTTCACGATTTTTATTATTTTTCCCACCTAACTCCTCCACAATTATTGAAAAGGATCGCTTATCACACCACCTACGCATGGCTGCTTCGCGGTTCTTGCCCTTAGGAAGCTCCGCTAGCTCTCTAAGCACTTGGCCTTCGAGATTCTGCAGGGCGCAGCCAAGCGTATACATTGGTCCCCACGCTGAGCCCTTAACAGAATTAACCTGGCTCCAGAACTTCCTGGATAATGGACCTGAGTAATGCGGTTTGAACTTAATCGTGGACGTCGAAGCTGTCATCAAGATCCTCCTCGTGCCTAATGTCGTGCCAGCTGAATTCGATGAGGTTGATATTCAACAGGACGCACTGGATATAGAACGATGGACTATGATCTCCCCTGTAATGGAGATTGCAGTCCAGGCAGAATGGCGTGAAGACCTGGGCGGTCTTAGACCACCTGAACTGCAGGACATCTAACTCGATTGCTTTGAATTTACTTATCTTTCTTGCGAAGCGCATTAAAACCCTTTCTCTGTCATCTGGTATCCAGCGAGCTTTAGCTGCCTTAGTCGTCTGCCTTCCACAAGCTCAAATTGCTTTCTGGTGATTTCCACTAAGTTGTAATCTTGATGTCCAATACTGTGGCCGCATGGCGTTGTTAGAATTGGGCTCCCCAAAGAATATGGTTGATAAACTCGAGAATATACTCGCTTGCAGCCTTTGGTTTTGCATCGGCAGAACATTAGCTTAAAGCCTTTAGGAACCTTTGGAAGTTCGATCATTTGTCTCCTTGAGTTGAATGGTGGCGGGCAGGACGCTACTCCTGCGCGCATGGCTAACCTTGTCCCCCTGCTCTTGTTCATACGCGGCCTACCAAGGTTCGGCCGTTCTGTCAACAATCTGGACTATGTTCTACGGCTATTACACCGCTAGGCTGTCCAGCCGCCGCCACCAATATTACTTACACGGTATTGTGTCGAGGATCTCTTGTCCAGGACGATATGTGCGCATCATAAAAGCGCAATGCTTGCTGCTAAACCTTCCGTTTCTATTCTTATTAAGATCTCTTTTAGCCTCAGACATTCTCAAGAAGCTTCTAACCTTGCCTGTGCCGCCGTCGCCACACCTTTTCCATGTGCGAGTATCGTGGGTCAAATTGGCGGGAATTCTCTTCCAGCGCCAATAATTCACATGGATAGGCAGCTTTCTGAAATTATCCAGAAGAGCTGTGGCGTCCTCTGTGATTTGTTTGAAGCCGACCTCTATATCTCCGAATCTTTCCGTTGGATAGGGGCGCTGTGCAAGCGCTCCGATAAGGTCTTTGAGTTGGTGTTCTAGAGTGAAGCCAGCCGCGTCTTTCTTGGAATAGTTGCCCTCGACCATATCAGCTCGAATGCGTCTGAGCTCTTCACGCACAAGCTCAAGCTCTCTATATTGTTTGGCATGTGAATAGGTCTTCTCTTTCAGCCCAACCTTATTCCCAATGTCTTGGAAGCCTGGTTTGGTTACTAAGGTCTTGCTGTCCCCATTGATCCAATCATTCACATCCATGGTGCATTTATTGCATAGACGGATGCAGTCTGCCTTCATGAGATCGTTAACCATAATGGATCTGTCTGTGGCCATTCCAGGCATGTCGTGATTAGTGTTCATCAGAAGGACTGAAGAATACTTTGGGACAAGCGTTAGATTGCCCCACCTCTTGACATCATATTCGAGTGGCTTTTCACACTTGTTGCAAAACAGTTTTAGCATTAGACCGGCGTTCCATACTTCTTATCCAGTTCATCGTAGTTAGCCATGATCTCTTCGATCTCATCCTTTTCAAGGCCTGAGAGCGCTTCGACCGTGCGCAGGTCGAACATATTGGTTACACCTGACATCTGCACCTTCACGTAAGCCTTGAATTGTTTCTCAGTAATCACTTGATCTCCAAATCTGGGCGCTTGCCCACGAATGCCTTGAGTCTCCACTGGGTCTTGTCAGCCTTAACCTTTGAAGCCTTCTGGACAGACTTAAGGCCAGCTGCTGCTTTCTTTCTGGTCTCGAAATCATAGATATGCCTGAATTTATTCATACCCACAGATTTATGATAGAGCCCGTAGATTGTCTTATTCCCAGGAAGCTTTCCAAGCGCCTGCAGACTACGGATTAATCCAAGCTGATGTCCTGGGTATAGGAATACTTCGCTTGGCTCTCCATCGTGCTGGGGAATTAGGAGCATGCTTGTGCCCATGTATTTAGTGGCGCACTTATGCTCAAACAAAGCGATGGTGGAAGAGCAGAAGGTGGTGTCGTCGCAGTAGCTAACAAAGACATCATTCGGGAATCGCTTAGCGAATTCCTCGACCTTGTCTTCTAGGTCTGACCCAATGTACATCCACTTTCCGTTAGGGCGGATCTCTTTGTTAAAGATATGCCATACGCGGTGCATGCCATCGCTCTGCTTCCCATGGGCTTTCATTTCTTTTTTGGACATATGCTTAAGTCGATGTTTCTTTCCGTCTTTATCAGTAACCGTTGTGTACGGCATTAATTCTCCTATTTAAAAAAGCGCGGGTTGTTAGCCCGCGCCTTGGATCACAGATCCATTTGGTCTTTGTCATGGGGATACATATCCGCAAAGGACACCATCTCGCCATCCTTTTTGAGCATGGTGATATGGGCGATCTTGGCCCGAAGGAAGTTATCTGCTTTGATCCTGTGGTCGGCTTCCTTTTGGGTAGGCATCCTCATAAGCCTGAGGATATTGGCAGAGATCGGCATTGAGTCTGTCATAGATCCTCCTTTGTGTAGTTAGATTTGTCTCTATGCTCTTATACCGCTATCTAGGCGGGCGGCTCGACGACCATGATCCCAGCCTGCTCGGCAGCGAGCTTGTTTGCCGCGTCCTTCTCGGCGTAGGCCTTCTGCTTCGGCGCACGGGCCTTGAGCCTCTTGTGCTTGTTGCAGGTGTAGCTGTCCTTCGGCCTGTCGTTGCCCTTGTAGCGGGTGCGGCACCCGTCCACGTTGCACCAGGTGGTGAACATTGATTACTCCTTATTTAATGTGGTGAAAGCTTGAGGCCAAAAAGACCGCAAGTCTTTGTAGCCATCTCTTTGTCTGTGAAGAACATGAAACCATTATCAATTTCAATCCATCCATGCGGATTATGGCGAGATGTAGAGGTAGGGTCAGGAAGTATGGACTCCCTCAGTCCGACATATTCTTTCGTGTCTCTCTCTTTGCCATGTGCCATCTTAAGAAGGCGCTTGCGGACCTCTTCTTCATGTTCTTTGCGGCAAAACACGTAGATCTCGGCTGATCCTTTCCGAATTTCCGTAAAAGCCTTATCTTTTTCAAGCTGTTCGTTTGCTGGTCCCCAACTTAGCCAGCTAGGTCTGCCGAGATCCGAGCGCTTTAGGCTAATCGTGAATGTGGTGTATTTCTTGATTTCTTTTGCGATTGCGTTAAACGCTGCTGGGATAGATCCAAATTCAAATTCTGCTGCTCCCATATAGTCGAATGAGAAGATCTCCCTGAAAAGGTCCATGGCTTTATCAGAAAGACCGCCATTTACGAGTCCACCACCAAAACAGAATGGGTTGTCGATCTGCTTCCCGCCGATCTTCATTGAGAGTGCATGAGGTTTAACCAGTCTCTGAATCAGGTAGCTTCGATGCATCTCTGGCTTGAACTCTTTCATTTCCTGCATGATTTATTCCTTTTTATGTGGTTGTTTGCGTATTGTGTCGAAAGCCTTATGCATTTCAGCAAAGGCAGCGTCGAAATGGACCCACACTTTGTCGAAGTGTTTGTTTGCTTCGTCCCATGTGTAGGTCGTTTCTGTATATACGTAGGTCTTGCCATCAAGGCACGAGGCAAGCTTACGCAGGAAGTCGGCGATCACTTTGTGAATCTCCTGACCATCCCGCTAAGCCCCTCAGCAATGATGCCAAGGAAAACAGCGGTGCCAAGCCAGATCCAGAAGGACGAGAACACGAACTTGAGAATCTCAAGCATTTGCGCTCCTATTAAACTTGTAATGGGATGGGGCAATCTGGCATTCGTACCAGGTAAACATAATTCTTTGGGATGTTTCTACTAAGCTCTGTATTCCCAGATCCATCATCGACTACTTTCCCAGAAGATATGGCAAATTCAGAGTATTTGTCTTCCAGAGATTTGTAGCCTAATGGATCAAAGACTCTATTTATAAAGGACTCCATAGAGTTGCTAAATCCATCCGACATCGGTTGCCAGACCTGGGACTGAATGGAATACCCCCAAAGAGTCATGTATATCAAACTTGGTGGATCTTGGCTCATATGATCACTAGCGGAAGAGGGCTGTTGGCCTTCTTGTTCTTAATGAACACGTTTGCATAGATATGCGCTCGCCACCTGTCTGGGGAATCTCCGTCTATCCTGTCCCATCCCTCTTTATATTTAGAGATGGCGAAATAGGAATACAGCTCAAGCGATTCATCTGGGTATTCGTCCAGATCGCCAATCACTGAAGCTTCGGTGTAGCCGTGGACTAGCGGAGCCCAATGGCCATATTGAGAATGGAATCCCCAGAGAGTTAGAGTCCAGTCCTTTTTCATATGACCACCAATGGAAGAGGGTTATCTCCAATCCTGATAATCATAAGTCCTTCAGGCTTCCAATCTTTTCCTGGGCGCGGGCTTATTGCGAAAACACTAACGATTCGTTCGTCTGCCGTGACTCTGCCTTCGTAGTAATCGACCATTTCGTTTACGTCGTTGCCATGACATATTGGCATCCACGAATCCGCGCCTTCAATCCAGCCCCACAGTGTCAAGCTCCAGTCGTCGATATGGATTCCGCCCATAGTTCCGAGGAATTTAAAATCTTTTCCTTTGCTCATCGATTCCGCCTATGTATGCACAACATGTGGAATTCTTTTTGGTTGGAACCGACGATGTCTCCTGCAGTCATTAAGAGACATAACCTGCGCTCTGATGGAATCCATCGCGTTGACCTGTTCATTTGACCAACAGCGTCGCTTGAAAAGCGCAATCTTTCCCCATCTGGTTTTTGCGCGATCAAGATGAATTCCTTTTAGTCCTTGTTTCTTGATTTTTCGAACTTCGAGAAGCAGTTCTGCTTGGCGCTTCTTTATGCGCAAATAAGGCAGGAGAGCTCTTGTCGCGGTTTCGGCCCTTCGATCAAAAAGATCCAGCCTGAACATGGGTTTGCCATTTTTTGTTGATGGCTTTGATCTCCTGATTGATCCCCCGAATGTCATTTGCAGCAAGGCAATGGCTTCTAAAGAAACCTGTGCTATTGCCAGGCGAATTCTATAGGAATAATTTATCTGTTCAGATTTCCCGTTCCTGCCTGCCCTGGCATGGTTGCCGTCTTTCTTAATTCCGAACGAACCATCGCTGTCCATCACACCAGCTAAGTACGCGAGGATTTCTTTCTTTTTCTTTTGCATTTGAGCTTCCTCCCAAAAACACTGTGATGTTCAGAGAAATCCTTGCCAAGGATCGGGATATCTTTCACGCGTTCCTGGTGCTCACGCAGCTCTGGGTTGCGATAAATCTTATGAGTCTTATTCGCATGCATTAAAGCACCAGCGCATTGTTCGATATTGTCTATATCAACAATCGCCTCATCTTCTGGTAATCCAGCCAGCTCACTGCTGACACTCATGTGGCAGGTATATCCGGCTTCGCCATGGACTTTGCGCATCACGGCTTCGATGGTGTCAGGTCCGAGCCAGCCAGGCATTGCGTTCCGCCTGAAAGGGCATTCCGAACAGCACGTAAGCAAGTTATGCCTCATTTGTTGTCTCCGTGAGAATCAGCTCCGGCTTCATATGCATCGTTGCGTTGCTCTTGGTGGTAATGCTCATAGATATTGCTGCAGCGCCTGCAGAACTTGAGCCTTACGTAGGTGAGATCTTTATCGCCAGCGAATAGCCGGTGAGCATCCTCATCGACTGTGGCTTTATTGTTGCACGTAATGTTGGAGCACTTATGCAAAGTATGGCCCAATCTTATTAGCCTGCTCTCTCTTGCGCCATTCTTTGTCCACAGAAACGAAAATGCCCTTCTTATTCCTGCGCGACAGGACCTTGCAGGTCCAATAATTCTTCTCGCTGTGGGTTGTCTGGATGCCATTCTTCCATGAGATCCAGAAGGTTCCAGCAACTGCCTGGAGATTGCCGAATCCTTTGGTCTTCATGAGGATCGCCATCAGGTTGTCCAGATCTGCTTTCTTATCCCATGGCTGACCGTGGAACCTCATCACGTTCCTGTTATCGAAATACCGCTTAATTGCGGCTTTTACTTTTGGAGGGAGTTTCATGTCGTTAGCTCCTTAAATTGTTATGGTGCAATCCCAACATCCCAGCCATGTGTGTTTGGTCCGTCAGATCCGGCGCAATGCAGCTTTACCCAGGCATCATAATTATGGCCTGTGAGTGCTCTGACCATCTGATCGATTACCCAGAGCTTGTGGTGTGCGCCGTCTATCTGTCCATATTTGAGAGCAATATTAAGGGCATCCGTGACGGCTAGAGCGAGATTGAGTTCCTTTTCGGACTGTTCAAGGTCCTCGTCTGATAGTTCCTCAACGTCATCTGCAACCTCTTCAATCCTATCGGTCAGATCGACTAGCTGTTCTGCGATGACGTCTGTGCGAGCTTTCTCTTCGTCGAGATATTCCATCAGAGCACCAAAGAGAGAGGCACTGACTGCTTTGTCTAAATGCTCTGAGTCTATCTTTTCGATCTCAATGGCCCGCAGAGCAATTTTTTCGTAGACTTTCATGTTTCTCCTGCGATTATGGGACATAGAACCCTGTCAGCTCCATCTCTCTGACGCGGCTGAATATCTCTTCTCTCCAGTTATTGAATTCTTTCAGAGATATTGAGCTTACAGAATAGGACGAGAAATCAGCCACCCCACTGCTGTATCTGGCTATTAGCAGATGGTCTCCAGCCTTATCTGGGCAATACCACAGATCTGTAATGCCGTGATATCCCAGGAACCGGTGTCCATCGCAAACATGGAGATAGCGAGGATGCATTAGACAAACATGGCCAATGAATCAGTTTCGCTGTCGTAGCGCACTCCACAGCGGGCAAGAGTGATGACCACATTCTCTTTATCCTGCTCAGAGAGGCCGGCGGCATTGAGTCCTGCCTGCAGATCATCTGGGCTTACGTCCAGCCAGATCTCATCGTGCCCAGCGGAGCACACCATATCGGTGGCTCCAGGAACAAACTTATCCAGCAGGATAAAGGCATTAATGTCTGCCCTATTGGTCACGCGTGTGTGCTCAGGCACCCTGTCGAACTTGATGAATTCATCTTCGTGCTTTTCGAAAAGATCTTGTACGTCCATTACTTCCTCCTGATATCCCTGATATCACACCTAATAGAGCTGAGGATGTATCCGAAGATCGCGAAAGAGCAGCTCATGGAAAGATCGTTATTGCTGTGGATATTAGCTGTGGTCCCAAAGCAAATGGCGACGCAGCAGTTTTGGATTATGTCGTGCATGGGTTCTCCTGTTTAAGCGCGGTTTCAAGCATCTCATAAATTATCTCTGTGTCTTGCCAGCCTGTGGCGTTTAAACGCTCGCGCACTTCTTTGTATTCCTTCTGATCAATAAGCCATTTAGACCATTTGCATGCATCGATGAGCTTTTGGTAATTTTCATTTCCATTGCACATCGGGCTGCATGGCTTCCCGAAATAGAGCCACGTCAGCTTGCAGAGGCCTGAGCCAATAACAACGCCGACGAGCAAAGCCATGGCGTAATTCATTCTGGTCTCCTATCTATGTTGTTAGTTGTAATGTTTTCCATCCAATATTCCTTATTCCTTCAGCCTCTTTGCGCGCTTTATCCTCTGCCTTGTGTCGGTCGTGGACAGCGTAAATGCAGCTCTCGCAATAAAGCGGTCCTGTGTCTCCGTCTCTAGCTGTGGTATAGAAATCGAAATCTGGTGTGCAGCGCTCGATTCTGCCGCATTCCCTGCATTTGCAGAATTGATATGTGCGCTCTGTGCCTCCGTGCGTGATTGGAGTTGTTGGCGTGTTCATTTTTGGCTCCAATGCTTTTTCCATCTAAGCTTCGACATTTTTATTCCAGCTTTTAACCAGCCACTTGTATATGACCCAACGTGGAATTTTAATGCTCCACATGAAGCGCAACGCAGAGCAGCGTATACATAATTTCTGTCATACTTGTCTTTCGGTGTTTTCACGTCAAAGCAGTTAGAGTATCCATCAAAAATAATTGTCTGTGCATTATGATGGTTCCTCGTGCTCCCGCAAATGTTAGGCATAGATGCCTCCTGTGTGGTTAAATTGGATATAGAAGCTAATAAACATTGGTGACTGATAAGATGCGGCAGCGAGGCTCAACGTTGCCCCGCCGCCGCACGACAAAAGGATTAATTACGTGAGATATTATGCTTCACGTCTTTAATCATCCTGTCCAACGCAATGTCGATCGCCTTATCCACCTGCTCTTTTGTTGGGTAGAGCTCTTTCTCTACCAATACCCTGATAAGGCTGATCAACTCCTTCCGAGCGCCTTCTTCGTAATGAGCCACAGGACACCGCCAATTCTCCCCTCTCAAATAAGAACCGAAGCACAAATGCCTTCACATACTCTTATACCGGAAAACGCCCTATTGCCATCCACGCCTATAAGTGCTATAACATGAAGCAGTGAGGAGGGCGTACATTGACCGAACCAGGCAGCACTGGATGCTCGGTTTGTGGAAGTAGGGGTGTAAGTCAGGAGTCTATCTTCTGGCTGGGGTACTTTAATGCCGTGTGCACCTGCTGCTTGGAGAAGACTGGGATGGATCTCCCAGATCTGGCCAAGGAAGTCTTCCTAGCCGATGAGCAGCGCCCCGTCCTTGACATCCTAGCCAAACAACACGACCCAGATGCCCAGGACTAGCCACCGGATCGTTCTGACGTGCTGCAGGCCGTTTTTTGGCCCATTTAGCATAATACGCAAAGCAACGACATAGTTGGCCCTTGAACAAGGAGCTTGATTAGTCGTGGAAATGGATGTAGATTGAAGTAGAAAATGGAACAATTACAACATCCTTCCGTGAGATCCTGTGGCTACCCCTTAAGCATCAAGACGTTGCGGCGGCGGAAATAGCTTCAGAATTGGACCATGAAAGCGCCATTTAGAACATTGCTCAGCTCAGGCCAGGCCGCGGAGGCTCTTGGCTTCTCGATTGACACGATTCACCAGCTTATTAAACAGGGTGTTATTCATCCTGCAGATAGCAGTGACAAGGCTGGCAGGGACATCTGGATCCCTTCAGCTGAGGTTGAGCGTCTGAAGGGCGAGCAGGACATATTCAAGAACTCTGAAACGGTTATTACTGATGACCAGATTCTTCCGCACGAGAAGCTTCTGACTTTTATGTACGTGGTGAATCACTCTTGGGCCTGGGTTGATAATAAATGTGTGGGCCTGGCTGTGCCTAGGGCTCAAGGGCCGACAGAGACCAGGCTAATATCTTCTAGGGCATTAAAGCTTGCGCACCCGTCTTTGGCCAATATGTATGCGAAGAAGATACCGCATTTGGTTGAGAAGAATTCTAAGCACTATATGGACTGGATCGAGGCCCTTGGGTTTCAGGATGTTTACTGGACACCGAGCCTAATACTGAAGAGCCCGATGGCCATGAAGCCGACTGTTAGGTGCTTTGTAGAAGTGCTGTTAAAAGAGAATATGAATCCAGACACTATTGCAGAACATGTGTTTGAGAAGTTCAAGATAGCCATTGAGACTTCACACATAATGCTGCATCAGAAGTATTTCTTTGATGTTGAGAATATGAGCGATTACGCATATCGCCAGTACATTAAGAGAATCCAGAAGAGCGACGAGCGGGCGTCCAAGATTGAAGGGTTGGAGCGAGCAGGGGACACAGGCAGGATCCTGGCGTCCATGGGTATATTTAAAGGCAAGCCAACGCTGGAGCAACTTGAGACCCAGGCTAATATCCTTCACAATAACTTTATGAACACCGCTGATCTTGGCCAGCACGGCAATATGCAGGAGCTGGCTCTTATGTCTAGGACATACGATGCCAAGACAAAGACCTGGGCCACAATGGGCGGAGTGACTAAGATAGAGCAGACAGACATTCAGGGCTGGGGACCGACGTTTAAGAAGAACGAAGAGGACGCTGATGCAGCCTCTCTAGGCATTGAGGATGAGGTTCAGAAGCAGGTCTTCGATCAGAGCCAGAAGGGCTCAGGAGCAAACGTTGGCTAAAATAAAGAAGTATGGGCATGTGACTATTCTTGAAGAGAAGATCTTGGTTATGGGCTTTCAGTTCAAGGGCTTCATATCGGAAGCCAACGCAGGGCTCGTGGCTCTTGAATGGGCTGAGTCGCGCCTTCTTGCTGAGAAGAAGCGGCACCTCAGGAGCATGGGTAAAGCTCGCAAGACGCGGCTAGTAGAGATAGCTAAAAAAGCGGCGGCGAAGAGTTAGAGACCTTGATCACAGTTATAAACAAGCGGAACGCTAAGTATTTGACCAAGCACGTCTGTTACGTTGGGCGTCCTTCGCCATTAGGCAATCCATTAGGCAATCCATTCGTATTGCGAGATGAGTCTCAGCGAGAGCTTATCCTTGATAAGTATCGCCATTGGCTTGATGTCAGGCTAGCAATATCAGATAGCGAACAATCAGACGAAATACACAAGCTATCTCTAATTGCCGCCAATGAGGATATGGAGCTCGTATGCTGGTGCGCCCCCAAGCTGTGCCACGCCGATGTGATTAAAGAGAAGCTCCTGCAGATGGTGGGGCATAGCTAAAAAACAGTACCTAATTAACTGGGTAGTCAATTAGGTACTAGCCACCCAGCCGGATTGCTGGGTGGCGTTAAAGACTAATGAACGCGTGTTAGGCTGCTTCTGTCTGCAATCCGATTCCGCGCAGCGAGTCGTACACAACAGTAGTGCCGTCAGCTAGCGCCAGATCAGATTTCCTGACACTGGAGAACTTGCCCTGTTTAATCAAAAATCCTTCATATCCAAGACAGAGCAACGCTTCGCCACGCTCGCGTGCGCCAGAAAGCTCATTAAACAGGCCGACTGATGTGCAGACAAGCGCGTTTTCAATTCCGTCCATCTTTACCCACATCTCCAGGCCAAATACGCCACAGACAGCCTGACTGCGGTCTTTGACGTTACTAGCTGTAATACGCGACTCAAGTTGCATTTCCATTTCTAGGTTCCTTTCTATATTTTGTTCGTGGTTGTGCTGCCAAGCCCTATTGCTTGGAAGCGGTATTGCGTTTCAGGCCGTAACAACGGTTGCGCGCTCCTTCTTCGCCTTATCTATCTTCGCCTTATTAGAAGGCATGTTCGGAATCGCTTCTTCTGCCTGGGCTTGTTGCCTTGCAAGAAATACATCACATTTCGTTTTAGAATACTTCCCGCGCATGGAGGATTCTAAATTGTAATCAACCGAGCCAGGGTTCATTAGGGCTACAAGCCTGCAGTGATTTAAGAACTCTTCTTTCGAGAAAGTGGCCTTGAACTGATTACAGATTCCGCAGCAGCCAACAACGTTGTCCTGCGTGTAACCATTGTCGTTGTTGACTCTATCGAATCCTAACATGGAAACCTTAACCAAACAGTATGAGCAGGCTTTGCCTTCTGCGCCCTTGAAGTCTTCGATGGTTAAATCGAAAGCCCAGCCCATTTTAATCGCTCTTGTTTTATAAAGCTCGAAAGCGTCAGTTGCTCTTTTCACGCTTAGCTCTTTGGGACTAAACATTGAGATCCTCCGGTTTCTCTGAATTAACTGGGACAACATTGCGCGGCTGCATGATTGAGCATCTGCCGTCTCCGTACCTGACAGATATCATCTTATCTGCATCGATATTGGTCGCGAGAACCTCTGCCGTCTGACCTTTCCTCAGGCCTCTGGTCGGCGTAACCGTCATCCCTACTTTGATGTCGTAATTTGGATGAATTGACCAGTCCTGTACCGTAATTGTCCGGTCCTTGTTTTTGCCAGAAACAGGCAGCATGTTTTCGATGACCTGGTGCCTCATCTGCCCTGTTGGGAGCTCCCTTGTCAGGGAGTTAATTTTGTTGCATGTGCGACAATATTTCTCGCCGCATGATGAGATAATCCACAGGTCGTGCCCATTCTTGCACAGCTGGCCAGTTGAAAACGCTTCCGACGTCCTAAGCCCTTTGAAAGCCGCTCTCTCTATTCTCCTGCGCTCTCTGCGATAATCATTCCAACATGTGCGGCATCTTCTAAATGGCCTTCCGTGTGAATCAATCTTATTGTCCCAGTCACTATGTCCCCTTTTGCATAGCTCTTTGCCTTTGTTAAGCGCTGGGAACGAAGTTGAATTGAAAGAGTTTTCAGCCATGGTCTCAGGATTCAAATGGACCGGATTAACACACCCACGGTTATGGCATTTGTGATCCAAGACGAGACCATGCGGGATGGGGCCGACGAGCGTTTCATAGAAATATCTATGAGCCATAACCCTAATATCTATTACGCCATATCTAGATAGCTTTGATAACCCACCTTTCCAGTTCCAGCACTTATCAGTTCTCTCGACTTTCTTCATGAGCGTTTCAAGAACAGACATTCTCCTGATCCCCATGGCAAGCACCTTACCGGCTGTTTGGTAGATATCTTCTTCTGTTGGAGAAGAGATGAAATTTCTTTTACTACCATCGGTATGCCATATCCAACGACCATCTGTGTTACAGGGCTCTGGAGCCCACATGTGGGCCGCAGCGGCGTTTTTAAGCCTTCTCTTATCAATATTCCTAAGCATTTGCTGAATTAAACCTTGATACTCTTTCTCTAATTGAGTGAATGATACGCAAAGAAGACGCTCCAAATCCCTTAATATGGAGCAGATCTGCATCTTGAATTTTTGCGACATCGCCAAGGGTTGCGGCGCTCGGGTAAGCTTCTTTCAAGAGTGCCTTAAAGCGTGATTCTGTCACATTTTTGCAGAGCACAGAAACTGGAGTACTCGGATCCACAGCCCCAGTATCTTCGATCGCCTCAGCTGCTTTTGCAAAAGAATCAAGCTTTATGTGGTGCCCGCAAGATGGACAATTAAAATCTACAGTAGATTTGCTGTAACCTGTAAAGGCTAGATTAGCTTTACTCATTTTGGGCCACCCTTACGCTTGTCACCCGCTCGTACGCCTGCATCTTTACGCGGTAGTAGTTCCGATGCATGGCTTCTTCCATGTTGTAATCGATCTCTCCTGGATGAGCTGCTGCCACGATCCTGCAATGGTTGATGTACTCTGCTTGAGAGAACACCAACTTGGATCCATTGCACACGGGACAGGAAGAGACCAGGTTATCGATTACATAGCCCTTCGCATTATCAATGCGATCAAGGCCAATTGTTGGGATAGACCACGTGCAATAATGGCAAGGTTTTTGCCAGAACGTGCCTACCCCTTGTTCGGATATCTCAAAGTTTAGGCCCCGCTCGGCGGCCCATCTCATTGTATTGTTGTATTTCTCAGAGATCTTCCTCTGAGCCCATGTTAGCACTGGTAGACTCCTGGACTGAGAACCGGTTGGGACAATCTATGGTAAATGTGTTTTGTGAATGCTAGGAGAGCTTTGTGAGGCCAAAGCCTTCTGCTTTTGCATCATCATAAAGCTTGAGAAGCCGGCGCATATTTTCCCAGTCTTTCTCTGTATAGTCTTTCTTTTGCGCAGCTACCGGCGTCTCTTTTGATTCAAACGCCGCCTGCTGATGCTGGCCACCATGCAGAAGCTCGTCTTGGTGTTTGACTAAGAATTCACCAAGCTTGCGGTTGTATTTCCCCTTCCCAGGATATTTCTTCTCAAGGGCCTCTTGCAGCGTCACTGGGATATATACCCTGGCGTAAGCGGTTTCTTCTTTGTCAGCTGGCATATGCTTCGAGTTCTTTATCTCTATTGGGGATGCTATGGGATCCTGATCAGATTCCTGCGCCTGCTTTTCAGGGTGCTCTCGACTGAATAGCGTGATCTGGATGTCGCACATAGGCGTATTCGTTTTCTCGTTTTTATGAGTTCGAACCGGCCTATCTTGCAATTTCACCAGGTCCAACCACAGATGATGATCTGTCCTGTCTCCGCCGTTATCTTCAATGACGACCTTCAGAGCTTTAATCTCCTTCATTGCTCTGCGAGCACCAGAAGCCTTTCCTTCGCTGATTAGGTCGGCATGATTGGCTTCCACCTCTTTAAGCTGCTTTGTTAACAGGCCGGACGGGATGACAAGATGGAAATATGCATTCCGCTTCCTAAGTTCCTTTGTTTTCAGCGCTTCGGCAAGTTCATCCTGTCGAATGCTGAAACAAAGGGCATCTTCCATGTCTTCCGTTTTGTTTTGCCAGAGATCCCCTCTGGTCTTGATTTCCTCATCCCATAGCTTGTCTCCAAACTCGCAGGCGTAATCGTACTTTATTCTTCTTTGGCCATTAACATAGATGCTCGCACCCTGCGTTTTGCCAGGCTCTGTTGATAACTCAGTCCTGTTGCAATAATCGACGAACTTAGCGCCAGAGAACAGCTGTCTCATCAAGGCCAAAGCAAGAGCTTCGCCTTTCTTTCCAAATCTAAGGGCCTCATCAAACTCTTCCTGTGACCTGTAATATTCTCCGTCTATTTCCATTCTCGTTCACCTCAAAATAAAACATTAAACAACTCTGAGGTAAATTGGTTAATCGACTTTGCAGTCGCGCACTTCGTGGCTCCAATAGCGGCTATCTCGGCCGAGCTCACTCAGTATTTTCATGACCTGCTTGTCGGCCTTAGCCTTGGTTGTGTGCGCCGTGATGCATGGATGCATTGTTCCGTCGTCGTGTTGAAAGATAACAAGCCATACCTTCATCGCTTCACCTTGTAATGCCCTTCGACAAGGGCGCTCCTTGGAATCTTCCATTCTTTATTGATGGTGATTTTCTTGATCTTGCCGCTGCGGCTGTCAGCCTCGAACATGATAAAGCCGTCATCAACGTGGATCTGTACTCCGCGGTGGTTATAGAGCGCTTCAGGCCTAACACTCTGCCTCATAAGGGCTACAAGCTCCATGATCTGCGTTGGCTCGAGACAACCCACGCGAAACATCTTCTTGCATGAATTGCAGATCATTCGCTTGCGCGCGGTTTCTAGCTTTAGCACCTTTAGCCGAAGCTTTCGAATTTCCTTCAGATACCGATCATTTTTAACTTCAGCAACAGTCTGTGCCCAGGTCATAGACCAGCGCCTCTGCCAGGAATGTCCATATATTGCCCACACCAATCGCAGCGAAGGGCCGGCTTTTGGTCTGATCCTTGCGGTACAGAGTCCGCAACAGAAACATGCTTATTAAAGAAACACAGGATTTTGTGCCATAGCTTTTTTAACACTAAACACTCCTTTTGTTTTTGTTTTCTTTGAATCCATTTACTTTGACTTTAGTGATGCTAAAGAACTCTCGGTCTTGCATTTCCTCGAAATAAACGTCGATAGCCTTCTGATCAGAAAGCTTTTCCGGATCGTCATTTCGGCCAGTCTCACGCCACCATTCTCTAGCGAAATTGGCCACATACTTAGTAGCAAGCCGCTGTGTTGTATGCACAGATGCATCTGAGCCATATTTATGATCTATAGAGACAACCCAGACGTTCACTAACCAAGACCCGTATTGTATCGAATATGGATCGCGAATCTCTTGGCAGCGCCAGGCTTAATGCCCTTACCGATAGCCCATCCCAGCGTTAATGAATACCAGTCGTATTCGTCTTGGCTGTCGATCTGCTTTGATCTGTCAGAGCACTCTTTCTTGAAGTCTCTTTCAAGCCAGCTCCCAGAGAATACGCTTCGCTTAGATTTTGGCATTTGTGGTTCCTGAATCCTTTCTGAATGCCCCTATCATGCGGCGCTTTGGCTCTCCAGACCACGAATTCTCTGAAGAACCGCAGTTGGAGCATTTGAAATACATTCCATCGTAATAAACGGTTCTTGGGAAGTCCGTAATCGTCGTAATGCCGAATAGCTTGTTGACCTCTCGGCCTAAAGCCTCAGCTCTGCGTCGGCCGAATGGAATCTTGGGCATCTTGTTTTTGTTCTCCCATCACCCTCATGATTTTGTCTACGAGATGTTGAGGGAATACATATCTCTGCAGGATCTTGTCGTAATCCAGAGTGTCTTCTCCGTGCCACCAGCCATCGACATTGCCTTTGGCTCTTTCCCGCTCATATGTGCCAGCCCAGGCCATGCGGCCTTTGGCGTCGACGGCGATCTCGATTAGAGCGGTTAGCTCTTTGGTGCTGTTGTCCCATTCCAGCTGATATTCACCGTCAGAGTCAGGGACGATCTCTGGTCTAGGTAAGTTAGCTGGCATGGCGTCGATGACTTTGCAGATCATCTCATAGGTCTTCTGGGTTACAGGATTAGCTCCATATGAGTCCCAGTCTTTTTTGCTGCAGTCATTCATAATCTCAAGAGCCTTGGCCTTGAGAATATTCTTAGTGAGCCCGCCCATCTTAGATTCCTGCCGCTTCATTAGGTCTTCACCGGCGGGTTTCATTACATCTCCCATCCAATCTCTTTTGAAAGCTCAGGCGTCATTCCGCCGAGCGACTGGAACCTTGCCTCGAATATCTTGTAATAAGGCAGCTTGCTATCGAAATATGGATGTCCCGAAGGATGGAATCTCCACATTTTGGCCATGGCTCTATGGGATAGAGAATTGATCTTAATGATCTCAGGGTCTGGATTGTGCATTGGAGATTCGTGCATCATGTCTTCATCGCCGACAGAATGTTTGGTAGGAGGCGTATTAGCCTGCTGCTCTGGAGTGCCGCGTGAATAACTATCGGCTGGATGCATTTGTCCTCGCCATCTTCATAACTTTGGCCTTGACGTCTGCGACGCTTTGGAGATGCTGTTCAAGTCTGATTTCAGTGCACAGAGACAAGAGAATGGACTCTAGACCCTTATCATTAGGAGCCCAGAAATGCACGTTCTCCATTAGCTTCTTGACTCGCTTAGAGTCAGGATGCTTCTTATTGTGCATGGTGTATTTCATATTCTGTTTGTCCTCTTTCTTGGAAGCGCCGCATGTGATCTTCCCATTTCTTCTCTGGTCATCTTAATGTGTTGTCCACATCCGTTGCAGATGTAAGAGAGAAGTAGATAGTTCCGTTTGCTTTCGGGGTGTTTGCATTCACGCTTACGTTTGGCTTTCTTTTTAGCCATTATGGAATTACCGTTGCTGTCTTGATAAGGCCATCGATTGACGCAGCGGCGCTGGACGCCTTCTGGTGATACAGCAGATCCTCGTCTCCACAGAAAGCGCCGAAGTCCCATCCTAGGACATCGTTGATCTGTTTAAGGGCCGCGTTGAGATCTTTCTTTTCCTGAGTCGTAATCTGCATTATTAAACCTCCTCAACCCATCCAATTTTGACTCTGAAACCTGCGGCATTACGATGTCCACCGCCGCCATACTGCTTTGCAATCTCGCTTACGTCAGGGCCGGCGTCTGTGGATCTGAGCCCAAAGACTCTGCCATCTGGAACATCGTAGCAATAGGCACCAAATGGCTGGCCTTGCTCGATGAGCTTGACAGCAGCGTCAGTGCCCATCGTATATGGTAGATTGGCTACTAATACCCTTATACCGCCAATTACCATGGGTCGGCACACCACCTTGAGTAGCTCGTCGATGTCCTTGTGGTGCTTGCGGTCGATGGCCGCACCTTCTGTGGCCAGGGTGTCTTGCTGCATCTTCATTAGCTTGTCCCAGTTCTCAAAGGTGTATTCATAAGAGAACATTGCGGCATTAACCTCTCGAGTCAGCGGCCATTTAAACTTCCAAAGATCCCTGTCCTCGATTAGGTTCAACAGGATCGGCGTTGTCCCTGGAGTGAAGAAATGAATCCAGGCCAGTACAGCACCCGAATGCTCCATATCGAAGAAGACCTTATCGGTGCTGGCTCTGAACAGAACATTCGACATTTCATCTTGAGCTGACTTATGGTGATCGAGGACTAGCACAGACTTAGAGTCTATAACGATCTGTTGCATGATCTCGCGCCTGTAGCAGAAGTCTACGAAGATCACGTCGCGTCCTTTACAGTCAGGCGGCGTCTGCTGATATACGCCATGGAAGAAATCAACGTTCTCTTCGCCTAGGGCCTTACGGACAACCCAGGCGGCAGAGAACCCGTCTAAACACGAGCCGTGATAAATGCACAGGTATGGCTTCATTTAATCTCCTTATCTCACGCTGCGCGGGTTGATTTTCATTCTTCGCTTTATGTCAGCGATGATGTTGGCATTCATCTTTGTCTCGATCTCTTTGGCCATGCGCCTGGCTTGCTTGTTCTCGCCTTTGAAGGATTCCTTCTTCATTGCTTTTAGCCAAAGCTTTGACGTCATCTCTCCAGCACCTTCGATATAACCGGTCATCCCGTTACCTTTTAGCGTGAAGTCGTCGATATTGCCGAATACGTGCTGGACTTGAGACATGCCATCTAAGTTTGCAACCCTATTTGATTCGAACAGAAATACACCATGTGCCACTATTCCAGATGTTCTCCCAAGATACATTCCAAATTCACATCTCTGGGCATCGTTATAGGCGACTGCAACCAGATCTCCATGTTTGCATCTCATTGTTTATTCTCCACAAATATCTCACGAGTCGGCTTGCCAAGCTTCTTAGCCTGGTTCATTGTCCAGCCTGAGCCGTAAGTTTTTGATTTAGGGTCTGCGATTCTAATTAGCATGTCACAGTCTTGGGCGATCAGAAGGTTTCTGTCTTTGAAGCCTTCTGGTGCCCATCTTTGATTCTTGGGGAAGCGCTGCACTAGAAATATACCTCTGGCTATAGCAGCAAGAGCGGCCATGCTGTCTATGCCAACAGCGCCGCCAGAGATTACGGTGTCAGGCTTTAGCTCGTCCAGCAGGCTTCCGATCAGCTTTATTGCCTCGTCGTTTCCGGCGAGGGATACAGAGCCAACTATCGCTAGCCTCATTCCTTTTTCCTCTTTTGTTTAGTTTTCGACATATGAATCCTGCTGCCAAATGCGACTTCTTCATATTCATCCCATGTGGTGTCTGGATGCTTATCGTAGAACTCATCTTCAGCCTCTTTCCTGCCTTGAGCTAGCCCTTGGGCAATATGTATTTCAGCCACACTGAGAACAAGCTCAAGTAGGCATCTCTTGCAGTCTATCTCGGCAATAAACAGTTCCGGATGATGCATGCACTTGAGCCTGTCCATCATGTTTACGCGGGCTTCCCACTCTTCGGCAGTCATTGGCTCCTCTTAATAGAGTTTTAGGTGTCCTGTGATAGCATCGATCTTTGAGGCTTCGTGAGGGCCGATGGCGCAGCAGGTCTCTGTCGGAACATTGTTGAACTCAGTGGCTCCGCTATCGATTATTAGCTCGGTTGTAAGGCCAGCTTCTAGCGCTGATACATAGACGGCATTAAGCTCAGGAAGAGAGTTGACCTGTAGACAAATCTTGGTGAATGGACCATTAATCCAGGCCTCTTCTTCTGGGGAGAAATAATGATATCCCTTCCTGGCTCTATTAGTCATCCACGCCATTGCAGCATGAGCTCCCTGAGCGATCTCTTTGCCGCGCCTCATACGCAAGTCTTTTCTAATCACGATGACCTGCTTGACCATTACTTAAACTCCTCAAGTGCGATGTCCATGGCGTCTCTTCCACATTTCTTGCAGTAGTTTGTCCACAGATCTTTCTTTTTATCTATGAGTTTTAGCTCGCCATATTCGTGCTCGCATTTAGAGCCACATTGGATAAAGGTGATCTGCTCAGGTCGGAATGCATCCATTGCCACGTCGTCTTGATCTCTGCCACACTTATTGCAGAGCTTCGACCATCTATCTTCCTTGCGGTTGATTAGCTTGAGATCGCCGTATTCATGCTCACATGGTGGTGTCTTCTCAGTCATTACAGATGCACTCCCTTCCTCTGCCGCCACAGCCCTGGCAGATGGAATCGTCTATAATCACGAGTTTCTTTCCGAGTTTTGTTGTTGAGCCATGAACCTCAACGACCTCAAGACTCGCTGGAATTCCCCATTGGCGCTTGCGAGCCATGATTTCATCCATGCGCTTCATGGCCAGCTTCTCGCTGCTGTGCTCGCTGATAAACCTCTTTTTCTTTGTGATGACCCACCAGGCTACCCAATAGATCTTGCTGTACTTAGGCTTTGACATTGATGGATCCAAGCGGGACAGCGAAATACCTAACGTTCCCGTTATTTAGAGTTCTCATGACAGCGTCAACGAGAGAGTCCTTAGCCACCTCGACCTCGCCCCTAGTAAGACTGTCAACGCTTTCGACCTGTATATCAACAGTGATCGTTGTGTCTTTGTCTGACGCCTTAATAGTCGCGTTACGCTTCATTGGTCTTCGCCTTCTTTCTTTCTGCCTTCGGGCGTTCGATTGTGACGACCATGGGAGCGAACTGCATGACACGCTTCTCGCCAGGCTTTAGGCTCTTAAGGCCCTCGCTCACCTTTGCGAGAGACTCCTGGAGCATGTCGTCAATAGCCTCACGGAAGTGGTCACGGCAAAGAAGCTTCATTTCGTCGTTCGGGTTATCAATGCTGACCTTAATTCCGCGGCGCTTACTTGTCCATCCGATCTTGTTCATGATTACTCCTAGATTGAGGATCTGGAACACAGCCTAATAGGTGCTCGCTGCCACACTGGCATCGCCTTAGGCAGCTTGGGCATCTGTAGGCGATTTATCTGGAACTTTGGCTTCTCGGGCTCTACAGGCACTGGCGCTGGCTCAGGCCCACAGGAAGCGGTATTAGAGATAACGTCTGGGTCGTATTCAAACTCGCCAGTCGGAGCATGATATGGACAGTTCTTAGCTGTCCCAGTGTGACAATAGCAGGCGGCCGTGGCTATTACGTAGTTAACTCCCCACATTACGGATGTCCTAGCTCGCTAGCCACGCCGTCAATGCGCTCCTGTATGCAGCTGCGCATAGCCTGTAGGCCCTTATAGTAGTCCTCTAGAGGGCACTTAATCTTTTCGGCTTCGTCGATAGCAGCCATCATGATCTCTTCGAACTTGTCGACTTCCATTAGCTCACCACTGGTATAGGTTTAGCTTCTGGCTTATGCTCGCACACCTCTGCCTTTGGGATGTGCTTATCCTTAATGCCCTCTTGTAGGACTTTAATCAGCATCGGGATAATGGCACGAGGGAACGAGCGGCTCAGAGCCTTCCAGCCCTTCTCTGATACCAGGCGGATAAGGAAGTAGTTCGGATTGCCGTACTGGAATGAGAGCTCTAGATGTTTTTGCTCGCCGCTAAAGCCAAGCCCCTGGATCTCGCCATCGATATTAGCAGACTTTATGAATGGTTGTTGGTCAGTTGGATTTGTCTTCCCGCAGTGATAACATATGCTAGGCATTTTTCTTTAACACCAAAGCCTTTCCGCAGTTTTTACACCACAACGCTTTTGCGTCTGATTTAACATCTAAGGCCTTTCTGATATGGCGCGACATTATGCCGTAATCATGACGGCAGCCGTGCTCATCGCTTGTGGCTGCTCTAACCTTGGCGATTGCGAGCTCGTCTTCGTTAAACTCTCTTTGCTTCTCCTCAAACCGGTAGTCCTCGTAAATCATCCAGCATCGCTCGCAGAGTCTAAACGTAAAGGCTTGTTTCTTACGCAGGCTATATACTGGGGCGTGCTCCATCCACCTATTCTTGCACCCAACAGCGCTACATTTAATATTAGTCGCCATTCCATATCCCGTCTGGCCTCATCTTGCCCAATGCTACTAATTGCAGCAACGATCTCTTAGTATTGCCTTCAGTCGGTTTCCAATAGTCCTCGTCGACATCGTCTTTTAGCTTGCTTATGGCTTCCTCAAGAAGAGAAATGCTGTCAGCTCCGGTCTTTCCGTAGATGGATCTGACGCCATCTTTCCCGAGGACGTTTTGAAGGATATTACTATAGTTATAAGTGATATTCAGGTGGCATTCCGTGGTGCCACCAAGCGCATAGGTTCCGCCGCGCATGTGGTGAGGCTCGCTGAGAGTGCAGACTTCATTTGTTACTGGGTCTTTTAGATAGATGTCGTAGCTCATTACTTCTTCTTCGGATTCCCGCCATTAACTGTGCAGTTCTGGACTGTGGCGTTCTTAACCTCGCAGATCCCGACTGCAGCAGTAAGGGCGACCTGCTTTGTTGCTTCGTCTGAGTCTGAGCTCAGGATCGAAAGAATAAGCGCCCTGGCCTGGGCAACGGTTTCCTTTGATGCTCCAACTTGGATTCCGATCATCATGAATGTTTCTCCTGTTTTCTTTGCTTCCTGGCCTTTGGATATCGGTCTAGCCTTGCGTGTTCTTGATTGCTCAACGAGTACCACAGTTTGTCCATGGCGCTTAGCATCGCCTCTCTTGCGGGGTGGTTTTCTTCCATCTTCTGAAGAGCCCTCACAAACATTCTATATTGGTTAATTGGAGTCATTACTTTTCTCTAACGTTCATGGCTGCTACGAACGCCCCAACCGCGATTACGACTATGCCGCCAATGAGCATGTCCTTTGCCCTGGCAGCAGGAAAGAAGCTAGCCGCGAAGAACGAGAATACAACGCAGCCGATTAGCTGAGCTATTAGAACGATCTTATGCATCATTTAGCCCTCATTTCGTTGATTTCATGGGTCGTAGTAAATCCAGCGCTTGCGATGTTGCTGAGCTTCCCAGCCAGGTCCCTGAGATCCTTGAACCATGAGGTTTCTGTTAGAAGCTCCTGGTTGATCTTAGTTCCAGCTTGTACAGACACTAGCTGCCCGTTCGCATCCTCGAGATGCACGCGCAGAGTCCGTGGCTTGGATACAAGGCCGTCTAATTGCTTCGTAAGCTCTTCTAGTGCGATCTTCTCTGCGTAGATCATTTTGGCTCCTTGAGGTAGTCTTCGCATCCTTTGCAGTCGTGCTCTCCTGTGCATCTGTGGCCATAATCTCTGTCTGCGTGTTTCTTTGCTAGGCTATGGACCCACATACGGACTTCGCCGCCGACAAAGAAGCCGAGGATAAAGCCTACTGATATTAAGACTATATCCATCATTCCGCTTCCTTAAGGATCTTATCCGCCGCTTCTCTAGTAACCTGAATAACGCGCTTCATTAGGTCTGGAGAGGCTGTGTCTAGGTGAATAGAAAGGCCGCTCTCTATCTCTTTTATTGCGTGTCTGTATTGATCGACCTTCTTCCATCTGAGGTCGTCGATCATTAACATGGCTCGTTGTTCCATGGGGGCGGCTTCGAACTTTCTGTCGTCCTTGTTATAGCCCATGTGATCCCAGTGCTGCTTGAAGGCTTCTCGGAGAAGGATAAACCTATAACGAAACGCATCGATTAACTGCCAGCAGGATCCAGCATCGTGGTATTGAGATCCTAATGTTTTGTCTGGATTATTTAGAAGCCAGTCGGCGTCAACGGAGGCCTGTTTATCGATCTCCATCGAATCCCTCCTTGTACCCTTCCTTGGTGACCTCCCCGTCCTTCAGAAGGTTCCGGTATGTCATAGCTCCCTTACAGAGCAATTCCATGGCTTTCTCGTAGCCAGCGTTTGATTCCTGTGCAGCGACGTTAATCATGTATTCAGTTGCTGGCATCAAGACCTCGAATGGGATCTTTCCAGGCACCGGAGACATAAGTAGGACACGAACTTTGTCGTCTAAAAGTTTGTCCACGCGAACCAGGAATTCAAAACGACCCTTAACATCTGGCGGGATATCTTCTGGTCTATTCATTGATAATCTCCCATTTTCCAACGGCTCTAACGCCCGCGAATATTAACCCAGGCTCTGTTGACTCTGGATCTGAAACATCGATATCCCTGCTAGCCAGGTGTTTTCTGGCTTCTTTAATAACATCTATGGCAGGGTCTCCAGGGAACTTGCAATCGATAACACCTTTCCATTTGTTACGGCCGACGTCCCACATGCGGATCTTCATTACGCCATAATACCTATGGTGTACTTGCCCCTGATTCTTCCGAATCCAAGCAGGGTAAAATGAGCATCTGTATCAAATCTCTGGATCTCGCAGACCGTGAAAAGCCAGCCTTCACTGTTGGGCCTGCGGTAAAGCCTTGCCAAGTAGAACTCAAATTCTGCGTTCATATGTCCTCCTAAAGTTATTGTTAGGTATCTTGCTCTTATACCCTAAACGGGATAGAATCTTGGCCATGTGGACGCCGGCGCATGACGGGCTAATAGAGAAGCTGGCTATTACCCAGCACATCCGAAAGGCTGGCAGGTACTTTGTGATCTCTGAGGACGACTTTAACAGGCTATTCAGAGAGGCTGGGCAATCCACGGCTCAGGCCATTACGTCTAGCCAGAAAGAAAAGACCGCCTCTGTCCAGGACAGGCGCAGGATTAAACTTAAAGAAAAGCTAATGAACAAGTATGCTATTAGCAATGTGGCTATTAGATCTACATTGCTGAGCAGGCTAAATAAGGCCATTAGAGGCATTCGTGCTGGCAACGTGGCTGTAACGACCAACCCAGGCGCTTTGAACATCCTGAAGGCCGAAATCGAGCGCCCTGGACCCATTGCAAAGTCAATCGTCTCCAAGATCCGCGCTATCACGCAGAGATTCAAATAGCTAAAGAAAATACAGATTATAAGGCTAAGGTTGATACCACATGCCCAGTATGTGGATCTACCAAGCTGACCAGCGCACAGTGCAAAGTTCGTTGTGAACAATGCAAGGCGCTGGTCTTTAATTGCTCTGAGTTCTAGCCTGGGCTAGCGATACCAGCAGCGATGCTGGTGCTGGATGCTGCCTTAGCCTTCCTGTCGAAGTTCAAGCCGAGCCTCTGCATTTCAAGCAAGGCCTCAGCGTTCCCGCGGGCATCGTCGACTGGATTATGAGAATGACGAGTTTGTCTGAGGTGCTTCCATTTGGCATGCATATCCTTCTGCATTCCACACCATAGATCAGCAATCCGTCGGCCAGAGTAACCGAATGGATTAGATCCATAGAATGCATGGAAGTACCAATTAACCCAGGCGAAATCGTAAGCTGGGTTATCAGCAATAAAGACAGGATGCTTTATGCTATTAACCTGAATCCACGTAGCAAACTGCTGCATGGTCAATTGCGGATCTGGGAAGGTTAGATGCTGCTCCCTGGTGAACCCAGATATGGCCAAAGCTTCTGGATCCCACTTATCAGAGATTGGCCTCATCTGGCCATAGAAGGTCTTATCAAGCTTCTCGTCCAATAAGACAGCTCCAAGGCACACCATGGAGAAATGGTCTTTGCCAGGGATAGGCCCGTCGGACTCTACGTCTACTACGATGATCGACATTTTCTACCTTCCTTCCAGAAGCGTTCTGCGGCTGTCTCAGCGTTAACGCCTCGTGATTCTAGAACTTCACGACAGAGAAGTTCGATATTCTTGTGTGTGATATATCTCAGCTTCTGATCCCTGGCAGCTACAGCGTAGCCAAGGATGGCTCGTACATTAGCCTCCGATAGCTGGGGCTTGTTCATTGTTTTTAACCTTTGGCTTTGGGATGTAATCTGGATGTAGCGACTGTCCCGTTATATGCGCCTTCAACGCTAGCGCCATAATCTCGAATTTTGACTTCAGTGCTTCATCTTTGCATGCAATTGAAACGCCAAGAGCGTAAAACTTGGCTGCATCAGCATCTCTTTCGCGCTGCTTCTCAAGGGCCTTACGCACGCAGCATACGATCCACTCTGGGTACATCATGGCTGGAGTTGAGTCTTTATGGGCTCCTAAGCCGTGTTTGCATTCCATAGTTCCCAAGAGTTCGCCGATCATGTGAAGACATCCGCCGCCCATGTCGGCATCGATCTCGGCGAGGTCTTTCTTTGAGAATGGCCAGTCTGGCAGAACATCATCCAGCTCTGCCTTATATATTTTAGCGAGCTCTTCCTTCGTAAATACCGGATCTCCGTTAGCGTCTAGCGGTCTTGGCTTTTTTGGCTCTCTTGGCATTTAATCTCCACATGTGAATTTTGTGCTGATAGTCCTGAGTTCGTCTACCAGCAATTGTTTTGTGTCTCTCTCGTTTTCGCAGGCTCTAAAGTCCTGATCGTCATCGCCCATTACATCTTCGATCTTGCCGATCTGTCTCTCTAGGATGCCAATACGCTTATCGAGATATGCCTCAAGATTCTTCTTGGTTAGCTTCATTGCCTTCCCCTTCTGTCTTTTTGGCTACATCACTGATGAACATGCAGAAGTTAGCAACGTCTGTAGCCTCGTCGATAATGCGTTTTGGATCCTTGCTGTATAGAGCTCCGATGAGTTCGCCAGTCTCCTCAATGAGGCGAGACTTTAACTCTTCATAGGACATCTTGTCCCAGCCGCCTTTATGATCGTTGGCTAGAAGTTTCTTTTCCATCTGTTCAGCGAACCAGGCTACTTCGGGTCTCATGCTGCTTCCAATTCTCCAACGTCAATCATTTCTTCAATGGCCTGTTTTACAGTTATGTCTGGATCTCCTTGGAATCCTTCTTCCAGGATGTGTTCTAGGTGCTCTTCTGCCCTCTTCAGCCAGAGCTTCGTATTCTGTTCCTGCCAATAGTCGCCGTCATCGGCAGGGGCAACGTATACCTTTTTGATCTTGCCCTTATCATCGACTTCGCCGATGAAGGACATTCCCTCAAGCGTTCTTTCGCCAAAGGCGTATCCATCAAACTTAACTTTAATCATTGGTTAAACCTCCGTCCCGCTGTGAGCAGCGAGGGCTCTAATTTTGTCTCTCATTTCGTAATCTGAGTAATGGTCGCGCATTGAGTTGCACGACAGGTGCGTAAGCTTGATATTCTCGGGCATATTAGATCCGCCATCTCTGGCCTGTCTAACATGCTCTCTGGTTGGGCGCAGACCGTGAATAGCGGTCTTAAATGGCACCTTTAATTGGCATAACCAGCAGATACCTTTCTCTCTAAGCCAAACGTCGTAGACCTTCTCTGGGTATTGCTTGGACCTGCTCTGGCTCTTACTGTGAACCATTAATAGAACAGCCCGTGCATATAATGCTTTCCTGGATCAATTAGCTTCTCGCCGAGGACAAGTTCATCGGCCTTTGGGTGTCTCCAAAAGTGGTGGAATAGGCCAGACAGAGCCTGGCGTCCAGCGCTTCTAAATCGCTCGTCTCCAACATGTGGTTTGTCCCAGCCGTCATACCTATCGCTAATTTCCCATAGCATTGAGTCAAGAAGCTGCTTTCTAGCCTCTCTCCTTGTCTGGATGATCAAAGTGCTCAGGGTGGCGTTTGGATCGCTCAGAAGGGCCTTTTTGACGGCCTCTGCGGCCATGATGTCTGGGTCCTCGAGATATCTAATCTCGCTCATTTATCCCTCCGCATTCGTTATAGGCATCATGAAACACCACAGATCAACGATATCAAAATCGTAGTCATCCATTTCTTTTATCCCTATGAATGGGTGCTGCGGCTTCTTTGGCACGCGCTTGGCGTTTGGTTGTTTCTTGTCCATAGTGAATGGGGAAAGCGTCAGCTCTAGATCAGTGATTGCCAGGGCGACGTGCTTGTTTCGCTTGTGCAGCAGCTGCAAATTAACAACCTGCCAGTATTCTCCCCATTTCTCGATAACGGTCTGAGCACTGACTTTTTTTGGATTTAATCGGACGACATCTCCGATTTTGAACCTATCAGGAATCTTCTTCTGCGAAGGCATGGATAGCTGCTCTGCCCTTTGTGTATAGAGATACCTGGATATGTTTCTTGCCCGTATCGATAAGAAGGATCCAGCTGTTATTGCTCATTTGCTCTAGGTGGACATTGGCGTTCTTGGCAACAATTTCATCTAGGGATCCGTCATCGTTAAGGCGGATTTCGTAGGGTTTCTTTTTCTTCATTTTACATTCAGGAGCATTCTGAATTCATGTTTCACGCGTTCTCCACCTTTCCATTCGTTGTGCTTTTGGATTATCGTGAGAATGCTCCCGATTCTCCTGTTTTGCTTGGTGTATCTCTTTTGGCAGAGAGAGCAGTAGAGCTCTATTCCGCAGTGCCCAGAGCCTTCCATATTATCAATCGCGATATTGCACTGATGCTTTCCAGCTCTCTTGCGGTATGTGGCGCGATCCATCGGATCTACGAAAGTCATTTTCCGTAGACCGACTTTGTTTCTGCAGCCACGTGGCCAGGATTGTTGGCCTCGCGAGTAACATAGACGCTTGTGCACCCATAGACAGCTAGGCACAAGAGCGATGCAATAGACAGGGTTATGATTGCGTCCAGACTGATCTCAAACTTCATTGGCGGGCTCCTTTAGCTCTGGCATAAAGACCTCTACATGGTGCTTCCCGCCAGCAGGATCCAGGCCAAGAGCAGCCAGCTGTTTCTCAAGCCAGATGCCAGCCTGGAACTTGTCTGGGGCCTCTACGACCCATGTTTTCCCCTTGCCCTTTTTTTCGTCGAGCTCTGGGTACTTTGTGACACTTACTTCATATTTCATGTTGTTCCTTTCATGATGCCAATATTGGTGGTCCGTCTGCAGGCCAAACATTAGTTATAACGCCAACATTATTTGCTGTGTAGAGATATAGATCCAGCGTCATTCGCATCCCTTGCTTCTGAACGCTTTCAATCATTGGCAGTGGGTCATCCAGCCACAGGGGGAGCACATCGGATGTATTAACTCCCATGGGTGGCCCAAGGCCAATGTAACGCCAGATGCAGCCGTATTTCTCTAGTATTGCCTCTGCCTCTGGGTGTGCAAAGTTTGAATGGACTCTGAGAGACAGCAGTCCCCCACTTGTAAGCCCTTCTAGGAAGGCGTCGCGTATCTGATCACGAATCTCGTTTTTTAGGTTCTGGGGCATCCCATGCCTCGCTATGTGGGTTTTGCCATTTATCTAACGCAGAGGCCAGCTTTGCGTTGTCCGCACTGACTTCTTTTATCGTGTCTATTAGCCAACGAACATCCTCAGGCGCTGCCTTCTTGGATAGCTCGATGGCAGCGAGCCTTTCGGTCACATTAAACATTAGAGCTCCTAGGCCAGCATTACTGCCGGCCGAAAGTCAGCGTCTGTTGGCCTTGGAACCATAATCGGCATGTGGCTTGAAAGCTGCCCCTCTAGCCTGATTATGATCTGCCGATGATCACAGATCTCCAGATGGAGTTTGTCGATCTCGTGCCGAGCCTTTTCAAGCTGTCTGTGTAGGTCCGCGCATTCCTTGCGTAGCTTTTCGTTCTCTGCATGCATGTAAGAAACAACTGCCCTTTCAAAAGAGGTTTAAACACGGACGGGATATTACACAGAGTAAGTAGAGTAAGCAATGGATATCTTGGATTAGCTATTGTTTCTATTATTGCTGATATTGCTGATGTTGCTGAAAGGAGAGTTATTGTCGGCCCTCTTTCTTCTAATAAAAGCGTTAATTGAAGACTGCTCTGGTGTGACGATCGCCTTTTCGGATCCGTCATCTTTAATCATAAGAAGAAAGCCACATCCGATGCATACGATCTTGGAATTACCAATGCTTTCTGCAGCTTCTTTTACGGCTGAGGAGATCCATACATCTTCAGAGCAATCATCACATTTCGCCGTGATAGATCCGGCCACCCTTGGGCGACTCACTCTTGTCGCTTGGCATAGGATTATATTGTTGTGTTCCATTGGGTTGTCATCCTCATAGATATCCGTTGGCTTTACCCCAGTCTACGTAACGATTAACCATTACATTCACAATCCCTTGCTCTTCTGCTGGAACCTGAACGAATTGCTTCCGTTTCTCTAACAAGAACCATAGTGGCGCTATAAGTCTATGGCTCCGGCGTTCCCTTAATTCTTGGAACAGCCACGGAATAGCCTTAGGCCCGTATCCAACGATCTTCTGGAATAGAGGATGTTTCTGATCCTCGAAGGACATGACAGCGATCTCGCTCTGCCATTTCCTCACCAATTCCTGAAACACTATTTGATCGAAGCTAAGCTTTGGCTGAGATTTGTTTTTTCCCATTGTCTCCTGTAGACCTCGCAATATAGCCTTTGGCGCAAGCGACATCGAGCCAAAACGCGATGCCACCAGTCTCTTTCTCAAGCCACTCGACATGTAACTTGCCCTTAACAAAAATACCGTTTTCACGCATTCTAGTAGAAACCTTTTTAAGTAATCCAAGTGGGTACCTCGTGAATGCCTTCAGCCGGCCCACATTAGGGCCTACAACAGCTGAGGCGAGAAGGGTGGCTGCCATCTTGAAGTCCTCAGACTTTGGATCCAGGTTAGGATCCATCTTCCTGAGTTCTCCGCGTAGCTTGGTAAATTTATGTTCTGCGCCTAGCTTTGCGGTCACGGCATTTCCTTTCGGCGAAGGCTTTCCCCCATGTTTTCTCTTCTTTTAACTCTTTGTTAATGGCGCGCTCAAGGTACCAATTGGCCTTCAGAATATCCTCTAGGTAATTATCTTTGTGCCTGGCTCTGGCTACGTATTTTACGACGTTGCCTAGGTGGAAGCCAAGGCCCCAGGACTCAATAGCGTCGATAACCTCGATCTTCCCAGCGTTGTAATGGGCTGGATGGTCCACTTTTTTAGCTATGGATTTCTTCATAAGTCCTTATACCTGATTACATCTCGCCAACGTATGGGTTCGTGTTCCTAGTGCCCTGCTTTAGGATCCTGCGAATGCGCCGGTGTTCTAGCTTCATTACAGCAGAGCTGACCTTGCAGCATGGACACTTTTGGCCACCCCATCCAACAGACCTGTCTTTAAGGCCAGATTTCCTTGGGATCATATCGTTGCCCTTCATGTGTTACCCCTTTGGAAGGAATGCGGGTCTTTGAAGTCTCTTTAATTCTCTGTGATCGCTTGCGACCATATGCTCTCGCCATGCCCACTTGTCAGCCTCATCGCGTTGCGCTTGTGTCAGGGTATTTAGGAATCCCTCTGAAACAGAACAGCTGACCAGACTGAGAAGGTCCACAAGGACCTTCGTGTCTTTCTTCTTATACTTTGTTTTCATTTAGCCGCTCCATGAAATGTAGTGGTGTCTCGTCCTGCTGCTATGAATTTATCGAGCATCGTGGGATTCTATTGTGTGTAGCTGCTTCATGCCGTGTAGCCGTGCCTCAGTCTCGCCTCGTCTGGCTGCTTCATCCTGTGCCATCTTATGCCGATTTCGACTCGTCATGCTGCTGCATCAAGTATTGTAACTAGAGGTCGTGCCGGATCTTGCTGCTTCATCATATTAAGTCCAGAGTAGTGTTATGTTGCTGCTAGATCTTGTCTGACCGCGCCTCGTGTCGTGAAGCTGCTTTGCTGTGCCGTATGTCGTCATATGTAGCCGCTAGGCCTATATTCGGGAACATCTGGTCATGGCTCGCTGCTTCGTCAAAGGGTGTGTCATTTTGCTGCTGCATCTTGAGATGTGTCGTCCAGCATTATGATGCCGCTACGAATGTATCTTGTGAGAATGTGGGTCATCTCGTCAGGTTGTGCTGTGCCGCTTCATGGTAACTGATCTGGTGTGGTCTTGCCTTGCCGCTTCGTCTTATGAAATCCGGTCCGGTGTAATCTCGCTGCTACGTTTAATACGGTGCGGGAACATGGCGTTACGCTGCTACGTCACATTAGGTCTCGTCCAGTGTAGCCGTATGATGCTGCTGGATAAGGAGTATATGTAATGTCGTCTTGCTGCTTCATGAAACTTACGTGCTGAGCGGTCTTATCTTGCTGCTCCATGGGATGATACGAAATCAAGTCCCGTGACGTCTTGCTGCTTTATGACAGGGCGTGGCGTCCCATAAAGTTGGATGGTGTAGGAGCTCGCTGCTATGAATGCATGTCATTCAATTGCATAGAATGTGGCGTGGTGGGGTTTAGCCGCTTTAAATGCATGTTATCCCGTGAGGTTTGGTCTTGCGTAGCTGCTGGATCTCGTCTCGGCGCATCGGATGAGGTGTAACTGCTACATCTCGTGAAATCTTTGTCTCGTCTTATGTCGTGATGCTGCTTCATCTGGCGTAACCCCGTCGTGCCGCGTCTCGCGTCGCTGCTATATAACGTCTCAATACCATGTTGTCTCGCCTTGCTGCTGTATCACGTTCGATTACGAGTCACGAAATGGTGTGTCGCTGCTCCATATCGCGTCGCGAAGTCGGGTGAAGTGTAGCTGCTCCATGCGGTAGTGCTTCATTCGGTTTAATCTCATTACGTCCCGCCGCTACGTCATATGGGGATCAATCGCATTCCGTTTCGTCGCACTGCTCCATGAGGTCGGGTGAATATGATATCTGGTCTCGCTGCTCAGTGCGATGTCGTGTAGCCGTGTCGGATGTAGCTGCTAAATCGGATGGGGAGCCATTACGTCAAGCTGCTGCGTCAGGGCCGGTACTGTTCTGTTTTGCTGCTCGGTTTGAGTATGTATTGCTTGGCTATGCTGGAAGAACTTATATCACTTATATTCTATCGAAGTCAAGCTCTTCTCCAGTTGCGTCCTGGTACAGATCCTTAACGCCTTCCATGGCCTCGACTGTGTCTGAGCCGTGATCGGTTCCATCACTCTCTTCCTGCTGGTAGACGCGATAAACAAGCTTCGCGATTGCGGCGAGCTTGGCAACAACATCTTCGTTAGCAATGGTTGTCTGCGCAGCAACCGCGGCCTGAGTCTGTTGCTTTTGTATTGTCTTCATTGCGCCGGCAGATAGCTGCGGCATTTGGATTGTGATCTGCCCAGCCTGCGCCTTTGGATGGACCTTCTTCTGCCCCACCGCTGAATCTAGCTTTGTTGCTCTTGCGGGCTTGTTGTCGTAGTCGTTCTTCTTCCACAGAGCACTGTCTAGCCTATAGCGGGCGGGCCGAATGCGCTTATCGGAGCTGATTAGACCGTCGTCTTCTGCGCTTCGGGCTTCTTCCTTGGCACCACATACGACACACCACCTCTGCGTGCTATTTTCTGGCTGGACTTTATATAGCAAGCTCTCGTCGAATTCGTTTCCGCAATTAATGCAGTTCATATGCTCTCCTGATGTTCTTGTGGTTTTAAGAGTTTGTTAACGGAGCCGTTTACCGTAGCTAGATCACGACGCAGCTGGCCTATTTGCTGCGTCAACTCTCTAAGGCGAGATATCATGCTGTCGTGACCGTATGGATCGAGCAACGTCTTCATGTTTTTGTTTAGTTGGACCATTGTCGGGATTCCATAGACGTAAGGCTTGCCTTTGAAAAAATCTCTTATTTCGCAATCGACGAAAACAAGTTCATCCGGAAGCTCAAGCTCAGGCGTTATTAGTGGCAGTATCCCTGGTGCTGTCATTGACTTCTTTCCCCCTATTAAATCTAACCCGATCTCTGGCTGCCTCTCTGACATAATCTATTGTAGGAGTATCGATCAAGCTTCCCTCTGCCTGAGAGATTGCTTCCTTAACGACCTTTTGATAAGGGAGCCACTCTATGGTGAATTCTTTCTTTTCGCCAAGCTTTGATATGCAGCCGACTGTCTTATCTGTGAAGACCTTCTGGTTCGGCTCCAGAGCTCTGCATTCCGTTGGGCGATCATCGTGTTCTAGGGAGCACCCACCCATAGTTAAAAAGGTGCACTCGCCTCCCCATGAGGCATGTTTCATCTCGCCCTCTTTGTTCTTAACTGCAGGACGAACGAAGTAGGTAACACTATTTGAGTTATTTGGAGCATCGAGATGATTATCGTATCTAGGATCGCCCTCCCACCAGTCGAGCGCCCAACGGCCGCTTATAAACGCGGCTTTTAGGCGCGATAGCATTTCTCTTTTATTTGGTGCGCCCCAATCGGTTGGGTGTGTGATCCCAGGCATTGTCTTGCAGCATTTGCCCTTACAGAAAGAACATGCCTTGTCGTTCTGGTATTGTCGCAACTTATGTGGCAGGTCTTCGAATGTTAGATCTTCTTGTTCCACATCATTTCTCCTATGTAAAAATCAGCGGGGGGAGACGGTTAAGTCTCCACCCCGCCTTATCCGTAATCTAGTCAGCTAGACTATGGAGTGGTTTGTGGTTGCGCCACAGGAAACGGCTTATCGTATTTGATGAACGATATGCCGTATTCTGACCCGAACCCGCAAGAGCTGAGGCACTCGTCTTCCATCTCAGATGCCTTTAGGAGTGCTCCGGCCTTATCGGAGATAACCACGGCTCTCCCAAAGTACTCGACGAGAACTTCTGGACAGATCTCGTTGCGCTCTTCCGAGGCTGGATGACCGCTCTTGAAGAACTTCCCCGGCAGCGGCCACCAGTAGATGTTCTCGATGGCCATGGCGTGAGCGACTCGATACTCTCGAGCCTTTCCGTCAGCAGAAGGACAATCGAGAATGTAGTGGCCATTGTCAGCGCTCATTTTGTGTTCTCCTTTTCATTGTGTTGTTTATCGATTTCAGCTTGGATCCTTGCAGCGAAACACCACGAGCACTCGAGTTCGTCCATGAAGGACTCCCAGGAGCACAACTCTATTGTGTCTCTACGCCCGCACTTGCAGATAAAGCGTCACCTTGCCCATGGCGTACCTCCTCGTAGTTAACCCAGTCGCAATACAGACTCTGGCACTTCTGACAATGGGTCATCCCAGGCTTATCCTGCTCCCACTCTGATCTGCAGTTCTGGCAACGGAATTTGCAGGTCACATATTCTCCGAGGCCAGAATCATATTCATGACACTGGCGATCTGTCCGTCCTTTTTGGACTGGACTTGGTCGAAATGGATCTTGAAGCGCTCTCCAGTCTCTGTGTTGCAGACAATTACGTAGCCCTGCTTCTGCTCGGTGTGCTTGGCGTGCATGATGATGATATTCTCGCCAATCCTGGTTCCCATATGGTAATGGTCATACAGGAAGGGATTCTCGCCGGCAGGGATAGGATCCATAGTCTCGATTTGCATGGGCATGGTGGTTCTCCTTGTGTAGTTAGTTATATTTAGGCTTCCAAGTTCTTATACCCTAAAACAAGCCCTTGATAAAAGGGTGTAAGTCTGATAAGCTGGTTCCAAACCGGAGGATAGCCCAAATGGCCAAGCGTATTAACGATGCTCTGAATATGGGGTTTGATACGAGCGCGATCCCGAAGAGCGTCAAGGACGACTATACCAGGATGGCAAGGATCCTGCGTGTGGTTGACGGCGATACAGTCGTCTTCCTGAGCGATGAGGGTGATGGGGAATACCAGCTTGGAAACCTTCGTCTTTACGGCACAGACACCCCAGAGAAGGACGGGGCAACAAAGACAGCTGGTAAAAAAGCCACAGAATTCACAAGATCAAAGGTGGAAAACAAATACGTCAGGATTACCACCGTTAAGAACAACAATAGCGAGAAGTTCGGGAGATTTCTCGCTAAGGTAGAATATGATGAGGCCGGTGTCCTGAAGGATCTTTCCGAGGAGCTGATTAAGGCTGGGCTTGCAGTGAGATATATGGGCGACAAGAAGAACCAGTCTTCATTCGTTGAGAAGCCATAGGTAAAAAATGATGCAATTTAAAGACATTAAACCATTTGTTCAGAAGACCGGAGAGTCCACCGTTGGCAGGTATGCCCTATACGGAGCTCTCGTTTCTTTAGCTACGACTATTATTACCGGAGCCATTAAGATTACAGAGTTAATCTTGACTAAGAAGCCCGCGGCAGAGGTCCTAGTGGAGCCTGCCGTAGGAACCCACGTTCACCCTGATTCTGTATTCATCTCAACCAGGGTAATCGTTATCATATTAATGCTGCTTTGTTTTGTTGGCGGAATGGAACTGCGCCGCCACCTCGATAAGAGGAACAAGGAGCAATCCCAGTGAAGACGATCGACACAAAACAGTGCTCTAAATGTAGCGAAGTTAAGAATTTAAGAGATTTTCCGAAATGCAGTCAGAGCAAAGATGGCATATATTCTCGTTGCAAACAATGCGTTTGCGCTGAAAAAAGAGCATATTATGCAGGGCATAGAGATGAACATCTTGCTCGCGCCAAAAAATGGTCTTTAGAAAACCCAGGCAAACGCTCTCAGGCTGTAAAGAAATGGCTGGAAAGGCATCCAGAAAAACGAGCAGATGTTCTAGTCAGAAGCAGACTTAAATTATACGGCATTACAAAAGAAATGTACGATATTATGCACGCTGACCAGAATGGCGTTTGTGCCGTGTGTAAAAAAGAGGAAACTGCCATCGGTAAGGGTGGCAAAGTAAGGGCGCTAAGTGTCGACCATGCCCACATTACAGGGAAGATTCGCAGACTTCTCTGTCATCGATGCAACGTGATTATAGGGTTGGCACATGAAGATTCTGGTGTGCTTCGAAATCTTGCCGACTATTTGGATGAGCATGTTGCGTCCGAAGTGACGCCATCGCTTCCTCTGGAGGAAGAACACCATCATGGAAAACAGATTTCATGCGAAACAGGTAATGCTATTAGGGCCTAATCAAATACGCATTATATACACAGATAGCTTCCATATTGATTTATCTCCGTCAGAATTGCGCCGCTTCCACGAAGAGCAGATGATGGCCAAAGAGATTAACGACATATTTAAAGGTAAAGAAGGCGAACCAGAAAACTTAGGGGGGTGAGATGAAGAGACAAGCGCTGTGGTATATGGCCGGTATTCTCACTGTTGTTGGTGCCGGCTGTAACATCTTCGGCTTGGCTCATATGGGCCTTGGGCCTGAGAAGGATAAAGAGCATATTGAGACCGAGCGTCAGCTCGGTGATGCTGGAGTAGATGTTACCCGTGACATAGTCCAGAATGGTGTAGAGCCTGGTGGCCGCAACGCTGTTGTTGCTAATACCCTGGCTACTGACCTTTCTAGGTCTCTCGGGTCGCCAATGAAGAAGGTAGACTACCAGAACGACGCTGAAGTAAGAATGGTCCGAGGAGAGAATCAGCGCCTGACCTCTGAGTACAAGGCTAAAGAAAAGAACTACGAAGAGAAGATCGCTAGCATGGCTAATACAGCTATGACGATGACGCTTGGCGGTGGTGGCGCTGCCACAATTGGTCTTGGTCTGCTCACTTGGCTTTGGAGAAATAGGAAACAGGTAATTCAGGCCAAGAACGAGATTATGGTCCAGAAGGAAGAGATTGAGCAGTTTGCCAAGGGCGGTGTTGTAGGAATGTCTCAGGTAAAAGCTTACTTTGAACAAGCAAGAATTGAGATTAGGAAGATTGCTGAAACAGACCCCAAGAAGGCGCTTGAAGCTGCCTTTGCTGTTATGGATCGCGAAACAATCAACCCGATCTTACGGACAGGATCTGAGGCAGTTGGTGGAAGTAAGAACCTGGATGCGATGCTTACAAAATTCAAGGATAGTATCGACCAGCCGCTATTAAACCGCACACTCATTGATCCGAAGGTTGTCATTCATGGCTAAAGACGAACTATTAGCCAAACTGGCTGATCTGTCAGAGGCTCCTGCAGATCGCGCAATGCGGTCACAGAAGGCCATTCTTATGGCCAAGATCCTAGAAGGCAAGCCTTACATCCTTCGTAAAGAGAGCGCTTTCGCTGATCCTAAGTACATTACTAAACTAAAAGTTACCCCAGCACTAAGAGCACAGAGGGCCTCGATGGCTAAGCTATTTAGCGAACCAGCTAATGTAGTTAAGCCAAAACTGTCTAAGGTCTAATGGTCGATCTAAAGTCTAAGAACTTAACCATTGAAAGGGCGACTCCGTCCGAGGCTCAGGCCATGGGACGCGAGTTCATATTAGCTAAGAAGCGCGGCGAGAAGGTCCAAGAGGTAAAGTCGCCGTCTCTAGGGGCGACTGGGACTAATGGCGTCACAATGGAACAGTTCGCTGAGCGCTTCATTATGATTAACGGACGGCCTTTCTCTTTGAACCAGCAGCCGCACCTAAGGCCGATCTATAATAGGTTCTACCCAAAGCTTTTGATCATGTCTGGCCGCCAGGTTGCCAAGAGCACATCGCTGGCCAACTTCATTGTCTATCACTCTTCCGTAACTCCGCACTTCAAAAGCATTTACGTGAGCCCGTCGTCTATCCAGACGTCACAGTTCTCAAACGACAGGCTGAGGGCCACAATCGAGTACAGCCCTACTATTAGACGCGAGTTGACGTCTACCAAGTGCATTAAGAAGGTTCTGCAGAGAACGTTTACTAATGGATCTAATATCCACCTGCGCTACTGCTACTTGAATGCTGACCGAGTCCGCGGTTTGTCTGCATCGCTGCTGTGTGTAGACGAGCTTCAGGACCTGTTAACAGAGAACCTGCCAGTCGTTGAAGAAACGCTGTCATTCAAAATAGAACCTGGCGAAATGAAGATCCAGGTCTATACGGGCACGCCAAAGACCACCACGTCGGCCATGCAGTCCTACTGGGAACGCTCTACTCAAACGGAGTGGCTCGTTCCTTGCAACTGTGTGACATTGCACCTAATGGGGCCTGGATCGTCCAAACAGAGCGAATCTAAGGCCTACTGGAACTATCTTGACGATAGCTCTGTGGGGCCTGAATTCCTGCAGTGCAAGCGCTGCAAGAAGCAGATCTACCCACAGCGGCCAGACGCCACCTGGGTTGACCTTAATAAGGGAGCAAAGTGGAAAGGCTACAGGATCTCGCAGTTAATGGTGAGCTGGATCAAACATGATGACATATTAGAGAAGCGCAAGCATTACAGCACTCAGAAGTTCCACAACGAGGTTCTAGGTCTGCCTTACGACTCAGGCGTTAAGCCAGTCACAGAGTGGGAAATCAGGCAGTGCTGCGATAATGAGCTACAGAACCAGATCCAAGTAGATCCAATTTTCTTTAGATATCCAATTGTAATGGGTATCGACTGGGCTGGCCCTAGTGCTGAGGACCCAGAGAGCTCGCATACCGTTCTTACCTTCGGGGCTATTATGGACGGTAAGCGAGTAACAATCTTCCATATAAAGAAGCTATTGGGCAGAGAGTCTGACTTATCTGTGCAGCCAAAGATCGTCGCCCAGATGATGCGTAACTACCAAGTCCAGCTAGTAGGCTGTGACTGGGGCTTCGGTGCCGATAAGAACGCAGTCCTTAGGGAAGGCTTCGGACATCACAAGGTAATGGAGATCCAATACGTATCGTCCAAGCTAAGGGCCAAATTCGATGGGGCGTCCCAGAGATACCTTGTAGATAGGACCATTATGATGTCCGAGCTATTTATGGACATTAAAAAGCAGAATATTAAGTTCTTTAATTACGACGAGTTTAAAGAGTACGCCGTGGAAATGATGAATATCGAAACTGAGTACAACGAGTCTCGCCAGATAATGCATTACAATCACCAGCAAGGGAAACCAGACGACGTATTCCATTCAATTCTTTATTGCAAGCTTGCTGCCAATTACTATTATCGTGGCGGCACGATCTAATCCTGTTGACGCCCAATAGTTGGGCTGATAAGATATGTCAGTTTTAATAGGAGCATTCTATGCCATCCGAATTAAGCCCTGAGAAGTTCTCTGAGTGGGGCCATCAGGCTTCTCGTGAATATCTCGAGAATGGTGTCCCTCTTAATAAGACAATCTCGAAGCTGGCTGGTGACAACGGGCTTACTCCACAGCAGATCTCAAGGGTTGTTGAGAGCGCAAACATTGATACCTATGGACACATGTTCAATACGTCACAGGATAAGAACTTCCACTTCGACGTGGCGCACCTGAACGAGATCGTGTCTTCCCTAGAAGAAGTAGATGAACCAGCGAAGACTGCCGATTCTTATGAGTCTGCGCCAAGGCCTATCAGGGAAGACTTCAATGTTAATAAGGTGTTCGGCATAGGTTCAATCTCTAATCGCGACTCTGTCCTAGAGAAGAAGGCGCGAGCAGAGAATGCTGTAGATCTAATCAAGGCTGCCAAGCAGGAGATTGCAGACAAGTTCTCTTCAGTTGTTCGCGCCCGCGTAGAGACCGAAGAGGATCTATACAAGGTCGCCAAGCAGATGGTTATGAACGACGTAGATATCAAGGACATCATCTATGCTTGCCAGGAAGCAACTAAGGCTGACAACGACTATCTCCTGACCACCTTTAAGAAAATTGCTCACAAGCTAGCCAAGGAAGGCGTCTATGGCGCAGCAATGCAGCTCAAGACTGCAGAAGCCGTTGGAGAGGAATTGATCTCTACAGACCTTTCCCCAACAACTGAACACCACCAGCAGGTGCGCGTTGTTAATGGCAACCACCCAGTAATCACTTTGGTCAATACTCTCGTAGAGCAAATCTCCGAAGAGGATCGTCTGAGGCATGCGACTCTGCTGTTGGATGGCAAGGCCCAATATGTAACCGAGAAGATCCAGTTCCTTAATAACAGTCTTACAACTGATGCGTTTGTAGATCAGCAACAAGAGAATGCAGGCTCTGGCCTGAGGGGGCATTAAAACATGGCACTGGCCGAAGCACATAAGCAGTTGATGGAAAAGGTGGCCACCAGAAAACGCGCAACCGTTGGCGGTGCCATTGGCGGAGCAATCGGTGGAGCTATCGGAGCAGAAAAGGGTAAAAAGTTAAGAACTGCTACTGGCGCTGGAATTGGAAGTGGGATTGGATCCGCTCCAGGCCTGATAATGGCGAGCAGAGCACTTAAGAGGCATATGATAGATTTCAGCGCCGGTGGAGAAAAGGCTCTTGTAAAAAAATTGATCGGAGCCGGTATAACTGGCGTTGCTGGCAGTGCAGTGGGTGGTGGTCTTGGCGCTTATCTTGCGCACGGGAAAGACACGAAGAAAAAGGGACACACCAAGAAGGCAGAGTTGATTGAGAAACTTGCAGGCTAATGACACCGAACCCAAAGGTCATGGAAGGCTTTTCAGACGAGCTAACTAAGCTCGGAGCTGGATGGGGCATTCCTGGCGCGATAGCTTCTGGCGCTGGAAAGGCCGGCGGTGCGGCCCTGAAGTTCATGACCCACTCTAAGGGAAAGCTCAGCCTCGGAAGGAGCCTTACTAGCGCGTATCTCGGCGGATCCGCTATTAGCGCCGCAGGGAAAGGCATTAAGGGAATCCGTCAGCCATCCACTGGGACGGGCTCTGGGACACTTCAACAGTTTAAGAATCCGTACTATCTATACTAGGAGATATTAATGTCATTCCCATCATCCGTAGAATCTCTTAGGCAGAGCGGGTCTCTTACAGAAGAGGATATGGTAAAGCTATCCTCTATTAAGGAGACCATGCTCGAGAAGCTCGGTGAAGGGCGCGAAGCCTTCTGTGAATTCGTTAAGAGCGAATTTGCAGATGGCGACGAGATGGATGAGGTTACGTTTAACAAGATTGCAGAGGCATTTGAGGCATATGAGAAGATCGCTATTGGGAAGGTAGTAAAGGGTGGCGGGAGAGGAATAAATAGCCTTAAGGCTGCCTTGGCAATAGCTCAGCTTGGTGTTGCATCAGTGATCCCAGCGTCCATTGGCCTTAGCTGGCTTTCTCGTCGCAATAAGATGAAGAGCTCGTTCGATACTGTTATAAAGGCGCATCCAGAGCTTGAGGGAGATCCTAACGTAAAGCAGCACTGGAATGTTCTGACTGATTACGCCCCAGACATCGCCGCCAATCCAATGGTGGCCGGTACTCTGCTACGCCGCATGAAGAACTGGGGCGAGGTTGATCATCAGACAGTTAAGGATCTAATTGCGATGCAAAAAGACATCAATCAGGGACAGGTCGGTTATGGCGGAGCGATGGATCCAAGTCGGGCCATCGGCAGCATCGGGCAGGCGCTTAGCGGAAAGTACTAGCTCAATGTGGACTGAGGCACATGATCATCTTTTTGAGAAGGTCGCTATAAAGACATATAGGGCCTATGAGATGCTCGCCGGAGGCACCGGAAAGAGATACAAGAAGCTTCTTAATGAGCACATGCGCCTTAAGAAGCATCCTAAGGTTGGACATCTTTACCCAGAACTCCATGAGAACACTAATGTCAAAGCTGGGTTTCATAAGGAAATACTTAGAGGCTTAAGAGAGATGAAAGACAAGGCTGCTACAGCAAGCGCATCTAACAAAGATAAACTCAAGAAGAGTCTTGTGGTTGGGGCTGCTGGAGCTGCAGTTGGAGCTCCAGCTGGTTATCTAGCAGGCAAGAACAGTAACAGCGATGTCAGTTGAAGACGCGATTGATAATAGCGGGCCTTACTGGAAGGATAGAGGATATAACGCTAGTCCCGTAGCAGACATTATTAATCCAGAGCGGGCTATAAGCCCAGCATATGGATCAGGAAGGGTGGGTAAGCGAGTGGATAACAAGAACGGAAGAAGGAAGCTTGCTGACATTGTGAAGTACACCACAAAGAAGCAAGCATCCGCTCGTGACACGCTTCTTTTGAAGTTGGCATCTATCGAGCCAGACGAAGACTCTGAGATCACGCAATACGACAGTATTGACGATGCAGTTGCTGGTACAGCTGACGGCGAAGAACTCATTATTCCTGATGGCCCATATGAGGCCACGCTTCCGTATGACATGTACAAGGAATGTCTAGTTGGATTTACTGATGAACTTGTTGGCCTAGATAAAGAAGCCGGTCTATTTGATTTAGCTAAGAGACTTGCTGGAAGGCTTGGCGGGGCTGCTACTGCAGCAAAAGCCCCACAGAGTCTTCTGGCTAAGGGTCTCGCAGCTAAGGCAGCGAAGCCAGCTAGCCTAATGCCAAGAGGAATGTCTTCTGGTATAGAAGCATTTAAACAGCAACCAAGGACAGCCTTCCAAAAGGGAAGACTTGCGGATGCAGGAGACATTAAATGGAGAGGCTAATGAAAAAGCAAGCTACCGATACCGCATTTGCCTGTAAGACATGCGTGCATAGTGCAGCTCCGGCAGAGAGCGCGCCGTGCAATGCGTGTGTTTATGGGATCTTCGAACATCAGTTTAATAACCACGCAGAAGCAACAGATTCCCCTACAAATGAGGGATATGTCCGGCGTGGACAGCCATCAGATGGACCAGAGAAGTTGGCTTCAGAAAAGACCGCAATTGCCCCACTTATTGCCGGCGCTGGCCTTGCTGCAGCAAGAGCACTTCCTGTTATATCCAGGGTAGCCAATATTGCTGGTGCAGCGAGCGGAATAAAGAGCCTAACAAAGAAACTAGCATCTGAGAAATCCGAGATCGAGGAAACTCCTGAGCATCATGCCAAAGAACAAAAGGCGATTAACAAGATCCGCGAGAATGCGAAGCGCCTTCAGAAGCTCGAGGATTCGGAAAAGAAAGCCGAATTCGATGACGGAGAAAACGGCACAGGAAGATTACAGGCTCTTGGGAAGGTCGTGAAAGCAAAAACAAAGCTTGGTGATAAATTCAAGATTAAGACCGCTGCCGCGACTTATGTTGGGAGCGCAACCTCTTACGGTACAGGCAGAAAGAAAGTTATGGAGAAGTTACATAAATGCGCTAATATGATGATGGGTTACGGTGGATCCACAGGTGCTGCCCCACAAATGGGAACAGGGAGAAAGATTAAAATGACAAAGAAGGCTGAATTGTTTTCCAAATTGGCTGCCGGCATTCCTGAGACTCCAGTAACATCTAATGATGAGCCTGGCGATTTGCCACTTCCGACCCACAAGAAGAAACTGCACGCCAAAGTAATGAAGAAGACCGGAGGTCTGGCAGAAGGAATTGGTCATTACAACGCTGAAGTAAGCCGACCTGGTGTCCAGACCGTTCTCGGTGGTGGAGCGGGTGGTTTTATTGGGCACCATCTTGGTAAGCTTAAAGGCTTAAAAGGCGGCAAGGCTCTTGGCGCAACCGTTGGTGGCGCTGCCGCAGGCGCTGGTCTTGGGTACGTCGGCTCTAGGATTGGCAGAGCAATAAGAAAAAATCAGGCGAGATTTGAAGCTAAACAAGCCTCTGACAAGACTCGTGACAATCTTGCTCAGAGGCTTATGGATAAGGAGGCCGGCGGTCTTGGGTCAGCGATTGGAACTGGAGTCTCTCAGCTTGGGAAACTATGGGGTGGCAGGGCTGGAATCACAGGAAAACTTAAGGGAACAGCGAATCTTGCTGGAAGATTTGCCAAAGCACATCCTGTAGCCACTGCGGCTGGGATTGGTGGCGCTGGACTCGCCGCATATGGAGCTGGACACGCTGTTAATAAACTCACTGACTAAATGCTCAAGCTTATTCAGATCCCTGGAATATGGAATGACGGAAGCCCATCTATTGAGCTTCTGAATCCGAGCGTGTTTGAAAAAACAGCCTCGGCATTTCCAGAGGAGACGCTTGAGATTATTAGGCACATCAAGCCTAGGTATGATGGGATCTATGTCCATGTAAACGGGCTTGGCGCTGGAGAGTATTGGGGATCCAACGCGAATGGAGACTTCTTTATAGAGGCTGGACTTAGGAATGAGACCGCAGAGTTCGGCTATAAGACATTCGAAATGTACGCCTACCCATACCAGCACCACCAGAACAAGGATCCTAAGGCGTCCATTGGTGAACGTGTTCTTAAGGCTACATGGAACGATCTGATGAAGCGCGTTGAACTGATCTATTTCATCAGTAGGGACAGAGCCTCTGACCTTGTCGCCAGAATCGAGCGCGGAGAGCATCCTGACGTCTCTATGGGAACCAGGGTGCCCTTCGATATTTGCTCTATCTGTCAGAACAGGGCAAAGAATACATCTGAATACTGCACACATTTAAAGGAGATGATGAATCATGTTTACCCAGACGGAAGGAAGGTGTATGCGATAAACACTCGCCCCAGATTTTTTGACATAAGTCACGTTACGATCGGGGCCGATAAAACGGCTAAGGTGCTTGCGAAGGTAGCCACTGTTCAGGTCGCTTCCAATGTCAAAACGAAGCCGATTGAGATCTTTGGGCACGCAAAGGTTGCTTCAATGAAGCAATCGTCCGAGGAGAAGTCGGCAGACATTGACAAGGAAGTTCCTGCAAAGGTGGAAGGGACGGTCCACAAGGAGTCTCTGGAGCCCGAAACTGCAAGGGCATTTATGCAGACCGGACTTCCAGCTTTGACTGCTCTTGAACAGGACTATCCTTCATGCGATCTGGATCGTGTGAGCACCTATCCAGTTACCGATCTAATGAGTACTTTGGCGCATATGGGCATGGTGTTGAAGCCCCGTGAGTTCACGAAGATTGTCATCCTCAAGACGTCCCGAGGTGATGATATGAGTGATCTTGGCGGGATGAAGATTGGACCTGAGAAAGTTCGGGGTCCTATTGTGATGGTCATGCGTAAGCATGCGGATGAGAGGTCCGGCCTCCGCCCGTTCATGATGAAGCGTGCCCGCAAATACTCTGGTATGTCTTCTTCGGAGCTCGCCACTCTGAAGAACAAGAATACCAAAGCCCTGAGTTTCGACTCAGAAATTGCGGAACCATCGAATAGCACGAACGTTCTTGGCGCTAGTCCCTTCAACAAGAATGTCCCGAGGGCGGCTATTCTTGCCGCACTCTATGCGTTGTACAGAATGCATGTTGGCAAGCTTCCAGTAGAGACCATTGAGAGAGCCATCGGCGAACATCCTGAGTTAATGGCAATGGCGCTAGGTGCTGGCGCAGGAGCTATCACACTCGGGCAACACATGATGGAAACTCAAAACTCGGAAGCGAAAGAAGCCAGCCTAAACCCGCTAAAGAATCCCCTAACCGGTGCAATCGGTGGGTTAGCGGTTCCGTATGTTGTCGGGGCGCATTACCAGCAAGAGCATGCTAAAGGGAAAAAGCTCAAGGGATGGCAGCGATTCGTCGCTAATCATCCAGGCGTTACCGGAATCGGTGGCGCTTATCTTGGGGCTAAACTACCTGGCATGTTGGCCAAGAAGGCCAATGTCAAGCTGAGCAGCGTTCCAAAGGCAATTACGGATGCCGGAATATTCACGCTCGCAGGCAGGCCCTTCGGGCCGCACGCATTGCCTGGAACGGCGATAGATATGGCAATAGGGTACGGTCTCTACAAGGCGTATCGAGGTTTACAGGCTAAGCAAACGAAGAAGGAGGAGAACTAATGCCTTCCATGGAGGATATTCTATCAAGCCTCCTGGGCGAAGAGGGGCAGACAAAGACCGCGGCTGCTAGCGCTCCCGTCTCTGACGAGGATGCCGTTATTGCCAAGGTTGCTGCTCAGCTAAGCTCAGAAGAGGTGGATCAGCTCGAGAAGATCGCAGAGGATGCCGAGACAGAAAAGACGGCTGCCGAAGCGATGGCTTATGGGCGTCTGATGGCTCGTGGTTTCCATGACGAGCTGTCAAAGTTGGCTGCCGATGGTGAGGTAGGGCTCACTGGCAGCATGAACAGCGAGACATCCAACATCGGATCTCGCACAATCGCCAACGGTGGGGGAAACCCTGTCGCGCAGCAGGCTCTGGCTCGTACCCCTCAGGATGGTTCTACCGTTCTGAGCAAGATCAAGTCCAGCGTTGAGGCCCTGCACACTCCGGCCTCGCCAACGGCGAAGGAAGACGCTGTGAAGATGGTTCGCAAGATCATCGACGCCGCTCGTCCCGTCCGTCAGCAGGTTGCGGAAGTCCCGCACAACGGCTAGTTTTGAACAAAGTAGAAAAGGAGGATCTATAAATGAGTCTTGCTGATTACTACAAGCAGACCTTTGGCGAGGCTGCTCCTGCTTCCGAGCAGGAAAAGACCGCCGAGGCCAAGCAGATCGAGTCGATCCTCTCCGATCTTTCGGAAGAGGAATGCGAGAAGCTGGGCCACGCCGTTGATGCTCTTGAGGCCGAGGGCCTGGAGTACGCAACAGGTGCAGACAAGCTAGCCGCTGCGGCTGAGCTTGTTGATGAGACGGATGCTGACGAGACCGAGGAGACCAACGAGGCTGGTGAAGTTAAGAAGGAAGCCTCTGAGGAAGCCGCTACGGAGTGGGAGGCCGCTGGCCGCATCATGGCCCGCGCTTTCGATTCGGAGCTCTCCAGCATTGATATGGAGAAGGACGCTGCTAAGGGCAAGGGCAAGGCCGGAGCCGTCTCCGCCTGGATGTCCAAGATGAAGCGCAAGGCTTCCAAGAAGGGTGCCACAGCTATGGCGTTCGCTAAGAAGCACAAGGGTAAGGGAGTTGCCGGCGCTGCCGGAGCTGCCGCTGGCGGGCTGGCTGGTTACATGGCCGGACGTCGGAAGAAGGATTAACTACATATTTACATAGCCTGACAAGCTGGGAGGGCCTAAAAACCCTCCCAGCCCAGGCCCTGAGGAATATGAATAAGTGAGGAAGATAGCAGAACCAATGACGCTCGCAGCGATAGCAGCCTTTGCAAAAGCGATGGCAGCAAAGGCCGCTATTCCTGTTGCTATAGGTGGAGCCTCAGCATTAGGAGGAGCGTCTCTAGGCAGGCACTTTCTTCATAAGGATCTTGTGGAAAAACAGATTAAAGAGTTGGCTCAGTCAAAACTGCACAGGAACATTGCTTTCGCGGCGATCCCAGCGGCGTTCCTTGCGGCTAGAACAATGACCCAGAAGGGCTATGAGCCAGCCATTGAAAGAAGCCGTCAGGTAATGCAAGATCAGCACCAGGCGTTAAGGCAGCTATCCACTTCGAATCTAGCTCTTTCTGATCAGAATAGGAAGTTAAAGAGCATCGTTACATATGCGACCAAGAAGCCTTCTATTAAAAGGACACAGCCATGAATGAAATTGATCGCATTGTAGAAGCCGCTCTTGCAGACGCAAAGAATCGTCCCATGACGAAAGTTGCGTCTATTTCGGCCACTAGGTCAACAGAGAGCGCTTCTGATGTAGCATCTGAGCTAGAGAAGTTGGCTTCTAGCCTTGAGGTTGAGGCAACATCTAGCGCTAGAGAGACAGCTGCTTTTGAAAAGAAAGCATCAGATCATCGGCATGACCAGATAATGAAGCTGGCTAAAGTCGCTGTTATTATTGACTCTCTTGAAATGCTTGAGAAGAATGGTGGGCTTGCTGGCATTGGCAAGGCCGTTGGAACAGCAAGAGGATGGCTCCAGAGCCGCCCAGCCGCGATTAAGGAATCTATTAAGGCCATGAAGGCTTCAGAGCGCGAGGCACGCATTATTACTCGAGCAAAGGGCACTGGGCATGCTGGCCTAGTCACACCAAAGACGCCTGCCGTTGCAGCAGAAGAGCCTGGATTTATAAGCAAGCATAAGGTTCCTCTTGCCATTGGAGCTGCTGGACTTGGCGCTGGGATGCTTCTTGGACGCAAGAAGGATAAGAATGAGAAAAATGCGTCTCTTGCCCAGAGATTTATCAAGACTTCAGGAGTTGCTAGGGCTGCAGGGAAGACCGTTAGGGCCATTGGATCCTCATTTAAGAGCGTTGGGAAAAGTGTTGGAGCAGGGCTCAAGTCTACTCCTGGCGAGTTCGTTAGCGGTCTAAAGGGAATTCCTTCAAAGTCTGAGGCGGCTTCGGCAGCGGCTAAGGCCAAAGATGTTGCCCAGTTTAGGGCCAAGGTAACTCATAGAGTTAGATCTGAACGGGCTACGGCGGCTGCTGGAAAGCGACGCGAAACAATTGCCATGAAGACATATCGCAAGAGTTTTCCTGGTCGTATAGAAAAGGTAATTGGAACGCCTGGAGTAGACAAATCTACACCAGCAACGAAGGGCAATTGGGCTCGCTTTCTAGAGAGGCATCGCGGCACAGTCTCTGCTGTTGGGGCTGGCGCGGCCGGCATTGGCTCTGGGTATGTAGGATCTAAGCTAAAAGAATAATAATAATCTAGACATAATGTGATAAGTCGGATAATATATGAACAAGACGGCCTTACTAGGAAGATTTCTGAAAGCCCGTGGAGAGAAGAAGTTAGAAGAACAGATATGGAATCTTCGCAAACAAAAATTTCAAGCGGAAGGAACTGGATCATCGATACACGACGTTTTGGTAAAGCCGATTGTTTCAGTATTATCCCGAGTTGGAGCTATCCATCCGAGCCGGCGAACTCAGATGGAGAATGCCATTTGGGATCATTACGGGAGTCCCCTGATAAAGGCCGACGTTGCTGCCGGACAGCAATTAGGCAAGATTCCTCTCGTCGGAAAACTATTCCGACATACAGAGGAGTTCAAGGGGATGGATATAAAACCAGGCCTATTGCGCGGGCTTGGTGGTCAAGAGGTTCTGAAGCACGAAACCTTCAGAGCAACGGCACCGATTGCGAAGGCTCAACCGATTGTGATGCCTTTGGCGGGAGCTATGTACATCAGCTCAAAGCTGGGTCCAAGCAAACAGCCAGGGGTCAAGACAGGAGGACGGATGATTAATCCTGATCTTTTGAGGAAGACGGCCAGCGCAATCCGGTCATTGGAGAGCGATAATAAATCGCTTAAGTCTCAGGTTGAATCTTTGACCAAGGAAGCTCAAGCGACTAAACTCGCTGTCCAGATGATCCAGGATGGCGAATTGGATCCAACCGATCTGTCTATCAAGATAGAGGAGTTGCTCCGAGGGGACTTGCAGATCACAAAAGAAGCCATGGCCTTCACGAAGGCGGCAAAGGCATCAGACCTCGGCCATCTGTCTGAAAGGTCCGTGGAGACGCATACTGCAGATCCTTTGACTGACTATCTCATGGGAATGGTGGGATAGTTCACTTTTAGGCTAGGTTACTAAATAAAAAGGAGGTTTTAAAGAAATGGGTACACTTAGGAATGTAGAACTGAAGAAGCCGAATCTTGAGTCTCTGACCAGGGTTCGGTATCCACTGGCTGTCGGCTCGACCATCAAAGAAGGTGAGTGGTTCACCATTGATGCGACGGGTAAGGCTGTTCTTACTGGCGCTACCCCGAACGGAATGATGTTCCTCAACTTCGAGGACTCCACCAATCCCTCGGTTTCTGACGTCCAGAACGACAACTTCGGCGGCGTAACTGGCTCCATCATCGGAACCGGTGGTGTGGTTGGTCTTGAGGGAATGTATCGCTTCGCTGTTAAGGCATCTGTCGGCGTAACCGGAACCCCAGCTCAGTTCACAGAGCTTACCGCTAAGACCGGCAAGCTGATTGCAGCTGCGTCCGGCGAGGTTGTTGTCGGATTCGTCGAGCTCCCTGTCGACCCAACCGGCCGTCTCCACGTTCGCGCAGTTTCCCCTTACCGCAAGCCCTAGTTTTTGAGTTTTGACCTAGGATAGGAAAGGAGAATTATCAATGGCTAACGAGAGTGGCACTGACCGTTTCGGGGCTAACGCCTCGACGATCAACAGCCTCTTCGGGCAGGCGTTGAACGACCCCGAGGAGCTGGTTAAGCTGGCGGAAGCGGGAGGCGCATTCGTGCGTCAGCGCCTACGTGAGCTTTCTTTCACGCGTAAGATTCTTCCGCCAGTAATGGTGACGAAGAATGACTGTCAGCGTTCCGAGTCCCACGACGGGCTCGTGAAGATCGTCGACATGGAACCTGAGTCCAGGGCTATGCCGATCAGCTGGCGTGGTGAGCCGGACGGTCGCTATGTGACCGGCCCGCGCTACACACTGAACTTCCACACAGTGTCTTCGGAGCGTTTCAACAAGACAGAGCAAGAGCTTCTGTCCTATGAGGCTCCGATCACCAAGATCATCGAAGAGAACTCGGTTAAGGATATCCAGCGTGAAGAGGACGTAACCTTCCTCGCTCACGTTGAGGCGGCAATCGCTCTGTCCGGCAACAGCTTGACTGTTACCGATACACGCGTGACCCGTAACGCCCTCAGCCAGCTCTTCAAGCTTCTGACCGATGACGAGCTCAAGCCTGACTGCATCCTGATGCACCAGACTGACTTCAACGACGTTCTGGCCTTCGAGGCTACCGACGTTGGTTCGCGCATCGCGTCTGAGATCACGGTAGATGGATACAAGTACAACACCTTGATGGGTTACAAGCTCATCACCTCGATCAAGGCCGGTGTTGTGCCACAGGGTACCATCTATGCTTTCGCCGCCCCCCAGTTCCTCGGCAATTTCTTCATCCTGAACCAGACAAAGTTCTGGATCAACAAGCGCGCCAACCTGATTGAGTGGCAGTCTTGGGAAGATATTGCGCTTGGTATCGGTAACGTGAAGGCCGCTGCGAAGATCGAGCTCTCGTAGTTTCGATCTAGTCATGGGGAGGGGGGCGAAAGCCCTCCTCCCCTGTGACGATTAACTATTTACAGAGAGTGAGTCAAGATCGGCTATACCAGCGGTGAAAAATGTCACTAGTCAAAGTAACCAACATTTCCAGAACAGCAGTCGGCTCGCCATCATTCTTTCTTAGGCCTGGGCAAGCAAGTACTATTGACTCTCTGAAGATTAAGGAAGGTGAGCAAAGACTACAGCAGCGTGGGCTCATTACTATTGAGCCTGCAGATGCTCGGCCAGCTCCTGCGGTTAAGGATATAGGTGGCAGGGTAATCCAGCTTGCCGATAACATTCCTGAGCCGTCAGTAGAGGTTGAATCCGTTGGCGTTGAAGAGCCAATGATTACTATTACAACTCCGAAGGAAGAGCAGCCTCCTTTTGCTAGCCAGTCAATCCTCCCTCCGCTACAACAAGAGGAAGCCGCTTCTCCTGAAGCCTCTAAAGAGGAAACCGCGTCTCCTAAGCCGCCAGAAGAAGCCCCTGGAGATCCGCTCTTTTACAATAAGGGGCAACTCGAGGGCATGAAGATGTCTGAGATTAGGGACATCGCAACTAAGTATGGCGTTCAGAAGTCACGCGAGCGCAACATCCTAATAGAGGGGATTCTCCAGAAACAGCAAGGATAACTAAATGCCCGCAACAACCGAAGATCTCCTGGTCGAGCGGGTGCGCATGTTTCTTAGGGATCATCAGATCCTTAACAAGCTTATCAAGGGCAACGAGACCAATGACACCCAGCTCAGGGTGCATCTGGAGGATGCCCTAGATGACTTCAATTTCACCCCTCCCTTGCTTGGGAAGTTCACATTCGACTCTATCCCAAGCAAGCGGCTATTAGTCCGTGGGGCCGTAATTGAGGCGCTGACGTCGGCTGGGATCCTCCAGTCTAGGAATAGGCTTAACTATTCTGATGGTGGGATTACAGTCCAGGTGTCTGATAAGGCTCAGGAATACATGGCCTGGCTTGAGCGCCTAGTCGTGGACTATGAGTCAAAGAAGACTCAATTAAAGAAGACTCTGAATGCTGAACAGGCATTCGGTGGTATCCATTCAGAGTACTTTGAGACACGCCTCGACGATAATCCTATCTAGAGAGCAATATGCTTATCTTTGATAGGACATATATCACAGGGTTCTCAAGGGACTTCATAATCGTAAATTGGACAATAAAGCCAACTAACGATACGATCTCAAGCTTCAAGTTCACTATCTATAGAAGCAGTTCTACAGATGGTCCTTGGGTAATTGTCGGCGACGACATTATCAATGACTTCTCATTCAAGGACGCCTCTGTAGATCTAATTAGCGAGTGGCGGAAATACTACTATAAGATCCGCGTCACAGAGATTGCTATCCCAGCCAATTTCGCTGAGACAGCTCCATTTGTAAATGAGGTCCAGGAGCCAGACCGGATCGCAGAAGAGATTATCCGGCGTAACGAGATCATCCTAAACAGCGACGACTTTGTAGGGAGAGACGTATATGTCTTTATTAGGAAGACATACGGCCAGCACTGCACTGGGTGCTGGGACTACATCAAGCAGAGGAAGGTTTCATCTGAGTGCAGAATATGTTTTAATACTGGCTACGTTGGGGGTTACTTTACGCCAGTAAGAACTCGAATGAATATTAATCCTTCCTCAGATACCGTTAGGCACGCCCAATTCGAAATGCAGCCAAACCAGACAGCTGGCTGGATGAGTAACGTCCCTTTAATTAGCCCAGCCGATATTGTTGTTGAAGACAATATGAGTCGCTGGCGCGTAGTCCAGGTCCAAAAGACAGAGAAGCGGCGCGTCGTTGTTCATCAGACGCTTTTATTTACAAAAGTTAACAGGTCAGATATAGAGTGGGAACTCCCAATCCCAGATGAGGCATTGCTTTAATGATTGGCGGGTGGTTAGGAACTCAGATGGCCATGCAGAAGTGGAATACCCTTTCTGGGGAGGGAGAGGTTCTTGGATTAACCCACAGCGTTACACATCACCCGCTTAGTAGGAAGATTGGTGCCTCGCTGTATAAGTATCGCCCGCTTGAGGCTGCTCGCGTTGGGATTACTAAATTCATTCCTAGCCTTGCCTTTGCCGAATTGGCAATGAAGGCAAGGATTAAAAACCTCGGGACACGAGGGCTTATTGGAGCAATTCCATCTGCTGGAGTCGCAATTGGCTTTATGGCCCATGAGGCTGGCGCGGCTAAAGCTGCAGAGCAGGCGAAAAGGATGGCATCATTTAAAAGGTTTCAAGGCACGCTTGAGCCCATGAACCTAACTCCAGAACAGCGCGGGCACATTTCTGCTGCCTTTACGGAAGGCTTGATAGAAATAGAGGATGGGGTTGCAGGATGAGCATGATTGAGAAGCTCGCCTTTCTTGGTTTCTTTGGGGAAGATCCTGAAGACTATGTCAGGAACGAAGCCAAGGTCCGAGAAATAGCAGCGCAGGAAAAATGGTCATATCCTGCTTCAATAGGAGCTGGGGCTGGCGTTGGTGCGGCTATTGGGATGATCCCAGGAAGCATTACCGGCGCATTTAGCCATAAGTGGCTTGCGGCTATAATCCCAAGCATTACAGCATCAGCTGCTTTTGGAGTCGGAATTGGCACGCTATTGAAAGGCAGGAGAGATCGTCAGATTGATCTAGCGAGAAAACTTATTCAGACCGGCAGGATAAACGAGAGGGTTAAGGACGAATTGATAGCTAGATTGGATACGAAGTAATGCCTCTCCTAGAGAAGCTGGTCGGAAAAGGCCTTTCTTTGGCAAGGCTCCCTGAACCAAATCCGGTTCAAAGATCCATGATCCAAAGCTTTGCAGAGTCCTTATTGGCTAGCACTGTTATTGGAGGCCTTGCTGGGGCGGCCGTATCTCCTGTAGGAACAACCCCAGAAGACACAAGACGTAGGAGAGTATCTTATGCACTACTAGGAGCGGCGGTTGGGGGCACAATGGGAAGCGCGATGTCAATTAGCAATTTACCAAGAGCAGAAGCGGAAGTCTTGGATTTCAGCGCAAGGATGCTGGAGCCAAAAGAATCTCTGTTGTCTGTTACTGGCAAGGCAGTGAAAGACATTGGAGAGGCATCGCTGCATCCAATAAGAACAATAAGGAGCGCCTTCAGTGTTCGCGGTGGTTGATATTCGATCGTCTCCAGGCTTAGAGCCGAGCGAGTTCGAAAAGCAACTTTTTGCGCAAAACATAAAGAAGAACATAAAGCAATATATGGCCACTGGAGGGGTATTCAAGCATCCCACTGGCCGGCTTAGAGATAGCATTAATGTTGCAATTGCTGGCGACTCAATCTATATTATGTCAGACTTACCGTATGCAGAGGTACAAGATCAGGGCTCGAAACAGATTAAGTGGTATTTAAGGACAGCTCAGTTTCTGAAAAGAACAGAGAAGTGGAAAAGGAATAGAATATTAAAGAAGGCTAGCCTTAAACAGCAGTTAACACCAACTGGAAACATATTTGGAAAGAAGTTCGTTTGGACAGGTGTGGAACTGGCAAAGCTTGAGACGCCAGAGATCATGGTAAATAGGGCCATAACTCTGAACGAAAATTCTGGAGGCCGAAGAAATGAACTTAGCTGAAATCGCAAATGAGATGGATAAGATGGCTCGGGACTCCGAGACCAATTATAGCTCTGGTGGGCAGCGCTCCAGCGATGAGCGTTTGAAGGATCCGCCTTCGCTATCTAACAGTAAGAAGAAGGTTAGCGGTGGGGCAGTAATGCCTTTGCACGGCGTTCAGCCAACAGAAGCGCGTCTAAACAACGCCATCAGAACAATGCTTCAGACAGGATCTATCGGCGGAGTCAGCAATAAGAAGGATCTGTTCGGCGCAGCGAAGAAGTCAGTAATGGATGTTTCTGAGCCGACTCCACGGAATGCTGAACTGTATCCAGAAGTAGCACCTCAGGTACGGAGAGATCTATCCAGGCCACAGCCGTCTGATATCCCATTGGCGATGCCGCAGCAGTTTCCGAACGTTGAGGAAACGTCCGATGAACACAGGAGAACCCCCATGTCAGTAGAAAAAGACCAGCGTGGCGCTCTTCTTGGAAAGACGGCATCCGCCATGGGTGCCTTTCTTTCTGAGTTTAATAAGATTGCTGCTGGAGAGGCTATGGCCCTTGCCAAGAAGCTAGCTCCTGCAGCCATTGGGGTTGCTGGGGGCGCTGCTGTGGCTCACGGCCTTGGAGAGAAGAAGCGAAAGCGCCAGCTATCAGCTTTCGTTGATGAGGCGAGGAAGCTGAATGCTGAAGAGAACAAGCATCTTGCCAGGGCTTTCTATTCAGCCGGTGTTCGGGCTGGGCAAGGGGCTAAGTAATGGCACTAATCGATATCGTCTACACAGACTTTAACCTCCACATTGAAGGGGCTGTGTCTGGTAACGCCCCAGCCGTTGTTCTTGCTGCGATAGGGAACAGGGGCCAGGGAAGAGCCGGATACGAAGAGTTCCTGAAGGCCCTTGAGAGTGAGAGCGTAGCATTTGCTATTTACAATATCCATTACGCAGAGGATCTAACTCACCAGGTAATCGTTTATAACAACGGCTAATGTTCAAGCTGACGAAGGACATCTCTAACGGCTTTATTGACGAACTCGAGAAGATTAGCACGCGAAAGCGGAAGAAGCTCGAGAAGAAGCTGATATTCGGAGCGCAGAGAGAAGGCAATAAGAAGCCAGGTTCTTCAATGGCAACGCAGGCAGGTGACCAGCACGCTATTGGAGAATTTGACGATAGGGGCGGTACAGACAAAATAATGAAGGATAGCGAAAACGGAACTGCCCAGGACTGGATGAACCGATGAATATAAAGACCAAAGAAGGTTTTCACGATGAGCTTGAGAAGCTAGGCATGGACCCAATCCTTGCCGGAATTCTCGCCGGAGGCCTTCTTGGTGGCGGAATTGGGCTTGTTGGATCCCACGCCCTGGCTAATCTTATTCTAAGGAACAAGGATTATGCGGCTTTGTTCGCAGGCGGAGCTGGCGCTGTAGGCGGCGGCATTGTTGGGCTTCTTAGGTCGAGCAAATTGTATGACCAAGAAGGAAGCAACAAGAAAGGCCCGTCCCTTGGTCAGCAAGGAATATACGGGCGCGGCCCAGCCTAGCCGTGATTTACACTAGCGCCATAAAAGATCAAATCCTCCTGTTTCTGCAGGACGCGTTTTCTCAGGCAGACTTCTATGATGGAATCAATGAGTACCAATGGTCTGAGGATGCAACCTTAACAAAAGTTATGATTTCAGACGCCTACACAGAGAACCTTGCTGGCGTCGACAAGCGCCCAGCAATTATCGTTAATAGGGGTTCTCTTAGGTGGATGAATACAAGCATCGATCAGCGCGAGCTGATTGATTTCAGGACTGGCAGAGAGCGCTATAAGGATCTAATAAACGCTGAAATGACGGTTAATTGTTTCTCTAGAAACGGGCTTGAGGCTGAAAAGCTAGCGCACCTCGTCTTTGCGTCGCTGCAGTTTTTCGCCAGGGAAATAAGGAAAAACGGCACATTCGAAATTAACAGCTTGGTTATAGGGCCTGAGTCTCTTGTTCAGGCAGACTCTGTAACCGACCTGTCAGTTGTCCCTGTTGCAGCTGGGATCTACATGCAGGACAATTGGGAGAAGACATTTAACGCTCCTGTCATGCGCTCTGCTACAATAACGCTCAACGGGCATGGCCAAGATATTAAACAGGTAACGGACCCATAGGATTCGCTTGATAATGTTTCTATCTAGTGATAAAATCCTCGTTCAGATTCCAGGAGGAGACCGTTAAATGCCGATTACTCCAATTCTTCAGCCAGACGTCTTTGTCGAGCAAGTATTTAGGCGTAACGCGCCGACCCTTGCATCCCCAGATCTTCCCACGGTTATCGTGGGTATTAACAAGCAGATCGAGGTAAAGCAGCTCGCCGGCGCATATGCGAACCTGGCGACGGATTATGCTTATCCGAATCTGATTGCTGGATCTGTGGTTGAGCAGGCTGGCGTTAGAGCCTACATTCAGAACTCATTCGGGACGTTCGAGATTACGCTTGGCACAGACTTCACGGTTGATGCTGATAGCGTTAATCTTGCAGTCAATATTCCGATCACAAGGACCCTTATTAGCTCTTCATCTACCGGAGAGACGTCCGATTCAACAACGCTAATATCGCTTCTTGTTGACGGCGTAACAACTGCAGCAACGAATATCTTTACCTCGGCGACTGCAGCTTTCGTTCTTGGGGATGTCGGACGCAAGCTATACATTACCCCGCGCAAAGCTGGTGTCGCTCAGACAGACGCTGGCGTCTACGTAATCATCGGATTTACATCCGTGACTACGGTTACCGTATCAACCATAACTGGTGGAGCGGTTTCCTTCACCGGCGCGGTCACACTAGAGTTCTATAAGGCTGCTGATTACAGCTCCTTTGTGGATGATCTGGCTGATTATCTTGGCTCTGGCGTTGTCGCTGGGTCTGTTGTCGCGATCTCTTCTGGGTCTGATTCTGGGTCTTACCGTAACGAGCACACCGTCAGCGATATTGAACTCCAGCTGAATATGGTTAAAAAGGACCCATCTGGGGTCGGTTCTATCGCAGTCGGCACCACATTCACGGATGCCTCTGTTAACTTCACAACGCTTGGAATTCGGGCTGGAGATTCGCTTGTCATAATTGATACTCCGACAGGGGTCGATCAGGGTGTATTCACTGTTACTGCAGTAGGAACAACTACCCTGACCGTCAGCCCTGCATTCACTTCGGTGCAGATCACTGTGTCCTACAAGATCGTCCGTAATCTGGCCACAGCCACAAGCGTTCCTTACAGCATTACCCTGACGACTCGGAATAACTCCGGAAACGTCCTGGTAAGCTACATTGCTGTTAGGAACGACCACATCAACGAGTTCCAGACGATCGAGTCCTCAGATGACGCAGAAACAAAGCTTGGGCCGCCGATTCCTGCCAACCCGCTTGGATTCGCGGTGTTCTTGGCCCTTCAGAACACCGATACAGTGGTTCATGCCATGCAGATCTCCGAAGATGGCATTGACGATCACGTCTCCGCATCTGAGGCCCTTGAGGCCCAAGAGGTATACGCGATTGTCCCGCTAACACAGGATCCCGCCAATCATCAGGTTTGGGCTGCGCACGTTGCTCAGCAGTCTGAGGCTGAGAGCAAGCATGAGAGGATTGTGCTTATCAATCGCGCGATCTTTATTCAGGAAACTAAGGTTACAGAGACAGCCGCTGGTGATACTAACATCACCGGTCTTATTTTCACTGACACGACGACTCCAGGAACATTTATTACAGACGGGGTCGTCGCTGGAGATCATGTCGTTGTGACTGTTCTCGGAGTAGAGTCCTCTGCTAGGATTCTGACTGTTGACTCTGAGACTCAGGTTACCCTGGTTTCCGCGCTTCCAATCTCCTTGGTTGGCGTCGATTACAGAATCGATTCAGATCCTCTGGATAAGACAGAGCAGGCCACATTCATTGCTGAATACAGCCAAGCTTTCCTTAACCGGCGAGTAATCAACGTGTGGCCGGACGAGGTTGAGGTCACGTATGACGACGACACTGATGCGACTATAACAACGCAGAACGTTACAGCATTTGTGGCTGGTTACTTTGGCGCGGCAATCGTCGGCGGCCAAATCTGCGGACTGCCGCCAGAACAGCCGTTAACGAACGTCCCAATGACTGGGCTTACAGGACTAAGGAAGTCCAACACTTATTTCAGCCCAACTCAGCTGAATATCATGGCTGGTGGTGGAACCTATATCATTGCGCAGGATGTTGATACTGCCCCATGCTTCGCTCGGCACCAGTTGACGACGGACACGACCACAATTGAGAGCCGCGAGGTTTCGATTGTTAAGGCTGTGGACTTCACCGCCAAGTTTGTTCGCCGGAGCGCAAAGCCTTATGTTGGCCGGTACAATGTCACCAAGATCTTCCTGGAACAGCTCGCCACGGTTCTTGATGGGGTTGGAGAGAAGTTGAAGGCAGACGGGCACTTGAGCGATTACAGGGTTCGTGAGGTTCTTCAGAGCGCTAGTCAGCCTGATACTGTCCTGGTGACCATCGACATCCTTGTTCTGTATCCAGCGAACTTCATCAGGATCACTCTAGTTATTTGATCTGAATTAAGAGCAGGAGGCACTTCAAATGGCTCAGCGTCAGGCTACAACCAGCATTAAGAATTGGCGTTTCTGGGATCAGCACGTCCAGTCTGAACTCCAGGGCGGCCAGTTCATTAATGCGTCTACAATCCTTCTGGCGGCAGGCCCGCCCAGGCTTTCCGATGCAAGCGCTAACGGGACAAGCGTGTCAGCTTCTGACATTGCCTTCCCGCTTGGGGTAATTGAGAACTTCTCGCTATCCCAGAACAAGCAGCTTCAAAGGATGTTCGAAATCGGATCCAAGCGGTCCTATTTCGTCCCAGGTCGCACCGTCGGACAGGTTATGCTTGGACGCGTTCTCTACTTCGGGCCTTCGCTTCTGCGTATCCTGTATGCCTATTATCCTTCTGCCAAGATGGGCGCTAATGACCTTGGTTTTGCCGCTAAGGATCTTGGGGATGGCAGGACGACAAATCTTCTTGAGTTGGCTGGATTCGGGCGTCAGGGCGGAAGTTCAAGCGATAACGTCGACTTCTTCATTAACCTAGCATCTGACCTGTTCGATAAGCCCCTTGGTCTTATGTGCTACCTGAGGGACTCCCAGAACGACTCCTATGGAGCTTTCTACCTGGAAGACTGCTACCTTCAGTCGCACCAGTTCAATATCAACTCGTCTTCGGTTCTAGTGGCTGAAGGCGTGAGCGCTCAGTACGACAGGCTTGTCCCGATCAACATCAAGACAGCTATCGCAACAAACGTCCAGAATCCGACGATCGTAGAATAAGTCTTAGCTAAAAAAAGAGGCGCAGGTCAGGGAGTGTAGAGCCCCCCTAATCTGCGCCTCTTCGTTTAGGTAACTATTACTTAGCGAACTGCTTCGCTCGCATCTCTGTCCGATCAGTCATCTCACGCTCTCTAGCGCTAAATTCTATCTCTCTGAGAAGGCGCTCATGCTCTTTCCGTGTGATTAGGGTGCCACCGCCAGGTTTTTGAACCAAGCCTTTTTTCCATATGGCAACCTCTTCAAACATTGTTGGAGCGAGGATCTCGTTCCTGCTCTTTGAGACCACGTGCTTATGGAACTCATCAAGCAGGTATGGCCACCCCTTTTCGTCCATACCTAGATCGACGCACATGGCATCTAGGCTAGTCGGCGTTTGGCCGTTCCCATTGGCGCTAACACTCGCGATCTCTTCTGGCATCGGTATCCTCCATAAATAAAAGCCACAGTTCTAGATTCTTATCTGCCTGCACAAGCGGGGCAATGTCCGCTTGTATCTCACTGTTGTATTCGAGTGGTAACGCCATCCTTACGGGGGCTTCCCCCATCAAAGAACAACTGTAGCTAAGATTTATGGTTGTGGTACCGAGAGATCTCTTTCTTCTCTAGTCTATCACGGCGGATCCGACGCTCAGCCTCTATGCCAGCATTCTCGATCTGGTAGGCTTCCTTAAGCGCTTTTATCGCTGGACGGATTAAAACCTGTGAGGCCTCGGTGTATTGCCTTAGCCGTCTCTCCAGCTCTACAGATGAGCAAAGGAGAGTGTTTTTCATGGTCTCTTCTTCTTCCTGAATGCATTCTTCCGACGTAAGTTCTGCTTTGTTTTTCTTCATAAATCCAGATGGTTTGGCTCCCCCAGAACCAGTGTCTAGGGGAGCCATCGCCTGAGTTTTCTTTTTGTGGTTAGCTGTTCAAAAACTTCAAAAGCTCAATCACGATGTGCTCTCTGACGCCAACTTCTTCTGGCTGGATAGTATCAGAGTTGCCTGTCCGCTGTCCAGATGTCTTCTTCGTCTTTTTGGTTTTGATGTTCTCAACTAGCGAATTCAAATCGCCCATCCTGCCTGCTCCGATTTTGTGGCTGGCAAGGATCTCCTTCTTGAAGCGGCCAACTGTGACATCAGAGACACCGTAATCCTCGGCAATCTTTTTGCACGCGACCGGCTTGTTCGCAGCCATAAGCTCCGCAACAGCCTTCTTTGCCTCTCCGATCTTGATGCAGCGCTTGACTGACTTCGCTGGGAGCCCCATCTCTCTGGCCACCTTTGAAACGCTGGCACCACCAGAGATCTTCTCAAAAACAACGTCTCTCTTTTCAACTGTCAGCATGCGCGGTTCTCCTTTGTAAATGTGTTGTTTCTAAGCCCTAAAAGTCCTGGACGAATTTAGCTTCTGAAGCCTTTCGAACTGACTCTTCTTGATCTTGAACTTGGCCTTAACGGAGAGCTGCAGGACCTTGTTGTTCCTGATCTGTGCTGGGAACTCGTTCCACTTGTTAAGGACCTTTTTCAATGTAAAGTGGCTTGCGCCACGATCAATATAGGCCTGGGGGTTTGCGCGCAAGCCGCTTACGAATTTAACGCTTTGGAGCTTGCACCTGGCGACTGCGACAGACGACGGATTCAGCATGTAATCTGGGTTGAGGCTTATCAGCTCGAATGCCGCGGTGAGAAGCTTGGCTTCTTTTTGGTAGCACTCTCTGGCCAACTGGAGATCCTTGATGAACTCAACATTTGCATCAGCAAATAGAACCTTTGTGTCGTTTAGCGAGCTTTTCATGTTGTGGACGTTGCCCCTTCTAAGGCTCGTCTCCACATAATGAATCGTTGGCATCTTTGTGATTAACATGGTTTTTTCCCAGCATTCCTATCATCAGAGCAGTCTCTGCACATAGGAATCTGTAGTTCTCCTTCTTGTTTTAGTTTTTCGTTAAATATAGGAACCGTAACCTCTACAAGCTCTGCGCGCTTTTCATGGCATACAGAGCATTCTCCAACGCCTATGCGACGTCTTTGCTCTCTTCTGTCTCGCATATATGTTTAAGGTGCTCCTCTCCATCTGGAGACAGGGTCAAAGAAACTGGGATTGTCTTGAGGTACTTTCTGGCGGCTTCTTCGCCTTTTGTTCTATCAAACGTCCGAACGCGCTCTTCACCATCGCGGTTCAGGTATGGAATAGGCATGTTTTTCCCTCCTATGTTCTTATACCTGTTTCCGCATGGCGTCTAATATTGGGCCTAGGTCTGGCGGGCTATATGTTGGGGGCTTAATCCACTTCCCGTCTTCGCGCTTATAGCCACCAACCTTTGTCATGTTTGAACGATGGACCTCTGCGTCTATAGGATCCATGTCGAGACCACAGACGATTGCAGTGCCTTTTACAACGTAATCTAGGTCACCAAGGGCGTCCGCGGTCTCTATAATATCCCCAGCCTCTAGAGCCAATTTCAGCTCGTTCAACTCCTCTTGGATTAGCTTGATTCTGAGCTCGCAAACATCTTTTGGCGGGATGACTGGAACTTGGCTCTCTCCAAGACCAAATGCACGGTGGAACTCCAACACATTCTTCTGGACCTGGTTCATATTGTTATCTCCGACATTCTCGGTCCTTTCTATTGAATCCTCCGCCAGGCCCCTAGGGGGGCAGGCGGAGGGTTTACTTAGTAATGCTCTATATATAAAGGGAAGCTTCTTCCCTAGGAATACAATGTCGGTCTAAAGCTCAAGAATCTTCGTACGGCCCGAGACATCAATACTGAAGTTAAGTACTCTTTACTTCAGTAGTTGATGTTGCGGAGCTGAGTCTGTTGCGGCCTGAATCCAGCCGAGCTTCTCGGCGCTGATACAGCTTTAGATGATTAACTAATCCAGGTTCATGTTTCTCGGGTGCTCGTGTGAATAGGAAATCGCGAACCGAGGCAAGCAAGATCTTTTCTTTATCAAGAAAAGTCGCAGCGCGCCGAGAGAGCGAGTTCCGTTATGAGCGTGACTGTAATGGCTAGGAGAATCATGGCGCTACGCCAATCCTCGTCAGGAATACAACCTGGATTAACTTATATAGAACCAAAGTTCAAGTGTCTCGGGTGCTCGTGCGGATTGGAAGACCAGGAGTGAGATGTTGAGGCTTTCTCGTCTACTGACGAGGCCGAGACATCGAACGGATGGTCTGGAAACAGAGCATGATTGTGGTTGCTAGGACTACTAACGCGCTTCGCGTTTAGGAAACAACTTTGGTTGGAATGTTCAATGGCGAGATTCTGACTGATAAGAGCGAGATGTTCCCCAGATCTGCTGGGCAGTAATCTGCCGCAGATCTGCGGGTACCATCTCACTTTTTCGTGTGATTGCTTGGACTGTGAAAGCGCTTCGCTTTCAAGAAACAACATTCCTATTGGCATTCAAGAATCCAACTGATCTTGCACCTCGGGAAAGAAACTTTCTTTAACGAGGTGTCTCGTCGTATCCATGCTTCGACTGTTAGGAGCGCTGCGCCCCCCATATACAATGCCATAAAATCCGCCATTCGATGGAGGGGTGTTTCCCCTCTTGCTATGTCGGATGTGAAAGCTCGCTAGAGCCTCACATCCCCATGGAATTGTTTCTACCTATTGAGATAACAGCGCTTCGCTGTTTTCATTGTAATTTTACAATGGCGGGTATTAATTCATATTCTAGATGCTGAATGATAAAGACAGACGAAGTGTGCACTGCGGTGGAGCGTACTCGCTCACCGAAGTGCTCACTCGGCTGGAGTATCGGCTTGCACAATCTTCGTCACGGCATGCTGCATGCCTAAGGAACAATATGAATTAATTCAGGTTCTAGTCTCCGGATGCTTTGGACCGCGTGATATCGCCGGCGGCTTGTACTCAGGCCGCCGGCGTTAGCACGACGGACTGAGCATGGAAGATATCATTTGAACAGGCAAGCTACTTGCCCAAGGGAACAACCTGAATAAATAAATAACCTCAAGTTCAAGAATCCATCCAATGGTCCACCTGGCTTGCAGCTCGAGTTGGTACTCCTACTCGAGCTGTTTGCCAGCGTGCGTCTTAAGCTAGAAGGCGATGTATTTAACCGAGCTTCTCGGTCGTATTACAACTTGAGATTTAGGACTCGGTGGCCGCCCAATAGGCTGCTAGAGACCTGATGAGGTTCCCTAGTGAGGTCATCATCCCCAAGCCCCCGAGATAGATTATTTGGCTACTAGGCTCTTATACCGCATTCGGGCGCACCCACAGGCGGATCTCGGCCCTAGGAGCGAGACGATCCAAACCCATTGGGAGCCAATGGACTTCTTCTATTAGCGAGTCATCAACAATGACCCCAGCCTGTTTTAACTCCAAACAGTGAAAAATCGCGTCCAGAAGGCCGCTTACGTCTCTACGGCGTAGATCACCATTCCAGTACTTTACTTCGATCCCAAGGCTGTTTTTGGGCATCCTGACCCTAGGAATCTGGGGTAGCACTGAATCTCTCCAGGCTTTGAACTTTGGATTGGGATAATGGATCCCAGTCCTAGTCACGCCCATGTTGTTCTTGCCGCCAGAGATTACGCCTTTGAGGACGAAGCGGACTTCAGTTAGCTCTGGCCTTTGCCTTATTGAATCAGCTAGCTGCTTATTATATAAAACTCTAACCACTTGTCCTTGCTTCTGTTATGAGCTTAGACAGCTGTTTAAGTAGCATTGTCTTAAGAGCTTGCTCTGTTCCAGATGAGACGTTAAAGAATATAATATCGTACGACATCATCTCTTGTGTGAATTCGCACTCGCTTTTGTTCGGGATCTTGCTCTCTTTTATCGCCTGCTTTAACAGCTCTCCGAACTTTGGCTTCGGCTGAGAGTAGATGTGGAAGATAAGCTTATGTTCAACATCCCCATTTGGGTGCACAACGTCATGGGTGCCCCACTCGGCCTTATATCCACAGACGTCTTCAGTATTAAAGCTAACCGCAGCGCTACTGATGTTAAAGTCCATCTTTTCCGGCCTCCCAAGCAGAAACAATGCTGCCGCCTAGCCCTTTTCCGCCGTTATAGAGCTGCTCGATCTCTTCTTTAGATAAGGCTCTCCGTTCGCTATTAATCCATTTGCCATCGACATATAACTTTAGCGTCTGGTTTCTTGTATCAAAACACAGTTGGCCTTCTTGCGGGCTTTGAGGATCAAGCTTAGATAAATCCATTGTCCAGCCGGTCGGAGTTATTGTTGGCTGAAAAGGATTAATTGGTCCACCGGCAATGGGGCCTATCCCTGGATTGTAAGGACGACCGATATGCATCGGCGGCAGTTCGTTTGTGTTAGGCACTGTGGCTATGTATGGCTGGTTTGGGTGTCCGATTCCGGTGGATCCTCCACCAGCTTGGTCCCAGTCGCTCTGATCAAAGAAGTGGTGGTGGCTCTTCGAGCATTCATTCATATGCATTACATGAATCTCGCGCTCTTCAATCTCATCTTCGAAATACAATGGGATTGGATTAGAGCCGATATTATCTGGGAGACAGTAGCACCCGCATTCAAGCTTTGCTCCCATTACTGGGTCAACCCCAGTCATGAACGGCTTGCCATCCTTATCGAAATCCTGCATGTATATTGGGATCCCAAAGCAGTAATAGATCTTTGCCATTACTGTTTTAACCCACATCGCTGATGAGCTATTTGAACTGCCCCCAGTGATCTGGAACGACGTGCTGCTATTCCCAGTCCCAGAGCTTATGTGCAAATTATAATCGCCAATATGTGCTGTGGAGCCGACTGTCGTCATGGCTAGCTCCTCTGACTCATGGGCCACATTCTGAGCTCTTTGTATCTCTCGACATAGGGATATCTGTCTGGGAAATCGAGTTCAGACTGGCCTTCGGTCGCGAAGCTTGGCGTCCTATAAACGCATGTCGCGATTTTCCATTCTTCTGAAGATGCGTGATGTGTCTGGTCGTGGCACCTTCTACATAGAGCAGCCGCGTTCTCGAGGGAATTGTTTCCCTGCCTAGAGCGGTACTTCTTATGGTGCGGTCCATCGCCATTTCTGATTGGTCTCCCACAGCACTCACAGCACCCATGGAACTTCTCTTTCAGGGCTTCTCTTACTTCTGGCCCGAACAGTTTATCCAAGCTGTAGTACCTTCGAACCATTTTTTAGATAGCTGGTCAGAACAGACCCAGCCAGTTTCCTTAGTGTAATTCCTGTGGACGTCGCCTCTATGCGAAGCTGCGTCCGGAGCTTTGGATCTATGAAAATGGTCATAGTACCATCGAAGCCATTACCATCAATTTCATAATCGCCTCGATTGGCTATGTAGTGATTGAGAGCTCCTTCGATGTAGGTTCTGATAGACCTGCATTCAGAGGTGAATGAAGCGGATGCTAGATCCCGTTTCCGTTCCTTGCTAATGGCGACGGAAATCGGGACCAGCCCGCTGATGCGGTAAAATTCAGTCCCTGAGGCTAAAGGCTTTTTCTTCACTAGGAACACTATAACCTAGTGAAGTCATGTAAGTCAAGGAAGAGCTGCTACTTCTTTGGCTCCGGCCAAGCGCGTCCGCAGTGATTGCAGATCAGCTCGTGCGTGGAGGCAAGCTTTGTGAATTCCTTCTTCGGGGCTTGATTCTCGGCGCAATGGCAGGCCACTGCGTACTTTATCATCCCTTCGGAATCAGCTTGGACGTGGTCTGTTCCCATTTTGAGGCACCTCCGGCTTCGTAAAGTATGCATCAAGCCCCTCTGCCTTTGCAATCTTTAATTTCTCGTCGTCGCTGACCTGCATCGCATGGATCTCTCCAGCCCTTTCCGTCTTTGCTTTTATGCTCTCGAGCGCCTTTTTAATGATGCCTTCGTTGATGGCTCCGCTCTGCTTCAGAGCTTCATATAGAAGAGTAACGGTGAATGATAGCCCACCGAATTGATCGCTGACCTGCTTGAATGCCTTATCAGTCCTCATCGCAAGAGAGATTATCTCTTTGCGCTCTGGGGTCGCATCAAGCCACTTGTCACTAACCGTCTCTTGGTCCTTCGCTTGGTCCTTGTTTTCCTGTGTCATAGCGCTTTGATACCCTCGCTCTTATTACGCCTTCGATCTGCTGATCTGTGATAACTTTGTTTGACTTGAGAGTGTCAAGGATGTCCTGTAGCGCGATCTCCAGTGTATTGATTCTTGTTTCAAGATCCAAGACATATTGGTGTGTTTGTGGATCGTTAAACGCAAGAAATGGGTTTGGCTTCATAGCTAAAACGGCGGAGGTTTTACCCCCCGCTCCCTAGATTAGTAAGGTCTTGCTGCATAAGATTGTTGAACCTTCCGGTATGAGTGTCTCCCTGTGTTGATTCCGCTTCCTCGAACAGAATAGCGCCATCAGAGGTTCTGGTGAACGGACGGATTTTCATAATCGGTTCTTGTCCGGTCCACTCAAGATTGAACATGAGGGCTTCCCGTCGATGCGGATCTTCGCTAGGTGGGACCAGCTGACTGGTCTGCGACAAGGAAGGTTTTGAGTACCATACTTCGCTGACGAAGCATAGCCCCTGGAGGTCTTGTCCATGCGATTGCGCAATGGACTTTAGCAAAGATGCAGCAATGTCCTTACCCGCCTCCGGTGGAAATTCCCCAAGATTGAAGAATCGAGATACATCCAAAAAACGGACCTCATCCTTTGTAATAAATATGGCGGTGGCAGGAAACTCTTCCTTGTCACCGCACTTGATGAGGGCTTGGTCTATAAGAACATTATAGACGTCTTCCCCGTTGTTTAAATTTTGGAATTCATCGATATCGTCTCTCTTAAGGATTTGCACCGGAAGTGCCAACGCTTGCGGGCCACAGCTAGGATCACACTTGTGATCTCCAACCAACATAGCTGCGACTCTTGCTCTTGTGAGCTGAACAGGAATTATAGACATGACCGCCCACGCAGCGACATCCAACGCTTTGTCGACTGGGAGTGTCCTTGCGGCATGCTGGATGATCTTCTCGGCCTCACAGGCCTTTTCCATCATCTTCTCGGGATCATGCCCGAACTTCTTTGCGACCGCGCAGAGAATAACATCATTGATCAGTTTTTGTTCGCCGGTCTTCTCTTCTCCATCCATAGGACTACTGTTACTCCTTGCTGTCTTTCAGCCAATTGGTGTCCTTCGGAGCTTCTTGAGCAGACTTTTTTGAGTCTTTCGTGTTCATCTTCTTGATGAAGTCTTCGCCAGCCATTGACTTGGCCGTCGTTTCCCTGGATGCGTTCTGCGGCATTGGAAGAGGAACGATCTGTGGGCGAGCGCTCCTGTCTGGATCGTTTGATTTCGCGATAAAGCTGAGCTTCGCCGCCACCCCACTACGCTTTGCATAGCTGTCAAGGAAATCTGAGAGAAGCGTCATGCATGTTGGGTCAAGGTTCTCTGCGAGAACAACTAGCCGCTTTGCACCAAAAGCGTCTGGGTCATCGCACGGAACATAAAGGACTCCGCCGCCCTTAAGAAGCTTCCTGTTCTCTTCTGTCATCGTGATGGCTGTGTTCTTGCTCATTAGCTAAAAGTCTCCTTCTATATCAAGTGTGCCCAGATACCTTTCAAACTCAGTTTCGGATATTTCATCATCGACAAGGTCGACATCCTCATACAGAGGCTCCTGCGCAGCCATCTCTGGCATATCCGCGGCCTTGCTCGCCTTCATGTGTTTCACTAGCGCTTGGCGCTCTTTTATCAGTTCTATCCTCTTCTTCGTAAACAATTCATTCTCACTTTCGGTGAGGATAAGGACGTCGACATCGCCCCATGTGCACGCCCCGCCGCTAACCAGAGACCAGTAGCAGATATAGTGGAGTCGGCACAGCTCTCTCCCAACAGCGAAACTTTTGCACCCTACAGAAACGCACCTTGAGGCAAGCGTTCCGTTGCTGGCTGGAACATCGGGCTCGTGGTGTTTCCCGTTGAGCGATTCAGTTTCTTTGTTGCGCCTGGATCTCTGGTAGTGTTTCGCACATAGCCCATGTGCTCTCGGCCTGAGGCCGCATTCGTCTTCTTTGCATTGTTGGTAGAATCCATGCTCCTCAGAGGGCGGAAGCAATTTGCCGTGCCGGAACACCTGCATGTAATGTTTCCGGCATAACTGTTTAGCAATTGATTGCCTTGTGCAAATGGTGCACGACTTGATCTCGGCTTTTGCTACGGCCGTTGCGCTCATTTTACAAGCTGATATTCCCAGGCGTTTGAGTTCTTCGGTTTCCGACCAACAATGCTGTGCCCTTTCCGTCTCAGGTCGGAAATCCTACCGGTGTGATTTCCGATATACAAGTCAATTATTTCTCTGTAACCATGCCACCCGCCGTCAGATAGGAGATTCAATAGCAAATCCGTCTGGGTAAGTTTCTTCTCTTTCACTGCGAATTTCATGTCGTTTTACTCCTTGTATCATGTGGTTGCTTCTGCCTTTGCCTTCACGCGTCGCGTGCGAAGTTTAACGATAATAGAACCGATTGCGTGCGCTCTGCACTTGCCAGGACGCTCGCCATTGTAGGTTGTTGGATGCGTGTGTCGCGACAGGTGGAACCCTTGATCCCACAGCATCTTTGCTATTGGCCATGTGACCATTGTCTTTCTTCCTGATCTTGTGTGGATCCTGTGCGCGTCTGTTTCGATAACTTCTTTTGGGATTTTACGGTCTTCTAGAAATTCGGTCACTTCGTCCAATTCGTTATCGAACGTGATTCCTAGCCGTTTCACTTTAAGATCTCCAACAGCCTCCATACGCTGGAAGGCGAACCCAGCCTTGCTCCTCTTTGCTAGTTCAATAGAATCTGGAACGTCCAATCCAAGAATTAAGGCTTCTTCGACCGTTGGATTCTTGGAGGCTCGTCGCTTGTCTTTGTTAGCCAGCGCCGCCGCGCGCATCTCTTTGCGCTCGTCCACACGCTCATTCTTTCTGTTGATTCTGGAGAAGACCTGGGCTTGCTCCTCGAAGACAGACTTCTTTGCTTCAAGGCGTTCTATTGTCGCCTCAATGCCAGCAATGGCCGTCTGGAGAGATTCTAGATCCAATCCCTCAGGGATAGTCTCTTCGTATAAATCAGATAGGCTCTGGTCCTTGACCTTTTCCTGGGGCATGGATTTCTACTCCGTCGTCTTTGTACTCGATGAATTCCTCTAGCTCTGCCCCCGTTATGATCGCGGCAGACTTTAAATTTAGGGATTTCATAAATGCTTTAATCAATGCTTCGCGTCGTTCGTCGATGGTTAGTGCGGCAACGTCGTTCATAACAGCAAGGATTGCGGTGTCGATCTGCTTGTTGTGTTCGACGGCTGCCTTATTGAAGTCGCGTGTGGATGCTTTCTTTTCTTTTATCGCCTGGCGCGCTTCCTTCTCGAGAACCTTTAAAACATCCAGCGTCTCTTTGCTCTGATCAAAATCAACTACGATCGTGTGGATTCTGCAGAAGCCAAGAAGCTTCTTCCAGAGACCAACATGCTTTACCGGTTCGCCCTGCTTCGTTTTCCATCCAGAGCTTTCCCACTTATACACCCAATCGCTCATTGCTTTGTTGAAGTACGAGCTTTGGGAACGGAGCGAGATCTGGAGCGGCTTGTCTGACGTAAGAGATTCAATCGACCCAAGCGCAGCCAGGAGATCCAACTCCCCAGGAGACGTGGTTTCTCCATAAGCGCTCTGAGTTACATCCTTCTCGCCAAAGATAGTGCGGCTAGCCCATGCGCCAGCTTTGCCCCTTTCGGGGCAGATCTGAGTTGTGTAGATAGTTACTTGTTCCATAGTATGTCCTTATACCTGAATTTGTTGGTTACCGCGGCCAAGTTCAACAGCGCTTATAACAGCCGCTGAGACGGACTGGCATATTGCTTTATGTTCTTCGATTGTTGTTGGCATAACAGAGTCCACCCAGACTCTATAACCATGATCACTAAGTTCCAGGGATATCTGGGTTGTCGCCTGAGGGTTTAACCTGGAAGTGCGGCACCTCTTCAGAAGGGCCATGATCCGCTCGTTTCTTTTCTCGAGCTCTGACTTTTCGTTTGCCATCGAGATCAGGCTCTTCATCAGCTCCTTCATTATCAATTTCGAACTCTTCTTCTTTGGTTTGTTTTTCAATCGGCTTGAAGCCATGGGCCTCGCTCTCTTCGATGAGTTTTAACACCCTGAGAAGCTCAGAGTCTTTTATATCTATGTCGCTATATGGCTTTACAATTTCTCCGCCGTATACACGAACAAGCCCTTCATCGTGATCATCAATGCAGAAGTCTGGCCTAAAGTAAATCCCAACCTCGCGCAGATGAATTGCATATAGGCCTTCAGGCTTCCTGAAGAACCCGTCCGCTTCTAGGTTGTTCCAAAGGGCCGCATCAGAAGCGTTTTCTTTTCCGCGTCCTGACCACATGAACACTAAGTGCCCCTGCCGGCGAAGCTTATCTATAACCTCTTTGGCATGTGGCCTTAGTATTCTTGTCTTCGGTTCTATTAGGGTGTCGTCGACATCAAAGAATATATTCATTATAGTTTCAGGAAGAAATCTCCCTGTCCTGCTGCCGCTTTAATAATAGGCTCTTTGATTGTATCAGTTTTGATGCTTGGCCTGGCGATAGCGTCTGGTTGTTTGACTGGTGCCGGATCTGGTTGTCGTGGTTGTGCTGCCTGAATAAGCTTGTCTAGCTTTTCATTCATCTTGTCCTGAATCTTCCACACAGCGACATCGTGCTTATCGCACAATCCCCAGCCAATAATCACGCCGGTCTGCTCATCTCTGCATTTAGGCCAACAACAGCGGAAATCTCTATTAATACGATGCTTCAAGCCTGCTTTTTTTGCGGCGTCTTCGAATGTCGCTCGTTTGTCGGTTGGCATGGTTACCCTACGGCTGACGTTCCAGAATCTTCTGGTGGCGTGAACTTCGCCGGCTCAGCTGGTTGAACCTTTCTCGGGCGGCCTGGCTTCCGCCTAACGAGAGGATCAGTAACGTCTGATCCCACCGACTCAGGCTTTTGAATAACAGGATTGTCGCCGAATTGTGTCATCTCGTCGATCTTCTCAATCATGCCAATGTACATCTTTTCGAGCTCTTTAATCTCGGATAGCGAGAAGCAGTATTTTCTGAACATCGCGTCGCCTGGATTTAAAGCGTCGATCGGACTTCCGTCCTTATCAAGGATGTCGTAATAAACGGAAACAATTCCGCTCATTACCTGTATCCCGCGGATACCGAGTTTTTCAGGTCTTGGGATGGGCATCTAAAAAGGGATTTCGTCTTGTGGGATTTCTGGTGTGGCCTGAGCAGTCTCAGTTTGAGGTGCTTCTGGGTTGCCCTCGTCTCGGCCTCTTCCGCGATTAAGGACCTGGAAATAATCCATGATTACCTTAAGCTTTTGGCGCGGCTTCCCGTCTTCTTTGTTTTCCCACTGGTCAAGATGTAGCCGCCCCTCAACCAGGAGAGATGTACCTTTCTTTGCCCATTCAGCAACGCGCTCGGCATTCTTTAGCCAGCACGTAATATCGACATAAGTAACCT